>Ga0307514_10000476_pt1 | contig 83468 bp, 102 predicted proteins | sample 16_EM_MG_FD_203088 | JGI IMG/M metagenome (GOLD analysis project Ga0307514, IMG submission 203088) | Populus trichocarpa ectomycorrhiza microbial communities from riparian zone in the Pacific Northwest, United States - 16_EM | ecosystem: Host-associated > Plants > Roots > Unclassified | place... | reverse complement strand
CGCCCCCCCTCCCTCCTTCAGTACCCCCGCAATTGCAGAAAAAAATACCCCAAGCTGCAAGTGCTCCAACACAAGCGTGCTCACAACAACATCTACCTTCCCCCCCCCGCCTCCAGTGTCTCCCGCGTGATATCTACAACCTTCCACTCAACATTTTCCCTCTCAGCCAGTCGCTCCCGCACCCGCGCTAACATCCCCTCGCTTGCATCCACCGCTACCATCATCAACACCAACAAGGAAAGTTTCGCCGTGTTCCGCCCTGTCCCGCAGCCGAGGTCGAGGATTCGTATGGTCTGTCGAGGAGTGGGGGGATATGGGTGTCGAAGGCGGCGGTGTCGAGGAGTTGAAGGATGGTGTCGTCGGTGTCGTAGGTAGAGGCTCAGGTGTTGTAGGGGTCTTTTGTTAGGATGATTATAGGTGAAGGAGGGGCAGTTATTGTGTCTGATGGTGTAGGGAGGGGGTGTAGGAGGGGGAGGGGTATCAGTTGGGGGGGAGTACGGCTGCTTCTGGTACAAGTCAATACGTAAAGGACGTTTTCAACCTTATTTCGGGCACTGACTGGACAACGGAGGAGAGTATGATTTAACTAAATTAAATACAGAAAGTTTATAACTTAATAAACCAAATTAATTCAAGCATTAGTCACATTAGAAGTTATACTCGCTTCAGACGAGGCGGAGTAACCCTCAGCCCTAATCGCTTCGCTGGGCCTCGGTATCTCCTACCCCTGCCAACTAAGAAGTTGCTGGTTATTAAGCGAAGTAACTAAACACGCAATATGGAGGAGAGACACGTGAAAACGGATAATATTGCCTTCAAAAATTTATCTATGGGAAAAATCCAGTATCTATTGTAACTTTTTGCAAAATGGTTCCTGAAGCACATCAATACTGGTAGACCATATCGAAAGATACACAAGTAAACAATGAAAAGAATCCAAACTCGGCTTGCACTGCCCTCGCCTCGATAAACTATATTACCGCAACCTTAGGCTCACCTCTTTGAGGCTATGAGATTTGTCTCTCTCGCCTTCTCTACCCTCCGCCAATCCGTCGCCAGTATCATGACGCGCCCATCGCTGGTTCGCACCATCTCCCGTCCGCGCTCTCTCCGAACCTTCTCCCTGCCTCGCTTCGCTGGCGCGCAAGTCCGCATCGTCGAGGTCGGCGCACGGGACGGCCTCCAGAACGAAAAAACCACTGTATCCCTCGACACCAAGCTCGAGCTTCTCTCCCGACTGAGCAAGACGGGGCTTCGGCACATCGAGGCGGGCAGTTTTGTCTCCCCTAAATGGGTGCCACAGATGGCCAACACCTCTGCTATACTATCGCACCTGGAGACTACGCGCGCAAAGGATGACGACATTACATACTCGTACCTGGTACCGAACACGAAGGGACTGTCGACATTTCTTTCCACCGATCCTCCGGCATCGACGAAAGGGAATGAAATCGCCATCTTTGCGTCAGCCTCTGAGGGGTTTAGCCAGAAGAACTTGAACTGCTCCATCGCCGAGTCTCTCGCTCGCTTCGAGCCAGTCGTTGCATCCGCGCTGGAACACGGCTTCCAAATCCGTGGATATGTCTCGATGATAATTTCATGTCCGTACTCTGGGGTGACGCCACCGTCCGCGGTTGCAGATGTCGTGGAGAAGCTGCTGGATATGGGGTGCTATGAAGTGTCACTCGGTGATACCAATGGCATTGGAACTCCCGGGACAGTGGGGAAGCTGCTGGAGTACTTGGTACAGGAGCGAGGGATCCCCCCGGAACAGCTGGCTGCGCATTTCCATGACACGTATGGACAGGCGATTGTGAACTCGTTTGTTGCGCTGGAACATGGGATTCGCACGTTTGATTCCAGCGTTGGAGGGCTTGGAGGGTGTCCTTACGCGCAGGGGGCCACGGGGAATGTGGCGACAGAGGATTTGGTTTACTTTCTTGAGGGGACTGGAGTCGATACCGGGGTGGATCTAGAGGCGGTGGCGAAGGTGGGGGAGTGGATCAGTAAGGTCCTTGGAAAGAGTAATGGTAGTAGAGTTGGGAAAGCATTGGCAGGGACGAAGGGGATGATGTAGAGTTGGCTAGAGCTGTTACGATTGATACCTTGGGTTTTATGTTTTACAGAGGGCACGCATTAAAGTGGAGTTGATATGGGTTTCATTTGGTTAACGTTATTGTGGGGATTTTGTTATTTTGCGGAAACTTTGTTTGGTTATTGCGGGAACTGCGTTTGGTTATTGCGGGAATTGTGTTTGGTTATTATGCGGTTTGCTATGGTTGACAGGCTTTTAGAATTGCATCTGGGCTTAGAATATCCATCACTCGGACTAATTGTTACTCTGGTGTTGGGATGCCGGTACTAGTTCAAGCATGGCCCACGGATCGGCACTCATTGAGTTTGCTACAGGGTGTTCAATTACCATTTGCTAACTTTTTTGCCCGCCATAAAGATGATATCTAGAACCATGCACTAGAAAACCCACGCAAGCAATCAGGAAGCAAGCAAAGCTATACAACAGAAATAGTCATACAAAATAGAAACCCCCAAATCCTTCCACTACTGCGTCTTCTTAACCGATTCCTTCTTGGGAGGTGCGCTGTACAGCCACAGAGCACAGAACCACAAGAACCCGCCAATTGTCACCCAAATACCTGCGATCCATACCCATGCTCCGCTGATAGCCCAACTCCTCGTGTACTCGTTATGGGCAAAGTGGCGGAGCGTGACGGTGTATTTCTCTTCGATATAGGAGACGAAGGGACGTTTGTAGTTGACCTTGAAGGCGAAGATACCGTGTTGATCTGGAGCCTTGAAGGAGGTAGTGTAGACGCGGGTTTCATCGGTGGTGATGATGGGAAGCAGGGGGAGACGGTAGTAAGGGTCCAACATAGTGAATTCGAGTTGGAGATGGTCTTCGGCGGGAACGACGAAGGGAATCCAACGGTCGTTGGCCCACTCGGAAAGCTCGATCTCGAACGTCTTGACGGATTAGTATTGCCAGAACAGGATGAGGTAAATATTAGGACATACCACGTCGTTCTTGACCCTGTAGGTGTTGGGGTTGATTTGCGCATCCGTCTCATTTGTCAAGTAGTGTCTGATAGCTCTAACCTTCACGACACCAATCTCCTTAAAGGTCCACTGTGTAATCTCCTTGGCAAAAGCCTGGTTGGCAGTCTTGGTCTTCTTTCCATTCGCCGACTTAACCTCCAGGTCAAAGAATTCATCAGAGAACATGTCTGTGCTCCCCGAAACCGTGAAGCGGGCATTATTCCGGGATTGGAATGCGGTAACATAGTGCATCTGAGTTCCGGCAGTCCATGGTGCCTCAGCATACGCCGATTCCTCCCTGCTGTCATAAGTGTACGCAGTCCTTGACGCGGTCAGGACTGGAAACAGCAGCGGTCTGTTTCCAAGGATATGTCCAGCTCCACGGAAAGCAATAACCTCATCGCCGCCCTTTCCAGAGAAGTAGTTCCAAGTAGTCTTTGACAGTGCCGGCCGGGTGACTAAAATGAGATCGTGTTTCTCGGACTCCGAAAGCGTGTCGAAATTGAAATGGTCGACAGCGAGGAAGTCACGCGGAGGAAGGTCAATATCGGCTTCGCGGGCGAGTTCACGAGCTTGCTCTGTAGTCCCGAACGGCGAAGTGAGAAGGAGAATATTTCCGTCCTTGTTTATGAATTCAACCAATTTCTGAGGGGTGAGAGCAGGACCGTAGCCTGTATCTTCAGTAAGTTCTCAATTATCGCCAGAAACAGCAGTTTGCATCGGTTCAGACCTTTCGATTTCGGGGGGAAGAGGATAACGTGGTCGTAAGCTCTCTCGCCGTGGATGAACAGCGACAACTTGTCGTCTTTTGGCGATTGAAAATTAAGATTATAACCCCGACCTACACGATGAAACACGTCAGTAAAATTTACGATTCATTTTCCGCGACCGGTTCTTTGGAATGCGAACAGACCTTCAAGATCTCCAAAGAATTTCGAGTACGTAGCCTTCAAATCGGCGTCCTCCAAAACGACTAGTAACCGCGAGCCTGTCAACGAGGTTGCCGAGACCAGACACACACATAGCCATATTAAGGAGAAAAGAAGTGAATGGAGAGCCATGGTGTATTGGTGTTTGGAGAGAAGTTCTCCAGGTGTTGAGTTCAACTACAGCTTGAAGAGCCGCGCGGCGCAGGGAACACCTGTCTTCACTCGCTTCACACAGCGTCACTCGCCGTACTCAGCCCTACAAAAGCTCACGAAGATACGCGAAGATACTCATGACAAGATTGCGGGGACAAAGCGGTTGCCAAATTAAAAGGATAAGTAAATTAAAATCCCTATTACTCGGAGGTAATGTCTCTTTAAAATAGTACGCAGGGAGCTAGAGTAGAGTAACAATACAGCACTCGACAACGGCGATGATATAGCATGAAGCACCCTAACACCCATCACGCCGATTTTTTGATATCGTTCAACCCCTCCACTATGCCCTCGATCAATCCCACCCATACCGACAATACCCAGATTACAATCCTGACTATCAGCATGCTCCAGTCCAACCTTGGTACCGTCCTAGCTCTCCTGTAGTCCTTGACTCTCCCGTTTCCCCATGGCAGATTCACCCCCAACCTCACCGCCGCCCTAAGTCCCGAACTACATCCATCTTCATGGAATCCCCACCCCATCCAAGCACCCACAAATGACAGCCCCCGTCTATCTTGTATCTCGTCCAATCTCTTCTGTGCTGCAAGAGTAGCCGGAGTGTATAGAGGGACCTCATACTCATACTCACCTTGTGTCAAGGCCTCTTTAGGAGGAGTGAGCGGGTTGAGGGTCGCTAGTACGTCGCCGTAGATAGAGTGGCGGATATGTTGGAGGATGTTCATATTGTATGTCAACGACACCTTCTCAATATTTCTTTTAGTAGGTGTAGTAGTTGTAAGATAGTTCCACGCAGCCCATGTAGAGCGAAGTGCAGGCATATGATCCAAGTCCGAGTGTAGAACCACCTTGTTCTTCGAAGTCTTAAACGTAGACAGTAGCTCCCTCTCACTCCGTGTCGCAGTATCTCCAAGGAGTTGCAACGCCTGGTCACCGTGAGTAGCCACGATGATGTGGTCATAGGTGTACTCAAATTCCTCCTCCGCCTCTTCTTCTACGATCTTAAGGTACGGCTTCCCATCACCCTTCGTCCCAACCTGTTTGACCGGGGTTGAGAGGTGGATCTGCCATTTTTGCAAGTCTCGCACCATAGCATCGATATAGCTCTGTGCACCACCTTTGATTGTAAGCCACGTTGGACGTTCGGTAAAAGTGTACAACAAGTGGTGATTCCGCATAAACCGCACCAGAGCTACCGCCGGCAGCTGCAGTGCGTTCTGATCGGGATACGTATTCCACATGGCGACGGTGATGGGAAGTAAATAATCTTGTTTAAACGCCTCCGAATAGCCTTCCCGATCTAAATATGCACCAAGAGTGATCCTCTGCTCATCCTCGTTCTCGGCCGATAAAATGTCTGGCGCGAACGTGTTGAACCGGATGATGTCAAAGATCATTCGCCAAAAGTTCAGCGAGGTGAGGTTTTCGCGTTGTGCGAACAGGGAGTTGAAGGAAGCACCTGACCACTCGAACGCGCCATGATCTCGCGAGATGCTAAAAGATAGTTCGGTAGGTTCCGTCTTGATATCGAGGTAGTCAAGGAGTGATAGAAAGTTTGCTACAGTTGTCAATACTTAACGGAAATGAAAGTAGGTAGGGTGTTGACGAACGGTAGGTTGTGGTGTTGAGGACCATGAAGCCCGTATCCACCATAGTCTGCTTGCCCTTATGCACAAAGGGAACGGTGTTTGTGTGGCCACCTAGTCGATCCGCTGCTTCATAGATGTGGACTTCATACGCTTTCGTTTGGTGGAGTGCCCATGCCGTTGACAGGCCAGAAATGCCACTGCCGATGATGGCGACCTTGGTACGTTTCGGTTGTAACATGATAGAAAATGTCGGTTCGGTTTTCGTGATAGTGAGTAATGGGAGGTTGTAGTTGTAGGAGAGAAGGAACTTCAGTCAGGGAGACGGTGGGCAGGGAGAAACATGGCGCGTGGAGTCAAGTTTTGGTTGGGGTACCGATGATCAGACGTATATTGGCTCACACACTTTGACACACAAACACATGAGAATGAATGAAAATGGAGAGGTTCACCTCGGCCAGAGCAGCAAAGTAGGAAGGAGGGGGAAGAGCGGGATGGAGTGGGGAATGAATGAACGGAAGACAGAAGAGACGACAGAGCTTACCTGTCATGATCGCGATAACTGCCTGCATGCCTTGTACGAGCTGAGCTCGAGGTGTAAAAATATCTCAGCCGTCACCTCACCACCACTTCACCACCACTCCACCACCACTCCCCGCCACCACCACCACCCATCATCTCACTCGACACTAGCAATCCACACACCACCGAAACCTCCCCACAGTTACACGTCTCATCTTTACCCGCTGTCAAAATGGACTCTGGTAGCGAGCTCTTCGCATCCTACGAAGCTGACTTCAAGCTCGTCTTCGCCGACATAAAGCAAAAGGTGGACCAGATCCCCGAGCTTGCAGGCGAAGCCCGCAAAGCCGCGATCCACACCGCTGAGCGAGCTATCGATGAAGCCGACGAAATTATCACGCAGATGTCTCTCGAAATCAACAACATCCCATCGACCTCCAAGACCAAGCCACGTCAGCGCCTCCGCAACTACAGCACTGACCTCGACAGTGCCCGCGGCTCCCTCCTAAAATTCGCCCAGAATGCCGACCGCGAAGCTCTGCTGGGTCGGCGCAACGACAGCACAGGTTCCGGAGACGCCGTTGCTGGCCAACGACAGCAGCTTCTGAAAGGCTCTCAGAGTCTAGAACGGAGTAGCCAGCGTCTGCTGGAAAGTGAACGTATTGCGAGAGATACCGAGAATATCGGCGCCAACATTTTGGGGGATCTGGGGAGACAAAGGGAAACTATTGTGCACACGCACAATACCCTGAACGAAAGTGAACAAGTCCTAGATCGAAGCATCAAGACCCTGCGAGGAATGGGGCGAAGGTATATTCCGTTCTTCTGATTCTACTAGGGCGGGGACAAGCAAGGGGTTTTGGACCTTTCTTGGGTTATTAAAAGGGAGCTGATGTGGGAATTTTTTACAGGATGGCTACCAACCGCATGATCACCGTTGCCATTATTACGGTGTTGGTGCTGTTGATTCTTGCAGTCGTTGTCTCAAAATTCCGTTAAATGCAATATTACATCGGCTCGATTGTGTCTTTCAGTCATTATGGTTTGGCTGGGTGCGTTTGGAGTTTGAGTTTTGAATGGAGCATGTCGTGACGCAGCATTGGGTGTCCATAGATGGACCATTTGCCAGCGGAGCAACTGTACCATACCATCATTTTTTAATCGCTGCTGTATTGGTCTTATGTGTTTTACACTTGTGTGATTGGGGGTCGTATCTGTCTTGTATTGGTTCAATCTAGCTTTTCTACAGCTGTTGCGCTCACCCGCAAAGTGGCAGGTAGTGGTTCCACTCAACGGCGATAACCAGGATATCGCTTTTACGCTCACTATATACATGGGACTCTTCGCGAGCTAAATGGCAGCGGCTTTCCTTTAGAAGCCCAGAACTTATTGTTCATTAAGACAGACGCCAGTGCATTTGGATCCATTTTTTTATTCCACATGCTTTCCCCATACACATTGCAATCGTAAAAGAAAGCCCGAAGTAAACACCGAAAAGAAAACCCCAACCGCGAACACCACATCTATGCTGAAGCAATATCCTTCTTGAGTGTACCCAAGAAAGCGTGCTTCTCATCCTTGGTCTGGAAACCACCGTGTCCAAACTTGGAGGAGGTATCAATCCACTTGAGGTCGACCTTCTCGAGGGCCTTGCGGGAAGTGTGAGGGAACAGAGATTTTCTCAGTGTCAAGACACGCTTCTTGACACCAGGGCATGAACCTTTGAGAAGGATGAAATCGTTCTTGATCTCACCATATCGGGGGAAGCCACCCATAGGAGTCTAGGTATATCAATCAGAAATTGCATCGTAAAACCAAACTAGAAGTATAACTTACGATGGTCTTCTTGGTCGTGTCGTACTCGGTGGCGGCGTTCACTGGGTCGTCACCCTTTCCAATACGGTAGACCTTGTGGTTGACAGAAGTACGGTGATGGTAACCGTCCTGACCAGCACGGGCAACAGTCCACTGCACGTGGTTAGGATGCCATGCTCCGATACAGGCGACCTTTCGGAGACCCTTGTGCGTCTTTCTCGGCAGCTTCTTTGTTCCCCAACGGGCAGTAACACCCTCGTAACCCTTACCCTTGGTAACGGCGATAACGTCGATAACCTCGTTCTGCTCGAAGATGGTGTCGATGGGGATAGGCTTCTCAAAGAGATCACGGGCGAAGTCGACCTTCTGCTCAACAGAACCACCGTTGACCTGGATCTCCATCAAGTGCGCCTTCTTCTGCTTAAGAGGGGTCTTGCGGATCTGAGAGTGGGCGAGGATGCGGACGACGGAGCAGTACTTCTTGATGCGGTTAAGCTCGTGGGCGATATCCTTTCCTCCGTCGGCGTGCTTCTTGGCGTACTTGGTGAACGCCTTCTTCTTGGACTTGTACCAGCTCTTATAGAACCGGCGGAGGATCTCGTCGGAAAGATGCTCAGCCCAGACGGTGGTGAGCGACCGCAGACCACGAGGAGTCTCGACGTAACCGACAACACCAATGCAAATAACCTGAAATCCTCTCAGCCAAACAATCGTAGTCAACTAAACACGTAGGAACGTACGGGAGGAGTCTCAATGACGGTGACGGCCTCGACGATCTCCTTCTTGTGCATCTTGGCACCAGGACGCTCGAGTTCACGAACGGTGGTGGTCATACCAGCTTTGTAGCCAAGGGTGGCAGTGAGGTGGACAGGCTTCTTGGGGTCATCCTTGGGGAAGGACTAAATTTGTGTATATCGTCAGATTTCCTAAGTCGAACCTAGATGATTAAATCTTCAATTACCCACCTTCGCCTTTCCTCTGTGTCTGGAGGCCCGCTTACGGGGCAAAAATGCCAGCGAACCGTGTCTGGGAGCTTCCTAGGCGGTCATCAGTACTGCTGATGTCGTCGGACTGTGTCATTTCAAGATTGGCAGGTAATAGTAAAACGTACGAATTTCCTCTAGTCACAAAATTCAATGTCAGCATTTCCTTTTCATTTGTGAGGCAGCAAAACAATTGTAAGATTTCCAACAGCATAAACACGTACGTGAGACATCTTGAACCGTGAGCTCGCTGGGGTCGTCCAAAAGATGCTGGTTGTTGGCTGTTGGGTTAGTAGCAAATCGTTCGAGCGAAGCTGGGCGGAATGTGTGATTGAGAAGTTGCCTGCTTTTCCATAGTGGGTCACGTGAGTTCCTCAGAAGACTGCTCTTCCCAAAATGGGCTTCAACCTGGCACCTACCAAGCCAACGTTAGAAATGTCAGAAAACCTAACCCCACAGCACAATACCTAGACGAGCGAGCTAATGTGAATGTCACATCCGCAATTCCATTCGAAAAAAGAGGTACCGTTTAACTCCATACTCCTCCCATAAGGAGTATCGGCTGGTGAAGATTGTTATATACTCACGACTACTTAAAGTACCTAGACACGAATTCCCACATTTGTTAATCGTACAATGAATCCTGCGCCAAATACTCCTTTGCAAACATCATTGAAACCAAAAGCCCCATTCATCACCGCACTGCATCGCTGCACCCTACATCCCAAAAGGCTGACTTTCCCTCAAGTCAGCAACCAATCCCTCGACATTGCTCATGAATTCGCCCAGCATCTTCTGCTTCTCCTCGGTCGTTCTGTCAATCCTCAGCTCCTTCTTGGACATCGGATTCCTGCCCTTCATGGGATTGGTGGACACCGCCGGACCAGGACCTGCCGCTAGTATTTCTGGCATGAGATAGAAGTAAAGGAACTCCAAGATCTTGAGTTTAACTTCACGCGGCGTGTCACGGCGCTTGAATAGAGAGGTGACGGTGGCTAGCCCATCGAGTGCCTCAAATACCTATACATACGGTCAGTTTGACTTAAGGTAGTCCATATATCTCGGAGAAGCTTACCCTTGTGTTTGTGGGGTGATCTATAAGTGCGCAAACCAATGTGAGCAGCGTTGCCGACTGAACGGCACTGCTGTTTCCCGCATCCAGGAGGTCGAGCATGACATTCATGTGAATCTCGCGGGCGAAAAGTTTGCGCGACTGTGCGTGAAGAAGGAGCATGCCCTGGATTAGATCCAAGGATGCGAGAATTAGGAGGTTATTTTGGTTGTCTTGAACAGCAATGTTAGACACGGTAATGTACTGCGGATGCAGCTAAGACAACTTACTGTTCTCTTTCCCCAATAACCTCTCCAGGCACGAGATCAGTCGTATGGTGACTTTGGTTAAACATTAGCGCCATCTTGAACGGACGAGCGCATGGGGACAAACCGTTCCACTCGAATCCATTTTGCAGTCTCATGAACTCCCGAAATGCCGCATCCTTTGGTTTGCCAACATTCACACCCTGTGCCCCAGGTAGAATACTCTCTCGTCGGGCTCCGTTTCTAACTGGTACCGGCGGAGCTTGAAGGCACATCTTCGCAAGGAAACCCTCAAGATACCGCAGGCCTTTGCGGATGTGAAGTGTATCGTAAGAGGACAGGAGATCGAACGAGGTCGAGAGTAGTTGCTCCATACTGCTGGCGCTATGAATACTGCGATTGTTTGTATTTGGCTGACAGGAGAGCTTGATGGAAGCTGGGAGCTGGGAGAAGCGACAATTAATGTAAACAGAACAGAGCCGCACAAGTTTCCATAACAACACCCGCGATACGAACCCTGTCACCACGTCGATCCGAACCCAACTTCAACCATCAAACCGTCGGGGTTAGGTGCTGCTGCGGATTGATTGCTGCTCAACTACAGAAGTTGTAGCGGTCATTGCTAGCAGCGACGAGTGAAGCTTTGCAACCGCAGTCTGTTACGCCATCTTTCCCTCATCTACTCACAAAGACTATCATCCAATGATGCCTTTCGGATCCTGGCAATCAATAGCCGGTCGCAGGTGGAGCCTCACCCCGCTGTTAGTCACTGCCGCTTGCGGACAAGACCCACTGCGATAGTTATGCTTGACCTTGTCTCTTTCACGTGCCGCGCGCATTTGACTGCAACGCCTTGACTGTACCTCTCAGCCATCCCACCATCCCATGCTCCGATATACTTCGTATAAGTACCGCTTGTTACTGCCGGCTCCCGTCCATTTCTGTTCTACATCATACACCCATCGATTATTCCCAGACTACGAGGTGGCTCGACGAATACTAGATACCTACCGTCATCTTACCTACCTAATATATATACCTGTTTCCATATACTTTACCCCGATGTCATCCTCCGACCAGATCGACGACCAGATGAATGGACCTACCAGCGCCTCGAATTTGGATTTTGCACAGCCTTCGAACTGGACTGAGGAAAAAGAGAAGGTTTGAGCTCGAGCTTACACTCTAGCGGCAACAAACAACACTGAACCGTTGGTGCTAGATACTCCTTGGGTCTTATGACTACCTCGTTTCCTACCCCGGCAAAGACATCCGCAAACAGTTGATAGCTGCGTTCAATATCTGGTTGCAAGTCCCGGACGATGTGCTGGAGACCATAGGAAATGTGGTTGTAATGTTGCATACCGCCTCGTTGCTGTAGGTCGCCAGTCGCCTTCTATCGATGGTGCTGACAACGTATAGAGTGGATGACGTCGAAGACAACTCGATCCTCCGCCGCGGAGTACCTGTAGCTCATAGCATCTTCGGTGTAGCTCAAACTATCAATACTGCCAATTATGTCTACTTCCTTGCGCTTGAGGAGCTAGCCAAGCTCAAGAATCCAGCATGCTTGACAATCTACACAGGTTTGTACCAAACTCCGCCTCCAGGCAAAGCCGTGGGGTGCTGACACTGACCACATCTAGAGGAGCTATTAAACCTTCATCGCGGCCAAGGGATGGAGTTGTTCTGGCGAGATAACCTCCGATGTCCTACCCCCGAAGATTATCTGGAGATGGTCAGCAACAGTGCGTATCCTCGTCCCCGCACACGCTCCCGAGATGCTGACCTACTAGAAACCGGTGGTCTCTTCAGGCTCGCGGTCAAGTTGATGCAAGCTTCATCGGCATCAACAAACGACTATGTGCTTCTCGTCAATTACATCGGGTTAATCTTTCAGATCAGAGATGACTATATTAACCTACAATCGTCACAGTATCACAGCAACAAAGGCTTCTGTGAGGACTTGACAGAAGGGAAATTCTCCTTCCCAATTATCCACTCGATTCGCAAGGATCCGAGCAATATGCAACTTTTAAACATTCTTAAACAGCGTACAGAGCAGGAGGATGTAAAAAAGTATGCAGTGGCATATATGGATGAGAAAACGGGCAGTTTTGAATACACCAGGATGGTTCTGGCAGAATTGGATGCGAAAGCTAGGGATTTGTTGGAAAGTCATGGGGGAAATCCTCTGCTGAGCGCAATTTTGGATAAGATGAGAGTTGGAGAAACGTGATTTGCCAGGTTACATGTCTTTTTGGGATTTCATTATCGACTACCACAACCGTGTCTATGGACTTCTTGTGTGAGTACTCCAGCGGCTGGTTTCGAGCTACGGCAACGGTCGGCATGTATGATATCTGAATCGTTTTGGTCTAGATTTCCTCAAATAAAACTACGTGTTTGGGCCAATTGACAGCGGCAAAGAGCTTTTGATATAATGCATCGTACCAACTGTAGTGGAGGCCTTACGAGGCAGCGTGAAAACCCTGCCTCCCATGCCCTACTCTACTCCATAAAATATCACTCGACTAGCCGTTCATAACTCTGATGCTGCTGTGGAACAGTTCCCGAGCCATAACCGAGGGACATAGTGTTCCTATGTATCTATCTATCTGGCCAGCGTCCACTATGAGGTTACAGAACCGGGGTTTTCAACGGTTTCACCTATGAAACTTCTTTCGACGCGCGCTACCACCCTGCAGTTACTTCCCTTCCCCCCCAGAGTGAAAACCGCCACATCCATCACACCTTCCTGTTGCAATCGCTTGGTTTCTGTAGATGAGCATCTGGGGGGTTCCAGAGAATGTCGTGGAGAAGCATGTACAGCTTACCCACAGGCCCCACTGGGGTTAGGGGTCAAGTTTTGAATGTAGAATTGGGTTGTGGAAGGTGCTCTCGTTTGCCTAATTTCACCTCGTTCGCAAGCTCGTTCGTCGCAAAGCGAAAAAAGGAACATCTGGTATACGAGTGTATCTGAAGCATCACCGGTAAGCGAGCTCAGCTCGGCGAGACCATCCGATCGATTCCGAGATGAAAAGAATATAAAGTAGCGGAGTGGAGCTCGCATACCGACCTCGGCGAGCGAGAGATATTGAATGCTTTTTTACAAGTCTGTCTCGTATATATTGCCGTGCCCTCGGACAACAGCCATCAAATCCTATCTTGTCGTTTCGGAAACCCATCAAGTAAAAAAAAACATTACAATCATGCCAGTTCAAAGTTAATGAAAAGAAAAACCGCCCTATCCCTACCTGTTGCATGCTTTTTTTTTTTTCTCGCCTCTCTTTAACTATCTCCTTCTACCTTAAGCAAAAACTCCTAAAAGAAAGTCGTGAATGTTATGCAAAGAATCGAACACCTCCAAAGATATGCAACCAGGGAAGAAAAAAAGGACGCAAAACACCAATGCGAAGAAAGCAGAGTAAAAATATACAACCACGATTATCTGCTTCTTAAAGACACCGAGTATTCTATAGTTAACGCCAGAACTGAAACGCACATTAATATTCCCATGATAGAGAAGAACGAAACCCTCCCACACCTCACCGGTCAATTTTACAGAAAGTAGGCACCGGCCAGAACTGCGCCGAGACCGGCAACGACATTGCGGAACTGAGCGGACATACCCGCGGCGGCTCCGGGCTGAAGCTCCGAGGAACTGCCACCAGCAGTGGTTGCTGCGGGCTGGGTTGATTCTGTGGCAGTAGTAGTCGGAGTGACCACAACAACACTAGTCTCGGTGGATGCTTGTCCATTAATAAATGTTGTTCTCTTGGACGTGGAGAAGGACGTTCTTGGAGGTGCCCTGGTAGTACGTGATGTAGTGGGTGTAGTGGTTTCGGGTTCATTCGTAGTTGGTTCATTCGTAGAAGTAGGAGTAGGTTCATTCGTGGTAGTGGGCTCATCTGTAGGCGATGGCTCAGCATTGGAACTCGTAGGCTCATTTGTAGGTGACGGCTCAGGCACAGGCACAGCACTGGAACTCGTCCTAGGCCTAGCTGTAGTCGTCGAGGTTGTGGGCTCGGGGGTTGTGGGTTCGGGCGCAGGCTTACTAGTAGTGGGGGATGTCTCTTGTGAAGGTGTAGGTGTAGGTGTAGGTGTGGGCTCTGGAGTAGGAGTTGGTGTCTCTTCACTTGAGGAGGTGGTGGGCGTCGTAGTTGGGGACGCACGAGGAGTAGTCGTAGTCCTCGAAGGAGGACTAGAAGAAGTCTCAGGTGTCGAGGTACTATTATTCTGACGCTTCGCCAGTTCGACTATTCGGGTGGCATCAGCAGCCCGTTCTCGGTGGATGGCCTCGAGGGCGCTCAGGTCCGCGGGAAACACACCGTGTTTGAAAAGCTTCCCTTCTTCATAATTGTGGAGCTCTGCGTGCAACGCAGGAGAAGGCACTTCACGAGCAAGCTCAACGATATTCTTCTGGTGCTCTCCGGCGAGAACGGCGGGTGCCAGTATCAGGAGAGCGAAAGACACGATTGAGGCCGTACGAACCATGATGCTGGGAGGTTTTCGGAGGATTGACGGAACTCGTTGGATTCGTTACGGGTTATGTATTGTATAGGGAGAGGGAAAAAAGGTCGTAAGTTCGATAGTTGAACAAGGTCGAGGGTGCCGCAGAAGCCCTTTATAGAAACAGGCAGGAACGTGGGATGTGGTTTGACAGCTGCAGCGTGGACTCCGACTCGACGCTTCCAGCCAGCGGAAAAAATAAATGAAAAAGGCTGACGTTGGGCCAAGAACGTGTGTAACTGCCGTTTTCGCGTACTCCGACGACTGTCTGGGCTCGTTGTTGGCCAAATACGGGGAAGCGACGGCGAGGGTCGTTGCTATTTGTGTCTGTGCGACGCTGGCCAGCCGAATTCGAGGTGTGCGGCACGTCAACTGGGGCGAGGGCGAGGCAGGCAGCTAGGGTAGCGATGGTAGGGTTGGTGTTCTTCCGGGTCCGAATCAAGCACAAGAGCAGCGCTGAGCAAAGTGGGCGGGGGACGAAGCCTTTTAAGCCCAGGCCAGCCAGCCAGCCCGCCCGCCCGAGACTTTTGACTTTTCACATACCGCTGCCAGGGACGGGACCAAGACGCTTCTCTTTGGTTGCGATTCACACCTCTGGCTATCGCATCTCAAGGCCAACACCGCGCCAATGCTCATAATGTTGCAGCCGCACACATCGATCTAGCTTGACACAGCTCAGCCGCACTGCACTTCTATTTTAGAACGCAGATGGCCAGCCGTGATTCGTCCACGGTTGGCGAACGCAGGTTCCGAAAGGTGGTGGCTCTGCTTCACGTTTGCTTCACCACATTCTGCATTGTTGTGCATTGTCAGAGCCATGTTGTGGTCGTGAAGTGACAGACGGTATCTCTCGATGCCATGAGAACGAGTTCGTGACCCAAATGCACCCTACTCTACTCTCTACGCGGAGATGCGGCTTTCCAAGCTTTTAACTTCCCGAGACAACTTAATCGCGGATCATATGGGTGCGATGACGAAAGGTCATTGGCCAGGACACCCATGGTGTACCCCGCATCCATTCTCTACCCGGCACTCCAAACGTCATTGCCCGTTGCTGTCCGGCACAACCGAGAGATATCAAGATCTTTCAACTCTCTACATATCCCACTCCACCTGCCCCACCATCGAGTTGCTACCATCGGAAACACAGCAAAAACTACTCCACATCGATCAATCGCTCCATTCGGTTGATTTTCATGGTCCTCGCCATTCTCTCTCGAGTAGCTCTACCCCGGCAAGCAACAAAGTTCACCTTCAAAGTCCGAGTTCATTTTTCTTCGTGACGGTAAGGTTCCGACAAGCTAACCTTGACAGCATTTACATACTACCAAACGAACCATGAAGATCCACAGCATCCCGATGTGTGAGAGCACTTGTGGTTTCCGAATCCCATCAAAGATGCTGACCGCCACCAGGGACAGGATCCCACGACAATTACGCTTATCTGTAAACATCCCCGAACCCCTCGCAGTTGACCTGGTCATGGGTGGGTAACTGACAGTTGCGTTAGGGTAATCGATGATAAAACCAAAGATGCCATGGTTATCGACCCAGCGAACCCACCCGAGGTTTTGCCAGTTCTGAAGGAATTCATAGACTCTGGCAGCATCAACTTCAAGGGCATCATCAATACTCACCAGTACGCTCCACTCTTCCTAGCATCAATGATGTAACCATTGCGGTATATATACCGTGGTAAATATCGGGCGGTGATCATCGTTGATCTGCAATCGCTCCGGACCTGAAATCCGAACTGACTTTTCTCCCAGCCATGGCGACCACGCCGGTGGCAACACCAGAATCTTAGCAGAATACAAAGGCCTTCCAGTCATCGGCGGAAAAGACTGCGCAGCCAAAACAACGACTCCCGCCCATGGAGAAACCTTCAGGATCGGTGACTCGATTACAGTAAAGGCTCTGCACACGCCCTGTCACACGCAAGATTCCATCTGCTATTTCGTACAGGACGGTGATGACAAGGCCGTGTTTACCGGGGATACACTATTTATCGCAGGTTCGTTTTACTATATCTTATTGCGTGGCTTACCGCTGTTAAACGCATGGGATGAGACAGGATGCGGCCGCTTCTTTGAAGGAACGGCGGAGGAAATGCACACGGCGCTCAACAAAATCTTAGCACCACTCCCCGATGACACGAAAGTCTACCCGGGACACGAATACACAAAAAGCAACGCAAAGTTTGGCCAGAGCGTGTTGGATGTCATCCACGTACAAAAGCTGCTGCAGTTCTGCGAGAGCAACAATGAAACGCAAGGCAAGTTCACGATTGGCGATGAAAAGGTATGATGAAACACCTTGCACACACACGAGGGGTTGATGTACTGACAACCTGTAGAACCACAATGTTTTCATGATGGTAGATGATCCCAGAATCCAGCAAGCCACAGGCAAGACGGACCCGGTGGAAGTAATGGCCAAGCTGAGAGAATTGAAGAATAACTACAAGTAAAGTGTTGGTAAGATGGCTCCGTATACATTCCGTTCAGTACCACGGGATTAACGACCGATATAAAACAGCCCCGTTTTGCCTGGAGAATTGTTGGTGTTTTGCTGACAGCCCCGTCTACGTTTGCAGTCCTGCCTCGAACAAGTTGTAAGGTTCTTTAATGGGCGGCTGTTGTGACAATGGGAAACGATCATCTGTTTCGGAATGTCTCAATGCATGAATCACATCACGATACATCACCCGATGACAAGCCTCTATATTACAGCCCAGCCTTGTCCAACGTTGCACCAGCCGTGGCGTTTTTGGATGCATAAGTGTGTGTACCCTCTTACATCTGCGACCGCCATATCCCTCAGGTTCGATTTGTCTCGTTATCAGGCTCGTAAGCTCGCCCTTATGGTAAACTGGATAGATGTAACAACCCACTTGTGTTTCAGAAGTGCATAACGGTTCTCCCCATGCATATCGAATACTTGCAAGTGAGATAGCGTGATAATTTTTCAATTTAGAGTAGGCTGCATGTATGCATATCAAAAAAGAGGCTCATCTCGGCAAAACTACTGTATCTGGGCTTGTCAGGTTCGCCCTAAAATAGGCTAGATAACCATCCGAGTGATATTCCGTGCCTTGCTAAACAAGATGGTTTCCATGATCCATGGTAGGGCCATCTGCATGTACTCTATCTACCCACCCTACTACTAGGATAACTCGGGAGAGCTATTCCTGCAGTCCAGTGCAACGGTATATAGTGGATCTACACCCGCACGACCCTGCCTCCCCGCCAACGACAAAAATAGTTCGCGACCTGGAACATCGCTGGAGAATCACTCCCGCTGCTTCCGTGCTATGGAGAATGACGTTTTGACGGTTAAGTAGCGGGGTCGGACGATCCTATCTCCAGGCTCATATTTCAACATTCCTTGCAGCGTCTTATCGAACTCTGCCACCTTCTCCGGATGCCTCGTACCACCACGGACCACCATCCTCTGATCCCCGCGAAACTTGCCCCATCTTCGCCAAAGTAATGCTTGTATTGAGAAGTCGTGAGAGAGAGATAACGGGCGAAGTTCCTAATATATGGCTGAGTAACCAGTACCCCAATATGTAACACCCCTGCATCCGACTCTCTCGCCCGCTCTATGAGGCCGCAATCTGTAATTTCTCGAAGATGTATCTTTGGTCCGGCGTATGGGGAACAACTAGTATCATCAGACCACCCCACCACCCCCCGGAAGCCTAGTTCTAAATGGGGTTTTACCGATCTGTGCATGATTGGACTGATGCAGCTGGGGGGTAATTTCCGGTGAGTTTATCGGGCAATCGGGGACGGTAGAGTCAAATTCTCGAGTTGGTCGATGTGGACAGGCTAGGATATCGGGTTGTTACGGGGACGACGATAGGCTGAGTGAGTACTGTGGCCGTTTTGCCCAATGGAGGATCTTCTATGCTTGTGGGTCGTAGACAGAACCGACTAGCTTATGCACCAATCACCGTTGACTTGGAGCGGGTGGTCGTTAGGATGCATGGGTAAGGGTTTGAATATCAAACTGACGACTTCGCACCATTGAGGCACGCAGGAACCAATCAACCAGCCCAGACTCACCCTCGACTATGATACCAGTACATCCGTGAACTTTCCCCATCCCAATTCAAACTTTCACAGGTGCTCCCGCAAGAAGCTGGTGACTATACAGGTCAAGCTGCGTTGATCGTACGCCGTAGGGACCTCATCGATATTATCGTTATAATTACCCGCCGTAATGGTTACAATTGCTGCGGGGTGATCGCAGGGTGCGGGTAAACGTGGACGGTGGGTGCGGAGGGACAGTGGCCCAGACGCGGGAGCATCTCCTCCGTCACTGCAGCCGGTGGAAATACCAGCAGCGGGAGCTCTGGAAGGAGGTGGGGAAGGCAACGGGCTGGAAAGCGGGCAGGTGTCGGAAGGTGCAGATATCTGAGCTGTTTTCCATGGAGATATGTGACAAGGCGGTGATGGACTTCCTTGCGGCCACGGACGTTGGGAAGTTCCCGCCTGGGTGAGGTCGGCGGTGTCTTTCTTTTCTCGTTCTTTTTCTCTTTTACTATTTCTTTATCAGCGGGGACGGAGGGTAGCGGGTGGGAGCTTCGCCACCTAACCGGCTCGCCCGGAGGCGGAGGGGATAAGGGTCCTGTCATACTCTAGCTAGAGTAAATACAGTATGAATAAACAACAACAACGTGGACGGTGACACAACTACTTGCGCCTCCCGTGAACCGGACTGTTCCGTTCAGATGCACTAGCGAATCAAAGTCGCCATCGAAAGCAAGGTCCCGTTCAATGAAAGATCGGCTGGGGTTCATCCACTTCCTCCTGCTCAATTTCCCTTGTTAGGTCCGACTCGGGATTAACAAGAGGAATGAGCTTAGGCAGAATTTTGGTCTGTAATTCGTTCGGTTTGATGAGGTTGGGATTTGGGTGATCAGAATAGGCTGCACGCAGTATTTAGGACAAGATCGTTATCCAGGTTGCTTTGTATCGGTGCTAGGTTTCTTTACTGATAATATGGAATCTGGAGTCGAGACATTCGGTCCCGCTCATAACTCCCCATCCAGCGATACAGGAGAGAATTTTTGTGAGAGCAATATAGGTGGTGGCAATCATTGAACAGGTTGTTAACTGCCACTGTTAGGGACTTGAGCAAGCGCCTTGATGTCTGTCGCGTTGAGTCTGCCAAGTGTTGGGCAAACCCGCAGGCTTCATCCATAGGAGTAATATCTTCAATGTCTAAGTCTTCTGGAGTTATATATTTGACAGCAGTGTCTCCTCGGTGCCATCGTAGTCGTAAACCCTAGTCCCCACTCATTCCACGTCTTAACATAGAATCCGACCCTATAGATCCCAATCATCAGCTGGGAAATAGATAATGCAGTCGCATTCACCAGCAATTGGTATGTCTACTCTGCTGACGACAGGGCAGAGCGTGCCTGCGCAGCACAGATTGACCAAGTAGGTATAAATCGCGCTATCAACAGTCCGCTTCTGTTCGGCGCTGTAGAATATCTCGAGACTCTTCGGCCTCCAGATCCAATACTCCGAAGCGGCCAGTCCGGCCAGATTTGACCCCGACCGAGGCCAGTCTGTGCCAAGGTAGACCTGTAGAATGGAGAGGCCTGGGTCAACCTAGGTCTGCCAGAAGCTGACCGGATCGAACCATACAGCCAAATGTCCGCAGTCCAGATAGGTATCTGCAGTCCGGCATCTCCTGAATCGACCCAGACCGACCCATTCCAATAGCGGCTTCATATGTGGTGGTCTATATCTGACCGGTTTGCAAATCTGGTTCGATCGGCGCTTCGATACATTGTCCAAATCACTTTACCGGATGGTGGTGCTGCTGCGGGCTGGGGTATCGTGCGACTGCGCGCAGAGCTTGCATGGGGGTACTGTTGGATTAGCTGCTGGTGCCCTCATGATGCATTAGGTCTGGGAATAGATCTCTGGTAGTGGTTAGTTATTAGGGAACATAGATGCCCGCAAAGGAAGAAAGGGAAGAGAAGGTATTGTGCGGTCCCGAATGCCTGCTATTATCTACCTCCCGCGCGCGCTTGATCGAGGTTACTTATATAAACCCAATATATCAATAAATCAGAGTTTGAGGTCAAATCATCTGCGTTCGGTCTTCTGCATACCGGGAGCAAAATCCACTCCGACGGGAACTAAACACAGATACGCGGCGGAGGCTTATATTTCGGGGCTGATTGTTAATAGGTCTTCTAGAATCAAGTTCGGGCTCCGAGATATACCCGCTGTCAAGCACGTGCACTCTCCAGTGAAATTTGAGGCGGCAGTTTTTCTAAGCAGTTTTTCTGATAGTGGCTTCGAGAAACGTTGATATCACGCTGGTGATACGCGGCGCGGGCTTATGTCTAGCGTCAGACACGAGAAGGAATGTCTGACTCCCGAGAATCCATTCCAAGGTCTGGGACCGGCGGAAGAAAATTTTTCGGCATACCCGTACCGCCAATATATTGTCCGGCCGGAAGAGTGAGAGACTCAACTGAGAGGCTCTGGGTCAACACCTGATGCTCCTTAGCCTATGAGTGGATATGCTAAATCCAGACAGCACTACTTCCCGAGGACGTTCTAGCCTACCGTAGCCGAATTCGGTTTCTCGGGATTGTATCAAGCCTAATATCTCATGCCTATCAACCAGTATCCACTTCGGGAACATGTTTACCTGCAAGAAGATAGGTCAATGTTGGGGATACCGCGTCTTCATTGCTAAGGCAGAGTTTTGCCAATGCCGTGAACTGCAGAAAATGTTGTGATTGTCTAACTATTCTAAATGAGCGGGTATCTGGAATTTGGTGCGTTAATCCAGACATTCTGTTTCAGTATGTAATTTATATTCGAATTGAGCCAAGTCCATCTCATTGATACAGATCTCTGACCTCTTTTCTACGCATATTTGCAGTAGGCCCTAGCCAACTTGCTTCTTGAAGTGTTCCCTCTAATAGGGAGTGGCCGAGAACAAGCAAGAAGTGTCGAACGGGGTTTAGCCGTGGCAGTGTGATGCGGTCATCTCCAGCCACAGCGGGTAATGGTAAGAGGCTGGTCGATGGGCAACGTTTGCTACTAGGAATGGGAAGTTCCGACAACGAGGCAGAGGGGTAAATTTATGAGATGGGTGTCTACCATATGCGATGCCATACTGGCCACGGCGGAATTTGCACCACGTCATAACGGCATCTTTAGACAGTGTAGAGCGGGCTCTTGGTGAACCCTAATGACATAATACTCGCGGGTTGAGTCCTTGTACTCCCAACATTAGCCGGCGAGATGTCTGGAAATACGGTGAGTCTAGGACTGGGGATTATTTGTCCAAGACCTCAGGACTGTGTGAGTGATGCAGAGTGATTACTATTCTGCGCATGTATTCCAAAGAAATATATCCGGTGAGCGGGGACTTTAGGAGCTAGACAGCGGCTATAACCAATGTGAAAAACATTGATGACGTTTATTGCTTGCGGGAGAGGCCGCTGCCCGTGGCTGTGGGATCCGACGGATCCCCGCCCCACTTCGCTGAGTCGGCAGGAGCGCCTATACCGAAGTATACATAACCCCACCTTCAAGCTCCCCAACCATCACCGCTAACTCCTCGCACTTCAACTCGATTGTCCACCATCTCAATTCTCAATTGTACCACATTATGTCGACAGCTGGAAAGGTGTCCAAAACTCACCCACAAAGCTTTTTTCGCCACCCTTGCATACGATAAACACCGCTAACGCTCGGCCTCTTCTGTATAGACGATTACTTGCAAGGCCGCTGTTGCTTGGGAGGCCGGAAAGCCTCTGAGCGTCGAGACGATCGAGGTCGAGGCACCAAAGCCCCACGAGGTCCGAATTCAGGTCTATTACACCGGTGTTTGTCACACGGGTACCACAACCTTTTCTCTCTACTAATGACGTCAGATGAGATGAATGGTTGCTGATGTAGATGGCACGATGGGTAGATGCATTCACACTCTCCGGAAAGGACCCCGAAGGTGCTTTCCCCATTGTTCTTGGCCACGAGGGTGCCGGTATTGTCGAGTCGGTCGGTGAGGGTGTTACCAACGTCAAGGTTGGAGACCATGTTGTTGCCCTCTACACTCCCGAGTGTAAAGAGTGCAAATTCTGCAAGTCTGGAAAGGTTTTTTTCCTCCTCTTCCTGTAGGGGCTGTGCTGACCCCGCATAGACAAATCTCTGCGGAAAGATAAGAGCTACCCAAGGGCGGGGTGTAATGCCCGACGGAACCTCTCGGTTCAAGTGCAAGGGCAAGGAGCTGCTGCACTTTATGGGCTGCTCCACTTTCTCCCAGTACACCGTTGTTGCCGATATCTCTGTTGTCGCCATCACCCCCGAGGCGCCCATGGACCGGACGTGTTTGCTCGGATGCGGTATCACCACGGGATACGGAGCGGCCGTTGTCACCGCCAACGTCGAGAAGGATTCTAGCGTTGCCATCTTTGGCGCCGGATGCGTCGGGTTGTCGGTGATCCAGGGAGCAGTCAAGAACGGCGCCAAAAGAATCATTGTAGTCGATGTCAACGACGCAAAAGAGGAGTGGGCAAAGAAGTTTGGTGCCACCGAGTTTGTCAACCCTACAAAACTGGGTAAGCCCGTGCAGGACTATCTGATAGAGATCACCAATGGAGGTTTGGACTACACTTTCGACTGCACTGGAAATGTGGGTGTTATGAGGGCGGCGCTGGAGGCGTGTCACAAGGGTTGGGGTCAATCCATTATTATTGGTGTTGCGGCTGCTGGACAAGAGATCTCGACAAGACGTTGGTTTCCCGTGAAGTTATATTTGAGGATTGTGCTGATTGTTTTATAGCGTTCCAGCTTGTCACTGGTCGTCAGTGGAAGGGATGTGCATTCGGTGGTATCAAGGGCCGGTCACAACTTCCTGATCTCGTCGACGACTATATGACCGGAAAGCTGAAGGTAGATGAGTGTAAGTTCCATCTACAGTTCAGCACTCGCCTCCTGTATATACTAATTATCACTTCTAGTCATCACTCATCGCAAGAACCTCAATGAGATCAACGATGCCTTCCAAGTCATGCACGCTGGAGATTGTATCAGGTGCGATGCCCTCCACCACCCTCTACCGTTCTCTTCTCCAATACTGACTTGAGTAGATGCGTTGTCGATATGGTTAACCTGTAGGTACCGGAGCTCTCAACGTTTCCTTTTCTTGTATTCCTTGGGTGGTGTTCTCTGTCGGGATTTGTTCTCCTTTTGCCAAAAAAAATCTGAATCTCATTCAACAATAGTAACACTAGAACTGCAAAACTATAATAACATACCGGCGGGCGGCGGCAGCGGGACAAAGGTAAGTAACATTCAACTAGAGGTAAGACAGCATGAGTACACATTAGCATTATACCAAGCAACTTTTGTTTTCCTTTGTTTATATTCAAGCGGTTTTTTTCTTTCGGATTGGGCACTGTAGGTATAGTATACCCCCCACCTATCTTGTAATTTTTGTATTCGCTGCCCCACCACCCACCACCACCCACTGCACGCCGTACAGTAGTGATATTTCTAGTGTAATCCCGCCGTCGCCAATCGTGATGTGATGCACATTGCCGCCGCTACTACCCAGCGGTCAAGAATGAAATACATGAAACCCCTGTGACGCCAACTAACCGGAAAAAAAGGAATCCATAAAATAGGTATATCCCAGAGAAAACCATATAACAATGCCCAAAGACGCCGGCTAAGTATAAACCAAGATAAAAGTGGTAAATTGAAGCACACTAACTAACCTCCCACCTTAGTCACGAACTCTAGCTCGGGGGTAAAGCTCTCGGGATGATTGGATATACATAATGATACGTTGCGGCCTGGAAAGGGACCGCCTAACTGGGTGTTGGCAGTCTGAGCGGCGGCGGTAGCAGAGGGCGCTTCTAAGTTTAGGGGTCGAGCTGGGCTTTTCCTAAGCATGCTGTTGGGAAAGTAGACTGGATTTAGTCGCAAGGGTCTCGAGAACCAGTTAGTCGAGGGGCGACCTCGTATTGTTACACGGAGTCCATGATTCGTACCCTCCTCCTCCCTAGCCGGTCGCCCGCTCGCCCTGCCGTATCGTGCCGTGCCGTGCCGCGCTCACCCACACTCGAGCTTGTTGGTTGATATTTCTTCACTTCATATCTCAAATATGCTGCTCGTCCCATTGTTCCACCTCCTTCCTAACACCCCCGCTTCCTCACGCCTTTTCATCAAAGACAATACTCTCGACCCCTCTCGCCAGTGCCGGAGCCCACAAGTCTGCGGACCCGTTCTCACGTGCCATGAGTTCCATAATCTGTTCTCTCCCCCACGCCGGTGTCGCGTGCCGACCGAGGACATGCGAAAGGATACGAGTCAATTCCTGCGACTGCGTGGGTGTGGGCACGACACGGAGGAGGCAGGTGTGGAAGGCTTTACGCTGTCGCGAGGGGAGCGTCGAGGGTAGGGTTATGAATATGTGAGTGAGGATGGAGATTAAGGAGGTGAAGGCGGGTGATGAGGATTTTTGGTTTCTGGGTGACGTCGGTAATGGGGGTGGCGGCTCGGGGACAGAGGGTTTGACGGTGTTCTTGATTGAAGCTAGGAGTGGGGAGAGGCTGGGAACTAAAGAGTTGACGGAGCTCCATTTTGGGGCTAGGACTGGGGATGCGGGACCAGTGGAGCTTTCGGTGGATGGAGATGTGGAGCGCATTGATAGAGGAGGGGGTGGAGCTTTCTCTGACGTCATTGTCGTCGTTGGAGTCTCTTCGAGTTGTTGAGCGGGTGTCGGTACTTTTATTGGAAATCAGTCGGGGGGCCTTCGAGGTGGTGGTGCGCTCACAGCAAACTTACATGAGCTACTGCATTTCGCTTCATGTCGCGATACATCCTCCCTCCTTGTAAATTGCCGTTTGCAGCGGCGACACTGCATTGACGACATATCCGACAGCAACGCAGCATGTTTTGGACACTTTACTGCTTTCGTCCGCACGTGTCTGCGGAGATGGCACATCTTCGATAGCGTCAGGTTGCACGCCGGACAGATATTTGACGGCTCGGATTGCTGGCCAAAGTGTTCATCTAGCTCTGCCCCAAGTTCCTGGCATTTTCTCATGGCATCTCGAATCGGATCGAGATCGGCGGGGAAAGCACCGCTGTCGATCAGGTGGGTGAAGATGTCTTGAACGGCGTTGAGGCGCTGGTGGAGGAGGAGGTTGGGGGATATTGAAGAGTTGGAGAGTCTGTGGCGTTTTGTCTGCGACGGAAGAGGGCTCGGGCTCCTTCGTCGCTTGGAGGTTGAGGGTAAGTTGTGCGGCGATTGTGGGGGTTTGACATCGCGCTGGCGCGGGGATGCTGTTGATTTGGATGTTGAGGTATTGGATGTTGAAGATGGTGACGGCAGGGGAGCGCGCGGCATTTTGTAGATGGTGACGACGACGCGGGTGCGGAACGACGTCGTGTTATTTCGTGGAACCTTGATTTTGTGATGGTGATGAAGTGGAGATCGAAGCTTTGTGGGTTGGGGGTGGTTGGTGTTTGGTCTCCTGAGTTTGAGCAATTGGTGAGACCGTAAGACTAAAAATAGGCAACACAAACGAACGAACCCTTGCCCTTGGGAACCAAGCTTCTTTCCTCACACAGCGTCACTCTCACCACTCTCCAACGTCTCGACGACTTCATGCGAGCTTCTATAGGAGATAGTGACGGGCAAGGGTGCGGAAGGTGATACATTAGACGTTTAGAATGTATGGTACGACAACAGTCTACAGCCAACATCTGGTTGCATGGAGTTCCGGTTCGACGACGCAACTGACCTCGGAGTTACAAATACTATCACCGCTGGATCCGATGAGCAGCTGATTAGTCGCGACGGACTATATATGATAGTACACCGCACTTTTCCCCACCCTACCTCAGAAACTCTATTACTTAAACGTCTAGCTGCTTCCCTCAACTTCACCTCTCCAAGACAGCTCGGATATGACTGAGAAGTCCCTCAGTTCCAGCTCAGCTACGGATGTACCTTTGCTGCTGAGCTACAAGCCGTATTCCGATGGAGGTGACGTTATGCTCTGGTTCTTTCAGTCTCGGCATATTTGATATAGTTTCTGACTGCTTTGCAGATGAAGCAATCTCTACCGCTCGGAGTACCCAAGCCATTGCACACCGAGGGTATGCTTGTGCGGCGCCCCGGTGATGGGCTTTGGATGGCATAGCTGCTGACCAAGATTATGTCTAAACTTGTAGGTTCAAAGTGGAATTTCCAGAAAATACTTTGGTAGCGTTCGAGGGGGCTGTGAAAGCTGGTGTACATGCAATTGAAACGGGTGAGCAAAGATGGAGATTCATTTTCGTGTTCTGCACTAAGTTGGCGCTGTAGATCTCCACTTGACCCGCGATGGGGTAGTTGTGATATCACATGTATGACCCTTTAACCACTCGCTCTATAGGATAGGTCAGTTACTTATGGAGACCCAGGATGCAACATTGAAGCGCTGTTTTGGCGTAGATAAGAAGATCAGTGACTGTGATGTTGCGTACATCAAGACGCTGTGTACATTAAAAGAACCCCATGTACCAATGCCGACTCTGAAAGAAGTCGTGGAGTTTCTGTACGAATCTGCCGCCCAAAAAATATGGCTTCTGTTAGATATCAAACTCGACGATGACGCTGCCGATATGATGAGACTGACAGCCGAGGCAATCCAATCTGTACACCCCGGCACCGAGTACTGGAAGGAAAGAATCGTGTTGGGATGCTGGAGGTTGAAGTATGTCTCGGTATGCTACTTCCCAAAAGCCATCGGAAATGCAAGCTAAGACACATTATATAGCTATGTCAAAAATATCTTCCTGGGTTTCGTATCGTGGTAAGTTATGTCGTTATTAGGGTGCAGGGGGCTTGTGTTGACAGGAATATACAGCACATCGGGTTGTCTGTTCCATATGCTCGGGAGTTCTTGGAGTACCCCAATGTTGGGTTCAATATATGGTGGCCCCTCTTACAAACATCTGCAGGGAAGAAATTTGTTAAAGAGGCCAAAGACTCGGACAGGGCGGTCTTTGTTTGGACCATAAACGACGAAGATACCATGAAGTAGGTCCCCCTGATGGTATATACCATTCTGGATAATAATCGGTTGTAGGTGGGCTATTAAGAACGACTTTATAGATGGTGTCTGTACTGATAACCCCGTGAAGTTCCTCCAGTATGTTGTACCTGTGTTACCATTTGGTCGGCTGCTAACCGTTCAGACTGTGCAATGGTTATGCCAGAACCTGGATTCAGGCGCCATCATCGTCATTGGTGACTATTGCTATCTGGAGAGTTATGGCTAGTTTGTTCTCGGTGTTCTTTCGATGGCGATACGGAAAAGAGGACAAGCTTTTCGTCCAATGATACATGTCCGTAGCGGCCGTGATTGCTATGGTGGTGCTTGTGTAAATAGACCAGTCAGCCGGTGCTGCTTGTGCTGTTGGCGCATAGAGTATGCTTTTTGAGTAGAATACGAGGTTTTGATGATGGTGTTGCAGGTTGAGTAGAATGGCACTCTAAGTACACGTGCACACCTAGTCGATATCGTCATCCCGCAGCGGCAACTTCCGCGCCAAAAGCCTACGAAGTACTGACCGCCGCACTTTGTTCAGCTCCAGAACAGACACCCCAGCTTTACCATCCCAAAACACTAAATACCCTCGAAATGTCCGAAACCGTAGCCCCGTACACCTCGATTGACCACGACATCTTTGCGACTGTTCAGGAGCAAATTGAGCTAGACACCCAAGTTAAAGAAGTCTGATTTGCTACCCCGCGAAACATCGCGAGCCTCCAAGAGCTTACCACCCAGAGTATAGAACATCCGAGATGCATTGAAAAGCCTAGATAAGCAGTGTGTGTGCCGCATCTTCCTCGTCTTCCGTTCATCGATCAATTGAACTCTGCTAAAGAAGAAGAAACAGTGAAAAAGATCAGCTCTACCCTTTCCCGCGTTCACTCTGTCTCGCCCACCGAAAGTACCAATACCCATAGGTCCCTATTGTACCCTATTTTCTGAAGATCCTCCCGTAGTTCCTCTTCTTGTTGCCAAAGCAAAGCCAAACTTCGAGGATGCTCGGAAAGAGCTTCATGGACTCATCGAGACGGTGAAGGAATATCCGTACTACAAATACAACGGGATGTGGACCAGGGATCTTCAAAACTTTGTGGGTGTTTTCCAAAAGCGTTACGTTGGCAATTGTTTAATTATAGGGTAATAGACCTTTTTGGTACTGCTTGAGACTTGGTTGGAGAGGATGTACACCACCGATTCTCCGCAACCCGGAAATGCGTTGTTGACGATTGAAGAGGTTGGAGAGTGTCTAGGAGGTGAAGTTCATCGAACGGATAGGTTGTGACAGGAGCGCTGATAGGCTTAGTCCCGGTCAATCTGAAGACGGAGGATAAGTTCCATATAACCATCGAAGAGTATCTTCATGCCGTCATTACCCTGGTGGAGGAATTGGTTTGTCACTCATAACTACTGCTCTGCATCACTACTAATGACCGTAATAGTCTCGCCTCATGACCAATGCCGTCACCCAACGCGACTTCAAGAGACCACAGTTAATCAGCACGTTCGTCAAAGACATCCACTCGAGCTTCCAAGTGTTGAATCTTAAGAATGACTCACTGAGGAGGAGGAGTGATGGATTAAAGTACAATGTTAAGAAGGTGGAGGATATCTGCTATGACTTGATTGTGCGGAATCTGATCACGACTGAGCCGGCAAAGAAGGAGGATGTGATGGAGAATTAGGAGCCTTCTAGGCTACTTAAGGCTGTGATAGAAGCTACTTAAACACTTGGTATAGAGCTTTCTACATACGGGGAAGGACTCTTGCAGGATAAGCAGCAAAATGCTCGTCATTCGTAATCGGATTCCATGAGTGATATATTGTGATCCGTGATAGCGGTAACTAGTTTGTTAATCACGATGCCTGGCATTGAATCACTTTGCAGGACATTGTAGAACCAGTCGTAGGATACCAGAACGTCGTCGCTCCACAGCGCCCTATGGCGACAGACAAGCCACAACACCCGGAGAAAAATCCACCCCTGACCTAATCGCATCCACAACCCGAAGAGGTGCCAATCCACTGCCGTGACGCGTCTTCTACAAAATGCCATCACCCCGTACCATTATTCGCTCGGTTCTGTTGTGCGCGTCCTTCTTTGCGCTCGCAGGCTCGGCCATTGACACCTCAACGTCGCGCTCACACCTCGAGCTCTCAATCCCCGACCTTGACCACAAGTTACAAGAATGTCAATTCGTCCAAGATTTGAACCAGCAGCGCCTCGATGCGCTTCCGGAGACTTCGTCGCTGATGAAGCGCGTGAGGGTCCTTTTCCCCGGCAGCCCCGCAGTTAACTCTCTTCTTGCGACCGCGTACATTTCTGGCCCTCCTAGTATTACCCCACCTCCCCTTTTCCCTCCGTGAGAAGTAGCGGTTGGCTGACGGGGATAGACTTTCTCCTCGCGCTATGTCCCGCCGATATTGACCCCTCCTCGCTATCCGTCATGGTCGCATTTGCAGTCGGTGGTCTGCTCGGTGATACGTTGTTGCATCTGGTCCCGCAGACGTTTATGGGCGAGCCGCATGATGAGAAGGCACACTTTGTGCTGAACGATGCGAACCGCAATGCTGTGCTCGGTACGCTTCTAGGGCCATCGCACGGGGGGAGCCGCAGATTGACTGGTTGTAGGATTGTTCATCTTCATTGGCTTCGCGACGTTTGTGGCTATGGACAAGACTCTTCGGATCGTGACCGGGGGAGCAGGGGAGCACGGGCATTCCCACTCGCACTCACCCTCCTCCTCGGTGAAAGGAACCGGTGCCGAAACCAGTGATGCCAGCGGCCTCACAAAGCGCCGAAAGAATGGTAACGTCAAGGGTGACGAGAAGGAGGAGAAAAAGGCGTCCTCTCAGAGCGTCAAGCTCTCCTCAGTTCTGAACCTGATCTCGGACTTCACCCACAACATCACTGATGGCCTTGCGATGTCGGGCGCCTTCTATGCCGGCCCCCTCGTGGGCGCAAGTACCTGCATCGCCGTGATGCTTCACGAGATCCCGCACGAGATTGGCGATTTTGCGCTCCTGATCAAGGGCGGGTTTACAAAGTGGCAGGCTATGGCGGCGCAGTTCGTCACTGCGCTGGGCGCGTTCACGGGGACATTGATTGGGATTGCAATTCAGGAGTATTCCGCATCTGGGGGGGAGGAGGCTTTGGGGGGTGGGATCAAGATGGGAGAGGGGATCATGGGCACGGATCTCAGGGCTGGCGATCTTGTCCTGCCGTTTACCGCCGGAACATTCTTGTATGTGGCGTTCAGCGCGGTCCCGGAGATTTTGGAGACGGGGAGTAATAAGAGGGAAGAGATGGTGAAGGCGCTGAAACAGGGGTAAGTTCTCTTCTTGGTGTAATCAGTAAATATATAGGCTAATGGAACATAGTGTTGCGATGGCGACCGGGTTTGCGCTGATGTTTTTGATATCAGAGTAATGGTCTGCAATTCAGCTGTATTCTAAGGACTAGATTGGGTTTTTGGTCTCTGGAGCGTTGCGCTATAGACGGATACAGAGTGCTAATGGGAATGGGGTATGAGATGAAGTAGAGTAGATGGGAACGAAAAGGATAACACGCAGAACTCCACTACATAACAAACAAGCAAACATAAATCCAACCAGTAGATCCCGTTTTAAATGACCCAGCAAAAATAACTCCTCCCTGCCAGTCAGAGTATACATGGTATCGGACAGGACTTCCCTCTCTCACTAGTCCGCGTGCATCCCGTTAATCATTCCATCCATACTCTTCTTCTTCCGCCTGAAATACTCCACAAACAGATCCACCAGCTTGTAGACCCAATTCCCGCTCACGAGCACACCACCAATAATATTAACCATCCTAACCGCAAACTTCGTAAACGGCATGCGATGCTCATTGATAGTCAAAGTCAACGGCTCAATATCGAACTTAAAGAATATCCCCGGTACTTGGTATGACGAGACCTGTCTACTATGCTCTGTGACCGCATACTGATTCGTCATAAGACTCCGGCGCGACGTATCGGAGTGGTAAATCGTGGGCACAATACTCAGATAGTACTGGAACTTGTAGAAATTCTCGTCGGTAGTAGCCTTGACATCGTCGAGCGGGTTCACAAGCTTAGGATAATAATCACCAAAGCTGAGCTCATTGATGACATGTGAGAAGTTGAAAGTCTTATGATCGATATGTTTCCCGAGGGAATTGTACCCGTGGCCAGCGGCAGTGATGTGGAAGTCGCCCATGACGCGATTGACCGCCATGCTCCCGTAGATCCTGCAGCTGCTTGTATCGATCTTCCTGAGCCACGACGTCGTCTTGCGTCCGCTCTTGCCAAACTTTGATTTCTTCGCCTTTGCGAGGATGTTGTAGACGTGGTCCTCGCGGCCGCCGAGTTGGACGAGCCGGTGCGCTGACGTGTCGTCGAAGGATGTTTGTTCTTTGGTTAGGATGTCGCCCGCGAGGATGTGGTCCATTGCTGCGTCCTGCACGTTGATGTGTAGAGAGTCGCAGGGCATCGCGACGGTGATGTCGAGGTTGATTTGTAGCGCGTGGTCGGCTGCGGCCGTGTGCTCCACCGTGAAGGCTTGTGTTTCGGTGCCATCGAGGTGCTGCAGAAGCTCCATCCACGTGAGGTAGATGCAGAGTATCGTCACGAAGATTGTGAGGGCGCCGCCGCGCGAGGAGGAGACGCGGTAGGTTTTCCGGGTTTTTGCTGGATCAGGGTCAGTGGGACGGTGGGAAGGAGGGTGGGATTGGGGGGCATACGGAAGGCATCGAATGTCTTCAGCCCCGACGTTTTGTCGCTAAAGTCGTCGTCGTTCATGGTACTCATCGCTGCGTTGTGTTGTGCATTGGTAGTTGGAGAGGAGGAGAGTTTAGAGCTTGAATTGAGGTTGAGAGTTGGCACCCCCGAAAAGGACAGAGTTGCGCCGACTGTAACAGCGGCTAGGTATCATGGAACGTCACTCGACAAAACAAGTTTCGGCGTCTCGACCTAGAAAAGGTACTTCTCTACAAGTTTGAGAGGTGCGAGGCTTTTTATGGCCTTTATGGGGATCCTTCACAGGTTTGATACTACCGTTAACAAATTGCGTGACGAGCCGTTCGACGGCGATCATTGCATTGCGGTGCTCTAGGGACTAGGGTTGATTCCAACTGCAATATTCCTCCTACTTTCCACTAACTACCCCCAACTCCACTTCTCCAGACAATGTCAACAACTATTGAATCTCTTCCTGATGAGCTACTTGTCGAAATCACAAGGAATCTTTATGATCCTTCCGAAGATTATTATATTAAAGATTTCCATGAAGAGACCGGTGTGCGTTCCTACCATGTCAGCAACCTCCGTCTTGTCAGCCGGCGGTTCTCATATATCACTACCCCATTCCTCTACGAGTACTTCGAAGCTTCCAGATTTCGTTCGATCCGCCGCATTAGACAGTTCCTCCGTCTCCTAAACCAGCAGCCCGATGTTGCACGATATACAGAGCGTGTGGTTATGAGATACGATGCCTACGAATATCTGTCCCAACCCTATAACGCGCCTGCCGCGGCGTTGTTACTGTGCAAGCTGAGGAACCTGAAGAGGATATGTGTCATCTCGTTCAATGACGACAGCGATGGCATGTTTTGGAGGGCGTGGAGAAATATTTCACCCTCACCGACGCTCCCGGTTCTTGAGGTCTTTCGATGGAATCACTATCAAAGGGGAGGAAATTACCGACCCAACCTAAACCATCTTCTACCTGTGATGGCTGCCGCTCCAAAACTTAAGAAGGTCAAGGTGGACTCATGTCATGTAAAACTTGATCTCAGAGCCGAAGTGCCAGAAGAACTAGTCCCGCCGAAGCTGTCAGAATTACTCCTCACCCCCGGCTTGGATTTATCAATGGTGACCTCGCTGGAGTTCCTGTGTGCATGTATACCTGGGAAATGGTTCGAGGCGCTTTTCTCCGCAACGAAGAGTCTCAAAAATTTCACATATATTAGTGATACTCTCGACAATTCCCTTCTAAAGTTTTCATCGTCGCAGTTTGCGGCCGCGTTGAAAACCATCGCAGGAACGCTGGAGAGGCTGGAGATTGATGCCATCCACTATTGCAATAATAGCTCCTGTACACCATTCGACCCATTCAGTGAATTTCCGCAGTTGGACACTCTCATTACTCGTTATCATTGGCTAGCCAGATCGGGGATTACTGGTACACTAGTTGATATGCTCCCTCCAAATTTGGTTACTCTTTCTTTGGGATGCTGCGAGGGCGCCGAGGAGGACCTTTTCGTAGACCTCACTGAGGTGGTTCAAGCAAAATCAGGAGAACGGTACCAAGACCTTGAACGGGTGGAGGCCAGGTTCAGGTGTGGCGAAGATAGGGCAAGTCTACAAATAGCAGAATTAAAGGAAATCTGCAAAGGTGTTGGGGTGGTGTGTCATGTTGATTGGTGGGGGTGGTACGATACCGAGTGGTGGGATGCTGGGTGGGATGCTGAGTGGACTATTTTTGAGGAAGTAACTAATACGGATGGATGATCGTGGCATACATGACACTTACTAATCGATATATTGTGCACTTATATTAGATTATTATCCTGTCATTAATGAAGAATTGTAATGTGAAATTGCATAGGTTGGTTGGCCGTAGAGCGTCTACTCTACTGTCAAAGGAGGGCGGAATTGGACGGATAGAGACCTTCATCCTTGGTTCTTTAGGACTTCACCCTGGAGACCAAGAAGGTCGGTCAGACACCAACCGCTACTCGGACTGCCCTCGAACTGTTGGTGGCTGATATCGTGATCGTTGGTGTTGAACTTGGAGGTTACTGTACCGAGCACAATATTTCGGATGTAGCGCATCACAGAGCACCCGTATGGTAGATAAAACAACGATTTCGTCACAACCACAAGGGGACTTGTCTAAAGACTCCAGGTCTGAAAGATCTTGGCCACATCACAATTCGTGTGGTGGAATTATTCAAGATATGGGAAGCTCAACAATCAGCGGCTAAATCTAACTTAGAGGAAACTTGCTTGAAGTCCTAGGAGCGGATGATAGGACTCGGAGCGTCTCCAAAACCCTCGGAAGCTGTTGATGCGTCTCTGGCCACCGGTAGGAATCGCCTCCAAATCCAGAATCACGACCCTCAAAAGCCAGGAAAGAAGGTGTCACAGGCGGTCGGTCAGCGTCACCCGTCCGAAGCTTCGCGTTCGGTACAGTATGTTGAGATAGAGTGTGTCGAGTTGGGGAGAGAGTAGTTGCAACTGCTCGCTGTTGCGTTTCTGTAGAATTGACATGGAGTTCTCGACTCTGGGCCGGTTATTGGAAATATCGGCGTTGTGTGTAATTGCTCGAGCGAGGTCGTGGTTTGGTAGCTAGTATATCAGACTGGAAGTAGCCGATCCACACCTCCACTGGCAAGCGGGCCATCTCCGCTCATGATCTACGAGCTTCGACTTATCTCGTTCTAGTCTCAGATTGCGGAGCACTCTCGTTCCCGGATTTTCGATGCACGTAGGGTCCAATTGGCGAGGTAATCCCTGCCCACTATTCCACCCGCAAGTGGCTTCGGATTCATTAATTAAGAAATCATGTGGGAATCATAAGCATTCAGAGAAACGACAGCCCCAAAACCCATGTCATAAACCACCTCTACCATGCATGCAATACCCTCCATGGGGAAACAAAACACCCATGCAATATGTACGCCATAAAATCCAGTCATCCCAGGCCATAAACACAAACATCTCGAAACCCATTTACAACCAAAGACCACCGAGTAAACTCCTACTTCTCATGCTGCCCCGCTCCCACAGCCAGCACAACAATCAGCGAAGCCACAATCAACTGCCTCCCAACCATTATTAGCCCACTTCCACCACCTCCTCAGCGCAGAGGCATACTCACCAAACCCGACACGAAGGTCAATAAAAACACGCTCCCTCGGCTGGCTGGGAACTTTCCCTGCAGCAGCCACGCCTGGCTTTCATAGTATCTACCCCCACCAACTCTCATTAGGTCCCCCATCCGATCCCTGCTTGAGGTGGTTCTCTACGTACCTGTTCGTCCCAGCTATCAACACGACAATAGCAATCGCTAAGAAGGTAGCTCCAAGGGGCTTCCCGACACGTCCCAGAGTCTCGGCGGTAGGTTTCATCGGCGTGCTGGCAGAATTGAGCCGGAACAGCTGGGTGATTGCGATGCCTGGCGCTGTTGTGAGTAGGAGGACGGGGGAAGCAGGGTGAACAGACATCACATCACACACCGATCGATGCGAAGGCGAGGCTGGTTCTTAGCCAGGCCAGAAACGTTCTTTCTGTCGCCGCAGGGATTAGAGAATGTACGGGGAGGGGAGGGAGGAGGGAAGTACCAAGTGCAAGATGGTCTCGCGCAACGGAGCCCTTGTTTTCCAGCTCAATTGCGCCGAGCTTTCCAAAGAATCCCACGTGGTGATCGTGCTCGTCATCTTCGTGTGCAGGGCTGGGGGCGGGAGAGGCTGAGACAGCACTGTAGTTCCTTGTACTCTGGGCTCCAAACGAGGATGCGATTGCGGTGCGTTCGTCAGTGACGGTGGTGGTGTCGTCGGGTGCAATTCCGCTGCTGGGTCGGCTTTGCGTGGTCATCTCGAAGCTGTTTCTGTCTTGGTCTACACCTGGTGTAAATCTAACTGATTTCCGGAGCTTGACTGGAGGTGGCGTGCGAGGGCGGCGGGCAGGATCTGGTGAGGAGGGAAGAGAAGGAGCTGGTGAATCGGAGGGTGAATGGGGTAAAGAGAAGGAAGACTCTGCGCCGAGTGGTGAATGGGGTAAAGAGGAAGAGGACCCTGCGCCGAGTGGCATGAATAGAGTAGGTGGATGTGTTTTGGCTCCAGATCATTGGGGATGTCTTTGATGCAGCACGTTGTGCGTGCGAATTGTGGCTGTTCGCGTGATGCAGGGTGCGTGATGTGTGATGCATGACGCGGGTTGAGATGAGACGGAATCTAGTTGCGCTAACTCCAAGCGATGGTAGCCGATGTACCTACCCGGGTATTCTAACTTATCTGCGTGTGCATGTGTCGTCCGATGAAAACATGTATCCAGTCCTGAAGACTTTTCCTTGTTTTACCGTCACATCGGAATCTAAAGTGAGTCTCACAAAGGCCCGAAAGGGATTTTTGTCCTATTTTCTTGTTCTCTTTATCAGGCTTCCTCTCGCCACTGCCCATCCCCCTGCTCTGCTAACCCTAACCCGTCTCGAGGTTTCCCAAACGTCAATATGGCTGGGCTGGCTTATAGATATTTGAAAGCTTGACTCAATAGCTTCGGTATTTACTGCACAGGCTTTGTCTTGCTGACTATCATTATATAGAAGTGGGGGGGTATAGTTATATACGGAGAAGGGGGGAAATCTGATAGACTGCTCCTTATTTAACATTTAGGTGTATAACTGTTCACAAATCTTCAGTAGTCAGCATCTGCTTCATATTTTTATTTGGTGGACATGCAACTTCAGCTTGGAAATTATACTTATAATGTGGTTGGATTTCCTTCGAAGACCCGAAGGAATGCAATTTATTTAAGAAATATAAATAAGACCAAAAAAAAAGGTTCAAACTTGTCAATAGTTACTTCCGCATAATAACTGCACAATGTCCGGAATGTCCATTTGCGGATGTAGAGCAGAGTGATTCAATAACACTACTCGACTGCATATATACTGTTGAGTTCGGCCACGTTCACGCATCCAGATAGCGAATGTTTCAGAGTATGTACAGAGCCGAGCCGAGTTGCCGAGATAAAAGTTCGTACACTACGCGTCACAAAGGGCTGTCCAGTACGTAGAAATACCCATATCGTCACGCATCACAGCGACTCTGCCCGTAGTTGCTGAGGCACGTTAAATAGCCATCACAAAGGTCTGAACAGTATGTGGTTAAAGAGTTGTGGCTGATGGCCGTATTAATATTATTAAAGTGAGGATGAGCACCTTGGCACATGTCATAATGTTTATGTGAATCTTTCACTATGTAGAAAATCTCTACCCTATTTCTGCGCTTTGAAAACCATGGTTCCTCAAGTAATCCCAAATCGTACTCACTCAATCCTATCCGTTACAACCAGAAATTCATGTCAGAAGGGCGTATCTAAAATAAAATGCATCACGGCTGGCAGCCTGTCTGAATCACTATCTAGGTACAGTAGATTAAAGAATCAATCCATCTGAATCATGGCCTGACATTCCCAATGCTCAATTCAATGACACTACACTCTACACTGTTAACTCCGAAATATACAATTACTATGCAACCAAAAAGATAACAACGCGACCATCAACACTAAAATAGTGGTTATAATCATCCCCAGAAACTAAATGCAGCTTACCCTCTGGTGCTAACGTTCCCAGGGCCTCCTTCATACGGCCTGATAGTACTGTGTTGAAAATGTTAGACCTAGATGGAATAACGGTGAACAGGCAATATACAAAATAGGATTCTAGTGAATAGTCTTCAGACTGGTATCATCGGTAGTACATCGCGAATTCCGCAAGTCGATTTCCAGCTTTCACCGGTATGGAAGCCTAAAATCAGTTGATATTTTCGGGGCAACTATGAAAGCGCCCGGGTATTTCTAGCTTTCCGGCGGAAGATCGCAGAGCGACATTCGTGCTTTCCAGCAAATAAGGCTGCAGATTAAAATTAGACTCATCGGCCAGGGAAACTCTAGGTTATCCGGTACGGTAAGCTCTAAGTTCTCTGGCGGCGATTCTGGCCATACATCTGACTGATGCTTGCAGGAAGCTTTTGGTACGTAGGAAGCTTTGGGTTCGAAGGAAGCTCTATCTATCTATCAACGGCGACACTGAGTTCACTGGGAGCAGGCTTGAGACGATGCTCTCCGAAATTCGCACGAACTTTGAAAGCAGCAGTGAGTTCCACGATGTTGATAGGATCCCAGTCTTGGTCAGGATTTGTTTCGCTATGGACTTCAAGTCTCAGGACTGCAGGAGAAAGCTCAGATGGATCATTCTTTGTGCTTCTACTACTATAGTTCGGTACGCTATCTCCATCAATGTTTAGTTGCTGCAAAAGAATTCTTCCGCTGCGAACGATGGTGGGGTGTTTATTACCCGGGATTGCAATTAAGGATCATACTTATGGTGCGGTAAAGTGGTCAAAATACCATTTCAACGATGTCGTGCACGAAATTAATGGAATTGAACTTCACACACCAACAACCAATTTTGCTAATTCCATGCACAACATTGACAATTTAACAATGTCATAGCAACAGTGTCATATATTTTTGACAATGTAGTATACAAACTTACAGAATTTGGTGCTAGTGCACATCAATAAAGACTTTTGGAACCTGATGCATATTAAATTCCCAATTTCCTAAATTATGCATCAAAATAATTTGCAAAATTCAGCATCTAATGTGCACCAGATTCTAAAGTCCCTAATTCATGTACATTAACACTGAATTCTGCTTGTGGGTACATGATGTTATCAAATAATATTGACCACTACACATCATTAAATTGATGATGTCATGCATTAATTAGTGGAATTGGGTGTTGGTGCACATGAACTTATCCAATTCTGCTAATTCCATGTACGACGTCGTGGAATGATATATTGACCACTTTACACCGCCATACATACTCATTACTGAGCAATGAGATACAAAAACCACTCTCTAGTTCACTGTCAATTGTGCATTTTCTGCGATCATAAAGTGCTGGCAAAACTTTATATTCAGAACAACCAAGCAGCCTACAATGGCACAAGCATGCATTACCAGCGCTCGATGATGTTCCAAGTGTTATCACAGCTTGATTCGCTCTTAAAGTGTCACTTTGAGGATGTGGTTCGTACCTCTCTCTCTGCTCGTTATAGTAAGTCAGCTGACTTTCACCGCTTTCGAGGCTGTGCACGACATTCGCTCTCCTACTTCTTGTATCCAACCGATCGGACACTGGCCTGAATCATTTCTATCGCCTCCCTCCCCGGCCGGGCATACCGGGCAAACCTCCACCACCCATCCCACCCATCATCGATTTCATCATGCTTTGCATGTCCATTCCCGCAAATGGATTTGCACCTCCACCGGCTCCGCCCCCACCCCCGAGCATTTTCATCATACTGGCCATATCCATGCCTCCAGGCAGTCCCCCAGCACCACCCATGCTCTGCATCCGCCTCTGCATCGCTGCAAGCTGTTGCTTGTTTTGTCCCTGGATTCCACCACCTTTCTGAAGATTTGCCATCCCTTTCCCCACTTTCTTAGCCATCTGTGCCATCATCCGGTGTTGTGTTAACACATCCTCAACTTCTCGTACAGAGGTACCCGAGCCGCGCGCTATCCGTGTCATACGGGTGGGTTGTTCGGCAAAGCATTTTGCGTCGGAATCGAGTTCTTTTTCTGTCATGGAGTCCATGATATAGCTAGAGACGAGGTTAGTATTAGGGTGGCGGCAACGGATTGTGGAAGGACAAACATCATCCTCTTCAACTTCATGCTTCCTTCCTCGTCGCCAACATCACCCATCATCTGCGATAAACCGGGAATCATTCCAGCCATCTTGCTCAGCGGCCCCATCTTCATGATGTTACCCAATTGATCCCGCAAGTCTCGCACCGTAAAGATACCCTCCTGGATGTGCTTCATAGTATCTTTTTGATCCAGCTTCAAGCTCTGTACATGTTCCACCAATCCTCCGAGATCGCCCATTCCCAGCAACTTGGAAATGAATGGCTGTGGCGCAAACCTCTCCAAGTCCAACATATGCTCACCAGTACCAATGAACACAATCGGCGTTCTCGTAGCAGCCACAGCAGATATAGCACCACCACCGGCTGCATGCCCATCCGTCTTAGTAATAATGATCGCACCAAAGTCTGCACTTTCTTTAAACGCCTTACTCTGCGCCTCCGCCGCTTGCCCTATACTAGCATCAAGCACCATGATCGTTTGATCAGGCTTAACCGCTTGTTGAATCTGTACCATCTCTGCAAACAGCTCCCGCTCTTGTTGGTGTCGTCCAGAGGTGTCCACAATGATGATATCAAAGCGTTCCTTTTTGAACTTTTCGACACCATCTCGAGAAACCTTCACAGGATCCGTCTCCGTGTATGAACCATAATAGGGAATCTTCGCCTTAGTGGCGTTCTGTTTCAATTGGTCGAAGGCTCCGGCTCGGAATGTGTCGGCGCAAACGAGACAGGCTTTAAAGCCTCGTGCCTGGTAGTAGCGAGCAAGTTTTGTGCAAGACGTAGTTTTGCCAGAACCTTGGAGACCCACAAACATGATGACATTGGAGCGACCCTTTTTGGGCTTGAATGGTTCGTTGTGAGGGTCGACAAGTTTTACGAGCTCATCGAAGACTGTCTGGTGCGCATAAGTCAGATCCACATACACGTGACCCATAGCTGCGGAGAGGGGATACTTTTTGGATCAGCCGCTTTTTGTTGACGCCTGGACCCAGCTCTTTCAGATTGACAGCGTGCTTTATCGACTTTCGGAGGTTCGCGACGAGCTTGACGTTGACCTAGCATGCCGGCGAGAGGTAAGTATTCGCAAGTGGCATAAGCGCGGGGGAGGTATGAACATCGGCTTCTATTAGGGCGGAGCATATCTCCTTTATCATAGCATCGAAAGCCTAGGTGGAGGCAAGTCGAGTTAACACATGTCTTGACAGTCAGCGCGGATGGGGAAGCTCGTACCTTCTCGTCCACCACGTTCGAGTGTGTCAGATTCGACACGGCGGAAGTTAACCGCTTCCCTAAGTCTGCTAAAACCATGATACTTCGACCGTGGTTGATATGATGATGTGGTGGGGTCTTGGGCTTCTCGCAGGTGTTGGTGCTAGGATGGGAAGTAGCTGCCAAGCCACGATGTTAAACAGGCTTCATAATAAGTGGAATGATTTGATTCCTGTTTGAATCAGCCCTCTAAAGCTCACACTACTGCGCTACAGGTACGTCGTATCCCTAGGGACACCTTATCAACTTTCATCAACTTTCATGCGAGTGACATCATATGAATGATACTGAGATGCCTGGAGCCCATCCTTTTCGCCAATGCTCTAAAATAAATAGATAAAAAAAGGAAAGTTAAGATGGTTTGCACGCCCGCGTTAGTATCATACAAAACCGATCCATTTCACCCAATCGACGCCTGTTTCTCAACCTTTTACTGGATTTTACTTTGCGCAGTCTTTAACTTGGCTACACCCCGTTCCTTCATGCCCTCGCAACCCAAGATCTTTCCAAACATTCCTTCACTCCTCCCCTCGGCACTAAGTCTAATAGGGCCCTCATGTGCCATTTTCTCCTCCACCTTTTTATCCCCAATCTCCTTCGCAGCCCGCATCTCAGCAATACCAGCCTCTTTAGCGGCAGCCCCGGATTCTTTGAGTTTCGGGGAAAATACAGACCCCAATATTTCCTGAACAGCCTAATGTCAACTAGAGCCCTTGGTAAATGTTATATATACGCACAGTGCTTGTTCCCTTAATCCACCGAGCATGGCCTTTCAGTTGCGAAGGAGGAGCGGTCATGATCCTTGTAGTTGAAAATAGACGCTGTGAGCGGAGGGGGCTTATTAGTCGTTGCATGGTCGTGGATATGCCTGGAGGAGGAAAGTTGGGTAACTGCTTGGAAAGTGAAGGCCCAGATGAAGGGGAGGTAGATACATGTATGTATTAGCTGGCCCGTGAGCTATTATGGAGTAATGACGTTGAGAATCTGGGGAATGACCCCGGACGCCCGTAACTTGTCTTAGGATACGAAGTAAGTTAACCACACAACCAATGGTCTGTACGTCATTCTTACTATGGGTATTAGCATATAGCTAACGTTATGTTTGCATAGATATGATTTCCTTCATGTGATCTTGGATCTTTATATCTGTGTCCAGGGGACAACCATTTCGGACATTAATTGTAACAGCACCATCTACCGCTCAACTTAGGGGCGAAGAAGCATAAAACCCACGCTTTAAGGCTACCAGGTAAATGATAGAACCAAGACATGGCAGAAGAGAGGTCGGAATGCCAATATACACACCCATGATTCTATATCGTAGTCGGGCGTAGCGGAAGCGTGTGTGCACCCTCATTGGCAATCCTCACACGCCTCCCCCTCCACACCTTGCGAGCAAGCAGGTGCACTCTCCGATGCCACTTTGGGTTTCTCCACCGCAGGAGAACTTATAGCCAAACCATCAGCACCTTCTTTAATAGCCTTCTTGCCATCAACATGTCCCAGATTCCGTCCAGGATCAATCACATTTCTGACCCGTTGTTTTAGTTGCTGCTTGCAAGTCAGAACTTCGAACAGAATCTCTTGGCAAGTAATAAAATTCAACCTTTGTCTCTGGAAAGCCTCCGTCCACCTTGCGGTCCCACAAAGTGGTTGTTTGCACTCTATTCATAGCCGCGGCATCTTCGTGATAGATTTGCACAACAAATGTTCCGCCCGTTGACGGTATGAGGGAAACTTCACCAAGTGACGTCGAAAAAGTGGAGAGAAGCTCCTGTGCAAACTTTGCGAGGGTGAGCTTAGACCTCTACTGTAATATGGATTAACGTACATATGCAGCACCTACGTCTGTCAGCTAGAATCCCACATTTAGATGGAATCAAACGACATACGTAGAAGCCATTTGCATTGAGTGCAATACTGTATTGTGATTCGAGGATAAACGACGCTCTCCATCGTTCTGATTCAACCAAGGTCCGAGTAAATTTGTGGTTGCTCGAGGATATTGAGTGGAGATGAGCTTAATATCTCCAAATCCCACGTCACTTCCGAGCTTCTAGGTTTGGATAGCCGAGACCCTAAACAAATCGGCAACCGGGTAAGTACATTTGGTAATGCACCGGCTGCCTCTTTCCTTGTCTGCATTTGGGTGCTAGAACACCCCACGCTGGAGGTGCTTTAGTGTGTGGTTAACCCCATTGGAACAGCACCGCTACAGGTGTACCAGACTAGTGTACCAGGTATATTCTGCATTATTTTCACATCTGCTTCTAATCTGCTTCCACTGGCCATTCCTCCGCTGATTCAACAACCCCTGTACTCTGATTCCCTTCTATTTGCAGGTCCATGAGAACTAAACCCTAGCAAGCGGATTTGTATTCCCCTGCTTATAGTTTTCCTATTGATTTTCTTAGGTATATAAATAGGTTTAGCGGTGGGGGTGACAGTCGTCATGCACTTCTACTTCTGGCGATGGCAAGATGGCATATACGGATATTCAATGACCTTATACTGAACACCACCCGTGTCAACAGTATCTAGATTCCCGTGATATCTCATCTGGCATTGCTTCGGAGGACTTTCCGTACCGATAGTTAGGAGGTCAAGGATCTAAGTTGTTTGGAGCTCGCCTATGAAAACTGTTGATAGTCTACAACACTAAAATTCTTATGCCGATGGCAAACTGTAGAGCTGATGGCTCCCTGTAATTTTACCCATTCAATTAAATATCTAGTGGTGAGAGCACTGTTTTGAAGCTAAACCAATTGATCCCGGATACCCATAAACAAGCTGATCAGCCATATACCTCATAGCAGTCTTCAGTACCGCCCTGCTTTCTTCCCGATGCCTGTTTGTGGGGTTAGAAGCCATTCTGCGGCTCTATTGTACTTGCGCTGTAGAGTAGATAAAATGGCTCAGACAAGGTTTAACAAAGTCCGGAGCTTCAATGAGTGACATATAACCCTAACCCACAGCGCCCATGGGGTATGATAACCCCTGTCACACCATTAGGAAGTATACCCCGCAATTATTTCCAGGCAAGGTAGCTAACGAACTTTAAAGTTTTGGCAGGGCAGAAACATCCAGGACCTTGCCACCGACCAATTGCATCGCCAAGAAACCCGGCAATTTACCCGGCAATACGGGCGAGAGCTTGCGAGCATTGGGTTCGATTCCCCGGCGTTCTTTTTTCCTTTTCGCTTTAGCCTTCTTTCCACTTCGCTCTCTCGTCCACCACTTTATGACCGATGCACTGCAGCCATGAGTCTTAAAGCTCTTCTGAACTATGTTCTAGATGAAGTTGCCATTGACGGCGAAGAAGGTATGTTTGATTTCTTCCTAATTCTCGATATCTTTTGGAAAAGGTGGGGTGGTGGGGGGGTACACATATCAACAGCGTCATACTTTGTAGCATGAACATCTTCAAATTTTATGCATCACTTACCACCGGAATAACTTTTTTACGCACCTAAGCTTGGGAGCCGCTAAATATAATACCTGATTTGATGTTTGGTTCGCTTTTTTGCGGACGCTCCGGAGCTCGTTCGATTCTCGGGGGGGGCGGGGCGGTGGTACACCCACTGAAATGCGTCAGTTGAATGACTGGGAGGTCTTGTCTGACGTTTGATATGAATATTACAGGAACCACCATTGAGGAACTATTCCACTACGTTAATAACTTCTATGTAGAAAATCTGCAGAGGCGCCATAATGTCAGCGAGCTTCTCTGGGACGACCAATTAGATAGGCAGACATGTGGAGAAAATGGTGATGAGGGCGGAACCAATGACAGCACCGAATCAGCAAAGCGCAACCCTGACAAAGGTTCGGATTTCTGGGGGTTTCCCAATGTCAAGGAAGAATTTCAGGAATACATTTGGGACTTGCTGCGCCAGGAGAAGGACTTCATTGTTGGGCCCAAAAACGAGGCCGGAAGTATGACCTTGAAGAATATTGTTGAACAGATGAAGATGGGGGGCGGGAACGATGAATCTGAGCAGTTGAAGGTGTACGCTACCGAGGACCGGCGGTGGCGAACACTCACAGGTCACGGACCCGACCCAAGGAAGGTAGAAGAACCTGTCTGGTATTACTGGGGCTTCGACTAACCATCTCAGGTCCCGAATGCTCTCTTCAAATGTCTCGAAGTGATAGGAAAACACAGAGTGAACGGATTAATCCAACCCGAACTCACCAAAATTACTGGCCAAGACAAAAAATCCATTGCCGGTCGAACGACTGTGCTTAAGGACCTGGGTTATATAGAGAAGATTAACGTGTTGGCGAAGAGCATGAATACGAGCAAGCTTACACTTATGAAGTTTGCTGTTCAGCGAGATCAAAAGCGAGCGCAGGCCACCAAAGATGACGAGAAGCAGAAAGGAAAGGCAATTGCCGGTGGAACTGAACGGTGGACCGGCGATACTATTCACCTTGAGAGTTTGGTAAATGCTATTATCTTGGAGTTGAAGATGGCCAAAAATGGCGTTATACAACGAGGAGATCTCAAGAAGAAGCTGGTCAGCTTTCTTGCCAGCCTTAGTGGTATTGATGCTAAATTGTGATCAGGGTATGGATAAGTCCAGGTTTCACTGGCGTTCTCTTTCTCGGATCCTGCGGAAAGTCGAAGTATTTGGTGTTTGGAAAAGAATTCGAGTGCCCTTATCATCCAATCGCACCTACGACAAAAAGGGAGGACAGAATGTTACTGTCCGAGCACATGCAAGGTGTATCAAATTTCTCCGAGACATAACAGAGGACGATTTGCGAAGGCTAGCCAATTCCTCGAAGGGTCCTCTAGTGGAAGACGACGAAGGTGATGATGGTTCTGACGCTGAGGACGGGAAGGACGAGAAGGAAAATGATGATATGGATGTCGATGCCATTAATGAACAACTTGCACGCGTGGATGTTGATGCCATCGAGGAGGTTCCCCGCGAAGTACCCCAGTGGAGTATGAATGTTCCCATGCCGAATATAGTTTATAGCCTTGTCCAAGCAACTGGCAAAAACGGAATGTCAAGCATGGTGAGCATCATACACATATCTCTGATCTGTACTTACTAGTGTGATTAGGAGGTTGTGCAACGTGTTATAGGTTCCTTCTACTATAGACCTATGGATCAGGTCCTCCATCGAATGACAGACTTCCCATCGAAGTCTCAACCACCACAATATATCCACTTGACTGTTATACGTGAGACGAGCATTACCCATCGGCAAACGCACTACCACTATTTTAGCTACGAATGGCATCAGGAGCTTGTCAAGGAAGGGCTTGCTAACGAGCCTTGGGTTGCCCAAGGAAAGAAGAAGGGAGTCAAAGTCAAAACTGGATCCCTTGGGGAAGCCGATGATCAAACTCCGAAAGCACAGGAGCTAAACGAATTTGGCTTTCCTGCAGCTAATTCCTCACGCTTACTGAAAAAAGATGGTTCGGCTAGTCTCGCCGAGAGCCAGCTTATCGGCAAGAAGAAGGAGAATATTGCTGCACTTACTAATCAACCGGGCTGGAAAAAGGGAACTGGTGAGAAAGTTATCATGAAGCAGTTGGATTGTCTTACTAACTGAGCCAGGTGGTACTGGGCGACCTCGTAAATATGAGAAAGGCCAAGAGCCATACCTTGCTGGAAAAAGACGAAGGGACGCCCAACAAACACCAAATAAGCGGCCTTTGGAGGATACACAAGATGAAGAGCCCTCCTCGAAAACACCCAAACCCCGCGGCAGGCCACCAAAAAAACAGAAAACTGGCGATACTCCCACCGTTCCTAAACGGCGTGGACGGGGTCCTACGAAAGGCAAAGCTGTTGCAGCTGAAGCAATCGAGGTGTCGGATACGCCAGAGTCCACCCCTCAGACAGTCAATACCCCGGAGCCATCTACTACTTTTGGTGCGCCCAAACTTCGGGGAGCGGCTCCCAAGCAAGTCGCTCAAACCCCACAAACTGCTCAGCCTACTCTGGAGGCTACTCAACAGACTTTACTGGACTTCTTTCAAAATTTGACGCCGGATGTAGCCGCGACACATAGCCCAACACCTACGCGAGGCAGCCGCAAGGCAAAAAAAATTGCCAAGGGAAGAGCCACTCCCACTCCCAAAGCTACGAGGCCCACACGAAAGCGGAAAGCTGCCTCCCCAGCTCCCGTATCTCAAACCCCGGGAAAGCGTGGAAAACGCAGCACGCCAGCGGAGGTAGATACCGAGATGGTCCTTCCGACCCCTGAAGATGTTCCTGAAGCAACCCAGGATCTGCCCAGTGTTCTCGAAACTCAGGAAACGCCATCTCAACCCACCGCAATCGAAGTTGCTGAGATACAAGGCCCAGGGGAACTATCACCTCCAGACTTGTCGATAAATGAGCAAACAGGAGGTTCACATCCTGCAAAGGAAGTTGAAAGGCCTCCTCCAGAAACTTCGGTAGCAGCAGCAGACGATTCTGAGCTAGCGGGTCAAAATACACCGTTTAAAGTTGATGGCCTTAGCATAGAAGCCGAAAAACTTGATGCCGATAACGATTCATACGGTAGTATCGGTGGAATGCTGGCACTCGGTCGCCAACAGGTAGTACTTGACCTGGTCGCTGAGCATCAGGGTGTATTTCCCGGTGGAAATGAGCTTCGTCATGCATTTGATAAGCGGTACAAGAAGAAGAACCCAAAGGCAGGAGTAGCTGATCGCCGACTTATTCGAGGCGTCGTTCAATCATTGCAATATAAGGGGAAAATAAATCAATACTCCTTCAGCTTGCAGACTCCACGAGGCGTTGCCATCAAGAAGCTCTTGGTAGATGCAAAACTCCCACTAGATTCACCGCTGGTTATCGAGACAATCAGACAAATCAAAGCCGCCAACGGTAATCTTTGGTTTCCCCCCGGAACTGACTTACCACCAGACATCCAACAGAGAATGCTAAATCCTGTTACTACTTGGGTGCAGGCACAGCCAAGTGTGGTTGAAACTGAGTTTGATAGGATGTATTCTACATCTGTCCACCAACTCAAGAAGCAAGAAAGAGCTGCTCAACGGGCCGCTAGGGATATCCAGAAAGCAGAAGACAAAGAGATGCGCGCAGAGCTGAAACGTATGAAACAGCTTGGAGGAGAACTATCAGCATGGAACGGAAAGTTCACTGATGCACAGCGCGAAGAAGCTCGTCGTCGTAAAGCTGAGCTCAAATCTAAAATCCAGCAGCTGAGGAATAAATTTCAGACTGTTCCCAATGATGAAGCTGACGAGGAAACCGGTCCTCAAACGGTATGGTGGGCCGATTTTGTCCAGCGCACAGATGGAAACACCTTCCTAAAGGATGTTAAGGAGGTTCGGCAAATGGAGATTCTGATGGAGGGTCGGGAGGATGAGCTATTCCAGCCCAGCAAACAAGACGGTTTGGTCATGATCAACCACTTTGGACCGGAGGTGAAAGTAGGTGAAGACTTCAGGCAGGCCCCGGCATCCTTAGATAAGCGGATTAAACCACCAACAAGAACGCCACGAACGGCACTGCAACTACCACAGCCGCACGCTACTGCTCCCAAACTCGTTGTTGAAGAATCTGACAATGCCGCATCTGTAGTGCCGATTAAAAGAAGGAGAAGAAGGGTTCAGAAGCATCCACCCACAAAATCTCGCCGGCAAAAGGCAATGGCTGCATTACACCAGACTACTACCCTAGATGAAGCTGGAGAAGAACAAGAAGGCATGCATGTTAGTTTTAATGCCCGCTGAATATGGCTAACTTTCAGCAGTGCACTCTAGAAAGGATTCAACGCATCGAAACAAATACACAATTCCAAAAGAGGATGAAGATACACTTTTAATTGCAGTGATTATTGTCAGGACTATTTTTGGCAATGTAGACCGAAAAATCAACTGGAATCTCATCCAAAAGGCTATGCCACAGCACGAACCTGTGGTCTTCCAACGACGCTGGCCAAGAGTGCGTGATATGCACAAGACACATCTCAAAAAGCTTCAGTCTGAATTTGAGGAAATGTATCTTGAGGCTTATGCTAAGGGTCAATTACCATCAATCAATCTTCAGCAACCTATGAGCTTCGATTTGACTCACCATATCAAATGGTTCCGTGACAACCTTGAGCTTCCCGAGTACGTATACCCATATACATGCTAAGTCTGGAAACTGATTTCCTATCCTAGGGCACATGCTGTTCCTGAACTTTCCTTAAAACGGGAGGTGTTCGACAACCTGTACAACCTTCGTCATGACAAACCCTCTCCCTGGAGGGCAGATTACCATAATCCAGCCTTCACTATGGGAAACAGAGCCAATCACTTTGTTTGCTATGCGTATGAACTTCCTCTAAAGACTGAGAACAATGCCGAGGAAGGGAACAGCCCGGTTGACTACGTTAAGTCGATTATCAAGGCAAACATTATGACAGACGCAGCTAGTTATAACTCCATGGAAGCTTTTGCACTCATTCATGCACAACCTGAGGATGCTGTTGATGAAGCATTTTTTGAGTTGTCGAATAATAAGGTCATTGCACATCGAAAGGAACATAACCGCGTTGCACCTGGCCGTAACTATGAGTTGACGGATAAGTTTCATTTGTCTCTTCGTACGCCGATGGACGAAAAGCTATTCGCCCAAGCACTCAAGTTTGACGATACTCTTCAGAAGATGTTTGAACAGAAGGATGCACTTGAGCTATCACCATTCTTGAATGATGGATCTGTAGCGTGTATTTTCGACCTCGTCGCCCACCGAAGGGTATACACCCCAACTCAATCGTCTAAATTCTAATAGCTGATAAGCCAATAGGTACGACTTGAAAAACGCGAATACGTGGCCGACACCTGGGGTCTTGTTGAAGGATATGAAACACGTTCGATGCCCAAACGCCTGGTGGACTTCAAGATCGACGTGCGGGCTGAATCTAGCTACTTTTCTCGTCCAGAAGTTGCCCCACTGCCGCCAACTCCTGACGGAAAGACCGGAAATCCAATGGAACCTATCCGTATCTGGATTGATATGAATAATTCCATCATCAAAGGAATGTGGCTTAGGGTAGCGATCTCTGTCTTGTCTTTGATCACTGGTCGTCCAGGCATTCAAACAAAGGAGATTTCGAGAATGCTTTACCCTGGTTTAACGCCGATAGAGGTGATGGATGTGGCTAACTGGCTAAACAAACGTGGGGCTGTGGAGCCCAAAGGGGATTCTGAAAAGGGATTAGGATGTTGGGCGAAGGAAGGCTTTTATAGGGCGTTGGGTGGTCTTTGATTTAAGTACCTGCACTATTGCTATTTTGACCCGGGCAATCGTTTTGTCAATGTCATAATTTGATGAATTAGAGTTAATGGGAATAAACGACTTCTTTTAAGCCGTCGAGATGCCCAAATATAATTGGAATATAGTAATTTGAATTCTTCAGCAGATAGTTTGGGTTCTAGATCATGCAAATCACTTAAGAAGAGACATCGTTTTCCTATCCCTATGGCTTTCTTCTTCGTGCCAGTATCACTCGCTCTCAGAAATTCATTCATCCATGCAGTTACCCGTCTTCATGAGAGCCTCACACGATTAAACGTCATGTAACTTCTGATGCAAGCTCATTGAGGTTTAATCCTCTCTTACATGTCTATAGCTCAAAATGTCGAATCTCCAAGAAATCTTCGGGCCTCAGGCCCCGCCAACTGTTGAAAGCGAGCGACAGAGACTGTTCCAGGAGGTGTGTGAGCCAGCCTCAAGCGAGCAAGATTGTGCTGATGTTTGAAGTTAAAACCACGATGTGTGACACTCAGCAAATGCATCTTGACTTCTAAACCGAACAATAGAGAGCTCACAGCAGCTCTCACGGAGCTGTATTCTACTCTCCAACATGTTCCACATGACCAACTTGACATCAAGTTGGGGGATTATATTTTCTTCCCGCTATCGCACGTCTTTCACCAGTATCAGAAACTCAACGACCAGTCGATAGAGCTCGCCTTGCAGTGCCTAGATATCCTAATTTATACCGCCTGGAGACTCCAAATTGCACCGGAGATGGCGAAGCAGCTGCTGATATTACTCACCTTTGTTATCGGAGGCAACCCTAACCAGAAGGATAGGGGCGATTGTGGTGCGAAGAGCGAGGAAACGAAACTAGCGGGTTCCAAGTGTCTTTTACATCTTTTTGGGAGTCTTGTACGATCCGGTGGGACGGCGGTGGATGAATTCGAGAATATTCCGGCAGTGGGACATACTGTTACCATGCTGCTTACAACATTCATGGAAGCAGATATGTTAGAGTTACAACTTGTGGCTTTGGAAGCCATGGAGAAGTTGTTGATTGAGACGGTGAGGGATGAGGATATGAGAGCAAGCTTTTATCCGGGGGTTGTTTCAGGATTGGTGAGAGCTCTGGGCCTGGGGAAAACGACAAAGAGGCCGTATCAAGTTCTGAGGGTTATGGTGAAAGTGCTGGATAAACTTATCTTAAGTGTCTTGGACGATAAACACCACGCGAAGCTACCTGCAACAGATGAAGGGTTGGTGACAAACACTTTGAAGCTTAGACGAACCAAGCCATGGATGAAGGCTACGGCTGCAAATACCAAAGTTGCATTGGAACAGATTCTGAAGCTACGCACACATCCAAAACTCGAAGTTCGTACTGCTGTATTCGAGCTTTCTCGAAATCTCTTGGAGTCTTGCGCCAGGTCTTTGGATGAGGCAGTAATGATTCTGGTGGAAACATTGGTCGTGGTGGCCGGAGATACAGATGAATCGCTTGCTAGATTAGCCGAAAACACAATTCGTGTTATGACTACGATGGGCGAAGGGATTAAAGAGGCTGTTCGCGGATGCTTGGATAGGTGGATTGTTGGACTTCCCAGAGTTATGACTGGTAACGACGAGGATGCGAAACAGCGCGTTATTACAAGGTTATCGGTTGCTTTCGGGCTGTGTATGGAGCTCAACATGGAATCTGATTCACTGCGAGACATACTGGCGGACGGCATCAAAGAGAGCTTACTTGCAGTTACCGCATCGAAAACTGCATTAGTACGGGCGACGCCCGTTCAGCCGAGACTCGATATACTGCTTGCAGACCGTTCTGCTACATCTAATGAAGGTAAGATTGCAAAGTTCCCGGATATAATGGTGGCACAGCGTAGCCAAATGGATACTATGGAAACCATGAAACAACTCCTGGAATCTCTTGGACAATCCTCGGAAGAAAACGGCCTAAATCTTGCACGACGACATCTTCGAGATGCGTCAATACAAGGAGTCTCAGCAAACGAACGGGCAACCTCTCTTTGGATCGCTATAAACCTTCTCCGTAGTTCTTTAGCTATATCAAACGAAATGGATATGTATTTTGACTGCGGCATGGAAGTCTCTACACTTCAACGCCATGTCGTAGACGAGCTTCTTGCTCTTGCATTAGGGAACCTGACTACTTCTGTGGAAGATGAAGCAGAATCCGACGAAAACGCTACCATTCACTGTCTCGCCCTAGAAGCGCTTTCTTTAGTCGCGGAGACTCACAAACGACAGTTCCGCGGCGAGTTGGTCGACGCTTTATACCCCGTTGTCCACCACCTAGGATCTTCATCTGAGGAAGTCCAGAATCATGCTGTGGTTGCACTTAACAACATAGCCCATGGCTGCGAGTACCCCAATGCGAAGGAACTGCTTCTGGATAATGTTGACTACATGGTCAATGCTGTATCATTGAAACTGAATATATTCGATCTATCTCCGCAGGCCCCCGTAGTGTTGAATATGATGTTGAAATTGGCTGGTCCGAAACTGGTGCCTTACCTGGATGATTTGGTTGTTAGCATCTTTTCGATTCTAGACGGATTTCACGAGTACGAGAAGCTGTGCGAGGAACTTTTTATGGTTCTTGGTGTTATTGTTGAGGAGAGCTCCAAAAAGGATAAAGATGTGATGCAGATAGAGTCCGGAGAAGACGACGCGGACAACAGAAAACGCAAGAAGCGAAGATTCATCCAGGACGAAGAACTTATCGAGCTCCTTAAAGTCTCAAGAGACGAGAACCGCCCAAGACTTGAACCACTCGAACCCGAGCCATCGGACGACGAAGGAGAATCCAAAGAGTTCCCTCGAAAGCCATGGGGAAATGGTAAAGGCAAAGAAAAGGACCTGCCACTTAAGTTTGAAGGAGACACCATGGACGATATCGACGACAACCCCGCACCTCCGCCTCCGGAAGAAGATCCCCCAAAACCCCCCAAAACCTACGAAATAGTCCAACGCATCACTCGTCTGAGCCAACATTACCTAACCCACGGCTCCTTTTCCTTGCGCATAAAAGTCCTCTACCTAATATCTAACGCCTCCCACACACTGGGTACAAATGAGCAAGAGTATCTTCCCGTAATAAACGACATTTGGCCTGTCGTCTATGCCCGGCTTTTCGACGACGAAGCGGGAGTCGTGATCCAAGCTTGCCAGGCTATTTCCAGCATTGCTGAGACTTCTGGTGACTTTTTGAACACAAGAATTAAGGAGGGATGGTCGGGATTCAGGAAGGTTTATATCCAGGCGCACAGAAATCTTGAGAAAGAGAGGCGGATTAAAACTAATAATATGGGCATGTATGGGATTAATTATAAGGTATGGGATGCGGTGGTGAAGATGTTGGCGGCACTGGTGAGGTTTGCGAGTTTGCAAGACGATGTTCTGGATGAGATCTGTGTCATGTGTGGAGGGAAGGTGCTGAAAGAGAGGCTAGATCTAAGGGAGGCTTTGGAGACAGTTTCCCCTGATGCGGTTTGGTTGGAGATAGAGAGTTTGGAGAGGAGTATCAAAGAGGAGGAAAAGATGCCTGTGTTGAAGGAAGTGGCTTTCATGCAACCTACGTTTTAGATACCCAGTTGGGCTGGGTGTATTGCAATGGTGAGGTAGGAGGTCAACAAACAGTTGCCCACCTCAAGGCTGAGTAAGAACCATATCCGTTTTGCGATTCTTATCTTCAATATGAACACCCGTACTGACCGCAAACTTTCATGCTGGTGCATACGTTTCATCCAAACCTAAGGCATGACATCTACCCTTCCTCTTCTCCCATAACTTCATCCTCGGATTCATTGCCTGGTGTTTCCTCCAGTTTTCCCCCTGGCGCCTTAGATGCAGCACCTTCAAGAGCCTTGATCCCAGCCGACGTGAGGTAAAGATAAAGTGGGCCACTACACGCATCCAAATACTCCACGAATTGTGCGAATCTGCCAGCAATGGCACCTTATTAGCTAGTCTTCCCAGACATGATGACAGATAAATATACGTATTTTGCTTCTCTTCCTCTTCGAATATTCTTGAGTAGATGAACTTCTGCTTGAACTCGTCGATCTCCTTCTTGTACTTTTCGAAATCAAGAGGGTCTCTGCCATTCTCTTTTGCAGTTTTCTCGTTATAGTGCGAGAACAATGGGTATTCTAGAAGAAGTCCTAATGATGGCGCTTTGGCAATTGCAATCTTCCTCAACCCAAAAGCTTCTTGAATACGGGAGATGGGGCAGCCTGTGCGGACCATCATCATCGCCAAACCTACCATTTTGCGGATTTGATGCATCATGAAAGACTGTCCATGGACATGGATGGAGAGCCATTCAGTGCCATTGATGATGACAGGATCGTTGACCTACCAATTATTAGCAGAGGGAATGATGCTAGATTCCGATCATACCTCAAATGACTTAATGTGACGTTTCGCACTTGGGTCTCTGAAAGTCTTCTCGATTGTAAAATTGTAGAAGTTATTAGTACCCACAAACTGGCGGAAAGCCTCCCGAACTCTTTCCAGTCGCTCAGGTGGTATGCGGTAAGCCTTCTTTTCCTGTTGGTGAATCTCTCGAATCTTTTTGAGCAAAGGGTTATCCCACTTAGTTTTCTCCGAATTTTGCGATTTATTATCATCATTTGAAGGATCCTTGGATTTGCCATCATCTTTTATTGCTTCCCCGATGGCTGCCTTATCATAATCTCCCAATTGCTGGTCGACTTTCTCATTGACAGCGGACCACCAGCCCTCAACCTCTTTTTGCCGCGACAAATAGTTTTCCAGGTCGCCCTCCTTCTCAGCGTACTCTAAACAAGTTTTCGCGAGGTAGGAGTCTGGATGTGGTGGTAGGAAGACATGAGAAGGCACTAGATATTCATACTTCCGACTGTCACACAACTGATAGCAACTAAAGGAACCTGTTGTTCTAATGATATCCCATACGCGGATCTGGTCTGGGAGAGCGGCATTGATCTTGGGAATGACTTCAGGGTCTTCAATGATGAGTTTCAATGAGATGACATTGCCGGCGGCGTGGACACCCTTATCAGTCCTTGCGCAGCGCACAAGTGAAGACTGCCGCTGATTAGCCCTATTTCGCAAAATCATATTCCTTATCACTCATAACCAACCTTCTTGGGATCATTCGAGTTCGCAACCGATATAGCACCCGCTTTTACGAATGCCTCAAACAGATCTCCCTCGATACTTTTGTGCGGCGGATTCAACTGCATTCCCCGATAACCCGAGCCACAGTAGCTGATCATGACGGCGACTTTCCGCTTCGGTTTGCGCTCCTCTTTTTCGCCTTCATCTTGCTGCCCCCCTTCCTGCCATCCGGTGGGCGCACGGTCATCATCGGTCTTTAAGCGCTTCGTGCGGTGGTTCTCGTCTTTGTGGCGGCTGTGAGGCAATGTTTCAATGGTACCCCGAGTAGGACGGTGGGGGGATTACTGACTTGTATTCGTTGCGGCCCATATTTTTGTGTTTTCTGCCGTTCGCGGTGCCACGACCTCTCCCCCGGCCGCCTCGTCCTCGACCCCCACGATTCGGTATTGATGCGTCGTTCGCCTCTGCATTGCTTGGTGCACCCGTTGAAGCAGCCGTGCCGGCATCAGGCGCAACAGTCGGTGCCGGAGCAGGTGTTTCATTGAGTTCTGACATTAGAGACCGTGGACCCCAGAAAATCTAAGTTAGAATTCTCACTCTTAACTGCTCAACTGCTGCAGATCTACAGTCAATCGCGGCGGCAGATCAAAGAGAATTCTTGAATGCGAATTTTGGATTTGCTAGGGAGATTTTCTAGCTCGGTTGAGAAGGCTGAATGGTCTGCAGGGGGTGGTGAGTGCCAAGGCGCTATATTGATTCACGTCACCGGCGTTCACTCTCAGCCAGAGAAACATAAACCGATGAGCTGAAATACCAAGGTGCGGTAGAGGAGGGCAGAGATGAGCTGACTCTAGATTTCCGGTGCTAGTTAGTATGGTTTCCTTCCAGCCGAGTGATTTTGTATGAAGGGCTGTACAAGTCTAAAATGCATTTACTTCCCACAGTGCACACCCTGCTTCAACGACACACCGCCGATGAATTCGTGCCCAACCCAGTTTCCACACAAACCATCCCAAAAATGCCAAAACAAAAGCACCCCTCAGAGAAAAAGGTAGAACTCGATTGAGGGGTGCTTGAAAATGATTGTATCGATTATATGCTGATTGAATACTACGAAGGATGTTCTAGAGAATTCTAGAATCGATCCTGATGCCCCTCGGATGTTTAAAGAAAAGATTATATCTCATCCGCATATGAGGCAAGAATACATCGAGGGAAATATTCCCGGCGATGGTTTGGATTCACGGCCTGTCACGCAATGGTCCGCAAAATCGTATGATACTTCAGGGCGACCCCCAAAGTTGCCCCGCTTCTTCTAACTCCCAGCAGAAAACATGTTCCAACCCCGTGTGCTTCACGAGCTGCTTCACCTCCAAAGACACCACAACCAAGAATGCCTCCGCCGCCACCACTTTCTCCTCTTCGTTCCCCGTCACCACCTTCTGTTCCTCCCCCACCACCCCCAGGGCAAAGCATCAGGATCACTTCAACCGCATCCGGTTCATCTGGGAAGAGACTGTCATGCGGTACCTTGAGCAGGCTTATTAGTAAACAGTCAGGTGAAGCGTCAAGTGTGAAGTCCCGGGACTCGATAGGGTCGGCAACTAGCGGGTTTCGCTCCTTCATGGAAGGAAGGAAGTCATTTTCGGTTTCTTCTAGAGCAGCATCTGAACAAGACAATGACTCCCGACCGTCCAGCTCAGGCTCTATGTCGAGTTCGATTCTGTCGAGGAAACAGCATCCAAAAGGTAGACCTTTGGGGGCTCCTGACACAAAAAACTAGTTTCCGCTAATAGCTCACAGAACTCGATAAGTTGCTTCGGCAAACTGGAGCAATTGTCGTTAGTGTCGCTCAACCAGGATTCATTCTCGCAGATAATGGCCTGCATGCTTTTGGATCACTCGAGACCAGGAACAGTAATGACGAAAGCAGCTGCGAGAGACTCAAGACACAGGATGTTCAGTCTCCTCCAAATAGTCCACCCCAAGCCCTGATTGGTCTATTTCCTTCACAAAATGGTGGCTCCCGTTCTGTCAGCCTTCTTCACTCTAGCCCTGGCTCGATTCACTCGAATGCTTCGTCGGCCCCAACAGCTTCCCCTACAAAAACAGCCAACACCCCACAGGAGGATCCATTTGACTCAGCTGGCGCAGACCAGGTTAAAGAACTATCGGCTACCTGGGAAAACTCCAAAACAGAGGAAGTCGATGAGCCCGCAGACGATGAAGACGAACCGATCAGTAAGTTAAACTTCCTGTCCTACGAAATTTCGTAACTCATATTTATAAAGATCTCAACTCGCCTTTTGGTAGTGCAGCCTTGCCATTGAGCACTTTTCACTACATCCTTGACCAAAAGCGCATTGAACCACCCAGCCCAAATGAGATTGTTCATGTGGTAGATAATAAGGGAAATCTATACCTTACCGTGGAAGAGGTCGACAATAGCTTATTAGTTGTCACGGGAATGCTTCAAGTAATTGTTGCTGAGCTTGTCTCGAGTACTGGGCTGACAACTGGAAAGAACCACGAGTCCGGTAGTTTTCCCCCTACTCCCGATATCACGATCTTGCTTTGCTAATTAGATGTAAGATTTCCACATGATGGAGGCAATGATTTGGACCATCACTTTCACTATTGGAAGCGTTGCTTTCCTAGAAGCTCTAACAAATCACTATGTTTTTGTGGCTGGCAAAGAAGAGAGATCCCAAGAGAGCAAGCGGCAAGTGGACTCTCGTTCGATCAGGTATTTGAGATAACAACCTGACCTGTTTGTCTGCAGGGTTCTTAAACTGGTCGAATATTGGATTACCAATTATCCAGATGACTTCACGGACCCTGATGACGAGTTCACGTTACTGGAGGTATACGACCGTCTTGTAGTCGCTGCAGACAAACATGAAGATTTTGGACTCGTCGAGGATGTGAAGGGCCACCTTTACGTACATAATCAACAGCGAGAGGATTATGACCGGTATCTCGATTGCTACAGAAGATATCTGTACACCAGGAAGGAAATCTTCATTATACATAAGTCCCATCCATTCAGCGAGCCTCAGAAGGTCGCGTTCCCACTAGAGATAGACGCTGAGATATTGGCAAAGTATCTTGCAGCTACGGTATGTTGTGCGCAAACTGAATACATGTTGATGCTGATGAGCTATCTTATAGCATCTAGTGTTATTCCGTGATATATGTACAAAAAATACCTTACAGCAGATGTGGGACCTCGATAAGTATGGTAGGCATCCTAGTATCCGTACCCCAGAAGACCGACGACCAGCCAAGAAGCCCTGGCAGATCCCGCTGGCTCGTTTTGCGAATTTTTACCAGCGGGAGCAACTGGTGAGTAGCCCAAGTTTACGCCTATATACCATAAGGGTGCTAAATTCAGTTCAAGTTGGCCCACTGGGTTGCAGTGGAAATCCTGCAGTTGGAGTTAGAAGGCCGTGTTGCAGTGATTGAGAAGTTCATCGATACTGCAAGCTATCTCAAGAAATACGGGGATCTCTATGGCGCCAACTCCATCATAATAGGTCTTAGTTTAGTTGTAATTGCTGATCTAGTTCTCAGTTGGGACGTGAGTTGCAAGACCGAATCTTGGAATCTCGATTTTCACTAACACATCATTGCCGTAGTGTGTCTCTGATGGCCATAAGGACCTTTTCGAAGTTCTTAAAATGAATCTAGGTGATGACTACTATCCGAGGACATACCTTACAACACTATCACCGGTAATTCCAGCACTTAGTAGGTACAATCCCAAATGTAGTTATCGATCTCTGTACTGATACTATCTACCTGAACTTAGGCAAGTATCATGGGGCATTGAAGCTCATCGACAGCAAAAAGGATCACTTTCTGGACCGCAACAGGCCTAACATGCCTGCCAAGATCCACAGGGACATTATGCTTGAGGAAATCGGATACTTTGATATCTCACAATATCGCTTCCCTATTCCGGAGGGCGAGGAAGATAGTGAGGAGAGAAGGCCCTCCATGATTGAACTACTTCGCATGAAACTCGAGGGACTTTCTCTCCCGAATATGCCGATACTGCCTCCTCGCTCAGAGACAAAACAGCCGCTCCCCGATGAGACCTTTCCTCCCGAGAATCTCGACATCTATAAGTGGTACCTTACCATGGAGGAGCTCAAGCATTTCGCAGCTAGGGCCAAAGGGTCATATGAATTCTCCAAGTACATGACTCGTAACATGTATGTCATGAGGATTTATGTTCCTGGCTTGCATGTGTTGCCCCAGTTGAAGCCGACACCCGCCGACGAGGAAACCGGCCAGGAGGCCCTTGCAGGTCTCCCGGCAGAGAAGAAGGGGAGATTTGTGGGACTGGGACATATATCCTCCTATGTGGAAACCAGGATCGCACAGGCTTGGTCTCTCACTATGAAGGATTCCTTGGACCTCTCGAACACCGCGGAGCGGAGGACTCACACTCTCACCCGGCTCTTCCAAGCAACTGAAGAGCGACCTGTGGGGGCCGAGATGTCTGGCTAGAGAGTGAGAGACCAGGCCAATAGATTCCCATACATTTACATAGCGAGATATATGCCGAATAGATGCAATACCCACAATTATCCTTTTCTTATTATACCTCATTGTTTCTTATATTGTCCTTAGAAATACTCTTCAGAAGATGCCCATAGCCCAATGATCTATTAAACGTAAAAGGGGAATGAGAGTAGAGGATGGGGAGGGGAAGCGGGCACTTCATACTCTAGATAGAGCAAATACAGTGTGATTAAACAACATTTATTAAACGCTATGCATTTCTTTTTAGCTTGCAATCAATGCTATCACTATATATGCATAACGTGATATATATAGAAGAGTTGGTGGGGCAGGCTCTTTGTTTCTCTCTCACACACGCTGCTGTTACGAGGACCCTATCAATGAATTCTTCAAACGGTTTAATTTCTGAAGAATCTCCCAACCACAATACCCAAGTCTATTGCCTTAGGTTCTGACTGCGCAATCATTATAGTATGCTCTCCGGCAGATAAAAGAGGTAGACAAAAGGCAAGACAAAAATAAGGGCAAAGAGTGAAGTTTGCAGGTTTGAACCTGCACCTGGCGTTTATAGCACTCAACGTTTATAGCACCTGTGTTTACAGCACTATGCTTTCCTAGCTAGGCTAAGTGACATATATCTGCTTGGTGGAAGAGTAGAGCCATGATTATTCAAAACATCAGTACGCATATACGAGAAATCACTTCCCAGAAGTTTAGTCGCGCTTTCAACGGCTAGCCACGGATGAAGTAATAGAACTGTAGAGCACTAAGCGTAGTACGCTCTAAGGCAATAAAAAGAGAGCACTACAAATTTCGAACCTGCACGGGCGTCTATAGCACCTGATGTTTAGAGCGTTTACAACACCTAGCACTTACAACACCTAGCACTTACAACACCTAGCACTTACAACACCATGATATGCTTCTAGGCTAGGGGACCAGTTCTTGTTTTTGTGAGGACTTCAAGAAACCATTTAATATGTATTAAACGGCGAATCTATAAAGTATGACCTTCAGTGTGGCTTGAAAATCGTAATTGTAATAACACCACAGTACCATTTGTGAGGTACACGTAGTAGGTAAATACCACTAAAGTGTCGGTTGTTTTTGGAGAGATTCCAAGGTTGTCCGTATTAATTCAGGGTTTGGTCAAAAAAACGCAAAATAGTACACTAACAACTCCTACAACTACTTTCGTGCCCAGATTTTTCATCTCGCTCGCAAGCTGTTTTCACTACGAAGCGAGAACGAAAGCCCGGTATACGAGAGCACTCCTGCACCAAATGTATCTATGTCTTGAATATTACCACCTATTTCCCATTCTTCATAACGGCAACGCCTTGCCTCACAACGCCCGCCAACCCTCCCGTCTGCACCAACTCTCCACCTCCACTTCCAACCCTCCACTCAATCTCAGCCAATCCCTCCATCCACACAACCCTCGTCTGCTTCGGTACTTCAAGTCTACAAAGCTCCTCACTCAACGCCGCCAAAATATCCGCCAATGCTAATCCCTTCTTCGTCTTTATATCGTGAATCGTTCGCAGGCTAGTCGTGATATCACTCTTGAGGAGTGTCTGCATAATCTGCATAATATCGTCCGGGTGCGGGGCAGCAATGCAGTCGTATATTGCAGTCTCTGTAATCTCTTCGCGCTCCTTCGTTGGGTCTGGGCGGCCCCATTCATCGATAGGGGTGGAAGAAGCGAAGCACGCTTGTAAGACGTTGAGGGAGCGACGCATGTCGCCTCTGGAGAGCCTCAGAAGCGAGTCGACAGCTTGGGGAGTAATGCGGACGCCTTCCGAGGTGATAACGTGGTCCGCGCGTTTTCTCAGCGCATCGATTGGGAGCGGCGAGAAGCGGAAGCGGGTACATCTCGACAACAGCGCGGCAGAAAGCTTGTGGGTGTAGTTTGCGATGATGCAGAATCTGGTGTTTGCCGTGTACTTCTCCATGATCCTTCTGAGTGCATTCTGGGCAGCACTCGTCATTGCATCAGCCTCATCCAGGATGATGAGCTTGAAATTGCCCAGACCATCCCCCTTCCCTGCTACGCCGCCAAAGATTTGCCGCGTCGAGGCAAATGTCTTGATTTGTTCTCGTACCACATCAATTCCTCTATCGTCACTTGCATTCAGCTCTAGCACCTGCTGCCGTACATTTTGAGCGCCATAGATCTGCCGGGCGAGTGCAAGAATGGTTGAGGTTTTTCCCGTTCCAGGAGGGCCGTAGAAAAGGAGATGAGGGAGGCGATTAGAGGAGATGAAGCGATTGACGGTTTGTAGGATATCCTCATGACCGGAAACGTCATCCAGGGTATCGGGGCGGTATTTTTCGACCCTACATGTGGATGATATGTGTCAGTATGCATTAGGGAGCAGGTATTAAGAAATCTGTACTGCTGAGGTGTGCACTAACCATGGGAGAGTGTCACCAGCGCTGATGGGTAGGTTTGCTTTACTCATTTTCTTTCCTTTAAGGTCGCTTGAGAAAGTAATGGCAGTAGGCTGCTCATCGATATCCATGTCTTCGACATCCGACATACTGGAAGCTTTGTATAATTGCTGATGTTTGTTTGGGTGTGATGGGTATTCGTTGATATGATGAGACTCTGAGCTGTTGTTGAAGTTGAGTTCTGCGGGAGACGCGACGGCGACAAGCGCGTTCGGCGGCTAGCGCAGCCAAGTACTTTCTGTTTTGGGGGTCGTTACGGTCCACGCGTCCGTACCCATAGAGAGAATTGCACACATATTGGATCTGCTACTAACAAAAATCATGCTTCTTGACTCGACGATGCATTATCTTCAAAAATAAGTGCAATAATACGACACTAAACCAGCAAGCCCCCTGAACCCAAACTCGCCAACCCGTATAAGACAAAGACAACCACTGCAATGAAGAGCACCCAGGCCATAAATGTACAAAGAAAAAGAAAGTCAATGACCTTTCATGCCCAATAACTCTATTCCTCTCCTCTCGGTGGCTCACGCTCCACAGGACCATCCAAGTAACCCGCGCCCTCGGCGGCCTCGTACTCAGCAATAAGGTCTGCTATTTCAGCCCTTGTATCATCAAACTCGCTGAGATCATTGGCAAACATTGGTTCTCTCTTGTACTGCTCCAAGAATGCATTACGCTTTCTTAGACGGTCGTACTGAGCCATAATACGCTTGAATAACTACACATATTCAAATCAATACCAGACTTGACAAGGGAGCATAAGGAACGTACCGTGGCTATACTGGTGTGGTTTGCTAACATAAGCCCGCTCACACGGTTGGACATTGGAATGTGGGGCGACTTCTTTGTTAAAGCAACCTGTATACTCGCAGGGCCCCATGGGATGAAAGTTGCGAGACGACGCTCACGAATTCTAAGAAGCGATTTGTGAACCTGGCCTATAGTCAGCCATCTATCACAAGGAAAGCAACAGCTTTGTAACTTACATCCGTTGGATCTGCCTCGCCTTGTATAATGTTTAATATAGAAATATAGCAACTATTCTTGGTTGTATTCGTTAAGACCATCCGATTCTTAGGCTGCAATAGTCGACGCATAACATCCAAGACTGTGGTTTTCCGCACAGTCTTTCCGGATTCCACCGAGTCACCTGTAAAGGGAGTATACGAAGTCATAAGGAAATGGCATCTTGGTGTCGGGATAAGAGATGCTATTATTCCAGCCAGGTCGTTGTGCATGTATCCAGGATACCGCAGTGTGGTTGTGCTTGCAGACATCACGGTCGACACCAATTGGTTGGTCTGTGCGAACGATGGGGATTGTATATGCAATCTATCCGCTGCGATGCGGGTCAAAGCACCGTTATCCAACACAACAACCGAGTCGGCGTTTTGTGACAACCGTTTCATAGCAAGCATGCTATTATAGGGTTGTACGACGACATCTCCAACACTTTGTGTATCCGGGAAAACCGAGTATGTCTGGATGAGTTTTTTTGGGAACCGATCGTTTAACCTTTCCAGAAGAAATGATCCTAAACCTGACCCTGTGCCACCAGCTATGGAGTGCAACAGCATGAACCCTTCCAGCGAGTCGCTCCCATCTGCTTCCCTCTCAATCATCTCCATCACTTCTTCACAAACACCTTCTCCCATAGCATACCCCGCAGCCCAGTTATTTCCGGCGCCACTTCCATGTTGAGGGACGTGAAAATTCTCGGGGTTGTAGATGTTCTTGTATGGTCCATTTTGAATGCCTTGTATGACTCTGGGTTCAAGGTCGAGTAGGATTGCTCGAGGAATGTATCTGGTATCGTCGGATTGGTAAAAGAATACGTCTTTTCGATCAGTCCCCTCTTCTGTCGCCTCGAGGTTACCATCCGGGGATATAGCGTGCTCCTGGCCTGAAGGTGTCAGCGAATCTTCAGTTCACCTGTAACTGGAAAATCGACATAGTGTTTGCCAGAAAGCAGATCCTACTGCATTACCGCACTGTCCGGCCTGGATTGTAATGATTTCGCGGGGCATGGCGTGAGGTGGGTACTGTGTGAAAGTGGATACTGTGTGAAAGTGGATACTGTGAAAGTGGATGCAGTGGGAAGGCGATCGATCGGGGCTCATCCAGCACGCGACAAGGCGCGTTAGTCGTTGATCATGCCAAGCCAAACTCTAAATTCACATTGCAAGCACTCATAACAGCTTTCCGATTATTTTCACAACTAGTCGGATGTTTGATCTTAACCTCGATATATCAATAATAATACAAAAAATCCCCCGAGGCAACCATGGGTAACCAAAATCTATGGAAATTCCCAAAAACAACACACCTGTAACTCCCCACCCTATCTATCCCAGAATCCAACATCCCGTTTACGCTCCTCTAACCTCAACCTCCTTGGCTACAGCCTTTTCTCCGTCCTCAGCCTTAGTCTTCTCTTCCTTGATCTTCTGTTGCGCCGCCTGCTTTCCTTTCTTTTTATCCTTTTTCTTGTCGTCGGCGGCAGTAACCTCCTGTTTTCCCCCATACTTGTTCTTCCACGCTTCCTCCTGTTTCTCATCGATTCTACTGAACAAGTATGCTGCCTTTCCAATGACGTGACCTGGTAGAAGATCCTCGGGTGCCCAGGTATTGGGAATGGATCGCAAAGGTGCATTCAATTGTTCACAGATCGAGAGAGTAGTCGCGGGCATAAACGGGTATGCAAGAGCGGAAAGAAGGTAAATCAAATTCAAACCATAGCCGACTACGGCAGCTGCTTTCTCGGGATGGTTGTTAAAGAGGTTGTTATCGAGCTTGTTGTCCTGGAGGAAACGGTTTCCTTCACCGGAGATAAGCATGACTTTTTCCAGGGCGGCACGGATATGAACATTCTCCATTTCCTCATTGAATGACACTAGGAGGGCATTGATTGCGTCTTTGTATGGGGTAAACAGAGGATCGTTGATTGCAGCAGTATATTCCGGGATCACGCCAGAGTACTTCGCATTGACGAATTTGATGAGACGGTTGACAAAATTTCCGAAGTTGGCCAAAAGTTCCGAGTTGTTTTTGGTGACAAAGTCTTTCCAAACAAACTGAGTGTCTCCAGTTTCGGGCCGAGATGAGAGGAGGTAGTAACGCCAGACCTAATTTTCCAATTAGACATTGTTACGACGGTGTATGCAGGTTGACCTACACTTGGAGGCACGCCAGTATCCTGGGCATTATTGCCAAATACGCCAATTCCTCTACTCTTGGAGAACTTTCCGCCCTCGTATTGCAGATACTCAGTGGTACTGAGATGGTGCAGCATGGTCCAGTTTCTATCTCTGGTTCCAATCTGACTTGCAGGAAAGACTACAGTGTGGAAAGGTACGTTGTCCTTGCCCATGAATTGGTAGAGTTTCACGTCGTCCTTACCTTTCCACCACTTCTCCCAATCCTTGGTATAATTCGCTGTTATGGAAACGTACCCAATGCAAGCATCAAACCATACGTAAAGTACCTTTTTATCATAACCTTCAAGAGGCACTGGCGTACCCCACGTGAGATCTCTAGTGATGCACCGCTTCTTCAACCCCTCCTTGAACCATGACTCGGTGATTATCCTACCATTTCTCGACCACTGGCCCTGTTCTGCCGACTTTTTACTCCACTCTTCAACTTCGGGCTGTAATTGATCGAGTTGCAGGAAGATGTGCCTAGAATCGCGCTTGACAGGTGAGTTTCCATCATATTTACACCGTGGATTGATCAACTCCAAAGGGTCGAGGAGCTGTCCACATCCATCGCACTGATCTCCTCGAGCATCAGGGTAGCTACATTTGGGGCAGGTGCCTTCGACGAAACGGTCGGCAAGGAATCTTTCGTGGTTTTCGCAGTACAATTGTGTCATAGCTTCCTCTACTAGGAATCCTTGGTCCTTAAGCTTCAAGAAGATGTCTTGGGCAATTTCGGTCTGTTTAGCCGTGGTAGTTCGTCCAAAGTAGTCAAAGCTGATATCGAACCATTTGTAGACTCCTTGATGCAGGGCATTATATTTGTCACACAGCTCCCTAGGAGTACACCCCTCCTCAAGAGCTTTAGTCTCGGTGGCAGTACCGTACTCATCAGTTCCACAAATGTAGAGCGTATTGTAATTTCGAGCTTTGCAGTATCTGTGGAACGGTTAACCAAGCGAATATTATTATTATGGGCTTAGTACCTTGAAAATGCGTCCGCACTGAGAACACTTCCAATGATATTCCCCAAATGCGGCACATTGTTCACATAGGGCAAGGCTGACGTGATAAGGACATTTTTTTGACCCGGTATGGGAAGGCTGCGAATGATGTCAGTCATCCTGTCTACATAGCAGTTGCCTGACAGGGAACTCACATATCCTGCCCTGCCTTGGGAACCTTCATCTCCACCCCGGCCTTGATATTCTTGATTGACATCCTCTCGCCAAGTTCTTCTGCAGCTAGAGTCTTTTTGCGAGCTTTTGCGCTAATCTTTAATAGCTTGACTGTTGTTAAAGAAGTAGCTTTTTCAGTCCCTGCCTTTGCCCATGCTGTGTCGGCGACCTTTGCAAACCACACGAACAGTGCAGGATGGGTGTCGACCTTAGCTGTGGACGCGGCATTGTGAAGAGCAGAGAAGATGATGATCTCGGCCGGACTTGGTGGCTCGGTATCCAAGTTGGCTTTGCCAATGACTGATTCAGCGAGTGCCAGAGCTTCGTTGGCATTCGTTGATACCAAGGGAGCGAGTATGGTTTCTTCATATTCGATCAATTCATAATCCTTCAATGCATCTTCACCTGTCTTTCCCCATGGTTTCGACCCTATGTTCGCAAAATAGCGTACGATCGAATTGGGTTCAATAAGAGATTTGTGGTCTCTAGGGGATTCCAGTGTAACATTCGACTGACCGGGAGCTGGAAATCAAAGTTTGTAAATATTAGAGCGATTCCCGACACATAAACAAGATTTCTAGCTTTACCTGTAGAGTATTGCAGAGGAACTCCGAAAGCTGCAGCAGCTAGACAGACTTTGAGAGCTGCAGTAAAAGCTCGTGAGTCATTTCCTGCGGGGATAGGAATGTCCACTTTGAGGGATGGGGCCGCCATATCGGCCACAGTGTCTATTGGCCTAGAGAATTGAAGTTAGGAGTGTTTTGAAGAGATGCTGTCGTATCCGTTTGATGAGTGTACGACTAAGTTGTTTGTTTGTCACGATGAGCTGATGAGTCGTTGGATGATTGACCTGCCCCGCTGCGGCTCTTCTTTGGCGCCCAGCGAGTGAGCCTCATGGCATTCAAAGTTTAGTGTGATCTTTACCCTGCCAGTTGTCGCCTTCATCTAGCTTCTGCGCGCTCTCGAGGTCTCTCACATTTACCTATACGCTATCAACTTGTACAACTTCACAACCACCAGCTGTCTTTTCTCATTGATTATACTCATTCACATTATCCAGCTATAAATTTTGCGCGCGATGGCAACTAAACGAAAGCTCGATGTCAACGTGGAGGAAGAGGTTATCGTCAGTAGCTTCCATGACTTGCTCCTATTGTTCCTTTACTAACATCTCGATGTAGGATGAATCTGACAATCTCACCTTTCTATGTCTGGGTGGTGGCAACGAAGTCGGACGGTCATGTCACATCCTCCAATACAAAGGCAAAACCGTGATGCTTGACGCGGGTGTACACCCAGCTTACGATGGCCTGGCCGCCCTACCGTTCTACGATGAATTCGATCTAAGTACGGTTGATGTGTTATTGATCAGCCATTTTCATCTTGACCATGCTGCCAGTTTGCCCTATGTCATGTCCAAAACTACGTTCAAAGGTCGTGTTTTTATGACCCACCCTACCAAGGCCATTTATAAATGGTTGATTCAGGACAGTATCAGGGTTGGGTAAAGTGGCAATCCCACCAATTTCGGCCATGCGACCTAATTGTATATACAGAAATGTCCATAATACTGGCGACAATCTCTATACCGAAGCAGACCACCTCTCGTCTTACAGTCGCATAGAGGCCATAGATTACCATACGACACTTACTCACGCCGGAATCTCCATCACGCCATATCATGCTGGACATGTACTTGGCGGGGCAATGTTTATGGTGGAGATTGCAGGCTTGAAGATCCTCTTCACCGGGGACTATTCTCGTGAAGATGATAGACATCTGGTATGCGCTGAGGTGCCACCAGTGAAACCGGATATCTTGATTTGCGAGTCGACTTATGGAACAGCCTCACATATGCCGCGACTAGAAAAGGAAGCACGGTTAATGAAACTAACAACGGAAATCCTTCAGCGTGGGGGGCGTGTTTTGATGCCTGTCTTTGCGCTAGGGATGGCGCAGGAGTTACTGTTAATTCTCGACGAATATTGGGAAAAGTATCCCAAGTTCCAAACATTCCCCATCTATTACGCAAGTAATCTGGCGAGAAAATGCATGGATGTCTACCGAACATATATTAATACCATGAATGATAAAATAAAGAGAGCGATGTTCGAAGGGGAAGGCAGGAATCCTTGGGATTTCAAGTGGGTCAGAAGTTTAAAGAACATTGAGCGATTTGACGATGTTGGAGGATGTGTTATGTTGGCAAGTCCTGGTATGCTGCAGGTAGGCCCCCGGTTCCGCTCATCCTATCCGATCCCTTCAATATCTAGTTCCTATCTGGGCTTGCAGTGGTGTACGGAGGATCGGTTCACAATTGCTCAGTGGTTGTTGTCGTCTATCCTGTATATCTGTTTCGTGTCGAATCTCAGTGATCATGTCTGCGTAATGAAAATATACATCATCTCCTAGCCTGCATCGCATATGTCCGCATGTTGAACGTTGTGTGAACAAATACTAATTGCTATGACAGAATGGTGTCTCACGCGAACTTCTTGAACGATGGGCGCCAGATCCGCGGAATGGTCTCATCATTACCGGCTACTCAGTCGAAGGAACGATGGCGAAGCAAATTGTCACCGAGCCGACTGAGATTCCTGCAGTCATGACAGCGAACCGATTCGGAGGTCGACGAAATGACCCTGATTCCCAGATAATGGTTCCTAGGCGGATGAGCATTGAGGAACTCTCTTTCGCTGGTCACGTTGACTATATACAAAATTCGGGATTCATAGAAGAGGTTGGTGCGAAAGTGGTAATCTTGGTTCATGGCGAGCAAAATAACATGGGGCGACTGAAAAGTGCCCTGCTGAGCAAGAACCATGAAAAAAAAGAAGCCGATAGGATTAAGATATATAATCCAAAGAACTGCGAGGAATTGAAGATCCCGTTCAGAGGGGAGAAGTTTGCCAAGGTATGTTTTTGTTTCTTTTATCTGAGTATACACTGCATTTCCTTCCTGTTCCCTTCCCGTTTCCTCCTGCCCTTTCCCGTTTGGTCTCATCTCATCTTAGTTGTCCCACCTAGTAAGACCTCTTGGGCATGTACAGAGCACTAGCTCTGTGTTTGATTTGCGTATAAATTTTGCGCTCTTCTGGCACAAGTGAGGTATTCTGGAACTTAATGATGCTCGTATAGGTTGTCGGCAAACTTGCACAGAAACCTCTGGCATTTCCGCCATCGACAGCTCTGTCAAAACCCCTCGCTGGTAAAGACCAAGTTATCTCTGGTGTACTTGTCCAGAGCGACTTCAAGTACTCTCTCATGGCGCCCGATGACCTCCGCGAGTATGCGGGCCTTACAACAACGGTAGTAACCTGCAAGCAACGCATTCCAATGTACGTTGCAGGCATCGGTATGATCCGCTGGAGCTTGGAGGGGATGTTTGGCGCTGTCGTCAACCTAGAGGATGATTTTGAGGATGATGAACCAATAAAGAAAGAGGAACAGGACGACGCAGACGACGAGTATGACCCCGAGAAGGATATTACTGATGAGGATGAAGTGATGTATGGTGACAAGGGGAAGTACACGGGAAAGACATTTAAGGTCATGGATTGCGTTACTATTCGATGCAGGAAAGGGTTTGTCGAGCTTGAATGGGAGGGAAATATTCTCAATGACGGCGTTGCTGATGCCGTTGTGGCAATATTGGCCAACCTAGAGTGCTCGCCGGCTGCTGTTAAATGTGATAATTACTATCTTAATCCTATCAAATCGAAAACTAACTGGCAATAGATTCAGCACAACAATCCCACCATCACCACCATCATGGCAGTAATCTCTCAGACATCACGGCCGCCTCACCTCATTCTCATATTACTCCCGAGCAGCGACTTCAGCGCATTCTGATGTTCCTCGAAGCCCAATTTGGTGATTGTGTTGAGCCGCTGGAACCGCCAAAACCCGACGATACTGATATGGGTAACGACGAGCTTGTGCTTCCGACGGTCAGCACGTTTTCTCCGGGGGTTAAGATCACGATTGACAGCCTGGTTGCGAAGGTGTACTTCGACACGCTAGAGGTGGAATGTAAGAATGAGAGTTTGAGAATGAGAGTCAAGGCTGTTGTCGAGAGAGCAGTAGAAACGGTAGCACCGTTTGTTGATTTAATTGGAATATACTGATATGGATATGGGCGGTGGCTAATCTGTAGATGAAATCTCTGCTATCTTGGTTGCTGATTATTTTCGGAATGCTATACGGGTGTGTGTATAATAGTTGTATAACTTCTGCAGGTTACTTCTGAAGTCTAGGTATATCTGGGCACTGTACAGTAACAACACTGGAGCTTTTGCTGGCCTTAGACACCATACACGAATTCTCAACTTAGAGCTCTGTATCCAACCTTTACATGATAGTTTGCTTGCTCGAGTTGCCCGCAACCGACCCGAACCCCCCTTTGATACTCCTCTACTCAGAACGCGTTAAAGGTATTCTTTGCCAGGCTTCTTGTTGCATATATAGAGACGTCGACCTGACACAAGCTAGAGGAAGAAGGGTAGCGGAAGGGGATCTCCCCCACCTCGCCGGTCATCTGGAGGGGAAACGGGCTCTGCCATACTCTAGATAGAGTGAATGTAGTATGATTAAAACAAAACAAAAACCTGACACGAATTGACTATAAACGGGGCTAATGGCAAAACAAGGCCACTACTCTCTACTGTATATATCTCGAGTCTGTTTCCTTCTCTCTTCTCTCTGTATCTTAAGTCTATACACACACACGGTTCTCCCCATATCGTAACACTACTCTTTGATGGATATTTTCATGTGATCGCACACAAGCGCCTTCAGGGTCTCCCTTGCTATTAGTTAATATACTTAAGCTCTGCGGCTCAACAAAAAGCCACAGTGGGCATTAGTTTTGCGACTCGCGTCCTCCCAGTAGGCTAGAGCTTAACTATGCGGTAAACTTCCATACCCAAACAGACATTTCGACATGCCTGGCAACATTCAAATCACTGCTGGCTGGTATTTTTTCCTGCTCTCTCTGGTCGGCGCCTGCTGCGGACTGTTATACTCCGTTTTCAAGGGCGAAGGGGAGCCCTTGATTGCATCACTTGGTTTCAGTGGAATAGCATTCGCTGTGACCTATTGCTTGATATGCTGGTTGGGTGACGAGTTCAAGAGGGTTGGGCTAAAGGGGAAGGATGTGTCAAAGGCAGATAGAAGGGAATTGTGTGTGTTCTTGAGCGCTGCCGCTGTTATTAGGAGGTGAAAGCTAATCGTGCAGTGCAGACCGGAAACAATGGGAGCTGTTTGCGCCGTGGTTTACCTGATGGTTATGATTATATTCATACCATTTCCGTTCTACGAATACTTTGTGGCATCAACAAGCGGAGGAGGAAACCGAGATGTCACGGTGGAAATGGTGGAAACAGGACGGAAGTTGCATCGCTTCCCGCATAACAAGGTGCAGCAGCTCTGATGTCTAACGGAGCTCTGGCTAACTGTGATACAGCTGGGTGAATACCTCTCTGCGCTACTCTCGCTCCAAAGCATGGCTATCCTGGGTATAGCAGACGACCTTTTCGACATCCGATGGCGCCACAAGCTCTTCCTCCCTGCGATCGCTGCGATCCCCATGTTGATCATGTACTACATCGACTTCGGTGTTACGAACATCGTTGTCCCGCTGCCTCTACAGCCATACCTTGGTCAACTCGTGAACCTCTCCTGGGGATACTATGTTTACATGGCCGCCATCGCCATCTTTTGCCCAAACTCCATCAACATTTATGCAGGGATCAATGGGCTCGAAGTTGCGCAGTCGATTGCCATCGCCCTCTTCATCATGATGAATGATTTGATGTACATATCTGTAGTCGGCCATCCAGCGACCGCCTCCCACCTCTTCTCGTTGTACTTCCTGCTTCCGTTCCTGGGCGTCTCAATGGCGCTGTGGATCCACAACAGGTACCCGTCCAGGGTATTTGTCGGGGATACGTACTGCTACTTTGCCGGTATGACCTTTGCGGTCGTGGGCATATTGGGCCACTTCTCAAAGACACTACTTCTTCTATTCATCCCACAGATCTTCAATTTTCTATACTCCACGCCACAGCTATTCAAGCTTGTTCCCTGTCCACGCCACCGACTCCCGCGATTTAATGCACGGACTGGGTTGATGGAACCTTCCCGGGGACAGTTCATGAGGCCGCCGAAATGGTATATAAGTATCCCACTTAAGACTCTTGAGAACCTGGGGTTGATAAAGTTGTGGACTGATGACAATGGGACGATACTGGAGTTTTCAAACATGACTCTGATCAATCTGTGGCTGGTAAGGATGGGACCTATGAAAGAAGACAAGGTGACGCGGGGATTAGTGTGGCTACAGGTGATCTGTGGTGCGTTGGGACTCTTTATCAGGCATAAGGCGGCGCTGCTTGTGTTTCCCTACGATAATTTGAAGATGGCGGATTTTGAGAGGTTAGTGGCAGTGGTTTAGAGGTGTGGTGGCGGTATAATGGTTTTAGCGTTTGGGTAACTGTATAAGTATTGTAGTAGACATTATTTGATTATAGAAACTTAGATATCCATCCGTACCGTGGCGTAAGTAGTGCCCGCTGCGATTCGTTGAACTGCGGTGATGGTTATTATGATGCACGTCCCAATGCGGAATAATGACCGAGAAGCTTAGCTCGAGCATTGTATAGTACATCATCCCCTGTAACCTGTAAACATCACCATCTCAGCACCTCAATGGCGTCCAGAACCTCCGCAAAATTCGGTACCGCAATTGCTAGAGCTGCCAGAGCACCCGCACATCCTTCTGCGACACCCTCAAAGCCCAAACCAACCGTCATTAAGCAAGAATTGTCGCCCTCAAGCTCTGAGCTGTCTTCGCCACCACCCACTGACGACGAGGAGCCAAAATACAGCTCAAAACACTTTCCGCCTGTTAAAATAGAAGCACTCCCAGAAATCCCGTTCAGCGAATCTAAAAAGCGCCGGCAGATAAAGCAAGAGCCCTCCGATGACGACGCCTCAGAACCACCCCCGACTATGGGTGACATCCCAAAGCTGAAGAAGCACCTCCCCCCTCCCAAGATCAAAAAGCAGAAGAAGGAGCTCTCAACCACGCCTCCACAAAATTGGGAGGAGATGTACAACCTCACCAAGAAGATGCGGCTTGCGCGGCCGGCGCCCGTGGACACGATGGGCTGTGACGTCGCGGCTGACAAGACGCTCTCACCACTGGTCCAGCGCTTCCAGACCCTGGTCTCGCTCATGCTATCCTCGCAGACCAAAGACACGGTCAACGCGGCGACCATGGCAAAGCTGCGTGGGCAGCTTCCCGGCGGCCTCACGCTGGAATCAATCCTTGCGGTCGAACCAGCGGAGCTAAACACCCTCATCGCCGCCGTCGGCTTCCACCGCCGCAAAACTGAGTATATCAAGAACGCCGCTGTGATATTGCGTGATCAGTGGGGCGGGGATATCCCCGATTCCATTGAGGGCCTGATTTCGCTCCCTGGGGTAGGGCCAAAGATGGCGCATCTGTGTATGAGCGCGGCGTGGGATAGGACCATGGGGATTGGTGTTGATGTGCATGTTCACCGCATCGCGAACCTGTGGGGTTGGGTTGAGAGCACGACGCCCGAGAGGACCAGGGAGCAGCTGGAGGCGTGGTTGCCGAGGGACAAGTGGAGGGAGATTAATTGGCTGCTCGTCGGTTTTGGGCAGACTACTTGTTTGCCGCGCGGGAGAAAGTGTGGGGAGTGTTTGCTGTCGAAGGGGCTTTGCAGAGCGGCTTTTAAAGGGGATACGGCGGCGAAGAGGAAGAATGTGAAGGTGGAGTCTGAGGATGAGGAGGATGGGGAAGGAGTGAAGGCAGATCCAGATGCGGACTTTAAAGGGGAGGGGAATGTTGATGGTAGGGTTTCGCCGGCCAAATCACCGAGAAAGAGATTGAGGAGACGGCTGGTAAAGGTGCAAGTTAAAACAGAAGATGCGTGGATGTCAGATATTGAGGATGCTGGGAGTGACTGAATTTTACGCCACATAGATTTGGGGCATGTGTTTAGTACCAGGGGAATGGCTTATTTGTATTATTATTTGAATCGAAGAGCAAGGTGTTCGGCACATGGTCCCCCTCTACTCTCGTGAACTCAAGACCTAGGATTATGATGCAAATACATGTCATCAATTCACCCAAAAACCAAGAAAATAAACATGCAACACCCAGAAATGCCGCCAAACAAAACGCCAAATAGAGTCAACTGTCCTTCAGCTAAATATGCGAAGCAATGGATATACAAGTATTGATGGTACCTACGCTTTCTTACCAAACAACCCCCCCAAAGCCGCCGGCCGCCTCTTCGGAGGCGAAATCTCCTTATTAAATCCCCCAATACTCGGCACCAATGAAGGCACGGGGCGGCCCCCTTTTGTCAGACCTTGAGACCAGTCGTCAAGGTTGATATTTATCCTCCCAGTACCATCATCGTCGTCAAACGTCGTTGGTTTGATCCCCATGAATGATGCCTCGCCCGCTACTTTCTTCCGTCGCCGCAACGGCTGCTTTTCGGTCGGAGAGGAGGAGAAAAATGAGTTTTTGAGCTTTGTTGGCTTTGGCACAGCTTTTGCAACAGGCTTGGAGGTGGTTTTCCCTCGGGGTTTGGATTTGGGCTTCGCCTCCTTAATGACGGGAGGGTTGACCATTAACAGAGAGTCCTCGCCAACATCCTCGTCTTCTTCAGCTGCGGGTGCCGGGGGTGTAGGTACACGCTCCTGCATGAGTATTTCTTCTGGTTCTTCGAGAATGGCTTTGGCGGCGCTCTTCTTCTTGCGATTTGCGCCAGCCAGGAAGAGACGTGGGGGCTTTCCGCCGCCGCCCGGCATGATGATGGACCTGTCTCCAGGGTACTCTATCATTGTTCCATCGCCCTGGACCGCGGTTATTTCTCCTGTTGTAGAGGCATCGGCATCCATAACAGTCTGTCGATTCAGGAAGGGGGTCAGAGAGAGTTCCGAGATTGCGGGTACCGGTTTGTCCTTGCGTGGTTTCTTGGCAGATTCAAAAGTCTCCATAGTGACGATGTTGGCTATAGACCGTTTTCGAGGGTTATCGAGGGGGACTTTAGTGGTTGTCGTTCGTGCGGCTGTAGCCTCTGCTTTGGCTTCCTTCAGTTTCGCTTTTGATGCATCAAGTTGCTTCTTGAGCGTTTCGTGTTTGGTTTCTTGGAGTGTTTTGTAGGCAGCAAATTCACGCTCGACCTTTTCGCGGGCCTTGGATTCTTTGGCGAGTGCGGTGCGGAGATCGGACAGCTCTTTCTTGGTGGTTTTCGATGTATCTTCTTTTTGGGCGGCCTGTTCTTGGTTTTCCTGAAAGCGCATGAGATCTTGCTCAGCATTCTCACGGGCTTTGGTTTCCTTGGTAAGAGCGGCTTTTAGTTCCGATAGCTCCTTCTTGGTGGACTTCGCTGCTTCCTCCTTTTGCGCCGTCTTCTCTTGCTCTGCCTCTAAACGTGCAAAATCCTTCTCTGCTTTTTCGCGTGTTTTAGTTTCCCTTGTCAGTGAGGCCTTTAACTCGGATATTTCCTTTTTGGCAGTCTTAGATGATTCCTCTTTTTGTAGCACGATGTTGAGCTTTTCATCTGCAGCAATCTTTTCGGCTTCTAGGTTTTCGATCTGTGTTTCCAATTCTTTCCGTTCCGAAGCAGCCTGCTTCAGCGCTTTGTCGTGCTTCGTCTGCAAACTTTTGAGCTCCTTTTTACAGTCTGCAATTTCGGATTGCAGCGCCTTAATCTTCGCTTCTGCTTGCTCCACCTCCATCTCCAAAGCCTTGGATCGCTCTTTAACCAGTTGATGCTCCAACTTTGCATCGTCCAGATCACTGACAGCAGTATTCCTCTCAGCAACCAATGTCGCGGCCGAAGCCTTTGTGGTGCCTCGGATATCAAGAAGTTCCTTTTTCACCGCGCGTAGTTTTCCCTGCGCAGTTGCACGCTCGCTCTGAGCGATTCGCAGTAATGCCTCAGAGTTTTCTTGACGCGCCAGAAATTCGGCTTCTTTCTCTTCTAGCTCCTCAACATCTTGCAGGGTAGATATATACTCTTCATAGAGTTCGGCGTAGAGTGGCTCTATGTAAGCCAATCGGCTCTGCAATGGACGCACAGCGTCGAGGGCATCAAGATGGTGGCGCTCGAAGATACAGCGCTGGTACGCGTTCAGAGCTTCCGAGACAGTGAGTTTTCGACGGAGCTGGAAGATTGGTCAGTCTCTGAGCCTACTATGTAGGATGTGGGATATAAGGGGATCTACTTCATCCGCGACTTCTCGTGTTTCTTCCGGTTTTGGGATTGAGACCGTATCCTCGCGTGCTTCTTCGGCCTGAGCCATGGCGGTAGAGCGCGCTCTACTGAGAACTACAAAGTCGCGAAGGACGTGTGTGATTGATGGCGGAATGTGGCGTAAGTCGTCCGGGCAGGTTTGGAGAACTCGGAAGACGCAAGATTCGATGTTGTAAACAAGCAAAAGGTGGCTAGCACCGATTGGAAGATAAGATTAGATGCTTGGCATTTTGTGCAATCTCAAGATGGATTGCTTGATGCTACACATGATTATTCGCCAACTACGATAGATGAACGTTCTGAGAGAACGCGAAGGAATGGGGGAAGATGTTTCAGTAAGGCCCGAGTTGTCACAAGTTTCTGAGATGGCTGTAAAGTTCACATTTTCGGAGTTATATAGTGCGCGCGGGGCGAACAGTATCCCAGTCATAGGCCGTCATTCGGTAAATAGGGTTTAGATTGAAAGAGTATTACCGGTGGCACTTTTTAGCATTCACAATCACCACTGAAACTACTGAACTGTGTAAAATCGCTCTGGATCTCATTAGCACAGAACGGTAATATGTGAAGGATCCTTGTACAAGTACCATGAGGTACTGAGTATATTCAGTCCCAAGTTGGTGTTCGGAAGCTCGTCATCCACTACAGGGAAAACTTTCGTATTCCTTGGCAGTGTTTCTCTCTGTTCAATGAAGTGATAGGGATGTAGCAATATGGATGCGAGGTGTAAGGCTATTTGAGAAATATTTTAAACAGAACAAATAGTGTTGTCCCGGGACCTTGCACGGACAAGATGAGATATCCTGCGACTTCGAAAGCGATAACTTAGGCAGGTCACGGGCGTACAATATATCGATAGGTGAGGTGCTACCCGAGACTGCAAATATCATGGTAGTGTTTCACGGGCTGAAAAGAGGGACAATCAGTTAGATAGTGTACAATGCCTTAAGGTGCGGTTCGATCGAAGATACTACTACGGCCCTAGATGTTAATGTTGAGGAGGAGCTGACAGAAGGAATTTTGTATATAAAATTTAGTGAGACATCTCGGGACTTAAGTACCGCCGGGACATTACCAAAAGCTCCGGGACCGCGAGACTAAAATCCTCATGGGAAGAGACGTCTTAGGCTCTACTGAGATTTCGTCTTGTCTCGTGGCCAGCACTAAGAACAAATATACACTTGATGCGCTTCATTTTATAGCTTTTTCTACCGCAAAAGCAGCAACGCCGATTTCACAAGTAAACCCATTCCCAGTTAAGAAAGTACAAGGTGACGCCGAAATTCGATCATTTTTTGTGCCATCAACCGAAGTTGTTTCTTCACACCAACCTAAGCAGCAGCGTTCTTGGCCTTGGCCACAGCCTTCTTGACCTCAAAGCGCCTCTGCTTCTTCAGTACCATGACTTTATATCTATCGAAGTCGTTCAAAGCCCATCTCTTGTTGTTGGAGTCGATTCTCTTGGCAAAAGCAGAGTTGTTCCACTTCTCATTGATGCCTTGCTTCTCCCAGATCTTCGTGATGAGAGAAGTACGAGCGCCTCGTGGTAGCGAGGGAATGACGATGCTGGTGAGGCTGAGGTGTGCAAGAGGGAACGACTGGCGGGGAACGGTCGGGGCGGGAGAGTCGATTAATACCTAAATACCGATTTGAGTACAAGTCGTAATCGACGAGGGAGCAATTGTGTAGCAAGAAACAAAACAAAACAAATTACGTACCCGCTTGTGATCGATGATCTCGACAATAGTAGCGAGCTGGCCAGCGGATGGGCCGTCATTAAGGAGGACAAGACGGCCGACTTCGACGAGCCTAAATTCCACATCAGGATACACATTCACCGCGCTGAAGTCAAATAATTCCACATACCGCCACTGAGAGGCTTTGACGTCGCAAGTCATTTTGCTGAATGTTGAAGGTTGTGGTTTGTCGTCGATAGCACTTTTGTCACGGTGTGATAGGGCTCCAGTTGATCGGCAAGTTATTGTGCACAATACGTGACCGTTGTGGAGATAGGGTGTGCGCCCTATTCGATTAACCTATATATAATTTTTAATATCCTGCACCAACAACGCATCATTTCATTCTTCACCATTCAGCAACCGTTTGAGCGATTACTTATCAATGGTATGTCTCCTTCCTGTCTTTCACAGTGCCATATAATGAGGAAATAATTTGCGATTGAGTTCATCTACAGCGAGTCCTCGCCTGGTCTCATTTATGCTCTGATGCCTCTCTGATATCCTTTCTTACATATTCTGATCCAACATCTTTCCGCTTCAATCCTCCCCACTTAGCAATTAAACACTGAACCGTACTAACGTTATATATTTAAAGTCATACAGGAGTTCAAAATGTTTATTTTGTGTTAGTATGTTCTCCTTAGTCTTTTATCACATCCAATGATTATACACTATGCTTATAGATAGTATGCGATGCTTCAAGCACATGCGCGTTGTTTATACACCAAGATCACTGAGGATACCCAATTACACGAGCAAATCTTTGATTTTTTCTTTATTCGCATAAATGCTAATTTTATCAAATAGTGGTTTCAACTAGACCTTGCATTCAGCAATCGTATTCCTGCTCTCTACCTAGATACTGATGATGAGTGTACATATATTATATCTGCGTATAACCGATCTTCAGTAACCTTTCGAACGTTTACTTTGATAATCGCGTGCCATTGCATCGCAAGCATCTGACAGACAACATCCGGCCCCTCGGCAAATCTTAGTATGCATTTTCACTTCGTTGTACAGCATTCAGTTGAACTTCCGCTCCCGGATGCAGCCACTCATCTGAGAACTTCACATGCCAGTCAGTCACCAAGCCACCACGTCACCTCTCATGGGTTTGTGAATACGGCATCCATCAACTGTTCGCGCAGCATCGATGTAATGTATTTGAGTTCCTCCACATGCAATGTAGGGATGTCTCTATTTCTTTTTGCCATATTCTGCTTGATAATTTCGATCTAAATAATTCATGACTCGTAGTAGCGTAGCGAAGCTACCCGTGAATATAGACAGAGGATCACTTCTTGGTGCGTTGAGGTTGGAATATGGGCCCATGTAAATTTTGATGAGCTCCTCCCAGAGGCGCTGAGTTTACAACTGCCGATTTGACTGTCAAAGGATCTATAAAGAGGGCTCGTTTTGTGCCCACTTTTGCAGCCCAACACCGAGTTCAGATTTAAAGCTTATCTCTTAAGATCCATCAAATATGAACGTACTAGGGTACAAGGGTATATGGGGCGCAGTCACACAGGGCAAAAGAGCGCCCGACTTTTTTCTCTTATACAACGAGAAATGCCAAGATCCTCGTCTTTCACTACACTACGGGGGGCTCGAATAAGTACATAAGCCTCACATGGGTTTGAAGTGAGGCTATCATGTTTTATTAGGTTGATGTGGTGCTGTTTTGATTTGCAGGCTGACATGTGGAAAACAAATTTATTAGCAACACCAAAATGTAAGCCTGTCTGATTTGACAGCTGTACAAGTCTGGGAAGGTTGTTAGAGTTTATAGGCTTGCAGTAGTGTGTAGTGTTAGCAATGGGTCTGGGTAACCCACCAGTGGTTCGGGTTTGGACCGCAAAAACGGGTCGGTTCGGTTCCAGAACCGTCCAAAAACCCGACCTGCAAACTCTTGGCGGGCCAAACCCGGACCCGTACCCGTCAACCCGCGGGTTTCGCCGGGTTTGGCTAGACCCGTCGGTTCCAATCTCCGGTTCTGCGTTTCGGGTTTCACATTTATAGTCGCATTCAGATATGCTACTGATAATCGTAAAATATTGACCTTGGTACGTCACAGTTCATTTTCAACGTATTAGCCACCTTGATGTGTAAAACAAGAATACTCACACGCCCAACCACATCCTGAAAATGAGCGTCAACAGAGCGTAAACGATATTTGGTCTTGCATCTTCGGTAATATGAGTGGTGCGTGATCACAAACATCCATAATAAGGGATATGACAGCCTTTATAGGCAGATATGTACGGGATATTCTAGCCACATCCTCCGGGACAGTAACAACTTATTTTATTTACAGAGCTACCACTAAGTATTCTTGAGCCTTTTAGAGTATAATAACAGTCAAAACGATTTATATAGACAATAACCGCCACATCACGCTGTGATTAACCATGATGGAAGGCGAACAATTGTTGACACTCAGTTGACGCTCATTTTGAAGATGGGGCAGGAAGCGTTTCACTTTCACTTTTGCCTATAAAGGCAGTCAATAATCAGTTTATGACAATGTGCAACCTGTCGCCCCCCAGATTACTCATGATACATGACCAACAATCGTTGACGCTCCGTTGACGCTCATTTTCATGATGGGGCATGGAGGGTATTGCAATCAGTTTTGCCTATAAAGGCAGCCACAAATTCCTTTATGACTGAATACACCCTATTGGAGGTGACATTTCCCAGGACGCATGACCAAAAATCGTTGACGCTCCGTTGACGCTCATTTTCACGATCGGGCAGGGAGGGTATTGCTATCTGTTTTGCCTATAAAGGCAGTCAGAAATTCCTTTATGACTGACTACAACCTATCGGAGGTGTGATTTCCCAGGACAGATGACCAAAAATCGTTGACGCTCTGTTGACGCTCATTTTCATGATGGGGCAGGGAGGGTATTGCTAACTGTTTTGCCTATAAAGGCAGCCAGAAATTCCTTTATGACTGATTACAACCTATCGGAGGTGTGATTTCCCAGGACACATGACCAAAAATCGTTGACGCTCCGTTGACGCTCATTTTCACGATCGGGCAGGGAGGGTATTGCTATCTGTTTTGCCTATAAAGGCAGCCAAAAATTCATTTATGACTGACTACAACCTATCGGAGGTGTGATTTCCCAGGACACATGACCAAAAATCATTGACGCTCCGTTGACGCTCATTTTCATGATGAGGCAGGGAGGGTATTGCTAACTGTTTTGCCTACAAAGGCCGCCAGAAATTCCTTTATGACTGATTACAACCTATCAGAGGTGTGATTTCCCAGGACACATAACCAAAAATCATTGAAGCTCTGTTGACGCTCATTTTCATGATGGGGCAGGGAGGGTATTGCTGTCTGTTTTGCCTACAAAGGCGGCCAAAAATTCCGTTGTGACTGACTAGAACCTATCGGAGGTGTGATTGCCCAGAACGCATGACCATAAATCGTTGACGCTCCGTTGACGTTCATTTTCATCATGGTGCAGGGAGGGTATTGCTATCTGTTTTGCCTATAAAGGCGGCCAAGAATTCCTTTGTAACTGACTACAACCTATCGGAGGTGTGATTTCCCAGGACGCATGACCAAAAATCGTTGACGCTCCGTTGACGCTCATTTTGCCATGGCTGTATCCACAATATGCAATCATTTATTTTGGCACAGTCCATCATTCACTTTGTTTTGGCTGCCTTTCTGGCATTTTCATTTACTTTCTTCTTGATCACTACGTTGTTCTTTAATAATACATAGATATATATAATAATAATCTCCGAAATCCCGTGTCTTTCGGTCAATGCTCGTCATCAGTTGCAGGATCGCTTAATCCGCTGCTTTTGTCTTCAAAATGACTGTTAGCCGCATTACCACACAACAGATAGTGTACTAACCATCATCAGTCAGCATATCTGGATCAAAATCGGTATCGTGCTCGGTATCCTCATCATCTTCGAAAAATTCCGCACAGGGAAGAGCTGTATGCGAA
>Ga0307514_10000475_pt1 | contig 83816 bp, 93 predicted proteins | sample 16_EM_MG_FD_203088 | JGI IMG/M metagenome (GOLD analysis project Ga0307514, IMG submission 203088) | Populus trichocarpa ectomycorrhiza microbial communities from riparian zone in the Pacific Northwest, United States - 16_EM | ecosystem: Host-associated > Plants > Roots > Unclassified | place... | reverse complement strand
ATTTTCAGACTGGGGATGAGACCATGTCACTTTCTCTTTTGCCCATCAAGGCTGCCAGTATGTTGATTATGGATACCAGCTAGCAAATGGCATTCCAATGGACTTACTTACAAGATCAAAAACCATTGACACTCCGTTGACGCTCACTTTCAGAATGTTGCTGTTACCGTGTCGATTTCTCTTTTCCCTATAAAGGCTGCCCATACTTTGATTATGGATAACAGCGAGCAAATCGGTTTCCAATCAACTTACTTACCACAGATAATATTGTTGACGCTCCGTTGACACTCAGTATCAGAATGTGGCCGTTACCGCGCCGCGGTCTCTTTTGCCTTCAAAGGCTGCCAGTCTGTTGAATATGAATAGCAGCGAGCAAATCACTTTCCAATTAAGTTGCTTACATATCCAAAAATTATTGATGCTCCGTTGATGCTCATTGTAAAAATGGAGCTGTTCCTGTGTCGCTTTAATCATCATATAGTCATTATTGACAGTCAATGAATAATTTGTATCAATACTCAGTTGCATGCAAAAGCTTTATGGCGTATCAATTTCTGATCACCTGATGCAGAAGTTCTCTGAGCGATGAATAACTCAGCGCACTGACATTTCAGCGCTTTCAGTTGGCAACTCGCTGCATCTAGAGCCATAACCTAATTTTTCATTAATATAGCCCAACATACTCAGTTTGCCATATCCAGTTCGATCCGCTCGATTTTCATGACGTACCATAAGCAATTTTCACAATGCTCACTATGTGCACCCGGTCTAAATGCGGAGTAATGTAGTTGGTTGTATGAATGAATGCAACATGATGGTGGTCATTCATACAGATTCGCATTGCGCAATGACTGCTCCTTCTATGACTTGTATGTCATCACTAAGTGAAACTTTGTTAGTAAATTGTATCTTTTGTTTAGATTGCACGGTCTCACTTATCCGTAAAAGGCAGGACGATATTGTGTTGATCAGCTGTCAATCAACTTTGTTTGGAGTTTGGACCGTTCGTATGGCCCATATGACCCTTGCATATGCACAGATGAATTATCATTTCTTACAATATAGTCAGTGAAATCAAAAGATTTCTTTCACGTATCGAAATAGATACGCCAACTACTTTTTGCAGAGATATGTTGTCAATAATCACATTTTGTGCAGGTTGTGTACACATGACCTACGAGCCAATACAATATGGTTACCTGAATCCATTTCCTGTATGGTACGTAGGTATGGAGGATATATGCATGGGTAAACGCTTACAGGTTTAACAGGCTTTGATTTGTTAATCGGTAATGAATTGGGTATCACGTCAGTTGTGAGAGCCGATATGCATTTGTGAGACGGTCATTTGCAGCATGGTATTTACATATGGCTACTCTATCCCAAGAGGTTCCTTGCGGCATTGCGATTTTCCACTGACACTATCATGTATCTCCATCAGCTCTCCAAATGATGTCGGCGCAGTCGCATGTGCAAACTGATCAATTTCCGGCTGAATCACTGCCTTAACAATCAATATGGCTGTTCTGGATCTCAAATCTTACAAATGATGCAAGATGAACAATTGATCACACTCAACTTCAGCACGTAGCAGGGAGCTTGTCTCTCCTTGTTTTGAGTATAAAGGCCGCCAATGAAACAAATATAGAGAATGATGTACCAAAGTTGATATTTTGCACATAACAGTAACATGTGTGACTGCGACCATAAATAGAAAAACCCGAAAAGGAGAACCGGAGACTGGAACCGACGGGTCTAGCCAAACCCGGCAAAACCCGCGGGTTGACGGGTATGGGTACGGGTTTGGCCCGCCAAGAAGCTCCCGGTCGGGTTTTTGGACGGTTCTGGAACCGAACCGAACCGTTTTTCCGGTCCAAACCCGGACCGCTGGCGGGTTACCCGGACCCGTTGCTAACACTACTGCCAGCTGGGAAAGCATCATCGACCTTTTCTAAGAGGTGCCAGACGACTCAACAATGCGTATTACGTCCTCAAGCTCAAGAATACGCGGTGGTGATTCCAACAAAGTTCAAACATCTTCATGGTTGGGTTGATTGTGTTGATGGGTTCATCCGAGTTGTCAAACAAACGAATAAGATGCATATTGTACCCGTTGGAGCAATAGTTGAACTGGCACATTTGGTGCGGGAGAATACTGCATCGGGCGGCATCAATAGAGTATGGCTTGTAAATAATCATGTTGATTTAAATACCTACTGGACTGTATATTCATTAGATTAGAATGCCTGATTCAGGTGTATAGCTGTGAGATAGTTTATCGAATTGTACTATTCGATATAGACATTATATATTATCACTCCCGGAAAGTCTGGCCCGAGGTGCACCAGAATCATCTGGAAGACGAGTGTCGTAGTCCCAGCAGCTCCGAAATTTCACCACCTTCAAGGCATGATTTTATAGTATTCTGAAGACAACTTCATACTGTTTAGAATATTCTCGTATTCCATCCCTCTCCGTCAGGAGCGTTGAGGAGCACCTGAAAGTACTCCCAGAGGACCTGAAAGGCGCATCGTTTTGCATGCAGCCTGTTCGGGAGCCTCTGGGATCTTCTGAAAGGATCGGTGTGGCTGTTCAGAACAGCTGAGTCATTGAGTTATGACATCCGAACCATTTTACATTTTGCTGATGGAGCTTTGGGGCTACATGGAGGAGCCTAATGGAGATGGTGGTCCATACGCCCGTAATGTTACCCCAATCTTCGATAACAATACTGCTGCCCGATGAGTAAAGGCGGTGATGAAATTAAGCAAACCAACGCTTTTTCGCGTCGTTTACCGTGGCCAACAATCCAACGGCACTGCTGTTCCCAGACATCTATGCGTGGTGGCTGCAGCTACCTTCCTCTGGATGACATCCTTCTACCCCCAGCCAAGGATATGATCAACAATATCGGGGAGGAATAGGATGATGATGGTGAGACCCAGCACCAACATCCAAGAAGCTTCCCGACAACAAAATCAGGCTTCCAAAAGTTTAAACGGAAGCTTCAAAAGAGGATTATCACATAGCAGCAATACCTTGAAGACATCCGAAACTGTGATCTTGGTCTCTTTGCCAATTCCGAGCAAAGTGTTGTTGCTGATGAGGATGTCACTTGGCTACACGAGTACGATCACATTGTGAATCCTCCTGCTGCAGGCTCCTCGGTCCATAGAAAGCTTACAAGCAGCCGCCCAGCTGCAAATTAGTCGCTGTGAGGATGTAATGCAATGGCTGGACGGGTGTTCAAGGATTTGCATCGTCGGTGGGTATTTTTCCGGCACTTTGGAGGGTAAATGGATGGGTGACAATTTGGAGTTTGTTGGTGAGGTTTTGGGTCTCATTTTGGTGTTTTGTTTATTTTATTATTGCATCTTTCATATTCATGCATGAAGGGCTCTGTTGAGAGTTTATGATGTTGGGATTAATCATTGAGACGTTTATTTTGGGGAAAGGCATAGTGGCAGCGATAGGACTCCATGTATGGCTATCATGTAATTGCTAGTTCGGTATCTTTACCCAGCAGAAGTTAGCCCAAATGATTAGTAAAAGACAAACGCTTTTTAGCTCATTGCAATAACAATTTTCATTAAAGAAAGCCAATCAACAACTCTGTGGAATGCTTGTCACCTGCCATTCTTAGTTCCAAGTTCCCGTCCATCCAAGCAGTTGGAAATGTGGCTGGTGGGACAAGTGAAGATCCTTGAATCGTCCACAGGATAAAAAGACGCATCAAGATGATGCTTTTAATCATATCAATGCTTTCTTTCCTTCACACACCGCTTTAATTCATTTACTCTACATTCATTCACATTTTCTTTAGTCGCTCCTTTAATTTTTCGTACTTATCATTTGCTGTCTTTTTAAATCATGACAAGAAGGTGCCGCACTTCTCCTGCTCCTCTTTCTTCCAGAACCTGAGGAAGAGGATGATCTGTCCATGACAAGGATCTCGAGAATGATCTCGGCACGATACCTGACAATTACAATGATCGTCGAGACGACAAATCAGAATCCGACGACGAGCCTCTTCAGTGACCATCCGGGAAAGCAATCCGCATGCTGCCATCAAAAGGGTTCTTCAAGTTAACATTCGGAAAACGACTCGTGGCAACTCAATTAACTCCTAAGTCGGTGAAACCCCTACATCCTGAGCGTCAGGTGGTCTATATTGTCTCAGAGGAGGAGGATGAAAGCGAGCCTGCGCCGCTGGAATCTAAGAAGGTATCCAATTAAGCGTTGAAATGATTGAATCCACCTGCAAATGTATATATTTACTAAAAAAAGGATTCAAACAAAGCCGGTGAGCAATTGGTTGCATGGAAAGCTGGATATCTATGGTGATATCAGCCCTTTATTGACAATGTGACAGGCCTCATCGTCGGCATAGAATACAATGCCCAGACAACCCTTTCAGCCATTCCAGCAATGGTCATGGCATGTGTGAAGCCTATAGCTATCAATTATGCAATGATTGTGAATTCCTTTGCCATGAATGCGGTGAAGACCGCTCTGATTCACAGTTGGTGGTATGAGGAAATCGCCAGGATTGATCCAGCCCAGAGAAACTCAGACCTTCCACACGCCTATATTTCAGCAGTAAATGAATTATCTCAACAATTGATTTCATCACTGACACTGTGCATCAGGCTCTTACAAAGATTACTTGCTCCCGTGCAGCAATGGGATACCGCTGCAAGACCTCAATCGACTCTATTTATGGATTTCGAACACAGTGGCCTACAGAGATCTGGAAACTTGTAATCTCGCTATTGGCCAAGGACCGGTTTATATGTTACACCAACGTTTGTGAGGTAAGTTCAAAGTTCGCTTCTTGTTTAATCGTTGTCTTAACAATCAATTTAGGAGTACAAGTTTCGATTGGCAGTGACTGAAATTGTGGATTTTATTCACCGGACATACTTCTATGGCGTACGACAAATGGGTATGAAAGATAGATCATTGGTTGATAAAATCAACCCAACATTCATTGCGCTCACCGCAACGGCCATCCACCATTGTCTGTCAGCCTGAAAAACTGGCGAGGTTAGGGTCCCACCAGAGTTTGGTCCAGGAGGTGGAGCACAACATAAGTGCGATACAAGAAACATTAAGTACGTGGTTATTAATACATGAACAGATGTATTTGGTCATCTCGATCCGGATTTTCATTCTTCCTCGCCGGAGGTTCAAGCCAAAACAATAGACAATATCCGCAGCATGATCCGCCCAATGATCCACTCAGCAGGAACGGACCCAGCGATGGCTCAACCTCACAATGGTCAGGGCAGCTTTGATGAGGACTTCCTGCATTACGTCCCGGAGGAGCTCATAGAGCAGCCTGACAATTCTTTTAATCGTCTCAACAGCTTTGTTGCTGCTACTGAAGCTAGTATGCGATTCTCAGCTGTTCTACCTATGGGTGGGTCTGCCATCGCCAGCAGCAGCCAGCCCGCCCCCTGCAGCAACAGCAACAGCAATAGCAACGACATCACTAACATGACCAGTGTTGAGAATACGGGATTAGTCCATGGAAGTACGATTGTAGAGGGTGCAATGTCGCTTGGAGGTTAGAAACATCAGCAAAATGTAATTATGTCACTGGGAGCCTCAGGGAGTGTCTGAGAGTTGTCGGACCAGAATCCCAGGGTGGCCAAATCCCAGAGTTAACTGGACTGACACAGTGGCCTTCAGGTGCACCTGCCAGCACCTGGGAGTGCCAACGATGAGCCTGGGAATGCCGGCGACAAGCTTGGGAGCACCTCGAATCACTGTAGAGCAGTCTGGGAGAAACAACATCTTCTTTGGGAATGCTGCTGGTGTGCCTGGAAATCATAGCTACTACTTATCAATCAACAATTTTTAAAACTCATGTATTCAATTGGTATTCTCATCTATGTATCTATGTATCTATATAGCTACCCATCTACACACGGGATATCTGGACTGGCTGCAGGCAGTGCTTGAGAGCAATGCGAGGTGCGCCTGAAGATGATGATCGAGTGAACTCAGAGATATACTTGGAGGCGGTTATTGTGTGAACTTAGAGATGCACTTGGAGGCCATGATCGAGCAAGTTTGGAGATGCACTGGGAGGCCATGATCGAGTTAACTCAGAGATGCACTTGGAGGCTGTAATCAAACAAGTTTGGAGATACACTTCAAGGCCGTAATGGAGCTAGTTTGGAGATACATTTGGAGACCATGATAAAGTAACTCAGAGATGCACTTGGAGGCCGTGATCAAGTGGGTTTGGAGACGCACTTGGAGGCCATAATTGAACGAGTTTGGAGATGCACGTTGAGGCCGTGATTAAGCGAGTTTGGAGATGCACTTGGAGGCCATGATTGACCAAGATTGGAGTAATTGGAGGCAGTCGATAGGAGGCGTGCCGGGTGCTGAGACTCTATACATCAGTTAGTTAACTTGCAACTGTGGGAATGTGATGAGGTGACTTTACCTTTGAGCTCTCATCGAGTGCTGGCTGATGGCAGTCAATCTTGTAACGAGGTACGCCAGAAGCTGAAGCTACTTTCTGGGGTCAACTAGTAATTATGCGAATGTAGGAAAGACAGACAATCTTGGGTGTATGCTGTACTAGGTGGATGCTGTACTCGGTGTATCCTCAACTCGGTGTATGCTGTACTCAGTGTTAACTCATAATCATGGCATGGAGAGATAGAAAGTGATGACTTAACTTTGTGTTCTGTGATGATGGTAGAGAATGAGAGATGAGGGATGAAGATGGGAACGAATATGGTGGATACGAGGGGATATGAGAAGTCATCGGAACGTCTTGCCAGATTGGATTTATAAGACATCGTATCGGTGTTTGTACTGGCCAGATCGGGAGTAGCATCTGCTGTATCACGAATGGTAAATTGACTCACACACACGAAATTCTCTGAAGTCCCAGTTTCTCATAATGAATTCCTCCCATCTCCTCTCATCTCTCTCTTTCTCTACCATCACCTAAGAACATGAAGTTAAGTCAACTCTATCTATCTCTCCATGCAGTAATCATGAGTTAACTCCAAGTACAGCATCATCCCAAGATTGACTGTCTCCAGCTCCCAGCCAGTCTCTCATCTCTCAGCGGACCATATTGTACTCAACCCTCGGCATCCTCACAGTTACGAGATAACCAATGAATAGAGTCACAGCTGCCGCCGTCACACCTCCCTCCCGATCTACCGCCTCCAGATCGACCTCCACCAAGTACTCCTCTAATCTCGATTGATTATGGCCTCCAAGTGCATCTCTGAGTTACACCATCACGCCCTCCAAGTGCATCTCCAAACTCACTCGATCACGGCCTCCAAGTGCATCTCTGAGTTTCAAGATCGCGGCCTCCAAGTGCATCTTCAAACTCGCTCGATCACGGCCTCCAAGTGCATCTCTGAGTTTAACTTGATCTCAGCCTGCAAGTGCATCTCTGAGTTCAACTTGATCTTGGCCTCCAAGTGCGGCTCTGAGTTACCCGATCTCGGCCTCCAAATGCATCTCCAAACTCGCTCAATCATGGCCTCCAAGTGCATCTCCAAACTCGCACGACCACGGCCTCCAGGTACATCTCTGAGTTACTCGATCTCGGCCTCCAAATGCGTCTCCAAACCCGCTCGATCACAGCCTCCAAGTGCATCTCTGAGTTCAACTCAATCTCGGCCTCCAAGTGCATCTCTAACTCACTCAATCGTGGCCTCCAAGTACATCTCCCAGTTCACACGATCCCGGCCTCCAAGTGCATCTCTAAGTTTTCTCAATCAGCATCTCCAGGTGCTCCTGCGATTACGCTCCAGTACTGTCTGCAGCCAGATTGGCCGTATGTATATATATAGAGAGACTTGGATAGTTAATACATGCCATATTATGATGTAGCGAATCTTTTGACTGTAACAAGGACGAATCTGATATACAAAATGCCTTTTGGTTATGGAACCCTATGAACCACTACTGTGAGAATACGGCAATACGTCTCCCACAGAGCTGTGCAGAGGTCTCAAGCTGCTCTCAACATCTCCTGCACAGAGGTGTCAGCTGCTCCAAAATTTGACTATCCCATAAGTCAAATCTCATAACATCCTGAATGTACCTCCATAACTGCAGGTGATTTCAGGAGCACCTGAGAATGCTCTTGCAGAGTCTGAGAGCACTTTGCTTAGCTTCAGGGGGGCCTGGGAGCATCTGGAATTACTTGGGAGCACCGGTGAGGTCTACTGGAGTGTCTGGGAGGTTTGTGTGTGGCTTCCAGACTGATTTACTTTTTGCTGATTAATGGTGTCAATGCTCGGATTTAGGATTCCCTTAGTGTGCTATTCTATTCTAGGTTTCGTCGATATATCATAACTGTATTTGATGTAATAGAACTGATGGTTTACTGAAGTCTAATCCCAAATGCGTGAAATGGTAATCGTGATGATGCATAACCCTCCCGCAACAGGTGAACTGCAAGGTACTAACAATCTTGTATTTACAAATTTAATATCGTGAACCACTTCTGAATGGTAACTATCATTGGTCAAATCAAGCCATGAGGGTCTTTAAAGACAAGAACTACACGTATCATTAAACATATGGAGCAAGTACTATCATCATCGCAAGGACTAATCACATTTGGTAACTTAGAAGTATGCAGAGATATGATTTGTGATATTGCCAAAGGAAGTGTGAATCATTCGTCAAGTGCTCCTTTTAACATTCGCAACAGTGGGTACACTGATCGTGATGCTTGAAACCAGTATCGCAACGACTCAAAGAACACTCTGGAACAGTAAAGCAATGCCATATTTCAGGGAAACCTCAATATCATTTTTTTTGGTTTGTGGGTACAATAAACTAAATAAATTTAATGAAGGAGATTTAGTTTGTGCTGATGTCTCCACTCATCTCTCTTCTTTCTCGTCCTCAACTCTACCATCACCTAAGAACACAAAGTTAAGTCATCCCTCTCTATCTCTCCATAGCATGATCATGAGTTGACACCAAGTACAGTATACGCTGAGTACTGCATCATCCCAATATCAACTGTCTCCCGCTCCCAGCCAGTCTCATCTCTCATCTCAGCAGACCTTGTTGTAGTCAATTCTCTACATTTCCACAATCACAAGTTAACCAATAAATAGAGTCTCAGCTCCCGTCACACCTTCTTCCCAATCCACCGCCTCCGGATCGACCGCCTCCAAGTACTCCTCCAAACTCGATCGATCATGGCCTCCAAGTGCATCTTCAAACTTGCTCAATTACAGCCTACAAGTGCATCTCTGAGTTCACTTGGTCTCGGCCTCCAATTGCATATCTGAGTTCACTCAATCTCGGCCTCCAAGTGCATCTCCAAACTCGCTTGATAACAGCCTCCAATTGCATCTGTAAGTTCACTCGATCACGGCCTCCAAGTGCATCTCCAAACGTACTCCATCACTTCCTCCAATTGCATCTCCGAGTTCACTCGATCTTGGCCTCCAAGTGCATCTCGAAGTTCACACGATCACGGTGTGGTAACGTGGCTAGTGTTAGCAACGGTTCCATTTTCGGACTGTTTCTACTATAGCGGTTCCAAGAAAACCCGGAACCAGCCGGTTCGGTTCTGGTTTTTGCCAAACGGTTCCCTCAATTAAGTCCACCAATATTGATTAGAAAATTTAGAGCTTGGTATGTGAAATATGCAGCTTTGCATGGCGCATCTTTTGGTGCTTTCCAATGTTCGATATCTTTAAAACTTAGCAAGCGGCTTTTGCAAATACAGTCATTTTTGGACGGAACACGGTGTTTTTGCGCCACTGCTTACTGAGTTTTGAAGATATCAAAAATCGGAGCCGACCAAAAGATGCGCCATGCAAAGCTGCATAATTCGCATACCAAGCTCTGAATTGTCTGATTAATATTGGTGGACTTAATTGGGCAGTTCAGTTAAAAAATCGTCGATTTTTGATGTGGTAAGGCCGTTGCCACGCAGACCTATAAAACCGGCCGGTTCCAAATATGGAACCGTTGCTAACACTAGACGTGGCGGAGCTCTCTTGGCATCCGAAGGGAAGCCGTGAGAAAGAGCGGTTCTAGCACAAGGAGCATAGGACGAGAGGGTGAGAGTATATGAAGGGGTACCCAGCCGTGAGGAACAACACCAATGGTGTGAATCTATGAATGCTCTGCAAGAGTGTGTGAGGAACCACACAAATTGCACAGATCTATGAAAGCTCGGCAAGAGTGTGTGGAACCAATTGCTGGGAAAGATAGACTCTGTGTATTTTGTATAATGAGATGATGTCTATATGCTCCCCTGTATCCCCTTATGCTCCCCCCTCTCATCACTCAGTCCGTCTCCATTATCCCTGTATCATCATATGCCCCCTGCCAGCTTTCCCCTGCCAATCTAAATAGTGGTGGTGAGAACTGGATTTTCTCGCCGCGATGGCCTCCAAGTGCATCTCTAAGATCCCTCAATCAGCGACTCCGGGTGCTCCTCCAATTTCACTCGAGTTCCATCTGCAGCCAGACTGACCATATGTATATATATATAGAGAGACTTAGATACATAATTCATGCCATCTTATGATGTAGTAAATCTTGTGACTGTAACAAAGACAAATATGATAGATGAAATGCCTGGTGGTTATAAAACTCTATGAACCACTGCTGCAGGAATACGGCACCAAGTAGTCTGCAAACCTGCGCAGAGCTCTCAGCTGCTCTCGAAGTCTTCCGCATACCTCCGCAGAGCATTCAGTTGCTCCAAAATTTGACTATCATGAAAGTCAAATATCGGAGCATTCTGAACACACCTCCATCACTGCAGGTGCTTTCAGGAGCACCTGAGAATATTTTGCAGAGTCTGAGACCACTTTGCTTAGCTCCAGGGGGTCCTGGGAACATCTGGAAGTATTTGGAAGCACTGGTGAGGTCAACCGGAGTGTCTGGAAGGTGTGTGTGTGGCTTCCAGACCGATTTACATTATGCTGATGGGTTCCTCCTCCACTAGATTAGGCGTACCGCGATTGCCGACGGCGCTCCTCTGTCCGGATTGGAACTTTGATTGTTCATTCAGCGCTGTTCAATCCCCTCTTCAACCTCAATTCGGACCTCCTCTATTTCATGCTGGAGTCTTTACCTACCTCCTGTTTCGGCAATGCTCAGCATGGATGGCTGCTCCACTGGATAGGTGCTCCTCAACCCCCATCAGCGCTCCTTGCCCTGGCTTTGCTTTCCTCGATTACATTCCGTGCTCCTCCATCACCATCAACACTCCCATTGCCTTTCTGCACTCCACATCATGCACTCCTCCTTTCCTGCTAATGCACCTCTTTTTCCTTCAAATTTATCTTATTGCCTTTCAACCTCCATTTTGATTCACCACAAGCTAACCTCTTAATTCCAACCTTCCAGATATCACAAATTGAGCCAAACAACATTGAAATTTAATTTCATCTACTTCCCAGGCTCAAATCATTTGGAAACACAAGGAGCACCTCCAGCTTCTTTGTGCCATTGATGAATTGTGTGTTCCTGCGTTTGTCAGCCCTGATGAGATGGGAGATTCAGTGGATGACATTGAGACTATGTTCGATTGGTATCATTCGATCGCTTAGTCAGGTTATTGTTTTGGTTTTACCTGCTTTTATTTTTAAATCACACGCCATTTTCTTTCATTCTCCTTGATGTAGCAATGCAAATAATAGAATGTTGAATGAGATACTGGGTACTATAGTATGATTTAGAAGTTGATAATGCACAATAATCTATACATTATACATAGAGGGTATTTATATTGCTCAGGGTACATCAGGAGAATTTCAGATAATACCTGCAGTCCTTCAAATGAATATCTATAAGACCCCAGGTATATCTCAGAGATAGTTTGGAATTCCCACATTGGTTGGGCGACAGTCCCAGGTACTCTCAAACTTATCACAACCACTCCAATGGTGCTCTTGTACCAGTCATCACAGATGCCTGTTACTCCAAATGCCAGCTGGAATGCCCTCCTAGGGTCTAATTCTCTCCTGAAATTGACACTTCTAAGTTTACACTCTGCCTCCTCTCACACACTCCTGGAAGCACCCAGTGACTAAAATACGTTTTGCTTATGTGAAAACCCCGCAACCAGAAATCAAGACCCTTGATAACTTGGCTGGGTGGTGTGCAATACCAAAAGAGTAGCTACAGAATCACATTGCTTGGTGTTTCAAGAGATTTCCCCACTTCACAGACTACATCGATTACGATCACTATTTCAGTCATCTCAACGATGCAAAATACATTTGGTACAACGCTGTACCAATTCTGGTGATGTCTTTTCAATGCGACGAGTAAGCAGTTCATATAGTTCATTGCACTGGGTCCACAAGGTGGAGAAAGCATAAGCTACCAAGAAATGATACAGTGCTTCATTGGATGGGGACAAGTCCGAATAGCCACTTTAAGTCGACTGCTGGACCCATTCCTGTACGGTTGAAGTGCCTTTTAATCGCAAAGGATGCTGAATTGAGTATTAAAGGGCTTCTTGCCATGGTCCGGATGATTGCAACCGGGCCAATAAGTCAAACTGCTGGTATGGTAATTGTTGAGGAGAGGCATCAACCTCCGATGCAACCCTTGAATGATGGATGCTATAGTTATAAGCCACTTTTCATTGTTTGAATCACTTAAATCATCCCCATAAGCACAATTCAAGGAGCTTTATACCATCTTCCACTGACGCTGCAGCCAGATATCTCGTGGTGGTACTTGAGAAGCATGATTGACTTGAATGCTGTCACTTTGTTTTACATGTAGATTATTTAACTCAATGCTTGAAGAATCTTTGCAGTGATATATAGAAATCTGATAAGTGTTTACTCTGGGTGTCTTAATTTTTGTAATGGGAGTTATGCATGCTTGGGTATGATCGATGTCTCAAGGGATGAAATAGTTAAGAATATTCCTGAAATCATTGGAACAGTTGAAAAACCGTCGAAATAATTAAAATCTAAAGGATCAATATGAAAGAAACAAGTGCAATAAATTCGCATAAATGCCTGACCAGGTTTTAGTGATCTTGTGATGACACGATATACATCATTGAACACTTCGAAGCATAGTGCAACATGGCAAATCAGTTACTCGGATTATTTGTGGAGAATGTGGAAAAGGATCAGTGTGTTGGGTCCATTTTCGGAAACCAATTTCCCTTTTTGCTATTGAGTAGCAGCAATAGCAATGATGCCACCAACATCGCCTACATCACCAGTGTTGAAAATATGGAATTAGTGGATGGAGGACAATTGTAAAGGATATGATCTCACTTGGAGGTTAGAAATGGTGTCAGTGATTAGGTTTAAGATTGCCTTGGTGGACTATTTTATTCTAGCTGTGGTGGATATATTTTAATAGTACTAAATGTAATAGAGGTGATGATTTACTGATGTCTGACTTCAAATATGTAACATTATACTAGTAATAATACATAACCTTCCCGCCACAATTGCTCATACTTGCAATAATTCATAACCCTCCCACCACGATTGAACAACTACAAGGTACTAAATGATCATGTATTAACAAACTACATATCATAAACCCCTTGTGCAGGGTAACTATTATTGGTCCAATTAAGCCATGAGGTATCTTTGAAAACAAAAACTACACACTTGATTAAATATATGGAGCAAGTACTATCATCATCATAAGGACAAATTGAATTGGGTAAAGTAGAAGTATGGGAGAGATAATTTGTAACACTGCCATAGGAAGTGTAAGCCATTTATCAAGTATTCATTGTCATATTCTCAACAGTGGGTACACTGGTCGTGAAGCTTGAAAATAGCATCGCAACAATTTAAAGGACACTCAGAAACATTTAAGCAATGCCATATTTCAAAGAAATCTCAATTTCATTTGTTTGAGTTTGTGTGTACAATAAACAAAATCAATTTAGAAAACGATATTTAGTGTTTGCTGATGAACTTGTCGGTATCCAAATCGGCATTAAAAATCTTGTATGTAAGTTGAGATTCTCACATACAAGATGCCATAGTATCTTGCAAACAGTAAAAATATAAGCAAACATACTATAAAATCCCATAACTCAAGGTAACAAACTTATAATATGCTGTGATATAGTGGTAATGTCAATAACATATTGCATTACCACACTAATGGCCTTAACAAATCTTGGTTACAGTAATGCCAAAGCTTTTCCCAATGTGAGTAAATTGACAGGTTTATTTGAGGTGATAAATATTGGAAAAAAGCTATATAATGTACCAGTTGCAATGATACTTGCAGAGACACATTTGGTGTAATAAAATACAAAATTCAATAGTATCAATAGTATATAACTTGTAAACAATCATGTGGATTTAAATATCTACAGAACTGTATATTAATTTTGATATCTAAATCTGATGTGAAGCTGTAAGATAGTATATCAAATTGTACAGTTTAATATAAATATTATAATATTACTCCCAAAGAGTCTGCCTGCAGATTCGAAGTATACCAAAATAGTCTTAGGGATAAATATTATAGTTACAGAAGCTCTGAAATTTTACCGACCTAAAGATTTGATTTTATAGTATTCTAATGATAATCTAACACTCCTTAGACTATTTTTATATTCTATTTCACCATTTCAAAAATATTGAATAATATCTGAAAGTATTCTTAAAGTATCTCAGAGCATATAACTTTACATTCAGCCCATTTGGAAGTATATAGAAATGCCTAATATGATTGGTGTGGCTGTTTAGAGTAGCTGAGTTATTTAGTTATAACTTCCAAACAGTTTTACATTTTGCTGATGAAGTGTCCATTCCACACTGTAATTTGTACATTGTAGAACTATACTCTGACTACTTTCAAATACTGCAAAATCCTTCTAGTCTCTAAATTACATTTTTCTTATATACTACAGATATACATAGTCTTATACAAAGTAGATCTTCTAGCAAACTATATCTTGGATAATACTTGTCTGATATGAAGAATGAATCTTGCAATTACAGTAAACTGATCAATGATGGATCAAATAGAAAATATTGCAAAGAACTAAAGTGCACGGACTGCCCTTTTCAATTATTGGCCCCACATTAGTTCAGAGTCGCACTAAATGTAACAAACCAGCATAGAGCGTTTCGTTAGAACCCACTTGTCTGGCAATGTCCGGCCTTTGTGGAACAAGATGCTAAAACTGCTGTGAAGCCTGCCAGAGTGGAATTTGAACACCCGAGTCCCTATTGCTGCCGTCATACATGGATCCTACGATGATTGGTTCGGTGAGGATAGCTTCCCCCTTTCCGGTGTGATTCTGTGATTGTCATTGCTTCAGGCGTTGATGGGATGAGTCCTACAACTACCAAAACCGGGTAGGGGGCGAGCAATCCTTAGCCATAGGGAAAGAGGGGAAATCAAGACCCTTCGTCTAGCACTAGATGAGGCCTCTATCTGTAGCGTTGTCGTGCTAGCTGTCGAGGGTGGGGTTACCCAGTTGCGCTAGCATCGCAGACACTCGTGGCTAGTGTTATCGGTTATCAGCTCGCATTGAAACCTAAATTAACCAAGCCACGCCACTGCACGCGTCGACACGCGAATTTTCCAACATCTCGAACCTTTGTACTTCAACAGAGCACACGCCTCACCCCTCCTTACTCCACTTCACCTGTTACCTTTCACCCGAATATATCTTCAACTATGCAAAGCCGCAAGCGTCGTGCCGTGCGTACTGCTATATACCTCCACTCCACCAGCTCACTCGTTAACTTTGCTCACAGCAATCCGACATCCGTGGCCCGGATGTTGCCTCGCCCTCTCAGCGTCGCAAAACCAGCCATGCATTCGCAACCCAGTCTCGCCGCAAGAATGGAGAATCATCTGCACGGGGTGCCAAACGAGGAAACAACAACCGCCGCGCGCACAACGAGGAGGATGAAGATGAGGATGTGGACATGGAGAACCCGGACGAGGACATCCAGAACTCGCACGGGGAGATGCACAAAGACCGGCTAGCCAAGAACCTCGTCCGTTTGGCGTTGTCGCATGAGCTGCAGAGACAGCCTATCAGGAGGCAGGATATCAGTAGCAAAGGTACCCCTCACTTCTCTCCTTCAGATCAGCACACACTGACATGTATAAGTCTTGTCCAACGCGCGCCAGTTCAAAGAGATATTTGCGCTTGCCCAGACAGAGTTCAAACACGTTTTCGGAATGGAAATGGTGGAGCTCCCCATGCGTGACAAGACCAGGCTTGCACAACGACGAGCCGCACAAACTAACGACAAAGGACCGAGCTCATCAAACAGCTACATCCTCACCAGCATCTTGGATGAGAAATACAAATCCCCGGAGATCATTAAGCCCCACGGGTTCAAAGAACAAACCTATATCGGCCTGGTCACATTCGTTACCTCGGTCATCTACCTCAATGGCCGCGTTCTCCCCGCAAATAAGCTGCACCGGTACCTGAAGCGTCTTAACGCCGAGGATTACACCCCGCTTGACCGCACTGAGAAGGTGCTGCAGACGATGCAGAAGCATGGGTACATCATCCGCATCAAAGACAACTCTGGGGAAGAGACAAGCTTCGACTACCACTTGGGGCCCAGGGCGAAGGTGGAGATTGGAGAGGAGGGTGTGAAGGGGTTAATCAAAACAGTCTATGGCGAGAACGCTCCGGATGATTTGGATACAAAGTTCAAACGAAACGTGGGTGTCGAACTTAAGACAAACTTCGACGAGGATGCAGATGACGCAGGAGCAAAGAAAAAGGCGCACGCAAGGAAAGCCACTAGGAGAAGGAATAATGATGACGAGGAAGAGGATTACGAGTAGATCATCGCGTTAATATTTACCTAATCTTACAGGGGGGGCTTTTGTGTATTCGTTTGGTCCGGCGTATGGGTTTTTCGGAGACATTGTTCATTGTACCATAACTACGATCCCTTGCATCTCGGACCGGGTACTAGTATTCCCATTTGTTTCTTTGTTTACTATTGTTTTTTTTCGATTTGGCACAACATCCCTTTCACATTGGGTATCTGGGCACGTGTGTTCTTTGCTGGTTGGAGCCACGTTTTATATGACTTGTTAAAACAAATTCCATCATTACAGGCCTCCGATTAAAACTCACTCTTGGTCGATATGCACAATTACTTAATAACGTATTCACCATCCAATCACCTCCCATGCATACGAGAGGGATATATGTACTCACCCCTGTAGCCAAACGGCTTCCTGCATATATATCGTTTCGATGGGTTCTCACGTCTGGGCAAAGATTGGTCACCCCATATACATTTGATATTATAATGACTTGGCCGTGAGAGTAGAGTGTTGTTAATCACGGCCCAAATCTAAGATTAAAGTCAATGCACTCTAATATTGTTGATATCCAGATCGCGATCTACCCAAACTACATGCGGTGTTCTTCTCATTTCTTACCGGTTCTGTGTTTGCGTCTGACTGTCCTAAATATTTCCTTTTCGAGTCAAACGAACCCGTATTGGGGCGTAGAAATCCGTGAATACACCTACCCCGCCGCGTAAGTCGAACCGCAGATTTGACGGGATCACGGGAGTCCTATGGATTTTTGGCAGCGCAATTGTATTCTAAGGTCCCGACGTCAATTCAGGCTCTCACTCGAAGAAGGCGGATCAGCATTGTTGCATATATGGTCTACCTCCCTGAGATACGGCTTATGGGCTGATGCTGGGCTGATGCATAATCTCCTTAAGATGATGGTCGTTCCAGACTCAGCTGGAGATGCCAGCTGAGTGCGCATGCATGCGTACAAGGCATACTCTGAATGCCGTATATAAGATCACGAATGTACCTGTACTTTAGAATACAAGGCTTCTAGCAATCAGTATTTCAACAAGCATTGAAGGTGATAGGTGAAGTTGTGGGTCGAGATGGCCAGACATGAACCAGTCTTTGATTCCCAAGTCTTCCAAAAGGACGTTTGCTTCATTGATATAGTACCATATGAATCTCATGGTCTTATCATGATAGCACATCCAGTGTAACCCAGCAACGGCTGTCTGCAGACCACATTAGGGTTATCTAGGGTCTTTTAGTGTCTTCTCGCGAGATGCTTATGCTAGCTTAGGTGATCAACTTACAGCTGGTAGACAAGGATGCATGAAGCCGGTAAGAATTTAAGGTATACTTGACGGGTGCCTGCAGCATTCTCTCGTTCCCGGGTTTTTGCAGGCAACGTGCTCGCAAGATCGGCCAAATTTATTTACCACCACCATGAAGTATGCACGAGAGAACGAGCCGGTTTCGACGGGCACATATGGATATGGTACATAAATGAAGCCATCTTGGGCATCCTTGGCGTATTCATAGCACGAACAAAACTATAGATAGCGTGTTAGTAGCTCTCGGCATCTCTCCCACCTCTACTTATTGTCGACAGTTCCAACAACCCGGCGTAATGATCTCCAAGGAAATCGGAAGGCTTGTTTCTTCCCGCGTGCTTGAGAACCTCAAAGATGGCGAGGTGATGAGTCGTCTTTACGCTGTCCTGGCAAACATTTACCATCCCGAGAGCAACCCGAATGGCGTGGTCAACCTTGGGGTAGCGGAAAATGCGAGTACATAACCCAATGTCTAACCCAATTACTATGGCTTATAAACCACTAGGCTCTCATGTACAAGGAACTCCTCGAGTTTGTGAACAAATCGGTAAACACCAGATGTCTCCCGCTTAATCTAATCTGACAATTATGCACACAGCTCTCTATTGATGCCTTCAGTTGCACATATGGCTCTGGGCCCGTCGGCAGCCCGTCTCTCCGCACAGCACTAGCCAGCTTCCTAAACCGCTACTTCAAAGCCATCCAGCCAGTGCAGCCAGACCACATCCTCGTCTCCTCTGGTGTCACTGCAATCATCGACATGGTTGCATGGACGCTCGCGGACGCTGGAGATGGAATAATGTTTGGAAGACCCCTCTATAATGCATTCCCGAATGATGTTTGGGCGAGGGCAAAGGTTCATACAGTTCCTGTAGCTTTTGAAGGGTCCGATCCGTTTGATACGGGATGCGTAGCGTTCTATGAGCGTGCCTTGGAGCAGTGGAATAACCGCCCTGGAAGATATGGAAGAGTGCGAGCTCTGGTTATTGTAAATCCTCACAACCCCCTTGGTACGTTAATATTGGCTCCGACGGAGTGTAGTGGAACAAACAAACTGAGGATCTCAAGGCCAATGTTATACCCGTGACGCTCTAATTGCAATCATGAAACTGTAAGTTGCCCCGCCCTATTTGTTGGTGGTTATCAAGGCCTTGGGGCGTTTCAACAACCTTGTTTGCAGTTAAAAGTCGTTGATATCCGGGACTTAGCTGCCAAAAACACCGTATTCATCTCATCAGCGACGAAATATACGCTCTGTCAGTGTATGACAACCCGGACACACCAGACGCGCCGACATTCCAGAGTGTTTTGAGTATTGACCTCACTGGAATCATTAATCCAAGCTTGGTCCATGTTCTATATGGAATGAGCAAAGACTTCAGCGCCAATGGATTCCGCCTTGGAGCCATGATTTCTCAAAATAACCTACAAGTTCTCAGAGGCATGGCTTCGATTTCGAACTTCGCCTGGCCGAGCGGACCGTCTGATAAAGTTTGGACTGCGATTTTGAATGATAATAAGTTCTTGGAAGATTGGATGGACACTAACCAGCAGCGGCTAGGGGATCAATATCAACGTGTAACTACTATCTTAAAGCAGTATAGAATTAAGTATCATAGTAAAGGGTGAGTGATCTAATATGTATTATTGGAATGTTACTGAGATGAGGTAGAAACGCCGCCCTCTTCGTGTGGGTCGACTTGACGGAGTATCTACCTCCGGAAGTAGATGTCTTAAAAGGGGAGAGACAGCTTACAGAACGTCTTGTCGAGGGTGGGGTTTATTTGGCACCAAGTGAGACCTTCCTCGGCGAGCAGCCTGGTTGGTTTAGGATTGTGTTTTCCATGCTTGATATTGAATTGGGAATGAGAAGGTAAGTTTTGCTAGATTCTTTGGCTTGAGATGCTGACGAGGTGGTTTTGGAGAATGATAAGAGTGTTGGGCTTGTGATCGGTGGTGTTTAGACAGTCAGATGTGTGAAGGCGAGGTTAGGGTTTGCTCACGTTTACTCTTGATATCGAAAGCCCGGATATTTTAGGTAGACTCAAGCACATAGCGAAACAACATCTTGTCTTACTTATGTATTATACTTAAAGGCAGATATATGTAAATTCAATACCATTTCACTACTTAGTAGGTGTGGCTAGCCCTTATTGAAACGAGTTCGTTGTTCGTTGTTCTGCTTGGCACCGTTTTGAGTTACAGCATTCAAGAATGCTCCTGTCCAAAGCAACAATTATAGAACACTGTCGTCATCAATAACTTGTCGAATCCGGCAACTCGGTCCTGTGGTATCCGAACCGACCATCCGCCGAATGTACTAAGTATTGCCTTCTGGCCGCTTCCCTGACGTCCCACCACCATAATGCAGTTCCCTTTCCTCCTCCCCCTCCTCCTGGCTGTCCCTATATCCAGCCTTGAACTTGGACAAAACCCTCCCATATCTCCAGCAAACGGCACCCTCCGCTGTACTCCGTCCTCCTCTACTGCACCATCATCATTCGGCTTCCGCCGAGCCCTCGAAAGACTCCTTACTAGTCCCGCCACGGCCCCCTTCATAGGTGACAGCGGCCTTAGTACCCGCCGTCGGTGCTGGCAGAAGGAAGAGAAGGGAGACCATGGGTGCACTATCCTCGCCAGCTACGAGGATGCAAAGATTTCGGTGTGTGGGGATGCGTACGCGAGTATGTTGTGTGAGGATGTGGCGAATGTTGTGAGGGATGTTTTGAGGGGGTGTCCGGATGGAGACGGAGGGGAGTGGATCACTACGGATGTGGATGGGTTTTTGGTGAAGGTGTATACGGGGTAATGGTGCCGAGTGAGTTGGGTGTTCTTGGTACTATTCTTGTGGGCCGGAGCAATTTTCACCGAGTGATTGGAATTTGTATGAGTATACTAAATACTTAGTTAAGGAAGGTATTCCAACAAAAGTGTCGATAAATATGAGTATGGATATTTATTTCGGATGAAGGTTGCATGACGGATATTAGGGGCGTACCGTGTCTCAGGTGGAACAAACACCCCTCGGTTCAGAGACACGACCTGCATACACGAGCCAATAACAATGTCCTAAATTTTTGTGGCTGGATAATACAACGCCGTACGAACTCTTATGTCTGCAAGTCAATGTTATGTAGATTATTACCCAGCGTGAAAATTCCCCCGAGTATCTCGGCGAGACAATACGAACAAGGAACATACCCGACCCGTACCTGCGTTGTGCATACGCCATCGACTCTGTAGGTCTTAACCCATCGACTCTGTAGGTCTTAGTCCATCGACTCTGTAGGTCTTAACTGTATGTCTCGATATTAGGATTTCTCAGTCCATTGGCACATATATAAGTAGATGCAAACATTCCCCCTAAAAGCCCACAGTTTGTTTGGTAACTCACCTCTTATTAAACTTCTTTCTTACCATTTGTGTTTCTTTCTCACGAATTCAACAAAACATTCATAATGAAGCCTTACAAGCTCCTTCTCCTTCTCCCAGCCTTCTTCAGCACCACCCTCGTATCAGCGGACAATAGCTCCTACAACGATCCCATGAAGTTCCAAAAGACAATGCTGGATGTACACAACAGGTACCGGGCAGAGCACCAGGTAGCTTCCTTGAAATGGGACAAATACACCGCCGCGAATGCCAGGAAGTACGCCGAGAACTGTAAGTACAAACATTCTGTATGTGCTCTCCCCTCTTCTGCTGCCTTTGATTCCGCCTCCTAATACAGCGAATAGGACACCAACTATGGAGAAAACATAGCGGCGGGATTTGAAGAATCTTCGGCGGCGGTCGAGGCGTGGGGTGACGAAAGAACTTTTTATAGCTTCGACGACGGTGGATATTCCGAAGGGACCGGACATTTCACCCAGATGGTGTGGAAGGATACCTGGAGTCTGGGATGTGGAGCGGCACTTTGTGATGGAATTTTGGGAGGTGGAGAGCAATGGTGAGTCTTCGTGGTGAAATGTGAAGGGCACATGCTGATAATAGATTACAGGTTCTTGGTTTGCAGGTATTGGGCCCCTGGGAATGTCAGGGGTGAATATAGTCAGAATGTATTTCCTAAGAAGGAGAATCAAAATGCGGAAGAGAGCCTGAATGGGAATCAGGGAGATGGGACAAGCAACGGAGATAGCGGCAAGGGGGGCAACGGGGACGGGGTCAATGGGGAAGATGGTAAGGATTGGGTCATGAAGAAGGTGAGTAAGAATGGAAACGAGGATAGCAAGAAGGAAGATGGCGAGGGCAGCGGAAAGGGAGACAACGGGGGGAGTGGGAAGGGAGATGATGAGAGTAGCGGAAAGGGAGACAACGAGGTGAGTGGAAAGGGAGATGGTGAGGGCATCGGGGAGGCAGATGGTGAGGATAGCGGGAAGGGAGATGGTGAGGGTGGTGGGAAGGGAGACAACGGGGGGAGCGGGAAGGGAGATGGTGAAGGTGAGGGTGAGGGTGAGGGTGATGGGAAGGGAGACAATGGGGGGAGCGGGAAGGGAGATAACGAGGCGAGCGGGAGCAATGACAACGAGAGCGGGAAGTGGACTAAAAAGGGTACCAAGAAGGTTGAGGAGGGGAATGGGGGGGGCAAAAACTTAGGAAAGGATTTGATTGAAAAGGGACATGGAATATGGGGCGAGTAACGACGAAGAGAAGGTGTATATTGGAAGGCGGTATTGGTTGGTTTGGTTGACGAAAAACGTTGAAACGATGATATTCTTTGTATGGATAAACTTAGACGACGTATAGTAATTTAATGGGTTCACGTATGATATCTTTCTGTCGGCGAAGGCCCTCTCAAGCAGTAAGCCGAGTGAGTGTGAACTCATTTTGCTGCTTCACAATATTCCAAAGCCGTCTCAGGCTGAAAAATATCTCGGACCTAACGAATGATCAGTATTGATAAGTTGGGGTTATAGAACTTCGTGAACTACGGGGTTTTGTTGTTATTCCATCGATGCTAGTGACGAGTCCTGTCTCACGAAACACGGAAGTGCTCCCTTACTCGTCGGTTATCGTATACTACGGTCCAGAACGAATCTTCTCTATGTTAGTATTTCACTAGCGATGTTTATAAGAACAGAAAGTATGAGGTTAGTAAACCAAATCTAATCGAGGCGCCATATAAGTTCCGGATTCAAGCTAGGGACGCACGGTACTCGGTAGAGTGTAGAGGAGGGTATCATTTGTTACATCGAGACTCAGCACTGCATCGACTCTAGAAGCATGAATAACTCCGCCTTACTCCACTGTCGCTGTTCTAAAAAAAACCATAGATATATATGCATCCCGCCCAGATTGCGCCCAACCGCGCGGCCTCCCAAAATGATATCATGAGATTTAAAGGTAGCCGGTTTCCCGGAGTCTATTGTGCCCCCTATCCGTAGTCTAGCATCTGACCGATCAATCACTGTCGCTTCCGCTTCCGGTTGGTCCATCATCGTCCACCACCAAATCGTTGCCAGCTAAAAGGGTGTACTCTGCGTTCTGGAGTACCTGCCGCAGCTCGGTGTCGCGGGGGTCGCTGATATCGATAGGCTTCTGCTTCTGTTTGTTCCGAACTCTAAAAAATTGTCAGTGATGACGTGGAGAAGGCCTGACCGGATTGGAGACATACCTAGGGTCCGCACCAGCGTCCACTAGCAACTTTACCACCTCAAGCCCGAGCGTCTTCTCTGATTTTGCAAAGTAGACAGCCTTGTGCAGAGGTGTGTCGGCTTCTATTATGTTAACTGGGTCGACTTCGAGACCTTCTAGGTCGAGGAGCTCGTCCATCACGTAGCCTGCGACCAACATCAGCCCTGGATCTACGGAAGTCAAAGAAACATACAAGAGCCGTATTGTGCAGCCACATGGAGCGCAGTATTTCCGAGGGCATCGGTAGAATTATTGAGGAATTCAGGGCTGTGGTGTTTTGCAAGCACTTCGTCGAGAAGGTCGGTGTTGTCGCGGCGTGCAGCTTCCAGAAGGAGTTCTTTTGGGGTGGCACCCTGAATTCCGTTTATTAGTGGTGTAAGGAGAGGAGCTCTAATATACGTACCTCATCGTCGCCAGCATGCGCGGTATTGGCCATAGTTGTAGTGGAAGTGGATTTGAAGGCGAAAGTAAGGGTGAAAGTTGACGCGGAGGGTGAACTTGGACGGCCGAGTGCGTATGCTTGACGGTCCGCGCCGCCAAATTTAGCAACCTCCTTCGCCTCTTTTACTCATCACCTTCACACCGCACCACTTGACCACATCACCGCATCACCGTCATCACCACCACTGCCGCCGTCGCAATAATGCTGCTCTTTTGCCCTCAATGCAGTAATTCCTTGACCGTGTCGCGCTCTCCAACAACTGGTACTAACCGGCTCGAATGCCGCACTTGTCCGTATGAATTCATTTTGACGCGCAAATACTACGAGCGCAAGCCGATGAAGCGGAAGGAAGTCGATGATGTGATGGGTGGTGAGGGCGCCTGGGATAATGTCGACCAGACCGAGATGATGTGCCCTGTGGATGTATGCGAAGGCCAGAGAGCCTACTTTTACATGGTCCAGATTCGAAGCGCTGATGAGCCCATGACAACGTTTTATAAGGTACGCTTTGAGAGGGGAAAGCGCGCTCTTGTGACAAAGACTGATGCTGATGCCGGTAGTGTGTTGCTTGTGGCCATAAGTGGAGGGAAGGTTGAGGGTTGTGATGCGGCATTTCGATATCCTGCCTGTTGCTATATATGCGCGGCCACACACTTACACTCACTTACTTACTGCACAGCTGTGAGTCTTCTGTATATTCAACTTAGTCTGGGCTTTTTCGCTGGTGAATCGAGCTTTAGTGCTTTGTATGATGGATTACTTACTATGCCAAAAACCCCCGTTTATTGATGTGACTGCAGTGCTACATTTACCCGAGTGCAGCATGACTCCTAGAGTCCAGTGATTGTAGTATATTACTAAATTTAAGATTCCAATTACTGGGGAATAGCTCAAAATACTACAATAATACAAGTTACCAGCAAATATGACATTGTAAATGATTGAGTATTTAGTTGAATGGGGTAATATTGGTCAATTGAGCAGCATTGAGCATTTCCATAGATGTGGCAGGCATTCCACATTCTTTGTCATAATGATGTGACATTAATAAACCAGTATACCTACAAATGGCCCTAACATGGTTTTATGTTCAGCAAACTACATTGGTTAGTGGGTGTGTAAAATACCCACTGAAACAGGTTCAAATCATGCCAGAGATATTTTTTTACCATACATCAGTCAGCTGGCAGCATCAGGCCTAGAGGCAAATCATTAGGCATGCATGGGCATGCGTGGGAATGTGCGGGCGTGTGCGGGCGTTTGCAGGCGTGTGCAGGCGTGTGCAGGCCTTTGCAAAATATACTCATGTGGAAGTAATATAGTATAACTCTACTATTTAACTCAATGCACATCATTTTGAATATGACAGCAATCCAGCATTAATGTGGCATCAATATACCATCTAATGTGGTCTTCTGTGCTATATTATTGTGAAATTGATCACACATTCAAAACAATTGATATTGTTGCAAATTCTGAAATACCCCACAAGTTCAGCCAATGTATACATTTATAAAGAATTCAACATTAATACAGCATTAACTTGGCATCAATAAATGGGGCTTTTTTGGTACAGTAGTAGTGTTCCATTCCTCCTAGACTACTCTATAAGATTGACCTCCCATACTTACTCAAGTATCCGCGGACTCTAGCCCCAATTTTGCTTCAACTCCCAGTCACAAGAGTACCGCCATTGATTATATTCTTGCTGCTAAGGACCGTACTTGAGCCAAATTAATTTGATGGAACTCGTTATGGCGTTATGGCGTTTGATAATCTATATTAGATTAGATAGATGCTGAGATGGACTAGATTAGGCAGGGTGACGTAGAATTTATAGGATCGTCGGAGAGCCTCACCTCTAGATTTCCGTGACAACTCACCACCATTACCAGAGCCAACTTATGCGCAGGAATCGGTATTGACACTAGCAGCAGAGCCCTAGAAACTTCTTATAACTGCTCTGTGCATCAATTATCATATGATGATCTCCTATCTGAAGAGGCATTCGGTGTTGGTTAGGACCCGTACCGATTCTACCTCCGACTTATCTACACCCCTGTTGGAATCGTCCTACCAACGAAGCTGTCTGCGTCAGAGACTACCGAATCCCCACCTTCCGCCGATCCCACCCCGTATTTCTGTTGCTAACAGCTCTTCAGGACAAGCTCTCTGGAATACAATGATGGAATGGCCAATTGACCCTTACTCATATGGGAGACTCGACACCAACGACACGGGCTACTGTACCGAGCGTCAAGGTTCGTACGAGATTTCCAGCATGACGTTTTTTTTTCAATCATGCCTAATTCCCAGGAGTGGGCTAAAAGCGCAATAAAATCTCTTCGGACGGGCCCTCCGTAACGAGCGACGTATGAACATTGACACTCGGTACAGTGCGACCAGGTTCTGCAGGACGATGTTTACAACGGTTCGTTATCCGAGGTGGGGGGAAACATGGTGGTTTTTTACTTCAACGATTTCTTCCACTACCTAGCTTGCCAGTGTGGCGACGGAGAATTTTCATATTTTCCAGAGATTAGGAGTTTGCTCATTTCCTATCAAAGGATGCAAAGAAAGTGGAGCATATTTTGGCCCAACGCAGTTTCGAGGATACTGTGGGTAGAAGTACTGCTATACGACTGAAACCCAGGATCTGGATACTATCTGGGAAGAGGACAACGCCCCGATAGTTCCGAAGGAATATTTAAGTAAGGATGAGCCAAGGGCATACTTCATCTGAGGATTAACTGTTACTTGGCTTCATGGATTGATTGCATTAGTCCACTTTTATTTTGTTCTCGAATGTCACGCGTTAATGGTGGTGGGAACCGCATTCTTCTTTCAATTTCCACTTTGAAACGAACTGTACTCTACAGTTTATTGGCTGTAGCAACTTCACATCTGATTTACCTGACGCCAGAGGGTATGTGTCGGAGGATACATCTGCCCTTCGACAAATAAATGGTCGACAATAGCAGATATCATATTACTTGTTTGCTATTTCACCCGATCTCGTCCGATACTTAATCAAGGAACAATCAGTTCCCTTTCCTTTCATTTGTTTGGGAACGGATTAGTCCTCAAGCATCCGGAAGAGAAGAAAAGTTACAAAGCGGAGCCAAGGGCCCATCACAACTAAACAGCAGTGATGTCGACAATTTGCAGAATAATCCCACAAAGAAACGCCGTGATCCCTTAATTCCCGCGCCAACAAACTTCTCAAGCCATCCGCAAGAAGACAAAATTCGCCATCCCACGACTCTTACTCAGAAAAGGAAAGCAAAACAGTCCCATGAAAAGAAAAAAAAAGCAGCTGAGAATCCTAGAACTGTCAGGAAAATCCTTAATTCTTCAGGTTACCCAGCAGGTCTATTATATTTTGATTCCTCACCCCAGACATACACATGCTTTTGAATGATAGGTATCCCCAGTTTTTCTCCCTATACCCACCTTCGCCCAATCCGAAGCCCAGCCCCAAAACGCGCGTGAAAACAAAAAGTAGAGAAGAAAGATCGTAGTAAAGGAGGTTCGTTACAATGGCGGATACTGGCGACGGCCCGAAGTTGACAAAGTTGGGTTTTGAAACACAGGCGATACGATAGAAGAGAGCAGTCAAACATCGGGAGTAGCATTCATCGTAGCAAATGTCTAATATCCGAACTTGGCCAACTCCTCAGCATTGGTGCTGACCTCCCTCTTAGCAGCGTTCAACTTCCTGATCAAGGCCTTCTTCCTCTGGTAGTAGGCCTCAGAGCGGGTCTTGCGCTTCTCCTCGAGCCTATGACAGGATATTAGCATCCTTCTGCTAATCCTCAGCTGGAAAGAAAAACCCACCTGCTGACAACCTCTCCGTAGTTCCATCCGAACTCAGACGACAGCCGTCCAACAGTGCAGTACTTGCGGCCGGGCTTCAACCTCAGAACACGCAGAGCCTGTGGGACAACCATCCTCTTCTTGGTGTCGTAAGGAGGTGGGATACCCTCGAAGACCTTCAGGCGATCCATTGCAGCCTTACCACGGGCAGTCTTGTGGGCGATCATGCCGCGGACAGCCTTGTAGAAGATGCGAGACGGGGCACGGAAGTGGAAAGGTCCGTGGGTCTTGTTGAAACGGGTGGCCTTGTTGAGGTAGGCGTGGTACTTCACTGCACGTTGCTATCAGCTTTGAAGCTGTGACTGTGGGCGGTGGGTATGTTGTAACGTACGCTTAGCGCGGAAGAACTCGCCGGAGATGTTAAGGGCCTCGCATCTCACAACGACAATCTTCTGGCCGTTGAGGAGCTGCTTGGCCACAGTAGAGGCCAAGCGACCAAGGAGATGTCCCTTGCCATCGATAACGACCTATAGAACCGAGCTATCAGAATTCTGTTCCATGCTCTCCGAAGCTCCAAATCCAAGCTCTTTTCGCGCGAATCGTCGAAGATATCGTGTCTCGCGGAATAGTAGAACTCACCACAGGCTCGAATGTCGACATCCTTGCAGGCGTTTAGATGGTAATAACGAGAGGTTGCTGAATCCGGAGGGGGGTCGGCGGGTGGTCGGTCGTGGGCTGTCGGTTGGTGATGGTTGAACTCAGACCAAGATTCGTGATGCCGTTGCGTGATGGTTGCTGTCTCCGTGATGCCCACAATGACTGCGAGATTTCAGATTGATTAGGGCTTGACCCAAATCTTATCACTACGCTAGCCATTTGAGTGTATGTCAACGGGAACGGCTAGATACCATCTCATCATCCCCGCATTCGCCTGAGACGGACGGGAAAGTCTGGGATTCACATACTTAGCTCTATCGCATACCATGTCTGACAGCGCAGCCAGCAAACCAAATGCCACGACAGCATCTTTAGATGGATATCTGGTAAAGTCGATGCCAAATGCGGTGCATTATATCTCGAACTTTATCTCTCCTGTCGAAGAATCACAGCTTCTGCAAGAGATCCACTCCCAACCAAAGCCAAAGTGGACAGTTCTCTCACACCGTCGTCTGCAAACGCATCCTTATGCTCTGACCGCTTCCAATGTCCTTCTTGCGGCTCCACTTCCAGCCTGGCTTTCCTCACTGGTACCTCGCATGCAAGCACTTGGAATATGGGACTTATCCCCTCATGCAGCCCCTAACCACGTCCTGATCAATGAATATAATCCAGGCGAAGGAATAATGCCTCACGAAGACGGAGGTGCTTATTACGGTTGCGTTGCAACTGTCAGTCTAGGAGCACCGATCGTGCTGGATATCTACGAGAAAGCTGAAGGTGCGACCAGGTTGCCTAAGTGGAGAATTTTGCAGGAACCTAGAAGGTTAGTAGCATCGATCGGTACCCCTGGTTGAACACGTTTCTTGGGTCCTTAAGGTTTCTAGTCTACTTGTTACAAAGGACAGCATATACACCTCCCACTTGCACGGTATCCTGGCTAAAACTTCTGATGAGGATCTTAATAGCACTACCATTGGAAATTGGGAATTGCTAGGAGACAAAGAGGCGCTTTCCGAGGGCCGATATGATCGTCAGGTCAGAACAAGCCTTACATACAGAGATGTCCTCAAAGTTTCCAATGTGGGAAGCAGACTGTTTGGTCGCAAATAAGATTACCATTACAGGTGATTTCCTAGCCTGGCGAATATTTCAAGCTACGCTACATGCAATATTTTCTATGAAATGTCTGAATCATAACCGTACGATCAAAAATAAAGCAACACAAAGCAGACCAACTTTATCTCTATCCACCAGTCTAATCTCCAACTTCCAATCTCCAACTTCCAATCTCCAACCTCTTCTCCCCGTTGGCGGAACCTACTAATACGTGAATTCTCCTACCATCATAATTATACCTGTCAACCCTACAAATTGAGCTGCACCATCACCTATCACTACCACTACTACTACCATTAAAACGAATTATCTTTTAACTTCCCAATAAGAAGGCGGTGCTGATGGTATGCTCTGTAAATGAGGAATCGTATGCGGTTGTGTGCATCGTGGACAAATATTGGAATGAAGGGATTAAATAAGAACTAGATGGATAGTCTCAGGTGGAGGTATTGCAACGGAGGTGACAAGGGTGATATCTAGTGAGCCAAGAGTCCCATCCAGTCTGCTTCCAAGTAGTATTATGTTCTCCTCTCATAGAAGGCTCCTCAGAAAACTCCGGGCACCATATTCCATTTCTTCTCTACTGCTTGTTCTCCAAACTTTCCTCGATACCATTCACGATTAACCTTAGCACTAACCCCCAATATAACAGACACAAATACAAGGCCAAACCAAACGGTGAGATTAACCACGCTTCCCTTTGGCGCCGCAACCACGGCTATTGCTGTGTAGATCAAACACTCAGCTAAGTAGTGTGGACACACTATATACCGGAAAAACGGGTGCTCTGGTAGCGAGTATTTCTTGATGTCGGCAAGATATGTATGGCAGTCGTATTGCATTCCGCTGGCGAAGAAGAAGGTTAAGAGTCCGACGAAAGATTTGAGGGAGGGACCGTTGATGAGATGTTGCAAAGTGATTGGAGTGAAGGTAAAGTTTTCAATTGCGTCTGTTTCCAGTCAGCAGGGGACGGGAAAGGAAGAGAAGTCACACTTATTCCTTCAACCCAGACAGAAATAGACATTGTACTATAGAAGAGAATCCCCACGATATAGTGCCCAATCCACATCCGGCTATTTCCTCCGGCCTTCTGGACATAGAGGCATTCATACAACCTCCGCCCCGCTTGTGCCAGGAAGCAGAGCCACGTAATCACAACCTGCTCTATTCCCATTGTCCGTTCCCGCCCGCTGTACGAGGCCACTAGTTGGTACATAGGGCCATGTGTTGGTATCTGCCATCCCCAGAAAAAGGCACATCCAATGGCGACAGCATAGAAGTGGGAAAAGTAATGGTGGGGCACCGTAAGCGTTGCGCCAAAATCCAGTAGCTTTCCAAATGAAGACACGTGTTCGGTGGACTGAGCGAGTGAGGGGGAACCGGTTGATGTCTTTCCGTAGCTAACGAAACGATTGCGCAACGCGGGGATGGAATTGGTAAGCAGAATGGAAGAAGCAGCGAGAGCATAGAAGCTTTGGAGAAGCACAGGTAAATCCAGCATCGTTCATTGCTTAGTGAGGTAATGATTGGATCAACACTGAGAAGTGAGAACGAGTTTTTGGTCTCAGCTTTTCCCTCAACCCTCCCAACCCAGTTTAGTTAAGAGTTACCCGTTCGACACGACTTCCAACATCCGCTCAACGTCCGCATCATCAATCACTCACAAACACGACGCACAGAAGCACAAAATACTAATGAGTATCAGAGAAAGAATCAGAATCAGCCCAGAAACTGAAGGCAATGTTCGGCCATACATTAGACTAGATGATCAATAATCTGGATACAGCTACAGCGCTCAAGAGCGGAAATAAGAGGGTCATTGTTATTTGAGCTGGTTGATGGAAATACCACTTAGGTTTTGTGTGGGCATGCTCTGCAAAGCAATGTTGCTCTGGATGCTAGGTGCCTTGAAGAAGTGCGGGGCAGATTTTGGCCCCAGTTTTGACACCCAAGGAGCTCCCACCCCAAGCTCTTTCGCTTAAGCACGTTTGCTGCAGGTACAACACTGATGTCCCGCCATTACTAGGACTTAATATCTTCGTTCATTCCAATCATGCCAAACCTTTTGTCCTTAGCTTTGCCTTGAGCACTGTCACCGTGGCTCGAATAGTTGGTAGCTTGAATGGTTAGATACCCGATATAATTGTCTTTCATTTGGGCTTAATGCAGCAGCGCTTGATGCCGTTCTCCTTCTGCACAATAAAAAATGAAGGGCTATCTAGTGTACTCTACTCTATTATCCAGCGATATCTGATATGTAGAGCTTGACCTATGTGCGGTAAATTTCTCCTAGTCACTGCCCCAGAGTCTCGGCAGCAGACTAAATCTGGTCCGTTTCATGCAGCTGCACTCGGCATTTCGCAAATCGATCCAAATGGGGTCGTGGGCATCACTACCAGAACTATAATCACAATCAGCCGCTAAAAGCAGAATACCATTCCATGACACTCACATCCTCCGTATCTTGCTAACTCTATAAGCAGAATCCTGCCTTTTTACCCTTAGATTTCGCTTTGGAGCCACGAATGATCCATTTTCTGATACCCCGCAATTCAACGCTGATCTACTAGGTGCCCGCTTAAAGCCCACCGTGCAGGTATCATAAGCGCCAGGACTTTTGACCCTCTACCACGGAAAACCGTGGCTCACGCACGAGGACCCGCAGCATAGTCACTTCGCCACAAGTTTAGTACAGTGCCTTATTATTGAGACTTTACAGTATTACTATGCGGAAAGGAACAAGACTTTGTTAGACTTCTCTTAACTCTAACCTACCGTGAGTCTGAACTGCGCTATGTTTGGGAGCCGATAATTCTCTACGGAAAGACGATAGTAAAATCTAGTGAAAGTTTTCTGTTAGGTGCAATGGTGGATATGTACATCTCTTTCCAAGCAGCATAAGAACTTATCTAACAATCCGGATGAACTGATGCTCGATCTGATTTTGCGACTAGTACTATGGGGACAGTGGAGCACCAACTAGTTAATGTATGTTTTAAAGTTTAGGCTTAAGTACTGTACCAAAAAAGCCCTGTTTATTGATGCCAAGTTAATGCTGTATTAATGTTGAATTCTTTATAAATGTATACATTGGCTGAACTTGTGGGATATTTCAGAATTTGCAACAATATCAATTGTTTTGAATGTGGGATCAATTTCACAATAATGTAGCACAGAAGATCACATTAGATGGTATATTGATGCCACATTGATGCTGGATTGCTGTCATATTCAAAATGATGTGCATTGAGTTAAATAGTAGAGTTATACTATATTACTTTCACATGTATATATTTTGCAAATGCCTACACATGCCCGCACATGCCCACACATGCCTGTGCATGCTCAATGGCTTACCTCCAGGTCTGATGCTGCCAGCTGATTGACATATGGTAAAAAAAACATCTATGGCATGATTTGAATCTGTTTCAGTGGGTATTGTACACACCCACTAACCACTACACTATGTATGTAGTTTGCTGAACATAACATTATATTAGGGCCATTTGTAGGTATACTGGTTTATTACTATCACATCATTGTGACAAGAATGTGGAATGCCACATCTATGGAAATGCTCAATGCTGCTCAATTGACCAATATTACCCCATTCAACTAAATACTCAATCATTTACAATGTCATATTTGCTGGTAACTTGTATTACTGTAGTATTTTGAGCTATTCCCCAGTAATTGGAATCTTAAATTTAGTAATATGTTACAATCACTGGACTCTGGGAGTCATGCTGCACTCGGGTAAATGTGGCACTGCAGTCACATCAATAAACGGGGTTTTTTTGGCATAGTAGTTAGCAACATCCTCGCTGGTGGGCGGTTTACGTATTTGTCGGTGCGTATATCGCCCTTATTTGTCTACGAGCGATGGTGCCTTGAATTTCAGGGATCCATTGCATACTAGCAATCGAAGTAAGAAACTTATCCAGACTATGAAGATTTAGAGGATCGGCAACTTTGTATGTAGAGAAACCTGGATAATGTCGGCTCTAATTGAACTCTGCTGTAAATAACCCGCCCAGGCTCTGGTTGGTGCCAAATATATTTTTTTGGGCTAGAATGGCTATTGCGGCTACTGCTTGAAGCTAAACTCCGACTTCCGTAACGTCAGGAAACTCAAGATAGTCTATAGCAGGAATTCCAAGTTAAGGGTCTTCAACTTTATCTCAACCTCCCGGTGCGAAGGGGCTGTAGATGAGTGTTTAAATAGATGCGGCATAATTGCATGCTAGCTGCGGGCAGTCAACTTTCGCAGTCAATTCGCGGCCACAGTCAACTTTTTGCTGCGCTTCAAGAGTACAAATATCAAATAATTTAATAACCTTTACCAGCCTTTCGCGAATATGCAGTTGCTCCGCTTCCTCTACACTCTCGGTCTTCTTATCTTTGGGGTCCAGCTGTCGGTAATTCTGTGTTTATTCGCAATACAAATCAAGCGCACTCGCTCCTTTGCATTACCGCTCCCTTGACCACTGCGAAGCCTTTACTAATGACATAATTCTTCACCCGTATATAGCCCTCCTCAATATTTTGAAAGAGCTCAATCCGCTGTCCTGGGGAATGCGAGAGATCAATTGTTCAATAATCGTGTACCAAGAACTTGTGAAGGCGGGGATCTGGCTGCCACTGTGGCTGGGAGCCGGCACCGGTTGGTGTAGGATATGTTGCCTGAGCGGATGGTGCAGAGGGCATGGAAAATGTTCCAGTGACAGTGCTCTTAGACGGGAGTAGTGTTGCTGTAGGTGGTAGTGCTGAGCTATCGGCTGCTGTTGAGGGAACTGTACAGAGAGTAAGCATCCTGTATTATCGATATCGTCGGGCTTCTTCAACTCACGTATATTCAGGTCCAAAAACTTGTTGCCGTATCATACTGGACACCAGCCTGAGAGCTATGTGTTATAAGGTGAAAATAATCTTCGCTTTGTTGAGTTTCTGTAGCCTTACTCAACACCATTAACTGGCAGTAGTAGCTGCTGCACAACTAAGGCTTGCACGACGTACACCGAGTGATTTGTGGTGACCTCGGCCATGCCAGCGGCGTAACCCCTTGCGAATGGGAAAGAAGTAGTCTCAGCACAGCCGTTGTGGCTGCACCAAGCGGTACGAATAGAAAAGAAGAGGGGTCTTATTGAATCTTCCCCAGTGTTCCTATGTGGTGCTGCTCAGTGAAGGATTAATTGCATTTGCCTTATCTGCCTGGGGAGGTTGAGGGGTTGTTATTGAAGCCTTTTTCGATGTCTCCTATCGAGATCTTTCTGGTTGAGCAGATGATTGATGGGTGGTTTCGAAGGTCAGTGCCGTGTAAAACGTTCTGTTGCTGTACCTGGCGGATTGAAGAGCATGCTCTGGGAACGTCCAGGCTTGGGAAGTGACCATGAGTAGGTGGATGGAATTGGTCATTATATGTTTCGATCGAATGATATGGATTGTGGGAGTTGTTCTTTGCTCGGACCGCCGATTTATCCTATTTGTTTTCGAACATCCACTCAAACATCCTCTCCGTCTGTGCACTTAAATCAACTAGCGTGAATATCCGCCATCTAATTTAAGATTTTGAGATATTGCTTATTGTTAACGTCTCGTGGCGAGATGTATTGCGGACTTTTGCGGGGAATGGCAAGACCACCGGCACTCAATGCCGTCGAGCAATTATCGATGGATGAACATAACCCGCCTCACCGCTGCATGGCAGAAATCTCGGCCCGGAGCGCTGGTAGGAACTTCTCGCTGGGCATTAGTATTGATGTAAACCTGGCTCGCCACAAGAACTAAAGAGCTTGGAACATGCTTGCAGTGCAAGTCCATCCGAAAGTCCCAATGGAATCCAATGCCGTATGGCATATAATCTGGCCGGACTCGTTACTTTCATAGTACGTGCAGGTTGCATAGAAGACTGAATCCCTTGCTTCTATTCGTCTGGTTCCAAGCTCTGTCGGATTGTTATCAGGCTTCGAGTGTTAAGGCGAATAAAAGATGCTGTTGACGCCAGGCATGCAACCTGCACGTGCAGAAGTGCCGAGTTCGACCAGATTATACGGTATACTGATGGGCGCTCTTTGGGTAGTCTATGTTAAAATGCTCATGGGAACATCACTACTTATAGGTAGTTTTATTGGATCCCAGGTGCTGTTCTGTACTGACAGATGAGATGGGTACATAACCTGTCATTAACTCGGCCGATACTTCATTTGCAGAGTACCATTTAAGGGCTAGATCTTGTCACCATTTGAGAGGAACGGTGAATTATATGCAAGTATAGTCGGCCAGCACCTAAGGCATAATCCTAATAGGTTCTGTTCTATTCTGTCCTACTTGTCTATATACTTGTATATACCTTAGAAATTTCTCATGCTGTGATCAGAATCTGACATTTCGGGAGGCCGTACCTATCTTATTTATCGGTACAGTACATACATTCTATGTGGAATCAGTGGACGAGGTTCTGGAAGCCAATTTCATCTTCTATCCCAAAAAAATATCTGAAAGGGAAAAGGACTAACCGTGATAGGAAGTCATCATGCAAATTAGATAATTTTTCGTTGAGGTCTGACCTTCCAAACCATCCTAGCTATCTATTTTGCCGGAATTTGTATGTGGGCTTGGCAATAGATTCTAAATTCGGACTTGAGCGTCCGTATCTCAACGACCGCAATAGATTTTCGAAAACGGAAAATACATATAGATATGTTGTATTATGACTCTGGGAACTCAGTTTCATCGTTGTTGCGTGGCGAAGTCAAACGTGCGGTTAGAATGGTGAGGACATCCCAAATTTAGGTTGCCGAAAGTCATCCACTGCCACTTGGAGTGTGGCATTTCACCCTTTGTATCTAACGGCTTCCAAGCGGGATTACTTCTTGGTATTATTCTTTTTTCTTTATTGGTTTGGCCTGTCAACTTTCATATCCTGTGAGATAATCGTAAGAAACGGATTAGAGCTTGAGCTTTCGTGAACTTCTCAAGGTATCGCCATCTTTTTACTTAGTTTTACTGTAAAGAGTGGGAAACGGGTAGTCGCAACGGCTTGCACCAGTGCCCCATTGACCTCTCACTTCACAGCCTCCTCCTCCAGGCCTCGATGGAATCTCCTGCAGCTCAGACCCAGAAGCCTCAGCCGTACCGTATCTATCATGCATGACTCTAGTCACCCTTGCGGCATTTGTCGAGAAGGGAACAGACAGACTGATTGAGGAGAGGAGTCGTCCAACCAAAAATGTGCTTCTCAAGTATTTCTCGAGAAAACGTCAAATGGACAAAATAGCTGTTCCCTCTAGGCCTCGAGTAATTTGCTTGCTGCGCGATATTGCCTGGCTGCAGTGAGCGGTGCGTTACCTTCTTGATTTGCATTCGCTGCTGCTCCTTCCACACCCAGACACTCTCAAACGCGCACCGCACCCATTTGTTCTGCTCGTTGTTCGTTCGTTCGATCGTTGAGTCGGTAGGAAGTTAGTCAACAAGCAACTCTGCTGCCTGACCCGTGCCTCCACAACTCGTCCCCCCTCAACTCAACTCACCTCACTTTTGGCTTCCGCTTCAGAGGCGGCGAGAGTCTATCCACCCACACCCACCACCCACACCCCATCCCACGCTCACACCCGTCCCGCCGTCCGACTCCTTTCAGCGGAGCCTCGCGTCTTAATCCACCACACTTCCAAGCTCCAAGTTCCAAGTTCCCGCCCTTTAGATCTTTGTTTTTTTCTCACGATTTTTCACGTTTCGCAAGGAAAACAACACCCACTTATTCACGTTCTTGCCTGCCTGCCCGCTTCGTCCGAAGCCGAAGCCGAAGCTATCAAAACAGAAACAGGGCAGCGCCTCAGCAATGAAGCTCTCCCATCTCCGTGGATCATCATAGCATAACATGTCGTCTCCCCGAGGTCTTCGATTTGAACTATCGACGATAACCACAATAGCGACGACGAGCGCGAGTAATAACAATCACACGAACTTCCCTCCAGTGCACAATCCTTCACCAGTAGCAGCTGTGGTGGCGGTAGCGGCACCACCAGCAGCATCAGCACCATCAATACCAGCACCATCGCAGCAACAATATCACCACTACCAACAACCCCAACCACCCGTACCGCCCACAGAAGAGTTAGTACGATCACTACCATCCGTGAAGCCTACTGCCAGCCTTTCAAAACGCGCCGCTGAGGACGATTCCGAGGCGGAAACCGTTGTCTTGCGCGACGATACACGAAATAACAAAGAATCATTGTCCTCGGAGAATGGGGGTAGCAAGCGCGACTGGACGAGGGGCAGTGAGAATAGTGGGAAGGAAAGGCGGAGAAGGGGGAGTATGGATAACAACGACAACAACGATGATGATGATAGTCCACGTAAGAAAAGGAGAAGGAGTTTGTCGAGGAATCTTGCAAGGGGAAGGGGTGCTAATGATGAACGGCGACCGAGGGGAGATGTTGACGATGGAGATGCAGAGTATTCCTCAGGTTTGAGTTCGGCTCGTTCGTCGTCGCCTATGCGGCGAATGAATCGCGAGCGCGATTCCCTATACGTCGAACGGGATGGACCCCGTTCGGAAAGGTCCTATCCACGCCTTAACTCGCAGCACCATAACAACTCCAGAAAACGAAAGGCACCAACTGATGGCACCACGACTTCAGACGATGAACCACCTGAACCTGAACCTGAACCTAGATCACGGCGGCGGAGGAATTCGACCCTCGAATCATCACCCCAAGCACGAAAACAACCTATCCGTTCATCCTCCCCTTTTCCCCTCAATTCGCGATTTAGCCCAACAGCTATCGTTTCGAAACCTCGGGCGCAATCTGGTCTCAAAAAGCAACGAAAAATACCCCCACCTCTAAACACTTCCAGAGACGACCCTTCGGACAACGACTCGTCATCCTCATTATCACGTCAAGGCTCACCGACTCGCCGTCGCCGTCTCCATTCCGCTGCTGCTCGGACACCCGGCTCACCGATAAGCATGTCGCATAAGCCGAAACGAGATACCGCGGGCCGAACATCACTGCATCGAGCATGTGGACGGGGGGCTGTTCAGGATGTTGAAACAATACTGGAGCAAGGTGTAGAGCTGATCAACGCAGAGGATAACGCAGGTTACATGCCAATTCACGAAGCGTCCCTCAACGGTCATTTGGAAGTGGTCAAGGTCCTGGTTACTTATGGTGCGCTCTATGACGTGCAGTCAAGAATCGATCTGGAATCCCCGCTTCTAGATGCCGTCGAGAATGGCCATGTGCCTGTTGTTCAATACTTACTCGAGCTCGGTGCGGATCCTCGAAAACGAGATCGGCAAGGGAGGAGCTGTTTGGATGCCAACAAGGAGGGTGATGAACCTACCGAGGTCCGCAAAGAAATCGAAACACTCCTTAGAGCCTCCATCAAGCAACGACCTGCTCAACGCACCTCTGACGATGAGACCAATCGAGCTAGTGTTCCCGCTGACCGTGATAGTCCTTCTTCGAGGGATGCTTCCGTGGCCAGCCCTGCTCATCAATCTCCACCTGCTCCACAAAAAGGTCGTCGTCGAAACGCCAGAGCCGAACAGAGCCGGAAGGACTTGTTGTGGTTGGATTCCGGAAAAGGTTCTGTCATTAAGCTACGGGAGAAGGCTCGGGAAGGAGATCTCCAAATGGTTCATGCTCTGTTGGAAACTGGACTGAAACCAGACACAGAGGCTTTAGTTGGTGCCATTAAGGGGGGTCATACTGAACTTGTCAGTCTGTTGCTCGCGTACGCAGCGGAAGCGGATCCGGTGCCTGGACAGCCGGACAGAGAAGGTAGCCGGAGAAAGAGAGAGGTATCAATGCCTATTGGAGAGGAGACGCCTATGCTTGCAGCAATTGGACGGGGAAACGTTACGATTCTTCGGTATCTTCTTGAAAATGGTGTGGACCCTCGTCGAAGGGATAGCAGGGGCAAGTCGTATTCTGAGATTGCGCGGGAGAGGGAAGGGGAGTTATGGCAGGAAGAGGTTCAATTGCTGAAGGAGGCTTGGCAAAAGGCAGGAAGTATTAACAGTCCAAGCGAGACTAAATCTCCTTCTCGCCACAAATCTTCACCAAAGTCTAGGTCGTCAGCAAAACAACTGAGACGCAACTCGTCAGCGTCTTCATCTTCGAGGACCCAGAGTCGGCCCCCAACCAAGAGACTCGCTGACGACAAAGCCACCAAACGTTCCGTGTCTGTGAATCCGCCTCACCGTTTAGGCGATCTTCCAGCCGTCTCTGATCGCGAGTCCACTACTGAGCCTCTCGGCCCGCCTAAAACAAGACTTGGCAGACCGAAACGCAACGAATTGGACACTTTAATACCAGGTGTAGCTAAGAAACGACGGCGGCTTGTATCTGGGAAAGTTCGGGACGAAGAAGAAGCAGCTCGAGTCGGAGATCCTTTGATGCCACTTTCGGAACGGGATTCAGACAGTGGCAGCAAGCCAAATCGCCAATCCGGAAAATTTACTAAAGCTAATACAGTTAAGTCCGACATGGAAGACACCATTAGGGTTGAATCTGGAATAATGAAACCTAAGATCGAGCCGTCTGAGGATATCAAAATGGAAGATGCACCGTCATTAAATCGATCTAAGGTAAAGCCCACTCGGGAACAACGGCCGTCAACTACAAGATCGGATAGCACAACACGAGAAACAAAAAGGCCCTTATCTAGGACTCGTTCGCCACCCAAAGCACCCCGTTCGGATATCGAGCGGCGGCAGGAACAGGAGAAGTTGAGACGGCGCAAAAGGGAGGATTATCCGGATGATCGTGATCGCTATCCTCGGCGGCGGGATTCTGTAGAAGAGCCCAGGCGATTAAGGGAAGGAAGGCATTCGGAACAGCATCCAAGACCTACATCCGAATCGTTACGGCGCCGAGATGATTCGCGACGGCCTAATCGAGACGAATCAGAGAAATCCCGTCAAAATGAAGAGGAGCGACGGCGACGGATACGGGAGAAAGAGAAGGAAGAAGATCGGGATCGGAGGGACAGGAAACTAAAGGACGAAAGGCCAAACCCGGAGAGAAGAATAAGGGAAACGGAGGGGATGACCCAGGATCAACTGGACCAAGAAGCCAGGGAGGTCTTGAGGAAGAAGTATCTTACTAAGGAGTTGGCCTCGATTCAGAAAAAGGCTGCTAAAGAATCCAAGGACCGACGAGACCATGAGGTTATTACTAGAGAATTGGAGTTGCGACGGCTGCGGGAGAAAGAGGAACAAAGGCAACGAGCGATTCGTGAACAGGAGGAACGAGAGCAGGAGGAAAGGGAAGAACGTGAGAAGGCCGAAAGGGAAGAACGAGAGAGGGAAGCCAAAGAAAAGGAAGAACTTGAACGTGCCGCGAAAGCCAAGGAAGAGCAAGAAAGGTTGGAAAGGGAAGCTCGGGAACGTGAAGCTCGTGAAGCTCGTGAAAGAGAGGAGAGGGAACGAATAGCAATGGAAAAAGCTGAACAAGAAAGAAAAGAAAGGGAAGCTAGAGAACTCGCTGAGCGGGAGGCTAAAGAGCGGGAGATTCGCCTTGAGGAGGAACGACAACGGGAAATCGAGCGCCAGCTGGAGGAAGAACGCCGCCGAAAAGAACAAGAACGGCTCGCTGCAGAGGCGGCTGAAGAGCGTCGTCGCAAAGAGGAAGCCGAGAAACAACGTCTTGAGCAGGAACGCCTGGAGGAGAAACGCCGCATTGAAGAAGCCGAACGGAAACGCAAAGCGGCCGAGGAAGAGGCAAAACGACGAGAATTCGAAAGGGAAAAGGCTGAAAAGGAAGCTAGGGATAGAAAGGTCGCCGAGGAACTTCAGCAACAAATTGCCCAGGAACAGGAAGCTCGTCGTATTGAAGAGGAGGCAAGAGAAAGGGAGGCCGTTCGCATTCAATCCCTTCCGTATACCCTTCGGATTGCGGCAGAGAAGGAGGCTCGTGGGCTTATGCTAGAAGACTACCGATATTTCATCCCACTATTCGCAGCCACGTTTCCTGCAGCATCCCATCCGGCCCTAGGTAATCTGGCATCAAATGGTATCACGCATAGCTGGGAGAAGTGGGTGTTGAACATTCAGGTTGCCCTAGCGCTTGGGACGAATGATCTTATGTTCAGCAGATATCAACTGACCGAGCGTCGGCGGGCAACCGAACATGAGCGTTTGCGCATGTGGAGTGTTCTCTCACCAATCCTTTGCGAAGATTTGGATTGGAGCATGAAGAGTATGGAAGAACGTGCGGCTTCTCGCATGGTTGAAAAGGAGAAGTACTTGAATATTCAACATGTCTTCTGGATAAAGGTATTTCTGCAGTTGGTTCTCATGTCTAGCATGTAATACCTAACTAACGGCATTTGAACAGTTTGACGACATTCTATCCATCATTTCATCCGATCCAAAACACCAGGGCCTCCTCAATCATCCTCTTACTATCGTTGATGTCACAATGGACCTTCCCACCCCCGGCAAAGGCAGTCCCTGCAGCGCATCAACTCTCAGTAAAGAAGAGATGGCAACCCGCATCAAGAGACGGTTTAGCATGCAATCTCCGAAATCTCCTCCAAGGTTGAAGGGCCCAGACCCCGGCTCCTCCACTTCTCACTCCAAATCCATGCCACCCCCAACGTTTGGCATCAATAGCTCTTCTGGTTAATCGGCGTTTTTCGGCGTGAGGTTTTCTGTCTGTTTCTGGTGTTCTGTTTCTATATCATACGGGTCTTGGGTTTCTTACGATGGCGGTGGTTGCTTTCGAATGTAAACTCTTTATTCCCCACTCTGATTTTTCTGTCTATCGTTCCCCGGAGTTATGTGTTGTGTGTGGTATGTGTGTATGACCCCAGTCGATGTGTGCATGTCTTGATACCCTCAAGCTCCGGCGGGAGGCCAGCTTGTAGGATACAAACAAAGGAAGGAAGGTCATTTTCTTTACTTCATTTTGGCGTACCCCATTGGTTTGCAGGCGTCGTGCTACTTCATTTGGTCTGAGCCAGTTTTATTAGTACTGTTTTCTGTTTCCTAACATTTTACACGGTCAGGTGTCTTTGGCGCGGCCTATGTCTTTTTGTCTTTCCCTCATCTCACTCTCAGTGGTTTGTTCGGACTTCGTGACGATTGTGTGGTGTGCTATGTTTGCGGGATGGGTCTTTTGTTTTTCTTGCGTTATGGGATGATTGCGGCCCGAAACGAGATATCAATTGGAGTCGAGTACACCCCACTGTATACTATATCATGTTTGTGTGGTGTGCGGTTGATTCAGCCAATGAGACTGAAACAGAGTTGACGCTGTATGCTAAGGCGACATGGGATATGAAAAGACGATTCTTCATTGCATGTATATCTGGATGGGTTACTGCGGGTTATGAACGAACAACTCGAAGACGTCAATTGATGCATTCGCCTTTCACGCCTAATCGGGGATAATGGAGTTTCCCCAACCAAAGGATCCGTGTTTTTTCCATTCCATAGACATGATTTGATCGATGAGCGCCCCAGAAAACCTTGCCAAACAAGTGAAACCCCAAAGAAAATAAAACCCTTTTTTGTTTTACCGAAAGAAATCCCAGTTCTCAAGTTCCCCCATCAAACTCATGCCGCATAAGTAGGAATCTAGATCCGTATTTGGTTCCGGCCAATGCTGTAGTTATCCCTTCCAAAAAAGAAACGCATTTACCGGGTGTCGAAGTACTGGAGGAGGACGTTGCGCTCCTGGGACTCCTCACCCCAGTCGCGGACAACGCAGCAAGAGCAGTTGACGACCTTGCGGGCATTACCCTCACGGTCGAGAACGCCTGTCGAACTGTTGTTAGTACGACGCTATGGATGGGTGAGGGGGTGGGGAGGTGTACAAAGACCAGCCCATTCACCAAGCTTCTTGCCATCAGCAACCTTGATGAGAGGGATCTTGTGCTCGGAGCAAAGAGCCTCGACAAGCTTCTTGTAGGCATCCTCATCGCAGTTCTCGTTGAGAACGCACATGTGGGCCTGGCGACGGTCGAGAGCCTTGGAGGCCTCGCGGAGACCACGAGCAAGACCGTCGTGGACGAGGGCGTGACGAAGAACGCCTTTCAGGGCATCCTCGACCGACATCTGGCCCTTGGGGGCAGCATCGGCGGCAACCTCGATCTCCTCGGCGGCCTCAACCTGGGGAATCTATAATTTCGGGGTAAAACGTGTTAGGGCTTATATGCTAATTTCGCTCGCGCAATTGCACAAGATTATGGATGGAAATTGATGATAGGTGGTGGGTAGTGGTAAAGCGTACTTCCTCTCCTGCGTCAGACTGTGCACCAACTAGTTAGTTCAAAATTTCCTATTTCATTTTCATTTTCCATCTTGTGAGAAGAAACATACCATAATTCGGATTTTGGTTAGGGAATGCGGGTAGTGAGTGATGTCTTTAGCTGTCCTCGAGGAGCTGAACTTGAGATGGGAGCAAAATTGGCGGAAACCGATGGTGTTGCGTTGTGTTGATTGTGCGTCGCTGGAGTAGGGCTTGGAGCCCCTCAGCACTAATTTCAGTATTAGCCGTCACAAATTGGGCTCCGCAACATCGCACTCAGCTTAGCTCTCCGCACCAAACCCTCGCCTATCACGACGACGACAATCGATTTTCTATCGTACTAACAACCTACAGCAATGGCAGTCGAGAAGTCCGGTACGTTTTTTCCGCGCGCTCCCGTCACAATATCCAACGAATCGGCTATGGATGGAAGACTGGACGGATGGATGGATGGTAGTAAGGTGCTAATGTTGGGTTGCGATGGATAGGTCTTGCCTACGGGCTCAACAAGGGCTATAACAAGCTCACCGCACGGGACCCCAAGGCCAAAATCTCTCGCCGCAAGGGCCACCTCTCCAAGCGCACTGCTTTCGTTCGCGAGATCGTCAAGGAGGTCGCTGGGTAAATACTACCTACCATGAAGTCGCGAGATTACATATCCGCCGTCCAAGTACTGACGGAGTCCACAGTCTCGCCCCATACGAGCGCCGTGTTATCGAATTGCTCCGCAACTCCAAGGACAAGCGTGCCCGCAAGTTGGCTAAGAAGAGGGTATGTTGATATCCCACCACCGGGCACATCGACATGGCATGCTGATCACAGTAAACTTATAGCTCGGAACTTACGGCCGTGCAAAGAGAAAGGTCGACGAGTTGACTAACGTCATTGCCGAGTCGAGAAGAGCTGGTCATTAAACGGGTGTTCTACTCTTGTTAAAAATAAAAAGCTTTTCTTCACCACTGCCAACCATCGCTATCTGTCTGTTTTGTTTGGGATCTTTTACGGGTTGTTTTCTATTTTGTTTTTTCTTCCAACATCAGCAGCAACGGCTCGCGGGGTTCGGTTTGATACTACTATTATACGGGGTGTTGCGCACGAAATATGATTGCATGACCACCGGAATAATGCGTCGCTTTTGCCTTCGTGAATTGGGCTCGACACGTTTTGCTAGGCTGGCGTAGGGTGGGAGGTTTGGGAAGGGGGTTTTAATTGGCCCGTCGTTATCATGTTTGGTCCGCAGGATTCAACAGAAAACCATTGGAACGAATTGTATCCGGTACTGAGGCTTGGAGAAACAACATGTGCACCTTTGAAGTACATATCCACTGCCAAACTACGTGAAATATATATATATGGCAAAGGTTTATGCTGTTGCTTGTACAAATCACTTTCGACCCTTTGTTAATCTTCTGTTACGATTCCTCTTTTTCCAAAATCCAGCCACCTAACAAACGCTCTAGTACGACGAAGCTTACCCACCGGGACTAAGGATTGACGCACGAGTCTAATTAGTTGCACCTTTCCAGAGATTATTCGTAACTAGTGGCGAAACGGTCGAAGAGCATATTCTTTTCAAAAACCTTTTGCACCCCCAAACATCGTGGATATAAAAGCATATTCATAATAACCATGTGACCGACCCAGCCCAACTGCAATTAAAGATCTATAGCCAGCCCTTACCAAAAGCAACAAAAAACCCCTCACTCCAAAGAACGCCCTTTATCATACATACAATCATCACACTGCAAGCTAATTCCCTGCCATCCACCGCGGTCGATTCTGCGGTTTGAGCCACCGTGGAGCTTCCACCGTTTCGAACGTATTCTGTACCCTATGCACAAGTCCACCCCAATAACTCTCATCTTGCCCATTTTCTTCCGCCACGGGCTCATCTCTATACCGACTCCTCGGTGCCGTTGGTCTTGCCGGTCCGGTAACCGCAGATCCATAGTTCATACTCCGGGCCACACCTCCTGCACCGGCTCGGGACGAAAATGCACCTGTAGTTGCCCCCTGAAGCTCTCGTTCGATAAGATCCCGGCCTTCCCGCCATCCTCCGGTTTCAAACGCATTCTCTTCTTCTTGCTCATCCACCACGTCTCCAAAGCCAAAAATCTCCTTGATGCGGCGGTACAAGTTGAACAAGGATGCAGAGACGGGGATAAGAACGAGCACTGGGAAGAAGTTGTTGAACCCTTCTGAGATAGCAGTGAGGTTGATAAGCTTTCCCAAAAAGTTGTAGAAGACGCTCTTGTTGATGATGTCTTCTTCAGGAAGAAATGAGACGAAGTTGTATGCCAGAGGAACCGTGAGGCGTGCTGCATACGATGCGTAGAAACATGCCGACGAAGCTGATGTCCCGCGCCGGACTAGAGCGTAGGAGCCCCAGACTTTAACTGCGCTCAATGAGTAGTATGCTGCGAAACACATATACGAGATCCAGATGCCAGAGATACATTGACCTGCAAAGCCAATCTTGCCTGACGAAGACGATGGATGGTGCACCACGGTGTAACGGATTACAGCAGCCTTAGGGAAGTAGGAGTGAACCACTTCTGTCCAAACAATCATGATCGACGCCATAGATAACAAACTGGCCACTGCCACCCGCATATAGGGGACCAAATGGAAGTAGAAGATATGGCGTGTATATGGGTTCAGGACGGATATATTCTCAAGGAGTGTGGGCGAGGCAAAGTGTTTGGTAAATGTTAGCCTCTGAGATGAGGAGGAGTCGAGTATAGATTGTGCATCAGCGGCGGACTGAACCAAATTTTCCCACTCAGAAAGGAAGCGCGCACGGCGATGGATACAAAGCTTCAAGCGCTGTGTGAGAGCAGCGAGATATTCCTCCGTTATAACAGACGGGATGCTTGGGCGTGAACCCAAGGCGACTCCAGAACGGCTGCCAGACTCAGGCACTTGCGCCATCTCTACCAGCTCTTCTATCCACTCTTGAAACTCTAACGCCGTGCCATTTTTGCGCTGCCGGACAGCTACTACCTCTGATTCCACCTCCTCTAAGCTGCTGGTCGCTTCCAAGAGTTTGTCGTACGCCCTAGGAGCTTGTCTTTGCAGCTTTCGGAGTGTCCCAGAGATGCTCGCAGCGTGAAAGAGCCCCCGAGGGATTGCAACAAGTCCGTGACCCATGAGAGAGATCGCCAGAAAGAGCGCATAGCAATATGACAGAGCAACCAGCAGCCCCTTAATGGAGTAGAAATGGAAACCCGAGGAGAGGAAGAAGTATACAAGTCCGATAGCGCCGATAGAAAGGACTATCAGGTGATAGCGCGCATTTTCGCGAAGGGACTGTAGTAGTCGTTTTTGTGGATCACGGTGGCCGGAGTCGGAGTAGGAGAGTAATATTGGAAGGATAGCCCATGTAAGGACGAAGCAAAGCCAGTACGATATGCGCCACGCAACGAGAAGCACCCTCTCTGGGAGGACGATACCTGCAAGGCTGTTAGTACCTACCTATGACTAAGGCTGGGTCTGCAGGGAAGGCCATGGTATACCCCTAGAACCATCATCTGTGGAAGAGGATGAAGCGAGATCGATGGGCACTAGGACAATAATGGATGATGAGAGGAAGAGCCCCAAGAATGTGGACACGAGTAAGTATTCTGGGGTCGATCGCAGAGGTAGGTAGCGCCGCTGTAGAAGTAAAGTGACAACGGCTATGAAGAACAGACAAAGGGTAAAGAGCACGGCAGAGGGAATCATAATGGAAGTGGAGGTGGAGGGTGAGTTGGAGGGGAGGTGACACCGGATTGATGCGGACGTGAAGCGGGTAGATAAGACATGGAGTAAGTTACGTAGGTGCAGCGTGGTGGGCGGTACAAGATGCAGCACACAGGTTCTGTACGGGTACAAGCACGCAGATTTCCAGGTCAACAAGTGCTCACCGCCGCAGCAGCAGCTAGTGCCGGCATCTATTACTGGCGTCTCTCATCGGACTTGCACCCCTACTATTGCCGTCTCGAGGACTACAAGTTCGCAGCTGGTGGACCAAGCTTTTCTGCTGGGAAGCTTGGCACAAGCGATTCCCCTCAACCCTCAACCCTCACGCAACCTCACTCAACCTCGCGCAACCTCTCAGCCAGACAACCGACAACCAATTAATTAATTAATTAGTTGATTACAAACGACATAGGAAAGGTCCAAAATCTGTTCCAACTACGATACACCCACCACCATCTCTCTTTTGACCCCTTCTTCCCTTCCTTCTGCTCTTCTCCGTTAGCTGCTCCTCCCTGGCTCTCGGACCTCCAGTCGACCCCTCCCGATTCCGGCTGCACCATCCTCGTCGCTCGTGTGCGCAGCGATCCGTCTTCAACCCCCTCCCCCCTCACCCCCGCATAAATTTGAATTCGATCCTTTCAGATCTGCGACCCTGTTGTGGCTACAGCCATCCAGGCTCGACTTCTATTTGCAACTTTTGGCTTCACTGCACGGTCGAATCCACACCCGTCAGTATGAGGTCGCGTCAACGGTTGACGCCCGATTTTCCAGGCCGCCCCGCCTCCGAGAGCTCTTCGAGTAGCAGTCCGGAACGAATACTGGACGAAGATCAGGATATGATGATGATAAATGACGACTCGCAGACTTCGATCGGGGATCTGACTAGTTTCCGCAACATGACTGTCTCTCCAAGCCAGTCAACACAACCACTCAGTCCCATCCATCGACTACCACCGGAGCTATTGATTGCTATATTTAGTAAACTGGCTTCACCTGTCGACCTCCGTGCCTGCATGCTGGTTACCAAACAATGGGCACATTTTAGTGTTGAGCTCCTCTGGCAGCGGCCATATTTTGCAGAGTTTAAAAAGTACCAAGCTATGGTTGCAGCATTATTATCCAATAACGCCTTCTTTAATTACCCACAGCTTATTCGTCGGCTCAACTTGAGCTTTATCGCTGACAAAGTTAACGACGGATCTCTGACATCCTTGACTCGTTGCACGCGACTTGAGAGACTAACCTTGACAAACTGCTCGGGATTGACGGATTCGCCTCTCAAGGATATCTTGGAGGCTAACCCCCGGATTCAAGCGTTGGATTTATCGCAGTTGGAAAATATTACAGATGAATCGATGCTAGTTGTGGCAGACAACTGCCCGAGGCTACAGGGGTTGAATCTTGCCGGTTGCAAGGGTGTTACAGACGGCTCGTTGATACCACTATCGAATAATCGACAGCTGCTACGCAGAGTGAGTTTCCGTGCATATCATTATTAGGTTACTGGGTTAATATAAGCGATATAGTTGAAACTCAACGACTGCAACCAGATAACCGATGCCACTGTCCTTGCACTCGCACAAAACTGCCCGCAGCTTCTTGAAATTGATTTCCACCGATGCCATCAGATCACCGACGACTCTGTAACCCGCTTGCTTTCGAATCTCAAATACCTCCGGGAACTCCGGCTGGCATATTGCGACCTCCTGAGTGACGAAGCATTTTTACATCTTCCAGGAAATAAGATTTTTGAATCTCTCCGCATCCTTGACCTCACCGATTGTGGGCTCATTACGGATGATGCAGTTGACAAGATTGTCAAGATAGCACCTCGACTTCGAAACCTCATTCTTGCAAAGTGCCGTAATATTACAGATAGAGCTGTGAACTCCATCACGAGACTGGGAAAAAATCTCCACAATCTGCACCTGGGTCACTGTAGTCATATCACAGATCGTGCTGTTCGTGAGTTGGTGTCAACTTGCACAAGGATTCGATACATTGATTTGGCATGTTGCTTACGACTCACGGATGCGAGTGTGTGCCAACTTGCATTATTGCCCAAACTTAGGCGGATTGGGTTGGTAAAGTGCAATAATATCACTGATTTCGCAATACAAAGTTTGGTTAGGCGTGGGAACAATTCTCCCTGTCCACTGGAGAGAGTTCATCTGAGTTACTGCATGCATCTGTCTGTTGAGGTACGCCACCGCTCACCTGGTCCTTTGCATGAGAACGTATTAACCATTAGTATCTGTAGGGAATTCATGATCTTATAAACCACTGCCAACGGTTGACACATCTTTCCCTGACTGGTGTCGAGGCATTCTATCGGAAAACTGAGTATACGCAGTTTTGCCGGTCTCCTCCAAAAGGTTCCACCATCAGCCACTTCTCCATTCATATCCTTAATGCTAACGATTCGACTTTAGAATTCAATGAAAACCAACGGGCCGTATTTTGTGTCTTTTCAGGTTCCGGTGTCAAACAATTAAGACACTATCTAAACCAACAGAAAGCAGTCCAGCGGGTCACCAGAGAACAGAACGGTAATGAAGTGGGAGAAGACATGTGGGACGTTGACGACGGCGGTATCAACCTTCCTGCGGGTATGGAAGAAGACGGTAGTGATGACGATTTACATTAATTGATCTGGTAGTGGCTGGGATTGATTGGACTTCTGAGTCTAGTACTGCATAGTTCTGCGCTCTTTTGCTATTGTTGTTTGTGGTGCCTGTCCAACTTCTGGTTGCATTGGTACGGATGCGGACAAGATGGACAAGTACACGGTTATGTTTCAGAGGTACCTGTTAAAGAATTTGTGTGGACCCAGGAAAGTGTGAAAGATTAAGAGTGCTTGTTAATTCAGTTTCTTTGTGTTTGTCGTTTTTACTTTTACACCTTCCATTTTTCCTTTTTCTCAAGGTGGTAGTGGGCTCCATACGATGTTTGTGTTTAGATGTGTCTTGCTTATGCTTCTCTTTGCCTCTGGTGTATGTTTATATTGGTGCTTTGCACAGGTTGATTGTAGGGTTAGGTGTTTCTTTTCTTCGTCAATCTCAATGTTGAGTGATTGTTCATACATATAGGTACAGGTGCAAACCTAGGTCCGATCTTCTATTAAGTGCATATAAGACGATCAGAATACAATGGGTGCATATCTTATCTGTCACCAGAGAGGAAATAGCCAAACTATGATTAAACCTGAAGTTAAGTTTTGCCAAATATCAGCGTGGTGATCGATATCCCCACACCTTTGATCCCGTAAACAATCCATTCGGAAACCAGGGAGTTGGTGAGATGTCCCGGTTCGGAGTTTAACCGCAGATCGGGAACCACCAGATAGTTTTCAAGCATCGGCGACATCGAACATCACTCACTCATAAACATTGCAATCACACCATCTCGTTCGGATTTCCTTTCAAAAGCAGACAAAGGGCCGTCCCAACAGACCACGTATCCTATGTACACCCCTTCTCTATTCCCAGCTAGATAAAAGCTGCAAGACAGAACCCAGCAAACCCCTTTGCATTCCGACCTCTTTCTCTTTTTTTTCGTACAATCATTGCATTGCATTGCATTGTTCCATTTCCCAAAAACAAAACGTTAACCCCTAGCAAACGAGAAACCCGCAATGACGAAGTAAAAAGGAAGAAAGAATAGTCCACAGCACATAATAAAAGCACTTAAACCCACATCATCAATCATCCCCGAGCAAGTAGTCGCTAATATACAATCGGAAAGAAAGAAAAAAAAACGAAAATCCCGATCAACTCCCCTCGACAGGAAAACACAACGGGTAACACATGAAACAATAAGGGGAAAAAGTAATGTGTTAAAAAGAAAAGAAAAAGCTTATACAATGGAATTGAACGACAGAAAACTCCCACCGTTTGAAACCTATTCCCTAAGACTAGCAATGAAATTGCCCAAGTCATATTCATCCGTGTACTGACTCTCATCCCAAAGTTCGCCGATATCATCCAGCACACCCTTGGTACCCTTTTGTCTGACCTCTCCAGTTGTGGCATCAATACTTTCCTCTTCGCTGCCTGGCTTCGGTGCTGCAACTGTCTCGCCGATGTTGAACAGGTCCAGGATCTGGTCCGTCTCCATCGTTGCCAATCCCGCGTTTTGTTGGTTCACGACGGTGGATGCTACATCCAACTTGAACCGCTGTAGACTATACCAGAGTTAGTATATTGTGAAAGAGTGGTTGGTTGATTGAGCCTATTACCTCATGATTTTCTCCTCCAGTGTTCCGCGAGTAATGAGGCGGTAAACGTTGACGACCTTCTTCTGGCCGATACGATGCGCGCGGTCCATAGCTTGCATATCCTTTTGAGGATTCCAGTCGTGCTCCACAAAGATAACAGTGTCGGCACCAGTCAAGTTGAGACCCAAACCACCAACGTGCGTGGTCAAGAGCAAACAGTCAATCGACGGGTCCCCATTAAACTTGGTCACAAGCTCTTGTCGTTTTCGAACATCGGTGCTGCCATCCATTCGCATAAATGTCACTGATGGCAGTAACTTTTTAAAAACTTCATTTTCGACGATGTCACACATTTCTTTGAGTTGGCAGAAAATCAAGGCTCGGTGCTGACTGATGGCATTGCCTGCCGTAGATAGCTCGCCAGGTGACGCATTGCTGTCCACACCAATACCGCAATCTAGTAACAGGTCGCGGAGGGCACCCAATTTCGGTGCATGAACAGGATCTCGTAATGACAACTTCTCCTTAGCTAGCTGCCGAGTAACTGCTTCATATTGCGGGTGTTTTTCGTTGAGGACCAAGGATGGGGAGTTGCAAAGCTTCCGCATGTACTGTAAAGCCTGGAAAATGTGCTGTTTGGCTTCCTTACCACTAGTTGCACCAACTTCTTCGGTAATGACTTTCGACTGCTTCTTTGCAAAATCATCGTAAAGTTTCTTCTGAAGTTCGCTGAGGTCGCAGTAGTAATTCTGGATAATTTTAGGGGGTAGATCATCCAATACTTCCTCCTTGAGCCGTCGGAGCAAGAATGGTAGCACCTGTTTGTGTAGGGCTTCGATTGCGAGGGCACCGGCTTCCTGTTCCTTGGAATTGCTTTTGCTATTGCGACTCGCAGCAATGGGCTTTGCAAATCGGTCAAGAAACACTTTCTCTGTACCCAAAAATCCGGGCATGAGGAAATCGAATAATGACCAGAGCTCAAGCACGTTGTTTTGGATTGGGGTACCAGACAAAATCAAGCGGTGATTGGCGACGACTCGTTTGACAGCCTGTGTAAGTTTTGCTTTGGAGTTCTTAATGATGTGGCCTTCATCAAGTACACAATAGTTCCAACTTAGTTTTGACATCTGTTCGATATCATTCCTGCAGATGTCGTAGGACGTGATAACGATGTCAGTTACGCCAAGCTGACTCTTGACTCTGGCACGCTCGGCCGGATTCCCAACGTAGCAAGTGGCTGTCAAAAACGGGGCGTATTGATTGATTTCCTGTTGCCAATGCCCCGAGAGTGTAGGCGGGCAGATGATAAGTGAGGGAAGACGGCGGTATTCAGGTGATCCAGTCTTCTTGAATTCCTCGGCACGCATATGGTGGTCACTTGCAATGATACATATGGTCTGGAGTGTCTTCCCAAGACCCATATCTAGCGTATTGTAAGCCATGTGCATCTCGAACCTACAAAGAAGACTTACCGTCACAAAGAATGCCGTGGAGATGGTATTTGTTGAGGAAAGCAAGCCAATTGACGCCCTCCTGCTGATAGGAACGCAGGTCCGCCTTGATGGCAACCGGTAGTTCAAATGGTTCGACTTTATGGACATCAAGCATCTGTGCAATGAACTTACGTTCACGGTCCCTACCCTTCAAGAGTTCCTCTGAAAGTCCGGGTGGATCTGGAATACCAGCCTCTAATGGAACAAGCTTAACCAGGGTTGCAAACGTTGTAGTGGCGATGAGCCTGATGTCGTTGTCCGAATCACTCATACGGCCAAGTATTGGCACGATCAGGAATACAACGTAAGGCAGGATATCCTCTTCCATGACATGGATCAAGTGGTAGACGCATTCAACTGCGCCCTGGCGGCACTGCAGATCGAGGGCGTTTCCAATCATTGGTAATACACTTTCCACTAGGGCAGTCATTCCTTCAACTGTGATGACACTGCAGATTGTCGCAAAGCACTTAGCAGCAGCGTATCGAAGAACTGAGAATGTGGACTGAAGAGCTTTTATTATCAATGGGACAAGCCGTATTATAGTTGGATGTAGGTCCTGGTGAAATTTCGGTATCAGTGCCCGAAGGGTCGAAAGTCCATCCACAACCTCTTGTCCCAGGGTAACATCGGCCTGGGTGATGTTGCTAGGTAAGTCGCCGCTAAAGGCAGTATGCAGTGGTGCTTCTATACAGTCCCGGATCTTGGGTACACTAGTAAACAAACCAGCTCCAAACGTCTTTGCCAGTTGCTCCAGGGCCTCTTTAGCTCCTCTCCGTTTCACCGCCGCTTCTCTGGCTTCCCTCTCGAATGTCGCTTGGTCCGCGTGTTCCCTCCGATCCTCCTCCTTCCTAAGTGAGAGAATGCTATCCCTTAAACCCGAGTTGACATGGAATATTGGAACCTCTGAGGTATCCACGCAAAGGAAAGAGATGAGATTCTTTGTAACCTTGTCTGAAACGACCGTCCGATTTGTTCTAGAGCAGAGACCAACCAAAGACGCCACAGACAGCGCAGATCGCTTCTGAAGATCGAAGTTTTCCTCCGTTTTGACGCTTTCAATGACACCTCGTATAATATTGTTCAATTTTTTAGGTAACTCCCTAGAAGCAATGTAGGCACTAGCAGCAGCTGCTAAAATTCGAGCATCTCTATGCGCTTTAGCAGTTTTGGCCTCCTCTATGGCGTGTACAGCAGATGAGCGTGCGTCTGTTAGTGCCTGTGACGAGAGTAACTTCTGTGCAGACATCATGCCCTTCTTTAGTCTTGTGAAATCTTCGTTTATGATTCTTTCTGCCTTGTCGATACCGAAAGCGTCTGGGCCAGCATCAACATCCCCTTGCACCACCACGGCAATTGTAGGAATCTTGGAAGCCGCCACCTTGCCGTCATACTTGAAAGCATTTAGTAACGCTTGGCACTGTGAGCGAACGATTTGCATATAAGACACAAGGTCCCGATAGAAAGCTGGGCGGTCCGAGTTGAGGACATCAATTAGAGCTTCCAGGAAGACGGATTTAAGTGGGTTGGGCTCTTTCTGTGCCTTTGAATACTCCTCAACAGTCATGGCAACAACTAGCTGAGTAGATGCGTATGGTGACTTTAAGTGAGGAATTATTCGTGGTTGAAATACGACCAACACGCCTTCCTTTGGCCACAAGCTCATAGCAAGACCCATGGCAGTAGCGCCGGCGATCTTTGTCTTGATAATCGTCTCAAGCCCAACCAGATCGACGTCTCCTTGGATCATGTGACCATCTACATTGTGTCCAGCCGAAACCGGTTCTTCCTTCTTTTCGCTCTTTCGTCTCCTCTTGCGCTCTGGTTCTTGTGTCGGTACTTGAGACGGTGAGGGACCTCTTGGTGGCACCACTATTCCAGGCAGTACAAGTGTCTGACCGGACGGTCGAATAAACAGCGAAGGATCCATGGGGCACGGATGACGGGAAATACCAATCGGAGTGGTCAGGAGCGTCAGGAGCGGATCCAAATGAGGCCCAAACTGTTGAGCAAAGCGTGTCGGGCTGTCTTTTGCAAGTTCCGTAATCAAGGCCGTCCATACTTGCAGGGATAACGACAATACCGCTTCGTTTCTTTCAACAAGCAGATTCTGAAAAACGAGGCGAAGTACTTTTCCATCCACCCAGCCCTTAGTACCATCGCCTTGGACATTCAAGAATGTCAGAAGAGCGCGTAACACCGCAGAACGAACACTTGTGATAGTGTGACGTAGGAAAGGGTACAATCGAGGAACCAATAAGGAAAATGACTGCCTATAATTCCATTAGCCGAGGCTGGATAAAACGGGGTGAAACATACGATGGGTCGGTTGATGCCTTGTGTTTCATGGCTTCCAACACTTGAGGGAATGAACAAAGTTTGGCAAGCAGATCCATAACCGAACCTGTGCTTGCACTGAGATCATCCTTTAGATGCGATAGACATTCCCACACAACATTGATCAATCCGTCGACCGCTTGAGGACGTAGAGTAATAAATTCCGCTGCAATAGGTATCAAGGTGGCGGCACTAACAGCTCTTACATCGTCATCTTGGTCAGCTAGCCCACGCATCACTGCGCGAACCACGCCATCCAGCAATTCAGCATTTTGGGTTAGAAGGTCTGTCCGCACGGCGCTGAGATACTTAAGACCCAGCATCCCACCGTGGCAAACTTGCCAGATAGGCTTTGATATGTCAAGGTCCTCCTGCATAACTAGTCTGTACAGATTGCGATAGACTTTGTGAACGGATTTGGGAGCCAAATGGATCAATAGTGCACCCATAGTCTGGGAAGTTGTTTCTCGGATGGGCGCAACAACCTATTCCAATTAGCACAAACCAACATAAAACTCAGCCAGTGGGGAACTCACATTATCAGACACGTAGTCACCGAAGCGGTCTAACATGAATATGCAGGACAGACGGCAGGCAAGATCATCCAACCATCTCTCGTTTAGTGCGTCGTTTTCCTGATGACATCTATTGCGTACTCGTCCCGCACCTGCTCCATGTGCTCGCACAACCTCTCTTAGTCCCATCGCAGCTCCATGTCGGATTTCCCAATTCGGATCAAACAAATCAACCATCAAGATTTCACATAATCGTTCAAATGGCCAATCCATTTCTTCTCCTGACGTTTGAATAAGCGGCGAAGGAGGCTGTACCGGTCCCTTATGTTCCACCACAATCTTCGTCTCGTCCGGTGGCACGTTGGTATCCAGAGAAAAATAATCTTGCTGTGTACTGGTACCATTCTCGGCATTCTTCACAGGGTGTGGTGTTGTTGGCTCATTCCCCATTGCGCTGACGTCCGTACTCATGCGTCGCGAGCCGCCCAAATCCACTACACGCACCTTGTTCGCATGATTTTTGGCATTTGCCTTAGCCTTTCTCTTTAAGGCATTAATTTGTCTCTTACTAAGATTTGACATTCCTTCTTCAGTTGGTGTCTGGGCACTGAATGGGGGTGGCGGTTCCATAGGTGACATAGCAATCGTGACGGCTGGTGATTGCTGAGGCGGCCTTCCAGTAACATTCCCTACAGAGGTATCTATCCGGGGTGTCTGCACGGTATGGGATCCGAGCGCTGCAAAGTCTTTTTCAGTGACTATCTCTTCCATATATTCACCACCCAGTCCTAACCGAGCAGTAACATTGCGCTTCTGCGTTGCAAGCCGTTCCGCAGGATCCAAATCCGCCAAAGAGTAGTCATACTCCTTTCCAGAGCTTCCCAATAGCGTCTTGCCATACTTGAGCACCGAATTTATATCCAGAGTCTCGAAGTTTAATTGATCCTCATCTGTGGGGAGGGCGTTTCCATTCTCAGTTCCGAACTCTTGCTTGATATCCAAATCCGGCTCAATCTTCATCTCGTCCACAACATCACGTTCTTCGGCATTAGGATCCCATTTGTCGGCATTGTCTACTATTCCTGCAATCGCCTTTGTCGCAGCTACGCGGGTTTCCCATGTTTTCGAGCGCAGGTGTGGGACTACCCGGTTGAGGAGGTTGAATAGTTCGTCTGGGTGAGACTTTTGGATGTCGGCAAGCTGAGCCGCGGCTGTGTTCCGAACAAGCGCGGTCGATCCAGAATCAAGTAGACTACGTGAAAGCGAGATGACATGTTAGTACAATGACGATATCATATGACTAGCAGCATGGCCAGTCGAGATCCAAATCAGAGCACCAATGGGGGACCTACGTTACAAGTCGGTCAAGTCTAGGTCACAACACGGGCAGCAGTCAGCAGGAGATATCTCATCGCCAGAGGACAGCAAACAAAGCATATCGCGCACAACGATGAGGACGACGAGGACAATGGATTTGACAACAAGAATTGCCGTGAAACCAGCAGCATCATCAATCAATCAACATGCATAGTGACGGCGATCACCATATATATCATGATTGTTATCGACAAACCAATATCAACCAGACACACTCAATCAATCAATCACATCGATGATGTCAATGGTGAAAGAAAGATACAGAGGCATGAGTGATGATGATGGATGTGGATGCCGTGCCATTGAGACAGGCTAGCAGTGAGTGAAATCCCCCGTCCGTCCTCTTCCATCTCGGAGTCACGTGTTCGCTAAGGAATGCTTGCTCACCTCGACATTTTTCTATGCAACGCCCATAATTATTGAACCAAAGAAAAAGATGCTCAGGATACACAAAAGGCCCTCCTTGGCGGAGTCGACCTTCCGGAAATACGAAGCTTGAACGTTTCCAGCTCAAGCTATGACGATGACGTGACAGGCTGGAGCAGTAGCAATATTAGTATAAGTATATGTCGGCCTTGCTTGCTGGTGGATAAATGTAGCGCAGAACAGCAGCAACAGCAGATAGGTTGTAGTAGCTTAAATAGAAGTTAAGTCCCGATGGAACTTACCACTTGACTGCAATGGCTGCGGCGCGTCCAATCAAATCGGCCGGTGGACTGGGGTGGGGTGGAGGATAATTTGTCCAAGAGGCGGGGACACGGGTTGTTATAAGGGGCTCTGCGTTCTATTTTGCAGTGTGCAGCGTAGCGTATGCGGCCGGGCTTAGCTGTTGCACTAGACTGGAATGGCAGTGACTGGCAGCGACTCGCGGGAAAAAAAGGAACGGTACTCGTTGAAGAAAGGGAACGCCAGGGAATACCAGGCGCAGTCGAGGATTGTCGCTGTCACTCTTGGGAACCCACAGCCCTTTTATCTGGAACGCGAGGCCGCCGCCTATCGCCAAGACCCAACCTAATCCTGGCATGGTTCTTCTCCAAGTTCTCCATCCATCCACACCTATCCGTTCATTCCTTCATTCCACAGCGCTGCTCGCCAGAAGCGATTACCCTCCCTCGCCAATACCTTGCTCTCCCCGCCTCAGGACTCTTCGTCCTGAAAACATTTGTGCACCATCAACTCTTCTCACGATACTTCCTGGCTGTATCTATTGCACCCATCAACTCCTTTATTCATATCCACTCTTCATACGATTCTCTTCGCCAATAAAGGAGAACCCTAGTCTTCTTCACCGTCATGACGTTGTCCGCGAAGTCTTCCATTACCGTCATGTACCGTTTCTCTTTTGCTTTCTCTTTATTTTCCCCATGATAACCATATCCGCGTTCGTGTTCATGTTCATGTTCATGCTCGTTCTCTTTGTCCTTGTAGATTCGTCTTTACTCCTCGCGACTTCTAGCCGACAAACCCCACCAAACACGCTGCCCTCACCGATCCGGCCACCGTCGCGTCTCACCGGTTCCGATATCATCAATCCAAGGCATGGTTGTTAATTTCAATGACCATCTAAGGTCAAAAGGCTTGAATCCAAACCTCGTGGTCTCACTCAGGCCAATTATTGCCTTACCAGAATGAACGCGTGGAAGCCGCTATGACCGTTATGGACAGAAACGCCCCCAATCTACTCAACGAACTTACCACCATCAGCCTCTACCTACTTGAGTTCTGGTACCTTTGAGCGGTCTGGTTGCCCTTGGCAATTATTATGTTGGCAATGACCGGGGTAAATCTGATGATACTTTTTTCTTTCTATGTCTACAATCTTGCTTTGGATTAGCGGCATTAAGCTTCAGTACTTAATGTGCGCTGCATGGTAGAAGTCAAAATGGAGTTCGCATGAGCCCAATTAAACTGGATCCATACAAGCACTACGTTCCTTGCATTACGCAGTAAGGGGGGTACCCGAGCCGAAAACACTGCATTTTTGTTGCGAAAGAACAGGCGATGAATTCACTATTAACTCAGAGGGTATTTTATCTATATACCTATAGTGACTGCCACATTCTCTAAATGACGTTAGGAGTTGCCAAATCCGAGATCTCAGACATTGTCGCCATTCAACCAACCAACCAATCAACCATGCCAATGATCACTGTCTTGTGATACTTCCGGTGATAGGGTTCACAAAGCTGACGGCCCGGCGGTTGACTGAGTGACTCTTGAAGCTTGTGGAACGTGGCGGAGCACGAACAAACAAATTCGGATCCAGTGAAGACCAACCAAGATAGAGATAAGTACATATGATATCAAACCTAAATACAGAAGAATCTGCAGGAGCATATTGGTTTAGGCGCTCGTGGCATTTTGACACATCCACCTTGACCACACTATCGGAGAGAAGTCGAGTTGATGTCGGCTGGCGAATCCGGGTAGTAAATTTTATTCCGACATTCCATGACCACTACCTGCCGACCACGAAATGATTGGTGTAAGAGTGGATAGGCTAGAAATGCGTATTGAAGCCTCTCTTTGTCGAGCTGCTGGAAGCGCTTTTGTTCAGTCATTCCAGGTGGTGAGAATGTGGGTGAGCCGCATGCGCATCAAAAAAGTCATGACCATAAACACTTGACCATGAGAAAGCTGGTGACAAGTGCCCGCGCAAGTGGTGACAACACAGGTAACGACGTGATGAGGTGCTCGGCAACAGCGTGTAATGCAGAGAACTAAGAAGCGTTCAACTCCCATGCACCCCAACTAGTACTATCAATCAATTCCAGACCTTCAACTGAGCGTTCCACCTTCATTAATACTTGGTCCGCAGAAGCGGTGACTCCATAACGGTATACGGTATCTTCCGCCTACAGCTTCTCTGACTATTCATCGTTGCTGCTTCTTACCGAGCTCCTCGCATCCATCTCCTATTGTGCATCCCAATCACTCACCATCCGTGTTGAACTTGTACCGTACCTCTTCCTCCTCTACCTCCTCAGGAAACGTCTCGGGATCGCTATATCGCTATCTGGACTTAAGGTTCAATACTGCACCATCTCCCCAATCCCGACCGGAGGAAAACTTGGTCTCTTGCAGTGTGGTCTCCTATGGCTGCTTCGGCGTATGGACACCACCATGCTTCACACCATCATAGCCATCGGGGCCCGTCGATAGGCACTACTCCAAATATTCCACCAGGAACATTTCATCCAGGAACCACCATCACTGTCGGCGCTCATTTATGTACAATAGAACGGTACCTCTCGGAAGGCATGTTTCCCACTCCTACCTAGGCTATCAATGTGGGGTTGAGGCTCTTGCTAACTCAACCCGGAACTTGCAGGAGGATTTGCACATGTTTACCTGGTTAAATTGACCCATCCAGTGCATGGCTCAGATGTAGCGGTTCTGAAGCGCGTTGCTGTACCAGACAAAGAGGCGCTAGCTAGCATGCGAACGGAGGTGGATACAATGGTTCGTCGAGAACTCTCCTACAGATTTCCGCTGCGTTTCTTAACTTCTGGTTCCTTCAGAAACGTCTAAAAGGACATCGGCATATTGTTACCTACATCGACTCCCATGCATCACATCTTAAAGGTGGAGGATACGAAGTGTTTCTGTTAATGGAGTTTTGCTCAGGTACGTCATCTACCAGTTATAGTTTATAGCTCCAGCTCATACCAGTCGGTCAGGCGGCGGGTTAATCGACTTCATGAACACCCGACTTCAACACCGGCTCACCGAACCGGAGGTGCTAAAGATCTTTAGCGATGTCACTCAAGGGGTTGCTTGCATGCATTATCTTCAACCGCCATTGCTCCACCGAGATTTGAAGGTCGAAAATGTTCTGATAGCTCCCAGCGGGGGTTATAAAGTGTGCGACTTTGGCTCTTGCTCTCCCGTAAAGCCTGCACCCCAAACGGTAGTAGAGTGTCGGTTGTTGGAGGAAGATATACAAAAACACACCACTCTTCAATACCGATCACCGGAAATGGTTGATGTCTTCCGCAGGTTGCCAATTGATGAGAAGTCAGATATATGGGCATTGGGTGTTCTTCTCTATAAGCTTTGTTATTATACAACGCCATTTGAAGAACAAGGACAGCTAGCCATCCTCAATGCTTCGTTTTCATTCCCCCCCCATCCCATCTTTTCTGACCGGCTCAAGAATCTGATAGGTGGGTGATTTATGTGAGTGCATGCTTTGGACTTGGCTGATGAAGCCAGCTTCTATGCTCCGAGAGCAGCCACAACATAGACCCAATATTTACCAAGTTGTTCGAGAAGTCTGCTATCTGCGCGGTAGAGATGTGCCAATTAAAGACGTAAGTGTATTGATAGATCCTGATATGATTAAACTAACGAGTGATAATGAAGATATATACCGACCGATCGGCTCAATCGGCCACTCAACCTGAAAAACTGTTGCCATCACTTCCAGTGCAATCCCCTCCTAGCGTTGTAGCATATCAGGCACCTGTGCATGTAGAGCCACAGCCGATCCCAGACATCACCCCCATGCGTCGTGGAAGGCCAACGAAATCCCAGCCCGCATCGTCCACTCCACACTCCACTGCAACATCAAGAACGCGGGCCGGAGCACCTTCCCCTCAAATCCGACCAACCACCTCAGATCCATTTGCGGCACTGGACAAGAAGCCTGCACAAGATGAGCTATCCAATAGGTTCCCCAGTGTGGAGCAATTCTCGCTACTTCATGATTCTGGTAATACATTTCAGTTTGGTGAGGGGAAGCCGCCGCAGCCCGATCACAAAAAAGATTTCAATGAAGGTCTAGCGGAGAGACTTGCAGAAGATGCATTTTCAATGTCGTCACCTTCAAATCCGGAACCTTCGCCGAAAACATCCGGAGAATTTTTGATACATCATGAAAGCATATCCAGAGGGGTTACAGGCTCAAGTAACTATGCTCGACCTATATTGTATGAGCCACAACCCAAACGGCCGGTCATGGTTTCGACTGGGACGATGACATCCCCATCTCCGTCTCCGTCGCCTCCTCGTTACGAGAATCTCCCACAAAACCATGCACTAACTACACTGTCGAGCAGTACGCACGATCGAACCCCCGAAGCATATGTCACAGCTACCCGTCACAACACACAGCAGCCGCAAAGACCAGCACTCCTCGATGTTGGTCGTTCGGCGACTCATGTGCCAATCTCTCGGCAGCCAAGTTCATCGCGACCATCACTCGAAATCTCTAGGACATTAGCCCAACCTGATGATCCCCATCAACCTATGCGCTCGAAATCAGCCAACTCAAAACCAAGACCTCACAGCGTGTACGTAGAATCCAACCTTGAGTTTCTCCGAGATTTGGATTCTCCCAGTTCGCAAGGTACATCTACTGGAGGGTTCCCGCCTATTGGAAGTCTTCGAATCCAGAACTCAGGACACTCAATTGCATCTGTACGATCCGAGCATATTGACTCGAACGTGGATTTCTTAAGGGCGATGGAAGCAGAAGCGGATGCCCAGAAGCCTGACAAACGACTTGTCACTGGGGGGTTTGTCGGCAAACATGTCAAGCGAGCCAGCATGCCCAGTATATCGCTTCCTAAAAATAAACTGGGTGGGAAGTTCGGCGATGCATTCCGTCGGTTTGAGCGGAATACCACCGGAAATGTGGTCGATCCCGCCCGCACCCCTAGCCCCGATACGAACCATAGTCTCATGCCGGCCATCAGCGGAAGCCAGGGTACATCTGATGGGGGCGACGAGTGGGAGGTCAGCAGTCAGGAAATTCCCCCGGAAGTGAAAAGGGAGTTAGAAAAACGCCAGCTGTCGCAAGAAGAGAAACGTGTCGCAGCGGCCACAGCGGAGTACAAACGACAATTAGCGAGTCGAGGAGAAGGCGAAACTGTTCGGAGGAATAGAGCAAACTCGATACAGAAGCGAGTTCATGCTCTCCTTAATGAGACCAAGGACCCTCCCCCAAAAACTGCAGAAGGGTATGGTCGATACACAGCAGAAGCTCCACAACCCAATCTCAATGGGTCATCTCGTACGGTTGCGAAATCGGAGACCTATAGAATTACCCAAAGCAGTACCAACTTCCGTCCAAACACCGCCACTGAGCCTCCCCGGGCTGCCCAACGTATCGAGACTGCCAGGCCTGTTACATCTGGAATAACCCAAAAAATTGTCCGGAAACCAGTTAGGTCCGGCAACGTCCCAACTCCGACCCCGATAGTTACACAAACTACTATAAGGCCACCTCCGCCTCCAAAGCCTACTAAACTCAGAACTGGCGGAAGCACGGCAACCCCCAGAAGTCCAGCATCATCAGCACGGAGAAGCGAAGGGGACCTTACCGGTTCGAGCAGAGGAAACCCACCCGAAGGAGCAGCCGAGGATTGGGAGAGAAGCTTTGCAAAGCGATACCCAAGTTTGAGCGGGTTAGAGATGGTGGAGACAGTTGTAGGGACCGCAACTGGGAGGAAATCATAATATACGATTCGAACTAATGGGGGAAGCGAAATGTGCATGGCGAAGTGAAAACTTGAAATATAGAGGAGGGTCTACATGACAAATGTGTGTTTATTGTTCGCCGCTTTTTTTCTTGGGTTCTTTTATGTTCGGTATAGGCTTTCTTCCGATATCTTTGTTTTTTTTTCTTATACTGGTTTTTTGATCTATGACTATGACACCGTTTTCTTCGTTCGTCTTAACTTACCCCTATTTACATAGTCTTTCAGACGATGGGCATCTATGCCTTGTCGTACGTATCCAAGCCGTCCGACAGACAGACTATCATTTATATGCAATTCAAATACCGTCTTGTGTATGATGTATTGCGATTTTGGTTCCAATTATCATGTCTTTTTGGTATTGGTAACTTTTTCATGTTCTTCCCCCTTTTTTAACAAACGAATGGAGCATCACCAAGGGTTTTTGGTGGTTTAAGTCTTTCTTAGTTGTCGAGGATCCGGGGGTAGAATTGCAGTACGGGCGGTCATTGTCGCTTATTTGAAGTCATATTTCTGTGCGAGTGACATTTTGTGAATGTTTTGGTTGTTTGATTGTAGTCATCTTTTTTGGATTAAAATGACTACATTAAGTAGCTACCGGCGCTTTCTGATTCCTCCAGGGGTCCCGCGATACACCTACGCCGTATAAACAACCAAACGAGTCATCCGGGGCAGAACGTTCCGCCAGCATTTCTGGATGACTAGATCAGTTGCAAAGACTCGCCGAGTTCTCCGTACACCGTGACAAGGCATACAGTCTTCTCCCCACCCCCTTCCTACAGGGCGACACAGCTTGGACAAAGTCAGGCACTTTTGCCTCCTCGACTTATCACTAGATGCTACAAAATCTGATTACTGTACCGGGCTTAATAGTCCAAACAAGTTCTTGTGATTACACGGGTTTCAGTTCAAACGGGCTAGATTACATTTCGAAAGATTCGAACGGACATGGGAATCAATGTGATCTCTTAGTAGGTGCAGAGGCCTTTCATACGAGATAACCCAGCTACAGACATGTACAGTAGCATATCGCATGTAAATTAAATTTTTGAACCGCACATGTGCAGTAGCGCTTGATTTGCAGCCACTGACGATCACTCGGTCCTCCGGATGACAGAAAAAGTTCTTTCCGAACCAGCCTTGATTCCGATTACAGTCACAGGAAATAATGAACCGAACGGACCCTGATTACTGATTACCGTTTGGAGCATTAATCCCGGTACAGTATTAGAGTCTGGTCACGGTACTTATGCCTCATGACTAGTACTAATTAAGCTACCATTTCTCAGTCACCCAAAACAAGACAACTCCAAGTTGAACATCCCAATTCGCCTGATATAGCACAAAATAGTATCTCGGAAACATGAATTTTCAAAACAACCAGCCAGCCATCAGTCAAAAAAACTTTTATTTGGTTGCAACCCGCCGATATAAACACCAACTCAAAAAAAAGAAGACAAAACGCACAAAACAAAGGTCACGCCAAATCACAAAAACCAGATACGCCAACCATTCGCCCAACAAAAAATAAAGGAAGATTAAACACGTGAATGTTGAAATTCGTCAAACCCCTGCTTGCAGCCTCGAAGAGGGATTGAATATTCACAAAGAATGGTCGGAGAATACTGTCGGGAAACGATGCTCAAAGCGAATGTCGGGAGGTATGCAGTGTGGGAATACCAATGTTCCATCGTGAGATGTAAAATCCTCGAAGGTAACCGATGAGCTGTGGCGCAATATTCGACGAATTCGGAATGCTCAAGTCGGGAGAGGTAGATACAAGTCGTCGTAATACCGGATGTTGATACAAGAAACCAGATTTTTATATGTAAGTTGATTTGTACAATAATAACGCCAAATGAATCCCCGCTCAAATCCGACACCTACGTCAGAGATTAGCATCTATCTAAAAATGATCCTAGATGGCTGTAGCTGGAGCTACCTCATAACACTCAATTATATTGCACAATCATCTGAGATTGCTAGTTGCAAAGCTGAAGGGCATTTGGTTGTATTGCCGCATCATGTCTGACAGGCCCGCATCGTGCTTGGGTGCTTGCTCTGAAGCAAACATCGATTCAAAACCCTGGTCAAACATTCCGACGTTGTAGCCCGGAGATCTCGTTTCTGGGGGTTGTGTCACCGCATTCCCCAGATTTAGGTCAGAATCGCCGTGGTCGTCGGGTGTAGGTTGTTGGTCAAGATGTCCTTGAGTATCGTCGTCGGCGTTCTCGAGTAGTTCGGCGTCATATTCCTGTTCTAAAATATACGCCGAGTCAATCTAGGATGCACAGTTCTTTCATAGATATGAAAAAGAAGGACGGGAAGTACGCGGGGTAGCTTGCCGAGCTCTTCCATATGTGTTTGATATGGTGACGGATAATATGATGTCAACCCAGGATGCTGGAACTCCTGCTGCGGTGCGGTGGTCTGTGGAGGTAATGGGAAAGAGGACTGAGGTGGTGTTGGTATTGCAATAACCGATGGGGATGAGTTTCGTGACGTAGGAACTGGTCGAAGGGCATCCGGGCTGGCTTTAATGTATGTTGTATCCTGTGCAGGGTTCATCAATGATCTTTTTGGTAGAGAAGCCTGTGGTCGTCCGACAACAGGACGATGCATCTGTTGTAATGGCGGAACGACTGCATGCGGGGGCATTGGGTGTTGTGGAGGAGCGGCGGTGACAGCTGTCTGTGGCGGCCGGTCATCATATTGTGAAACTGCCCTTAACTCGGCGGTGACGTCGATCCCTTTCTCCATAAGGATGCGTTCCAGTAACGAGTTCTTGTATCGAAGCATGAGAACTTCGTCGGCGGCATTGCGAGATGATTGTTGCAAACCGGAAAGCTGTTCTTCATGATGCTTGATGGTGGCTTCAAGGTGCTTGATGTATTCTGTTCGTCGTTCTCGAAAGGCTACAAGAGTTTCGGTGTGTCAACAGATGTGTCAAATCAATCTTAGACCACAGTTTTCATGACACATGGCAACTGCGAGATAACGAAGATACCAGAATGATTGACGGTATATAATAAAGTTCACCAACCTGCTTGGGCTGCTCTGTTCCTCATCTTCCTCTCCTCCTGGGTGGCGTACACTGGCTTCCTTCCACCCTTCCTTTTCTGAACAGGTTGAGACTGTTCCAGCGCTGTGGCTTCAGGCGAGGACCCAGGCGATGCAGTAGAGCGAGGCGGAGATGTCTTGACGGCGGCCATGGCAAACGATTCTATACAGCAACAACGACAACGAACGGGAAGCTGCTTGTGCGGAGACGGCGGAGACGACGGCGGCGGCGAAGGGAAACTGCAGAGGGACTCAAAGAATTGAAGGGCGGATTTTGGGAAGTCTTATGAGAACCAAGTGGGTCGGACTGGTCAATACCCCATGAAGCGAGATGAAGGGAGGAACAACTGTATGTTCCAGGCAGTATGTAGGACAATTGAGGTGGGGGGGGGATTTGGCGCAGTGCGGTGGGTGCAGGTAGACTTGGGATGCAACCCAGCCCCAGTTTTGTTTTTTTCCTTTTTTTCTTGAGGGACGGTCGAGCAGACCCGCTTCACCTCTCGCGGGGTTCTGACTCTGACTTGGCGGGGACGGTGAAAATGACGGATGGTGACGCCGTCCTTCCTTATACAACAACGGCTGCAATGACATCGACAGCCAGCAAGCAGGCAATATCAAGCAGTCAAGCAATCAAGCAGTAGCAGCATGTATGCAAACCAAACGTATATATTCTACAGGCTGGAAGACTGATGAATTGATTGAATATACAAGCATGTACTAGGCATGTATCGAAGGAACCGAAGAAGACAGGCGCCTAGAGGTTATGCAGCAGCTGCAACCTGCACTTGATCCAACCAACCACCCGCTCGGGAGCCTGGTGCATACTTTGTCGGCGACCATCTTTTTGGAACCTCCTGCTGCTGCTCGTGCAACCAGTGCCGTCCTCGCCGTACACCCACCCCCTCTCCACCACACCATCATTTCAACCTCGCGCTGCGACTGCTCACATCCAGCAACCTTCTTTCCACCATGCATCACAAGGTCTTTCCTGCACGTACGGTGTTCTCCGCACCCATCATCTGCCGTCAAAGCCTAGTTCCGATTCCTTGGATCCACCCCTGCTCAGTGTAACGTAGACTGTAGAGCCGCATCTCGAGGACTGAGGCTTGCAGTTAAAGTTCAACAGTGCTGCCAATGGGATTGGGCCACGGAGAAGGAGAAGCAGTGGAATCCAGACGCGGCGCTCAGGTGATGCCCATACATCCAATACATGCTTCGTCGCAAACAAGCTGGAGCTTCTCCAAAATCAGGAATTGAACTGGAAGGAAGGCTTCAGGGAAGGGCTAACTGTCGGGTTTACTCTCCGCGGAAATGCACGATTCTGGGGCAATCCCTGTCGCAATGTCTCATTTTGTACCCATTTCCACTGATCGAACACCTCCTCTCCGGTCGCCATGAGTTCGGTCTGAATAAGTTCTCGAGCCTTCAAGAATAAAAGAGATCGCCGGCATGCATGTAGGTACATCTGCTGTCGGGAGTCCGGAAAATTCGAACGGTAGAGTTCACTCGAACCCGAATTGTACATATCGGAGCTCGCCTCTCGGCAGACTGACGGTTTTATGCGAGAGGATGGCGACATTGGCCAATTGGGTCACGGGGTAAATCGACGCTTTTCTGAATGTAGATAGCGCTGTCGCCGGCGTTCTGGGGGTTGCAGATGTCGCTTAGGACCGACAATTGCATTTTTTTGCAGGTTTCTCGTTTTATAGCACTAGGCAGCTAGAATTGTCTCCAACCTTATATGTAAAGTTACCGTTTCAGGTACTCGAGTGATACCGTATAGGGCCATTAGTACCGATGGCGACCACATCGTATAGCAGTATAAAGAACCCTACACACCGTTTCACTTTTAACTATTCGACGAACCTGATCTCTGCTCTACCAGGCACTCAGAATCGTTTACCTACGTCGTTATCGATTACCGGTAGGATGGATCTACCCTATACCTAGGTACCGCACAAGCGAAAAACTCTGCAATCAAATTACTTTTTGGTGTGGTGCTTGCGGAGTATGGAAGTGGCGGAGTGGTGTGGATATTGAATGCAGAGAAATGCAGAACAGAATTTGACATGACTGAAACGGACGGTAGAAGGGATTTTGCACGTTTTGCATTTTTCGCTGCAGCAAGAAAAGAAATCCTTCCGGTGCTGTGAGGTAGGAAAATTCGATACGCGAAACCTTGTTTGAAGCCATCAGCTGTGGGAACTAAATACTTTTCGCTGCATTTTCCATTTCCATTTTCCATTTTCCCACATAGGTATCTCTACGCACAGTGAACACCGCTCAATCACCGATCTCTCTCCTTTAGTCTCCGCATGTCATTTTCGTCGCCAGAGGTTGGTACTTACTCTAAATCAAAACACCCAACAATTCCCTGTGGAGCTCCAGCTCGAGCTAGGTACCCCGCAGCTTAGCTATAGCTTTTGGTCCGAATAACCTTCCGGACATTGACTTACAGAATTGGTATTCGTAGCAACGGCCATTCCTTTCCAAGCCTTCGCCATTGCGTGCTGAAGCTCATGCCACGGTAACACCGGGCGGTAAGAAGACCGGATCCACTATTTGCTCTGGGAATACAATACTGAAATACTGCATAGACCGGTGGATGAAATCATCACAATCTCAAGGTAAGTAACCTCGCCAAATTACGACACTCTCATTTCACCACCGGAAATTTACTTTCTAACACGTCAACTACCATAGGGATCCACGTTGTAGCTCCTCCTCCGGATCCTCAAACGACATACAACGATGCAGGGACCCGAGAAGCCGTAAATCGAGGAGCCCTACCGGAATCAAGTCGTAGAAGTAGTCATTATTCCGCCCTGCTTGGTTTTCAGGGCGTTACTGATATTGGACCTGAAGGCTCCCATCGGCGACGTACTATTGCCACAGGGCCAAACCAGAATAGGGAAAGCCGACAGGGTTTGCACTCTAGTTTCGAAGCTTCCATGTTTTCCCGCAACTGAGAGCCAACAGGGACAACGCATGCGGATGCTGGTCATCAGGGATCATTCGGAAAGTTTAGGGCTGCTGGTCTTGGTGACCTTGTTGACATTCCAGACTTACGCACCACCTTCAATCCTGGTGCATTTTCTTCGGGTGACGAACGTAAGGCTATAGCCAACGGCGTGAATATCTTGGATCGTTCGCCGACTCCGCCTTACGAGTTGCGCCAAACTCAAAGGGTCTCAGCTGACCGAGACACTGGTAGAAGGCGGCGAGGTGATGATGACGAGGCACCTGCTGGTGACGGTACACGGTCAAAGAAATCTATTGAAGAGGCTTTAGGCGTCGAAGTAAACGACCCAAGTCAAGCGGTTGCCAAAACGTTTGTGCGCCCTGAAGCCCCGACTCATCTTCTCGAATACCCAGTGATCTTCAACCCGAGGGTGACAATGATGGTATCAATTACTCAGCCACTGTACATCGGAGGTGGCAGCGTTGATGGGCGGCTCAACATCCATATTCGAGGCACACGACTAGATGACATCCGCTTGGGAAGAGTCAGTATTGATATAGCAGGCATCGAAGGTTGAATATCCGCAGTTCCCTGGAGACTGGGGCTATTGACACGATAACTAGAGCTATCATTTACACGGAAAGCGATGTTCATGAACATTGCCAGCGAGCTCATAGACGAGGATCACCCTCCACCTGCAGCAATGCTTGCCACTGCTGAAGAAGAGCAGAAAATGTTCTGGAAAGTCAAACCATCACGGTCATTCCTGTCATTCAAGTTGAACCTTCCTCTAAATGTTGGGCCTGGGCCATTTAACTCAGTACGTGCGAGAATTAGATACGTTATTCACGGGTACTTTTTCCTTCTAACTACGTCTCATAAAATGGCGACATAAGTAACCAATGGTTTGATACAGCACTATCATGATAAGTATTAATGGCAGCAAATCAATTGTGCGGTGCTGCAGAGACATCCGCATCATCTCTGCACTCGACCCAACAACAACCCTTCTTCCCCTGGAAAGGCCGCTCTTGTCGACTGAAGAGCATTCCTTACGATACGGTGGACACAAAACTTTAAAGGTCACCGCAGGATTGCATCGAGCAGTATGGGTTGCAGGGACCACTGCTTATGTTGACGTCAATATCATCAATAATACCAACCGGAAAGTGAAGAGTATTAAATGCAAGCTCCGCAGGCATATATTAGCTTACAAAAACGTCCGTGCTTCAGTCTAACTCTCCGAGTGGGATCAGCGTCTTGGGAATTTATTAGCAGATATTAACTGGAAAATAGACGGTGGCTTTAGCCGAGAATAAATCAGCGGGTCACTTGAGGGTTCCCAATTGGATAGAGCGAAAGACGCTATCCCACTCAGAGCTTAACATTGGTAGCCGCTGGAGAGGTGTTAAAGGAAGCCAGCTTGATGTGATCACCTGCGAAATCGAAATCCCTAGGAACCAATCATCCGTGAAAATGGGTCGGTACTTTGAAGTCAAGTATTTGATTGATATAGGTGTCTGTACACCTGCGGCGTGTGTTGATCATCCTCTATTCTCTAAAAATGTGAACAACTGACGATGTTTGAAGACGGACGGTGAGAGTTCAGCTACCGGTGACGATTGTTCATATGGTTGGATCCCTACATTCTTTTCCCTACATGAGGCAAGTGGGACTAACACAAGGAATCAGAATTCCCTCGACATCATGCCAAACGACCTGGAAGATGTAACGAGGGCTATAGCAGATCGATACGGCCGCGACAAAGCAAAGTCATACCTTGCTGGCCGAGCCTTTACAGCACCTCGTGAACATGTTGCTATGAAATCCCTTCCACAACCGTTAGTCCCCACTCAAGCGCCGCTACAGCCTAGGAAGTCATCCACGAGGAAAAAGAGTAGCATTCGGACACGAGGCAGTGGAAAGGCCCGAGCTGAGAAGACGAAGAAATCGGTGTTTGACCTTGCGTCGTTAAATTTTGGTGGTGGTGGACAGGAAGATCCTAGAGATGCAACACCTGACCGAAGAAAGGAGCTCTGGGCCGAACAGCAGGTTGAGCATAATTTGGTCAGAAGAGGGAGCAGTATCACATCTGTCGGTGAAAGGAGCAAAAAAGGATCCAAGACTGCTAGAGAGATGTTGAAGGAGTTGGAGAGTTTTAGGAAGTAATAATTACTGGCAAAATGACTTTTTATTGACGGAGCGGAGTATTATTATATAGGTTACGCTGGAGCATGCTACTATTGAAGTAGAACATGGTGGAAAATGGCATGCTTCAATGGCTCTACGAATTGTTATCCTGTACTATGATTATGGCATGAAGGTTTGCTATGTTTATCCTCTCTGGTGCCCGCAAAGGGCCTACTGCAACGCATAAGGATGTGACTGCAGAGATCGAGATTCCAGTAGGACAGTTTAGGTTTCGTCGGTTCTTGGTGGACGGAGTTGTATCCAGGGTCTCATGTGACCAACACATACAATACTAAAATCTGATTTGGCAAAAATTTGCGCACGGTTGTGTTGGGCCAGACAATTTATAAGTGGCAACTTCGGTGAAGGTTTACCGTTTACGGGGCAACGTGGGGGGAAACTTGCTGGTCACCGGAGCCGGAGTGAAAGAAGCCGGTCGAGTGATGTTAGATGTTAGAGCCATCACGACATGTCACTCAGGGATATTCAGTCCGTTTTGGGAGATTTGCTAGGGTGCAGGAAAAAAACAAGGAGGCGCTATTATTGGTCGCAGCAAAGATGAGAAGTCTGTCTTGCATAACTTGAGAATAAGGGGAGAGTCCAGGCGTTATGCCGACTAAGAGATTCCCCTTGTCAGAACCAATCTTGCTTCTGCGCGGAAATACGTTCAGTGCCCCTCCACGGACGACGGCTCTGTCGGTTTGTTTTATATCATATCTTCCATCGATGCACGTTGATCCCGTGGCCCATTGCGTCTCGGGGTTGGAGCGGGGATGCGGTTAGTTAGATTAAGTTTGATGAAGTGCTGCTGCTGTTTATTATGGGGGACACGGGCGTTGCGGTACAAGTTTTGTGTTTTATCGATTTCACATGGGTGTGGGTGAGAATTTGTGATGCGGCGAAATGTTACATTCTTCTGGGTACTACTACATAAAAAAGGGGGGGTGGGGGGTTTGAAGAGTGTCTTCTAGCTATCAGTCCACGGCTGGGAAAATACAATATACCATCCTATAATCGAGTGTAGACGGATGAGCGGAACAGCTGCAGAGAGAATATGGTTGCGTGTATAGACTATTTTCAGAGCTGATTGTCTTGTAACTATTAGTTATCAGAGGGGACTTCCGGATTTCCTAATTGTCTTGTTCCAGTAGGCTATCACCGACCCATCTCAAACAGACAAGTCGAAGTAGTACAGTGTGGATACCACACAATATAACCTGCAGTAACCGTCAACATTTGAAATACTCCAACTGTAAGATTGCAATTTTCAGTCATGGGGTGACCACATTTCCGACTTACTTTTTGCGCTGAGTATGATAGTAGTCTTCCCATGTTTCTCCCATGCCTATGTATGTGCGTGTACCAGTTGGTGGCCTATCGAGAAAAGAATTGCGTTGATGAATGATCCTCACGATACACAACCGATGGCGATACAAATACTATCACTAGAAGTTCTGCTGGGGCTGGTGACTCCAAGGCCAGCCCCTGGGAGGTACTAAGTTCTTAAGTAGTAAGGACTGATACCGGGCCGGTGACGGTCACGGTAAAGGTGATGGCACTAATTCACCATGACACGCGGCAAGCACAAGTTCCCAAAACTATTATGACCTACAAACCATGAGCTTTTGTCTGCACAGGTGATCAATGGTGGCCGTGGACCACTACAAATTCTGTAGCCATTTAAAAGGTGACAACCATAGCCATTTATAAGTGGTATTCAGCAGTCTATCCCACCATCCCACCATGCATTTTGGTACCACACAACACTCACCGAACGGTTAAGGGAATACCACACTTTTTCATGTGGTAAATTCTCGAACGCGGTGGCAGAGAATGTGTAAAGAAACCCAAAGGCTTTTGTGGTTCGAAAACAACCACTCCAGTGCGAACTCAAGCGTGGCTGTAGCTTGTGATGCCTACCTGATCCGTCAAGTTTGCTCAAATGTCAAGTACGAATGACGAGGCATGATTAACGCGAGTACCAACTTCAGTGCAATCAAAACACCTATCCTCCTCCCACACTCCATCTCCATCTCCAACTCCAACTCCATCTCCAACTCCATCTCTATCTCGAAGCAATGTTGGCCGAAATTTCCATCCCCCGTTCCTTCGACATCTCTACCGCCGCAAACAAGGTCGATATCCATAAACACAACCTCACCATGATAACCTCCTACAACTGGCTCGACTGCCCCACTCCCACCATTGCCGTCCCCGGTATCCCCTCTTCTTCCTCCCCCAATTTCTTCCTAACCCATCATAGGCTCAGCCGCAATCTGGTCACCTCCCCAAGCAATAGCCATCGACCTTTCACCCGACAAAGGTCTCCGATTCATAGACCAGAATGCGTTCCGCCTCCCGCTGTCCCCTCTAGAACCTCTCTTCCGCGCCTGCCCTCCATTGCTAGAATTCAACGGGCTGGACATCATAACAGACCGCAACAACCTGCGCAAGCTCCTCAGCTTCATCACCGGCAGTAATCGCGACGCATTCGAGATGCAGCTGCAAAGGCTGGGTAGCATTACTCTGTTCCAGCGGTGCGAGCCGGCAAGCACCGAGTTCGTGGAGGAGTTTAGAGGGTATGGCTGCGAGTTTGAGAAGATGTTTACCAGGCCTGGAGTCCGCGGGTCGAGGGCACATCATAGGGTTGTCGCATACGAGTTTGGAGGACTGCAGATGATGGTGCGGTTCGAGGTTGATGCTATTGTCGCCCCCGATGCGGTTGATACCCTGGATGTGGGCGAGGAGGACTATACCGCTAGCTCCCAGACTCTAAGGGTCCACAAAACTGGCGGGCTTCCCTACGGTACTGTGGATGCGGAGATTAAAACCCGGGCAACACACAGGCGGTTGGTGTTGAAGGATGTCATGCCGCAGTTGTGGTTCTCGCAGACGGAGCGACTACTGGTTGGATATCATCGGGATGGGGTGTTTGGGGAGGTGTGGGAGAATGATGTGGAAGCCACGGGCGAGATGGAGAAGTGGGAGCAGCGGCACCGGAAGGATTTGCGGAGGTTGGTGGCTTTGCTTAGGATCATTGTTGATGCGGTTGAGAAGGTCGGAGGAAGGGCGGAGCTGGTGTCTAGTGGGAGGAAAAATCTGAAAGTTAGGAAGGTCGAGGGTTCGGATTTGGTTCCCGCAGATGTTAAGGCTGCGCTGGAGAAGTGATGAAGGTTCTGGGGCTGTTGCTTGCTGTGTGTTTGGGAATCATTATCATAAGTACTGAATGGAATAGGTCAGTATACTTATGAACTTCCTTGCAACTCCCTTATCAGAAGGATACGGTTGGTTGGAAGCCGACATTAAATCTCCCCCAATACTCTCCAGTAATAATATGAAACTGGCCAATTCTCCACCTATCTCAAACCTGCCTATCTTGGTCGATATCCAAAGAACCATCAGGCCACCCGAGTGGCCTCGCGCTTATATTCCATGTGCTGGTCTAGTTCTTCCAACCGGGTCACGATCTTTCGTAGCACCATGAGGTCGTAGAGTCTTTGGGAGATATTCCGGGATGGACGTTGGAAGATTGTTGGAATTATTAAAAGAGCACCCATGGTGTTGTACATTCGTAGGGTCCGTTGCTCGGGGATCGGACGGTTGAAAGAGGGAGGTTGATACATTGTTCGATAAAGCTTAGAGTTGGGCGGCGGGATAAAGTTTCAAAACTATAATTTCATAGACCTATTATCCTTATTTTACAGCCCATCATAAAATTCCGGTGCCACAAGCTTTTAACGCCAGATTGGTATAGAGTACCATTGCCCATCCTCTTCCTCATTCTTTCTTCACATCTGGCTTCCCCGCAGCGCCCCTGAAAACACCCAGCCCTGGCACAAACTTATTGACCAACTTCTGATACTCCTTGTACTCCTTATACTTCCCCGCGGTAATCGACTCGGTGAGTATTGTCGAGGCCTGGAAAACCGCCAGATACCCCGCTGCCCCCAAACCCGTCCAATTGTACAAGGTACCCGTCTGCCAGCATCCCCATTGATACACCATCAACCAGATGGCCTGTTCGCACGTAAAGTTTGGGTGGCGAGAAAAACTCCACACCCCGTATACCACAAACCCTCTCTCCAAATCCTCCTTCGAGAAAAACTCCGACTCCTTGCCGGTTTCCTTGTAAGCCTTCTTGGCGTACTGGAATGCCCACTGCTGCTGATCCGCCAGCGACTCCAGGAGAAGGATCACAACCAGCGCCCGAGATATCACGGTGTCAGTCGTGGTCATCGCGGGGAAATCTTTGATTGTAGAGCAGAGGAGGAGGATGTAAGCGGGTGTGGATATAGCTAGGAGTAGTAGGTTCTGATAAAACGCGATGAAGGTGAGGTCGAGCGCCACGAATGCCAGCGGCGACATTCTGGTCCGTACAATCTTCCAGCGGTAGTCTTCATGGCCGATTTGGTATCCTCCTTTGCGCCAGTAATTGAATGTGAGACGCAGCTACATTTCATCAGCACCAATTCCGCTGGGGGTGGGGGAGAATGGGAAAAGAAAGAAGCTTACACCCCACAACGCCGCAAATGTTGCCAGCGTATCCAGTCGCTCTGAACCCATGCCCGCCATACGCGCCCACGCCGCGAAGTGGCCTATGTAAACGACGGGGAGAATACTCCATAACCGGTCCACCTGGCTGGGGTTTTTGTTCACCTCCGAGGTGATAAAAACGATGACCGACATGGCGAGCGAGAAGAGGAGAGCACTCATGAGCGGGTTGGTAGAGAGGTACCATGTTGTTGGTGAGATCTCACCACGGATAAGGGGAAGGATGTGGGTGGGTGATAGCTGGTAGAGATAAGGAGAGACGGTTTGACTGAAATTGGCGCATTCGTGTAGGGAGGCCACCGCAGGAAGGACGGCGGTTGAAACGGCCATGGTGATGTATGGAGAAGGATGAGGTGTCGGTGGTTTGGCAAACGGGTGCAGGGTTACATTATTATCACTGATGTCACTGGATCCGGCAGGTGGGTCGGAGACGGGAATCGCCGATGCGGTGGCAGCATGTGTTAAAGTAAATGCTACATAAAGGTCGAGAAAGTAGACTACAGCACTATTTAATCTTGATGTCCTGCCTGCCTTTTGCGAATAACCCACGAAAACAAGACGAGAAGAAGATCTAGACATCATAAAACCCTGATGTTTTTGTTGTCACTAAAAGTACATTTGGCCAAAACCTGGAGTAATGAAAGTACCAACCATCTTGGTCGTTCTCTGCCATAATAGCCGTAAAGAGTCGCTATTTCCACGCACACTGTGATGTTCACACTACACGCTAGTATTCACCAAAGGTTCAATCCCAATTCTGGCCCCAATTATCAAAAACCCATCTTCAACATCTACAATCCTTCTACCTCCTTGGCGTAAACCCTGCTGGAGGAGGAGGCGCACCCGGATATCCCTGGCCAGGCATGCCTTGTGGCGGATATCCTGGAGAGCCCATCTGCTGGAAGCCCTGCGGCATCGGGGGTCTTCCAAATCCTGGCGGGGGTGCGCCAGGGGTAGGACCAAAACCTGGTGGTGCCATTCCCGGCATCGGCTGCGGGTATCCTTGAGGCATAGGCTGGAAGCCTGATGGTGGTGGAGGTCTCGGTGGTAGGCCTTGTGGAGGCGGCGCAAGCTGATTCTGCTGAAACCCTTGTGGCGGACCTCTAGGCGGCGGCGCTTGCTCGTGGTGAAATTGCTGGTGCTGTCCATGACCACCCATATCCATGTTCATGCCATTTGGTTGTCGGGGAGCTTGAGGTGGCGCTCGGTATCCTCCTGGTCCGGCTGGTATCACTGGGGTTGGGGGAGCCCCGCCGGCAGGTCCCTGGGGCGCGAATAGTGCTGGTGGAAGTTGTGCAGCCGGCATTGAGACGTTGTGTTTTCGAGCTTGAGCGGCGAGGAGACGCTCTGCTTGGTCTCCGTGGCGTTCTCCCTTGCCATCCTTCTTGTATGCGTATTGCACGTTGATCTCTTTGTTCATGAGGAACTGCTTGTCCATGCTTTCTATCGCTTTATCGGAGGCTTCGAAGGAGTCATAGGAGATAAAACCAAATCCCTTCGAGATACCGGCGTCATCTCGCGCAATCTGTAACCATCAATACTGTTTCAGGTCGCGCAAGTTCACTGAAGGATACACGTACCTTAGGAGCAGAAACCAGATTTCCAAACGTGCTAAAGGTGTCATAAAGCGTTTTCTCGTCGACCATACTATCCAAATTCCCCACGAACAGTTCTGCACCCACCTCCACAGTCTTCTGCTTGTCTGCCGATGCCTGTCGCGCATTAGCATCACACCCTCTGGACTAACAGCGGCGCGCATACTTTATTGACGCGAATCGGCTTTCCATATAATCTGACCTGATTCATGATTCTGGCAGCATACTCGGCATCTTCCTCCGAAATAAACTCGACAAATCCGAACCCCTGATGCGTCTGCGTGACTCGGTCTTTTGGTAGATGTACATTCACCTGTTCTCTCGCCAGTTAGCTCCTGTTTCAGATCATAGCGACGCATGGGATAAACTGAAGAAGCGTACTATTCGCCCAGCCTGTAGCATAAGCTCCCATACCAGCGCATCCGAAACCCGTTCATCGAGGTTGCCAATGTACACCGTCGCCTCCTTGTCTTGTTCCCAATGCCGTGCGCCCGACATTGTGGATGTGGTGAAGAGCTGAAGGAAACTGAAGGCCGAGCGATACAACGAATGGCACGTGTGAGTTAGTGGGTGTAATGGTAATGGTAAGCTGGGGGCGTGTCGCGACACGATGAGGCGAAGGTCTGGCGGCTCTCAGACACGCCAAGACAGCAGTGTAATAAATATTCACGGTACTGATCACTCAAAATAATTTAATGGTACCAGGAAACATCTATGTAAAGCTCATCTAAGGATACTCAATTCACAATAAATACTGGAATAACAGGAGCAAAAGTTCCTATTACATGTTTTTGCAAAATTTTGCAGCAGCAAAAAGCAGAAACTAAGCAAAACAGCAGAAGTCGTTAATCGTGACAAAAATTGCCGTATTACCTCCACAAGGCCCCAACTCCATATCCCTAGGTACTCAGTACGTGCTGAAGAGCGAGTGTAAGAACAAAATAATGAATCTCGCCTCCAAAAGAACATCGCATAAAAATGTGGTATCGAATCGAATGGAAAACTGCGGAAACTCATGCAATAGCTTACTTCCACACTGGCTTTCGACTACTCCTCCTTACAGTACTCTTGGTTCCGCGAACCCCGTCAATCTTCCTCTTCGGTGTTGCCAGGAATTCCAGCCGGGCTTTATCGAGGAGGGCCCTACCCTTCTCCATAACATTGTCCTTCATATCTTTCATTCCTTCGGCATTCATGCCATTGAACCGCAGTCTCTTTCTAGCCGGGCTCTGTGTGTTCTCTCCCTTGGCTTGAACGTCGGCCTGGTCGGTTGCCAGGACAGATCCTTTACGCTTCCTAGAGCCCGATGCAGCTGGTGGCAGAGGTGGGAGCGATGCATTCCTCCCAGTTACTTTGCGTGGCGAACCCCGTTCTTCGGGTTCATGGGAGGGGGCTCGGGGAAATGCCGGCATGGTGGAACAATCAGAGGGAGGTTCGAATGCCCAACCCTTGGTCGATTGTGGGACCTGGTCAGAACGAAACGGGTCCTCAAGATCGACCGTTTCTGTAAGCTTAATGGGAGACAAAACACCCATGCGCGGGCTTGACATTCTGTCTGAAGCTTTGCTAGCCATATCGCCCAACTTCTTAAGCTGTTTGATAACTCGAGGTTTAGCTTCAGACATAGTGCGAGCGATAGCTCTATGAGGTGAAGTACTAGGCGTGTTAGGCTTGGGGGTTCCGGGTTGCGGGATCAAGGAAAGCCCGAACTTCGGTACAGCTGCAATTGTTGCAGGAGCAACGTTGATTGTGCTTTTAGAAGAAGGGGTGACTGGGACTTTTGACCGCGTACCGTTGACTGAATTGGGGACAAGCCTAATGCTAGGTTCAATAGCTGATCGCGGGAGCGGGGGTAGGGGCTTCTTCTGGCTGCTGACGCGCCTAGCGACTGCAGTCCGAGCAGCTGATGGTGGAGGTCTCGAAGTTCTCTTGGGTGTCCCGGTAATTCTACCGATCTTGGCCGCGAAACTTGAGACCGGTTCAATCTTCGTTCTCTTTGATCGCTTCGACTCTAGGTCTTGTTCTGGCTGCTTCTTAACTGGCGAAGGGGTAGGTGGCAGACTCTTCTCCTCCAAAGCTGCTTGGGACTGAGTCCTCTTGATTCCTTTCTGAGGGTTCTGTGGCGTTGTGACCTTGGTTCTCTTTGCTGCATAATGGTTCGCGATGCTCTCCATCTTCGCAAATTGTCGCCTGTGGATATCTGAAAACCTCTTGCGACGACCGGTGGTAACGGCCCGGCCGGTCGGCGTCAAAGGCTGCTGGGTTGGGGTGGAAGGTATGGGTTCCATTTTCGCTCGAATTTCGCGAGCACGGTCCTTAATGTCATCGAGCATTTTTCGTCCGTACTCGCCGATGCCAGCACTAAAGTCGAATGTAAAATCAGATGTACTCGGTATTTCGAACTTCGGGGCTTCGAATGCACCAGGCATTGGAGCATCGGAGTTATTGGTGGAAGTAGAAGGCTTTGTTTTCCTTGCAGTCGTCACAGAAGCTGGGACCGGGATACCGGACGTAGGTGTCCTCGGCCCAACGCCACTGAGCGAAGGATATAGTTCTTGTTCTTTCTTTGTAGGTGAATCAATATCCAGAGAAGGATAGGAAATGGTTTGTGACGGCGTTGAGGGGACCGGCATCTTAGACTTTGGCGTTTTCTTGAACTCCGTAGGGTTTTTACGTGACGGCGATGCCGCAGCAGTAGATTGATTGAGCTTTGAAGAAGTGATGTCCGAGAGAGATGAAGTCTAGAGACAGGCTCAGCGGAGTAGCCAAAGAATGGGAGGAATACGTACACCAAGCTCAGCATCGTCCGCTGCAGCTCTTTTAGCAGCCGAACGAAGGCGCACCATGGTGCCAATGCTAATAGCTTTAGATTTGAAAGATGATGAAGCGATGGATTAGCTGAGTTGGTGGGGTTGGTGGGGATTGGTGATAAAGGAGAGTATGAGTGGATGACACAGGGGATGCAGACGTGTTGCTCGTTGTTTTGTTTTGATTCTTCCATTTTGGGACATTACGGCTAAATATCTAATCTTATCTTATCGCTCGGTAATTATACGGCTGTACTTTCCACGGCCGGCTCTTGTGACGTCATAGGCTTGGCATCTCAAATAACTTACCTCGAACTTGTCGAGGCCTCCTCACGTCAGTATCCTACAGCTCTACGTTTACCAACCGCATCCCCAGAATATACATCCTACACTGTTCGTAAGTTCCAAAGATCGACATCTGATGGGTGAATGGATGGGGAGGACTCGGAGAGGAGGAAATGACGAGAGAACAGCTTGGAATGTTGAATCGGAGCCAGAGCCAATCTTTTGTGCTTGGGCATGCAGCCGCACGTCAGGTACACTGTTCAACCTCATCTCCTCAAGGGCCGAGGGAGTCACGGAACGGCTTACTTTGTATGGGAACTTGTTTCGAACTTCAGAGGTTACAGAGCACGTACAGCGAGTGGAAAAAAGTATTAAGTAAATGCACTGTAAGCGGCAAACCGTGTTAATAGTAGAATAAATTCTCTCTGAAGTACCAAATTTAGTCACAATGCTCAGAAGGACCACTTGAATATGCCCACTGATGCTCATTCTCTTCGCACCTATTCTCATTGAGTGAAACTGGTGACTGCAAGGGGAGTTACTATCCCCAAATGTTCACCCCCAAAGCGAAAATTTTGTAATACAGTAAGAATGAATGTCCAACAATGGTCTGATATTTAATACTAAAGAAACTGGAACTTTTTTTTGAAATGCTGACTAAATGAAGCACTTGCTTTGAGCTGTGTGGCCGTAAATTGCTGGTTGTAGTCCGGTTACTTGATACTTTTTTCCACTCGCTGTACACCATACAGGAAGCTTTATTGAAGTATTGAAGTTTTAAGATGGTGGGGTGCGCTGGGGCGAAACTGACGACTAATGAAATGATCGCGTTGAGGAAGGCAGATAGTAAGAATAGTATGGGCATGAGCACCTCTCCGTCTTCGGATCTGGAACAGTCAATATCTTGTGTCTTTGCCGTCAACCTTTCTACCTGTCGGACTTCTTTTTCCTAACATTTGATTCACACTTCTCGCAATCTTAAACTAACTTTCCCTACCCCTCTCTTCCACATGACTTCACAGAGGCATCTCCCCTGAAGCTACCTCTCACTACACTCACTACCATGGCGAAGCCTCGTAAGTTTTCGCATCATCAACGCCGCACACTGTCTACAGTAGCCCACACACCGTCTGCAGTAACTCTGAATATAGCTCCATCAACCGCTATGCCTCGTTGGTTTCCTCTGAGAAACTGCCCAATCACAGGAAAACCAGTTCCGCTCCCGGATGCCAGTATTAGCACATGGGTACAATCCACGAATCGCCGTAAACGCCGACGACACAGTAAACAAATGCGCCGTGAAGTATAGGGTTTTTATATATAAGAAGGAATTGACTGAGGTGAGAAGTCAGTACGTGTGTATTTCGCCGAAGACGATACTAGCGATGTGTACACTCTGTTGATAGCTAGGTGCGCCGCTTAGACTGTTAGATGAAGTACAGAAGCTTGGTTCGTAATACTTCTTCAAGAGGTGATTTACTTGTTAAATTTCAGGATGCAGAGTGTTACTAGGACTACAGTGTTTTTCACTTCATGAATCATCTATACTTATGCTGTTGTATATGTAGTATGGTTCTCGGTTTCGAGCATACGGTTGCGGAACTGCTTGTTAAATTCTGCTCAAATAATGGCAGATCTCGTTGTTGCAAGCTAGATCTCAGCCATCCTCGATGACAAGCTAGAGAACCTCCAGTCAATCCGAAATATAGCGTTTTAGTAAGGAAAATAGCTTACCGCTGCGAGGAAGAGCTGGGGAGCCAGATATTGCTCCTTTTCCACCCGAAAATTATTGAAATGGTGATGCCACCGGAACAGGGGAGTTAATTGCTACAAGTAGCCACCTTATCCCCTGGATCGTAACGGTTCCCGGCCCATACGGGCCGCCCACGCAACCACCTCACCACACGTCCAAAAATGGTCATCAGAGGCCGTCCTTTTATCAAGTCTTCTTTAGTAGCAAATAAAACTTTCTGTGAAAGTGAATTGTAAATTATATGTGATGTGACTTTGTAAGTCTTACTGCCCCACCAAAATTTGCTCTCTGAACTGGCAACCCACCCCATGTCTATGCACCACCACCCACCTTTCTCCTTTACAGGTGATTGAATTCCACAAAACGATGCCTTTCATTATTGAGACACCACAGTTACTTGCATTTTGATC
>Ga0307514_10000474_pt1 | contig 83890 bp, 98 predicted proteins | sample 16_EM_MG_FD_203088 | JGI IMG/M metagenome (GOLD analysis project Ga0307514, IMG submission 203088) | Populus trichocarpa ectomycorrhiza microbial communities from riparian zone in the Pacific Northwest, United States - 16_EM | ecosystem: Host-associated > Plants > Roots > Unclassified | place... | reverse complement strand
TCGACTGGGCTCCGATATATCAATCATTGGTTATTGACTTATGTTGTATATGACTCTGCACACCTTGAGATGTCATAATGGTTTGATGTTGACGACACCTCATCTCCCCTAGGTCTAAACCATTGGAGCATGAGAGAGTAGTCGTTTGCTCGGCGTCTAAGGTTTCCTGCCGATAAGGAATAGCCATTGACAATAGAGATCCTACGACTACTACCGGCTTAAAGATAATATACATCTTATTTGCACTCGGCTCAATCGCTGTCGTTGGTCTATTGATACGAAGGTAGGGTAATGAGGATATTATCATTAGGTGAACAGATCCGGAAGGTTGATCCAATTAGGAAATCTGAGTGATAATTCAGGAGTTCAGATTCAGTTTCCTTATTTGGATTATCAAGTGATCCTGTATGATCTCCGAAGTATACCTGTAACACCAAAGGCGTAACAACAGGACTCCGATATATCGATTATTGGTTACTAGTATATCTCTTATATGACTCTGCATATCTCAAGATTTGATAGTGGTTTGATATTGATGACATCTCATCGCGTCAGGAATGAACCATTGGAGCATGAGTGAATAGTGATTTGGTTAGCAGTGAGGAATATGAATTCCTGCCAATAAGGAGTGACCATTAACAATAGATATCCTGTGACCATTACCAATCTAAACATAATATACATCTTACTTGGGCTTGGGCTATTTGCTGTCATTGATCCAATGATATGAACGTCAGGTAATATAAGTGTGACTAATCGGTAAACATATCTGGAAGGTAGATCCAATATGGAAATCCGAGTGATAACTTGTAATTCCAAATGGAGTATCCATATTAGGATTATCGAGTGATCTAGTATGATGCCAGAAATATACCTGTACACCAAAGGTGTAACATGCGTATTGGTCACAGCCATTTCAACATTTGACTATCCTAATAGCCAAATCTCGTAGCATCCTAACTATACCTTCATAACTTCACATGCTTTCAGAAGCACCTGAAATTGCTCTTACAGTGTATTAGAGCGCATTGCAATGCTTCGGAAGGGACTGGGAGCATCTTGAAGTACTTTGAAGCACTGGTAAGGGCTACAGGAGGGTCTGGGAGGTTTGGATGTAGCTTCTAGACCGATTTACAATTTGCTGATGTACCCTATCATACTCTTGCACAGTCATCTTATGCTTCTGAAGCCAGAACTGCACTTTTTCAAGACTTCCCTTTGGATGCCATAAGAGGTATGGCCTTGCGTTGATGATACACTCTCTGCCTTCTGGCTTTACTATTCCACCACAGCTTATGACTTAAGTATAGAGACTGACCAGTTTACAACAAGTATCAATATCTAGCCAACAATAATTCAAAATCAATTTGTATATAGTATAGCTACTCTGTGCCAAGGAGCTTTGAATTTGACAAAGGATTGTTGAACTTATGGATTGATTACTAAGGGAGAATAAAAAGAAGGAAAGCTATCTACCCTATATGGTTTCTCCATCACTTGTGGTTGCAATTCATTGCTCTTGCTGTCTGAGTCTCTTTAGCATGCTACTAGGCTACTTGAGTTCATCTTGGCAGTTTCTAGAGACAATGAATTGTCACTGGGGCAAAAATTACCTGAGTTATAGTACTATAGAGGGTCTCCTACTTTAGCAACTCAGAACTAGTATCTATCTTACCAACCACCAGCCTAAATTTGCCAAGACTGATATTAATTGACAGCTAGCTTACTTTATATGCTCTAATAGTATTACCAGTAAATTACATTTACAATTGGTGATAAAACAGAGGGTTAGGAGGTGGGCAAAAATCCGCCAGCTTCATGGACTCTCACTCACATTTTCATCTTACTCAAAATTGTACCATTTGACTTGATTTTTGTATTGACATGTAGGCCTGGGAGTTGTCTATTATACTGCTCTCTCTGATATTCTCTCCATTGTGTGGTTGTTGAGAAATTTGCAATTTTGAAAAAAATTATGGGATTCACAAGGTGCCCTGCTAGCAGCTTGTTAGGTGTGGGCGCTGGGCGTGAGGTGATGAGCCATATTGCATACACAGACTCACAAGTTCAATAACTTTGCCAAGTGTTGACACCAGATGAGCCATATTGCATTCGCAGACTCACGGGCTCAGTGGTCTTGCTAATTGTAATTGCTCTTAGATTTGGGAACCACCTTCGAACTAGATAAATGGCTAGTGGCACCAACCCCGCAACTCCTTAACCAACTTCAATTAGCCTCCAGCTGCCTAATTCAAGTATTGCGTTTGCTTTCGGTCATTGAGGATCACCCATGACCTGGAGTTCGCAGGATAGCAAAACGACACGTTATAGTCCTACGAATCTTCTTCAGTCGACCTTTGTGTCTCGTAATATGTTGCCACTTCCTGAATTGGTTCGCTGTCAATCCAATTTGGAGAAGGGAAGAGACCGGCTGTTTCCAAGCTCTTCTCTAGGACTGGGACCAGCTGCTAATTAAGGTGCAAATATGTTCTCTCGCAAAATGGCTTCGTACTTAATGATTGTCAAACGGCCGAGTCTTTGATCTGACGAATTATGTATGTGCCAGACTGCCGCAGTGACTGGTCAATGTGCCTGAAATCTACACGGAGCATTGCCTTGGGCATATCCAAGGTTTATCAGTTGGAGATACCTCCCAATGGACCCGATCATGGACTTTAGATCACACCTTTCCCCTCACGGCTTAGATTCTTGTCTGGATGAAGTGTATGAGGCGGCGGTTCAGATGTAACGGCTTCTTTGGTTTTACGTGTTTGCTTCTCTGTGAGGGGTATCTCCTAGGTATATCATTGCTCGCCAGGGACATATCCAGAGCGGATGTGATTGGCTTAATTAATGATTGTGGCCAGAAGGGTGTTCGAACACTAACTAGCTCCATCTGTATTTATGGTTCAACTGACGAGCGAGTACCAACCGTATTCTTGCTTGGAACTCTATTCAATGTGCTGTAAAACGTGCTTGCCGTTTCCTGAAGCGACGTTGGCTGGTTGAGTTCCTCTCCCAATTAACTGCCCAAGTTTGGTGGGGTCAAACCCAGCCACAACGCCACATGGCACTGTGACTGCATATGGCTCAGCCCTTGCGCCAAATTCTCACCTTGCTGCCCCGCTCTTCTCGTACCCCTCTTCTACTTAAACCTCCAAACCACCCCACCGTCTTGTGAAAAATCGTCTCTGTATGTTATTCCTTCCCTACCCTTAGCTTGCATCCCCCTTCTGCCTCTACCCTCAACACTATCACCATATTCTTTTCATTTGACTAATAAACACATTTAGCATACCGAACAAGCCTACGTTCTTCTGAGAAATTTTCACCGTCATCTCTCTCTAATCTCAACCGAAAACATCATCTACAATGGGGTATGTTGCGTCCAACTGCTGATCTTTCTTCCTTTCCACCTGGTTGGATTCCATCCCTTTCTCGTATTTCGACGGCTGCACTTGCTGCTACTTCGCCGATTGCCATTGTTGATTTCAATTTGCTTGATCTATCATTACAATTGCTAACGCTTTTGCTATAGTAAGGAGAAGTCTCATCTCAACGTCGTTGTCATTGGACACGTCGATTCCGGAAAATCCACCACCACCGGTCATCTTATTTACAAGGCAAGCCACTCCCATTAGTTCAAACTTGGATGATTTATCATCGTTTCGCTATTTTTCATTATCTAGTAAAACTATGCTAACTTTATTTTTTTTGTCTAGTGCGGTGGTATCGACAAGCGTACGATCGAGAAATTCGAGAAGGAAGCCGCTGAGCTCGGAAAGGGATCCTTCAAGTATGCCTGGGTTTTGGACAAACTGAAGGCTGAGCGTGAGCGTGGTATCACCATCGACATTGCTCTCTGGAAGTTTGAGACTCCCAAGTACTACGTCACTGTCATCGGTTTGTTCTCTCCATTTAGCCTTCTTGGTCTTAATGTATTCAACTAACGTGTGTTCAATTCAGACGCCCCTGGTCATCGTGATTTCATCAAGAACATGATCACTGGTACCTCCCAGGCTGACTGTGCTATCCTCATCATTGCCGCCGGTACTGGTGAGTTCGAGGCCGGTATCTCCAAGGATGGTCAGACTCGTGAGCACGCTCTACTTGCCTACACCCTCGGTGTTAAGCAGCTCATTGTTGCCATCAACAAGATGGACACCACCAAATGGTCCGAGGACCGTTACAAGGAGATTGTCAAGGAAGTTTCCAACTTCATCAAGAAGGTTGGATACAACCCCAAGACTGTTGCCTTCGTCCCCATCTCTGGTTTCAACGGAGACAACATGATCGAGCCCTCCAGCAACTGCCCCTGGTACAAGGGTAAGTTTTTTCTTTTACATTTTTGCCGATCTCGTACTGACTGCTTCGGGGCTTAGGTTGGGACAAGGAGACTAAGGAGGGTGGCAAGTCCTCCGGTAAGACCCTTCTCGAGGCTATCGACTCTATCGACCGTCCCGAGCGTCCATCTGGAAAGCCTCTCCGCCTTCCCCTTCAGGATGTCTACAAGATCGGTGGTATTGGAACAGTGCCCGTCGGACGTGTCGAGACCGGTATTATCAAGCCCGGTATGGTCGTTACCTTCGCCCCTGCTGGTGTGACCACCGAAGTCAAATCCGTTGAGATGCACCACGAGCAGCTCACTGAAGGTGTTCCTGGTGACAACGTTGGTTTCAATGTCAAGGTTTGTTATTCACCTATTGACCCTTGTTGCTAATCATCATATACTAATACCTTTATACTTAGAACGTCTCCGTCAAGGAAATCCGTCGTGGTAACGTTGCTGGTGACTCCAAGAATGACCCTCCCAAGGGTGCCGAATCTTTTAACGCCCAGGTCATCCTGATGAACCACCCTGGTCAAGTCGGAAACGGATACGCACCTGTCTTGGACTGCCACACCGCCCACATTGCTTGTAAGTTTGCTGAGTTGCTTGAGAAGATCGACCGCCGTACCGGTAAATCCGTTGAGCAGAACCCCAAGTTCATCAAGTCCGGTGACGCTGCTATCGTAAAGATGCAGCCTTCCAAGCCCATGTGTGTCGAGGCTTTCACTGAGTACCCCCCTCTTGGACGTTTCGCCGTACGTGATATGAGACAGACCGTCGCTGTCGGTGTCATCAAGTCTGTTATCAAGATTGACAAGGCCGGAAAGGTTACGAAGGCTGCTGTCAAGGCTTCCAAGTAAGTTCATCCGTTTTCTCACCAACAATAAGTTCTAACATGTCCGCAGGAAATAAGTGCTTCCTTCTCTGGGTTTTGGGATGATTTCGGTGTTGTGATATTCCTCTGGGTCTGGCTTGGTTTGAGTGATTGTTATAAAAAGTTGGCTGGCCACAGGTTAGGGGGATGTCTTTCCGGGTTTTCTTTTGTCATGAAATGAGAAATGATAAAGTGTTTTTTTCTGGGCCAAACTCAATTCCCACTTTCATCGTGATGTGATACTTGTGAAATTGTCCAATGACGTCTACATACCTTGGAACTCAAGCTTTGTGCCAACCGATGACAACTAGTATTTGCGTGCCGGGTAAGAAAACTATCTTCATGATTGGCTACTTTTTTTAAAGTACCTGCCACTCGTAGTCAGACATTTTTTCTAGCATGGTTGCAACTTTTCCAAAGCCTTCGCTAGCAAGTTCATTACTTGCCTTGTCAGGTACAAGCGACCGGAAACTGGTTCTTGCAACCTCATGTTCAGCAATCGACGATGTTCTGAATGGCGGATTTCCGTATGGTTCGGTCACATCTATTTCGGGTTCAATACCACCCACTAAAACATTGGTACGTGTTGTCTTGATTCCGCCGTACTGCATCGCATTGAACTAAAGTCTACCTGGTATTAGGTAGCAATGCACGCATTTGCTTCACATCTTCTCTCTGATCTTACTACTGAAGCAACATGGGTTGATACCAACGGAAGCTTCTCCGGAGGAATCCTAAAAGACATCATTTATTTCAAACTGCAGCAAGGTGATGTCAACCAGGTGCTGGAAAGGGCGAAGGTCGCCCGTGTCTTCGATCTACTTGGACTTGCGGAGACCATCGATGAGATCAAGTTCGATCACGAGAAGCGGCGGAGGGCCACCGAAGTTGTTCGCGACAGCGATAGTGAGGATGAAGATGAGGACGATGTGTTAGAAAATACCCCTTATCCACAAACGAAATGTGGAGTGAGGTTGATCGTCGTGGATAATATCACGCAGCCATATGCGTCGATGGTGAATAAGAATCAACTTCAAGGCATGGTTTCCCCCTCCAGAGACCTTGACTCAAAAGTTTGCTAAAGCTTTGTGTAGGTCAGGCAATGTTAGTGACAATACAGAGGAGTCTGGCATTGCTTTCGAGGGACTTGAATATCGCTGTCTTGCTCCTCAACGACATCCCACCTGCTACTTCTGCTCTCCAGTCCAAATATACGTCTCGACACATCACGCTCCAAAGCGTATTTGAGTCGGTTTCTTGGAGGCTTCCGCACGGCCCTACATATACGTATGGGGTTGATCTACACCTCCTGCTTTCTCAACCCCCCCAAGGACCGGGAGATGCTACTTCTCGGCTTGATGGGGGTTTTAAGAATTCACCAAGAGAGGATACGGTTGTTGAAGTTTTGGTGGATAGAGTTGGAAATAGGAGTGGACGCTGGGGAGCATTTACAATTGTGGGAACAGAACTCAGGGAGCTTATCATGCCATAGGCATCTTTCATCTAGACCCAATGTGCCTAAACAACCTATCCAGTGTACATGTGGGTTTCTCAGATCTTGAAGGCTCACCATCTAATTAAATTACGCCACCCGACCTAATCAATGGACTGCACGTGTAGTCTATATAAAGTAACTAATTCAAGGGTTGAAAACTGACTGCCACCAAAATACTGAAGACGCACGTCGTAGGTATATATTCAGACCGTTCCTTTGCAAGACCAGCATAGAATTCAAGTCAATTTTTAGTTCTGTCAGTGCAATACGCATCAAACACGGGTCTTCCAACCGTACTTTGTACAGTACAATGGATACGTGCTAGCCAAATATTACCACCCGATTTCCTCCTATATATCATTAGACCAGCTAAAAATTTGTAGCAGGGATGTACCTTGAGTGATCAAGGTGTTATGCCAAGCCAGTCTTCTTAATCCATTCAAGCCTCTTTAAGTTTTCTTTCACCAGAACATGCCACCACCATCATCAGGGTCACTGTTAGCAATATGTTGCCGCTGCCAATTACGAGCTGCTTCTCGATCACCAAACACGACTCGTGCCATCGGCATCCGTGCAGCATCCAAATCGACCGTATATCCGACGTCCTCGACTTTCAACGATGATAGTACTACGCCATTCTCCAACCCAAATCAAGGTACCAAAACAAAGTCCGGACAGGAACTCATTGTCCTCGGGCCGCTACGTCCTCGTCCTCTACCATCAGTAGACGGACTGTACAATACGGTTGAACCTCTCAGCACAGGCGGGCTAGCTGAATTGTCAAAATCAATTCTTACATATGAACGGGAGGCGGAGCTTGATTCGACAAAAATGGAGATATCATTGTTGAAGCCGTTGGAGCGACGGGTCTCCAAAGAACGATTTGAACAGCTTTACAACCAGCTATTTCAAGCCTTCAATCTCTTTCAATTGCGGAGTTACTATGATAGCGCGGTCCCACAAACCTCTACAACACCGAAACTTGCCAAATCTGCGCCAAAAATAGATACTATAAAATGGATAATGCAATATCGATGGGGTATGGTAATTGCCGAGGAAATCGCCGAGCGTGAGGACGTTATTGTCACCGAAACAATAAAGACAAACAAACGCGACATCTTCTTCCTTATCGGCGAGGGTATGCTTCACCCAGCGTTTGCATTTTTTAGGGATGAAAGTCGTGACAGTAACTGATAGATTTAGACGGTCGTATCCTACGATACTGGGCCCATCGTGGTAACGCTAGGATTACAGTGGATGTGGCGAATAACTTGCTCAGTATACGGGCAAGTCGTGCTAGCATAGAAGAGATTCAGAAATGGTTGGATCATCTTCTCAGCTCGATCCTGACCGAAGTTTTGGACATCTCTGCCACATCAAGAATTGCACCTTTTGGAGATGGTGCTATTCCAGTAATTGCGCGCATGACGAACACTTTCATTGAGCGCATAGATAACCGCACCGTACGTGGTTCATATACACCAAGCGCTACTTTGATACTGACTACTATATAGCTTCGCATTGCCGGCCTTGGACCTGAGAGAAATAGAATGGACGACGCTCGACGCCTCCTCTTGTCTTCAATTGATTTACGACTTCGATCCAAGGAATCTTTATTATTCAACCCACCCATGGACAATGCGAAAAAAGGTGCTCTATTCCCTTTCTCTGAGGGATCTGCATTGCCATGGACTTTCCGGAACCAAAACTGGGGTCGCTGGAAGCTCGTGACGAAAAAACCCCTTCAAGGCATCAGCCGGCCAAAGTTTGCAATAGATACCTTCGACATCATAAGGCGAGTGGATGGCGGCCGGGGATCCCTGGAGACCGTTCGCGAGGCACTGGACCAAATGGGCGGAAATATACCCCAAGATATACGGGAACGAGGACTAGCAACAGAATACGAGGCAATAATATGTCACCTCCTCTACAGCATTAACACCGACGACTATAATATCAGGGCCGACCATTATGAGCTTGATATGCCAAGCTTCATTCAAAAGTTTCACGACAAACCCCGAATCCTTTGCAACGCCTTCCCCGGGATTCCAGTGTTCGCGCAAGACCCAATCGGGCGGTCCAATTTCGAGATCCCCGCGCCGCCCCTGCAAGGTGCATCCTCTAAGGAATATTTCCAGCTTCGATTTCTTCCATCACCGTGGTCAAACCCCACTTCTTTTGAGCGCTACCCACCCGTTCGAATGACGGTCGAAATCGACTCCATTGCTGGCACCCCACATACACCCAGAATATTCGCGCTAGGGTCTGAATGCAACGCAGACGTACTGTTACCCCGACTACCCTGCGATCTACGATTCGTACGCCGCGACGAGTGTCTCCTCCACGTCCGAGATGATACTGAGCATGGCGGAGTTGATTCCAGAGAATGGGCTAGATTCATGACAGAGAGTCACTTGAACCCTTCTCAGAATTTGAAACTCCGTGCGTCACCAAAACTGCAGATTCATATCCCGCCGTGGATGGTTCTGCCCTCAGCCTGGGCTCCTACCGCACCCTTTGCTGCACCGATCGATTACACGTTCACTGGGATGGAATACCGGCGCGTAGTCAGCCTGGAAGAAAAGGGATACGTCCTTTCACGCACTGTGGTGGAGGGTGGTGTTAGCGGAGGTCGAAGAACAGAGGTGAAATTGCAATACGTTCCGTCCTCCCGTTCTTCAGATCCTGCGAATGGGCATGGTAGTGAAGGTGCCGAAGCCTCTAGTCCTTCTGATCCCCTCTCTGTTGGTGAAGGCTTTGTTGCGTTTGTGAATAAAGCAATTAGTTTCGTTGCTTCGGTGGACAGCTTCCTGGGTAGGAAGGGATCGCCGTGAGAAGTCCTTCTCGTCTGTATCATTAGGATTTTACTTTGTATGTATCTATGGGGTGTATGTATTATATGGCGTACGTTGGTTGGTGTTATTGATAGTGGGTACATAGCGGTTACGACACATGTAAAATACAATAGATGGGGCCTTTGGGTAATCATGCAGTCATAACTTTTTTTTTTGATAGTGTCCTCAAAGAATGACAATCGGATGAACCTAGGTGGGTACAATTTGATTGAATCCAATGTGACAAGTGACAGACAGTTACTACCGATCCAGTTAAGAACGCCTGCTTGACAATGTGCTTTGTTGAGTGCATCCCAAGACCAAAGAATATGTACACGCAAACGATAGCCCTTTACCAGAAGAACTATGACCACTAATAAAAAGTCCCGGAGAACAAATAACTTAAACCATTGCAATCCCACGCGCCGAAGAAGCAAAACCAAGCACAAGCAATCAAAATGCAGTACATCATTGAAAGAAAAAAAAACACCTAAAGAGGTTATTATCTCTCACTATAATCTGTCCGATGACGTTTACTGTTCCATCCAACGAATAATAAAGCAAAATAAACAAAGCAAAACGGTGGTTTCCGTTGCCTCCAAATGGATTGATTACCGGAATTCGTATGTTGGAAATACAGGTTTTTGTGGCTTCAAGGTCAGCTCTTGATATGGCTGACTCTGTGGATCATAGTAATATCCCTGAATATGACCATCTTCTCTCTTCAAAGACAAGAAATAGAAACCGCCAATAGTGAGGCCGCCAACATCAGGATCAGGCGAGATGAAGCACTTCTCTATAATTCCTGTTCAGCCTTAAGCTACAGAATCCACTGGGTAAACATACCTTTCCATCTCATGAAAACCCAGTTATCGGTCAGCTCTTTCATGAAGCTTTTAGAGACTAAGTTCTTGACAAGTTCCTTATTGCTCATGTGTACAAACGGCTCCAGCTTGCGCCAGTTATTTGCATCATCCGACAGACTGCTGGAAAAATTCAGGGTCTCGAAAGAATGTTTGTTGAAGTCTATAATCTCGCCCTCCAGGTAAGTTATTATGCTGGAGGAGGCGGAGTTGGTTTTCCTGTCTGTGAATGCTTCCATAGTACCCGCTGCAAATTCGGGCTAGTTAGATAGATCTAAATTGATAATCAAGTGAACTTACTCAGGCGTAACTGGGAGTAGTCAATACTCGATATGCTAACCTTTACGGTCCACTGACTTGCGCTGGCAATTGAAGACCCTCTGGTAGAGGAACTTTCACCGTCAATGGATGGTAAACTATTGGATATATTTGCATGCAACGAGGAAGTTGACGAAACAGAAGAGTGCGCTGAGCGCGGCGATATGGCAGATAGGGTCGGCGCAATTTGAGATCCCCAAAATACACCACCGGCCTTCAACCACGAGGTTTCAGCTGCCCGCATAAACGATGTATTCAAGACGAAATCTTCGCATCGGAGTTGCTCCTCACAGAGCTCCAGCCAGTCCTCACCATTATGAACTCCCGCCCTGACCGCCAAGCGCAAGCTTTCTTCGGGAGTACGACACATCCGAACTTTTGAAAGATAATCAATTGCTTTTTCAACCTCTTTGGATGCCGCCGGAAGGAATAAGTCTGTCCCGTGGTCACTTCTGCTAGGCCTAAAAAACCGAGCTCGGGATACAGTATCCGATGCACGCCCATCTAATCTAGACCTGCTAGCATCATCCATTCGTTCTCTTTCAAGCAAAGTAGGGTCTTGCCAGTGAGCTCGTGGGTAGCTGGGTCGACGCGGATTGTTATTCCTCAACGACTGCATAACTGCCATCCTAAATGTAGAATCTCCAGAGCCAGGTCCAGGGCCTCCACCAAGCTCCCCATATCGATTTGACACGCGAAGCTCTCTTGCTTCCAAAAGTGAATTAATATCCCTCGCGTGATACGGAAGCTCCATTGACAAGTCTTCATCAAGCGTACCATAATTAAACAGTGGTGGCAAAGTACGACTTTCGGGATCGTCTGCGCCACCAACAGGTACACCTGGTGCTGGGGCCCAGTCATACACTGATTGCCGTTGGCCCGGTCTCACCAATGGTATGCGTGGACCATAAGCCTGATCCCTCGGTTGCCTAAAGTCTTGATCTCGAGAATTGCGACGACTGGCGCCAGCTCTGCGAGGTCGGGCACCCAAATCTATCCCATGATCATAGGTTCGGTGAGGGCGATGCAGAAGTGATACGCCGCCAGACCGAGCTCCTCGTGAATCTCCGTCAAACAAAGACGGCGTATGTCGAGCTAGCGGGAGGTTGCGAGCAATGTCGAATTCAGCAGCACCAGGTAAGGGGGCCGATCTTCGATGCGGTGCAAGCGCAGGAGTGTCCTAAATACAAACGAAAGCTTATCAGCGCGGATATTCTTTGAACTGCAGAGGAGCAGCTGCCGAAACAACGAGGTCTACGGTCGTGATTGCTTACCGAAGGAGAGTTGGCGGGAGGCATCTGCAGCTCGTATTGTAAATAATGGGGAAGCTGGATCGAAATACAGAGCTGAAGCCCGGTCGGGGAGGGGATCGGCAATGTGGTGGAAGTGAAGCAGTCTGGGTGAGATAGTGCTAGTCAGTTGCCCGAGATGGATTGGTTGTCGAGCTACCACTTATCCTAGAGTGGAGCTAGTTCTACTCCCGGTAATTGCTGGTGCTGGTGCTGGCGCGCAAATCGGCAAGGCTGAGTGAAGAAGAAGCTCAGCCGTTGCGATGTGGTGCGGAGGTAGGTTTGTGGTTGTGGTGCGTGCGGTTGATGTGTCAGGAGCTGCTGCTGCTGCTGATCTCGGCATCAGCGGCTGTCACTCTGGGTATGCCATTTGTCGTGTGTTGCCAGGCGGAAACAAACAAACAAAACGACAATGCCACGATGCCTCTTTGGCTTTATCATTATTATACTTAATTTTAATCATATAATATGTGTTGGATTAATCCTGTCGATGATTTCGCTCGTTTTCCGTTTCTTTCAGCCGTGAAACCCACTCAATCAACCCCAACAAACTTAGCACCGTACTGTATAACTAATTTATCGCTCAGGTGTCCCAGGTTCAAGGGAATTGTCAATGGCTCTTCTCTGGGGAGCTAATCCCAGCTAATGTAATGTAATGCAATGTAGTGTAGTCTCCGACTCCCCGACCTGCTTTAGTCCCCTGCTCAATCACTTATCTGCATCAAACGTGCGTGCTACATATGACTGCGTGGCTTTCTGCCTCACTTTCTGTCGACTCGCGGTGCTATAGCCACTTAAGCACCTCGTAATGCCATATCTACCATAGTGAGCAGAACCATTAGATCGAGCACTGATTGTACCCTAGAAGCCAATGTGTTGCTGGAACGGCTATAAACCCCACCTTCAAGATAAATCGGAAGCCAGGTGAGGCATTGATCACGGAAAAGACGTTTATACTCCGACTTCACTTCCAATTCAACCCAAAGGTACCTACAAACACTGAGGTAGAGTAGATCTAAGTGCATATATCTATCTTGGTAGGGAATTTACATTACAACCGACTACTGGGGCTTGCCCCCTTAGACCTAACCATCCATTTCCCTTCAAACACACTCAATCGCGCCAAACTACACCGAGCTTCAAGCCTTAGTTTCCCTGCCTCCGGATCAAAATGGAAACGTCCGAGATCTGTCACTTTTGTGAAATCCCTGAAGTGCGAATGCATCTCCATGATTTGGGGGCTTAGTCCATAAACCTCACTTCTGCAACGTACGATATAGCTGCAATACAGTACCTAGGTAGGTATAGAAAGATTCTCATCATCGATATATCTGAGCTCATCGTTGATTTTTCCATGAAAAACTAGATATCATTTCCTGCATGTGAGAGTCCATAGTTGCGTTATAAGTCGTTTCTTGTTGCTTGCTGCTCGTCCTCCTGCCCATCCAGACGACTTGTAGGCAGTTGTGGTAAGGTACACTTTTACCCTTGTTGTCCTCTTCCCCGGAACGCATGAACTCTCCTCCTCGATTGTTGTCGATTCCACACGATGTCATGGGATCCAAATACTTTGCACCAGTAATATATTACCCGGGCACATCCTCAAGGAACCGGCAATTGCAAATGAAAAAAAAAAAAAAAAGGCACTCCTTACCTTACTGCTGACTTTGTTGTACCTCTGCATGCATTAGCCCAATTTTTCATTACGATGAGGTCGTGATGAATAGAGATCCTGATGAATAACTCAGTAGGTATGTCTGGTGGTAGTTTACGTCCGTTGGGTACGGTAGCCTGGGGAGTGGGGAAGGTGGGGAGTGGGGAGTTGTTTTACCCCTCTCTTTGATCAGAGAAACGTCCCATAAAGTCACTTAAAGATATGCACCTCAAAACCACACAGAGGGGAAACCCAGTACTCGAATATCATGAGCCATTCCGTATTCAGCAGCCACATGCGTAGCGTGGAGTACCCTAGCTGGCTCCAATTGCGCAAGTCGAAGTATCACTCCTACCCTCCTATGTAGCCGTCTAATTCTGCCTCCAATTCATACCAAGCGTCCCATCTAATATTTGTATCTAGAAATATTGCAGGAACACCTGGATGAAACTATTCCAAACGGAGTTCCCGCAGGCCTGTCCGCGTTCCGATCTCGATGGTACGATTTTTTTTCTCCTCTTTGCTCTCTCCCACGGCTACTCTGTCCATTCAATTGCGGACGTGCATCGTCGGTTTTTCAACCCACGGAAGAGAAATTTAGGAACCGGTGACAAACTTTGACCTGCAAGACGCAGTTCGCTAAAGATATCGATTATCGGTATCTAATAATGATAGGTGTTTCCCAGTATCTCACTCTCCAATCGTCTGCAAATCCGAACAGCGTTTTCTCAATCCACAAATCCAGCGGCTTTCACCTCACAATCACGCAACACAACGTTGAACACGCAGCACGCACACCTTCGCATCTCCTCCTTTCCCCTACTTTCCTCGACCATGTGAGGGATTCGGCGTTCCAATGCTATCACAGCCCACAGCGGTTTATGCGCGGCAGAAAAAGCGGCCATATCGGCACTTGTGAGTTGAACAACGATTCTGTCGTTCGTACAAACAAACCCATCAAACTCTAAGAGACAATGGCAAGCTGCAGCTCTTATCTTTTGCAGCCGGCAAACAGTTTTCGTTCCATTGCTTCGAGCAAAGTGGCTGAGAGGCTGGTTGCACTCAAAATCACTATCTACACTCTAAATCTTAGTTTCCTGATGTTAGTTATGTGCCGGACGTTGAGGGGGGCGCATTGGAGGAGTCAAGCTATCGTCTGACGTCGGGGTTGTCGATCAGCTTGCATTTGCATCCTGCAGCTAGAATCACGATGATGCATCCGAATTTTGAAACCCGAGGACTAGGGCGGCAGGGATTGTCGAAGTAAAGTAAATCCCGATCCCGTTGTAGCACATACCTTGTAGCTCCACCGTAAACTGGCGAATGAGTTCCCGTGGAGAGGTACTTTACTCGCAATGCTTCCGGTATCTAGATGGAATATAAAATCTCCCGGGCCTTCCATCCTCCAGCGCAAGCACCCGTTAATATCTTTCAGAGCAACTTCCTCTTCTCCTCTTAATTGTAACCAGTTCCTAGTCTGTCCCACAAGATCTGGCTCCAGTCCACAGACTAGAATAATCCGAATCTATCGATATATAAAATCCCATCCAGGTTATTACCCCTTCCCCTGTTCTTCTCGTTATCGGTTTCCACAATTTCTCAGGTTCGGACTCACGGATTTTGTTTCGCTTGGTTTCCACCCAATTGCTCTGCATTGTTTTGAGACCAGCAAGCGGCAGCGGCTGTAATTAACACGATGTCTTTTTCATTGCTTTTCGCACTTCCCAATCATTTGCATCTGATATACCCTCCAGCATTGGTCTTTCCGTTGACATTGTTTTACTGAAGCTACCATCACATATATACATCACAATGGCCAAAATCAAGACGATAGAATATTTCCGCGTCCTCCCCCGATGGCTCTTTGTCAAGGTCACCTCAGAAGATGGATCATACGGCTGGGGAGAGTCTACACTGGAAGGCCACACGGAAGCAATCGAAGGCAGTTTGGACGAGCTTATTGGAAGATTCATTGGCTATGAAGCAGAGTAAATCTCCATATCTCCACAAACATACATTTTCACCTCAATTAACATTTTCACAGCGATATCGAGCATGTCTGGCAAGTAGCCTGGAGATTAGGCTTCTACCGTGGCGGCGCCGTCTTCATGTCTGCTATCTCCGGAATTGATATCGCCCTATGGGATCTGAAGGGTAAATATTTAGCCGATATCTTGATCCTCACTAACAGCTCGTGGCCAAACAGGCCGCAAACTTGGCGTTCCGGTGTATTCCCTCCTTGGAGGAAAGCTTCGCGATAAGGTCGCTGTATACTCCTGGATTGGAGGCGATCGGCCCAGTGATGTGACGATTCAAGCGTACTTCCTCCATTTTACCACTCTTTAGGCTCTTTATTAACATTTCACCACCAGAAAACAACGCAAAGCCCAAGGGTTCACCACTATCAAAATGAACGCCACTGAGGATCTAGGCTGGCTCGATTCTCCGAGCAAACTGCAAGCATCTGTGGACCGTCTCAAAGCTGTGAAAGAAGCCGGCCTAGACGCCGGTCTCGATTTTCATGGCCGAGTTCACAAGCCCATGGCGAAGCAGCTTGCAAAGCTACTCGAGCCCCACCAGCCGTTGTTTATCGAGGAGCCATTGCTTTCGGAGCATCCAGAGGCAATTAAGCATTTCAGCCAGCAGACCACAATCCCAATTGCGTTGGGAGAACGACTCTACAACCGTTGGGATGTGAAGCCGTTTTTAGAGTCTAGCTGCATTGATATCTTGCAGCCTGATGTTTCGCATTGCGGTGGTATCTCGGAGATTCGAAGAATTGCGGCCATGTGTGAGGCATATGATGTAGGACTTGGTAAGTCCAATATTTGAACCACGTGGTGGATTGTGAACGACTAACACTTCCAGCCCCGCACTGTCCTCTCGGTCCCATCGCTTTTGCTGCATCCCTCCAGATCGCTGTATCTTCGCCAAACTTTGTCATCCAGGAAATGTCACTTGGTATCCATTACAACAAAATGACACCTCCGGGAGCCGGAACTTTCGATCTTTACAGCTACCTAAAAGATCCCTCAGTCTTTGATGTTTCTGAGGGCTTTGTCAAGCGTCCTACTGGCACTGGAATTGGAATCGAGGTTGACGAGGAGATGATCCGAAAAGTTAGTAAGGACTGCAAAGCGTGGAGGTGTTTGGAATTCTTTGGGCCTGGAGGCGAAGTCAGGGAGTGGTAAATTCTTAGCTTTCAATTGGTATACAAAGGGAGAGCTCGAGCACACAATCAGGGGAGCTTTTATCGGTATACAAACGCACATGATCAGAAAAGGTGCCGCGGGAGTTATCTTGGTTTATGATCCATTTACGTACTTCCTAGTAGTTATTAAGTTTTAATAGTTAACCGAATGAAATTTTGACTGCTTAAGAGTTTTTGTCTCCACTCAATATACTTGCTTAGTATGAAGTACCTTGTACATGTATCAGGACAAATTTTTATCCGGTGGCCGATCTATTTATCTCACTCCAAAACCCTACCAACCAAGGATAACGATAATCAAACGGAATAACTTTCAGAGAGGTGTGCCTGGATTAACTTCCAGATCTCTGGGTACGATTGTGCAAGTGCAGAATGGGCCAATACATCTTTAATCCAACCTCACACACCATTTCCACCTGGCAAATCTCCTGCACCTGCATATCATTATCAACCCGGTTTTCAAGCCTTCTATGCATGGCGTTATCCTTCGTAATTTCTCTGTACCACCGCACCAAATCTCAACGCCCCATCAGGTTGCTTTTCCGGTAGCCCGTCCAACCATGTGCATGTGAAGAACATTTGAACATTTTTGTGCGATAAGAGCTACGAGTCCGAGTGACAATCGGTGCCCGCAACTGCGATCTCGGATCGCTACTCCCCCAATTGAATCTCTAGATATAAATCCAACAAGTTTATCTAAGCCACCGGATGGGCCTCCTACAACTTCTGAAAACAGACCGTGCAGATTGTCTGCCCTTTCTGCCCGCCAAAGGTAAAACTTGAATACTTGACCTTCCCAAACCACCTCAATTCCGCGCATTCAGCCTCAATTCTCCTTTTCAGCTCCTCCTCCGTCCAATTACAACTAGTAACGACCAGCCAGCCACCCTTCTTCAAAACGCCCGCCACCTTATCTGGGTAACACTCCACAACCCTCCGTCCGTCCAGCGCCTCATCGCTCAAAGAGATGGCATCAAAAGTTCCCTTATCCAGGACAACCTCAAATCCCGCCTCTGGAACCCACGCGGCCGATGCGAGATCATCCTTAATAACATCCACCACCTCGAACCGCGTGCTGTCCGCCACACCACGCCCCTTTGCTATCGTCTCGGCGAAGGTGACAGACGCGGGTGAGTAATCTATTCCAACCATAGTACCCGAGTAGCCTTCTTCGAGAAGCTTGAAGAGGAGGTGACCGTTTCCAGTGCCGACATCTAGAAACGAGGTAGTGGATGGAGATAGCGGCAGGGTGTTTAGGTAGCGTAGGATTCGGTCTTCGGCGTCAGACTCTTCGAACCAGATTACTCCTTCGTCATTTGGGTTTTCGAGGAAGTTTTGGATCTCGTTATGGTAGGCTTGTTCCCAACTGCTGCGAATTACTCTCAACAGGGGCCGTAAGCGATTTCAACAGAGAAGGAAGCTCACTGCTCTTTTGTGCTGAGCTTGGAGGGGCCGAGATGCTCCATGTCGCTGCTCAAGGTTGTTTTGGTAGTCATTGTCGATGGAGGATGTAGAGGCAGTATGCGGGGTGAGGCTCTTCATATTCAACGGGAAGTTCCGAATAGTGGGGTATCATACATTACAGTTGTCCGAGTGTTGGGGTCTATCAAAAAATTGGCTCCCAATTCAGTACCTCACCGTCTTAATCTCCTTCCCATGCTTCTCCCAAAAACTTCTGCAACTTCCATGTCCGCCCCAGCCGTGATTCCACCAGTTCGGCCGTTCGGTCTTTTCCCTCAATCCTGGCACCAATTCCCCCATCCCCAATTTACATAACTTACAGACTTTCCCACTTCCTCTTCCCTGTCCTACCTTCCATTCTTCTAAGTCCGGTACAACCTCACCCATCGCCGCTTTTAGCCTCCCTATCCCCTCCTTCCAGATACGCATTGCTTCCTTAACCTCCCTGTCCTCTCTTTGCACCTGTAAATTGGTCCCAGCACCTAGCTTCATACCTCCTCGTCCTCCGGCTTTCCCAGCTGGTGGAAGGTTTGCCGAGGACCACGTCTGACGACGTCGCCCAGCGATAATTCGTCCTGCTACACGCCCGACCTCACATACACCCTCTAAGAATTCCTTGGTCTTTGGGTGCGCGAGTACCCTTTGTCGTAACGGAAAGGGAAGTCCCTTCAATTGGTCGAGGAGGTGGTTTTGGGGTAGCGAGAAGAGAGGAATGATCGTCTGCAGAAGTACAGCAACTGGTGGGAATTGTTCTGGCGGTGGAGGCTGTGGTGGCTTCGGCGATAACGCGAAAGCTTTCAATGATATATTTGTAGGAGGCGGCACGGCTGGAAGACTCGTAGAAGTTCGAGGCAGGAACTGAAATGCTGGTGGCTCGGGTACTCTAGACGGGGCTGGCCTAAACGACACCACTAACGTTTCCATAGTATGCCGGGATGTCGGTGGCGGGGGAGTGGGCCGGGGCGGAGAGGCAAAGAAAGCTTGAGGTTCGGGCGTTCTACTAGGCGTTGTAACGAAGTCACCGAAATCATCTTCATTTGCTGCAACAATACCGGCGGGGAGGGAGTTTCTAGATGGTTCTGGTTTCGGAGGCGAAGGGATCGAGATCCCAAAGTCGTCAAAGAGACTTTGGGAATGGATATGATTGCGAATGAATTTCGATGGTGGTGGTGGCCGTGGCGCCGCCGAAGCGGTTTCGAAGGTTCCAAAATCGTCAAACCCATCGTTTGTATAGAGCTCACTCGTCGACGTGCTCCTCTGCGGTGCCAAATCGAGCAACCCGGAGGAATAAGAGTCTATACGTGAAGATTTGTTGTATCCAAAAGATGATCTTGGGCTAACAGGCCGTCGCTTCTCTTGATGTTGGAGTGCGCTCACTGGTCTGCTCGGTGATTTGGCGGAAACAAGACCGGTATCCATAATACCCAGGAGATCATCGAAGGTTGCGGCGCTGGGGCTATGGCGGTGGCCATGGCTGAGCGAATGCGACGCATTGTGTTGGATTTGAGAACAAGGTCTTGGTGGATTAATCTGTGATTGTAAATGTGAATGTGTGTGTTTGTGTGTTTGTGTTGATTTCTGTTGGACGGCGGGGGTTGGGGGTTTAGGGGGTTGGTAGAAGGAGTCGAACTCTCTCAGGAGATCCTGTGACATGGCTACGGGCAACAACACCACATGTGACGGAGAAGAAGTTCCTCGTACTGGATGAAAACGACGCTCATGGTAGGGCGACGGTGGTCGTGGTGGTGGATGGATCGAAGAATCCTAAAATATAATAAGCTTCCCCTCGGATATCGGATGCGATGCCTGAGTCGACGTGAGACGCAAGTCGGGAGATGCGTTGCTATTCTAAGCTGGACAGGACACGGTTGCCCCCTCCGCCGCAGCTCAAATGTCAAAAGTATACTTTACTCCACCGTAAACAATGAACTCAACATATCCTACATTTTCCCCGCCATATAGGCTCACTCTTTTGAAGCACGTCGTTCTTTACTAGTTGACTACTATCCAGCACTCATCTAAACTCATCGCGCGAATACAGACACGAACATGGCGCGTCGAAAGCAATTCTCGCTACAGCGCAATCCGCCTTCCTCTTCCTCCGGAGTGACCACCCCTTCAAGCTCCGACCATGACCCAATAACAGAAGCCGCCGAATCTCTAACCCACCAAGCCGAACAAGCCCCCGACCATGGAAGTTCAATCTTTCAGCTCATCATTTGCATTAGCGGGATCTACGCTTCATTGTATGTTCCCTCCTCCGCCGTTCCAGAGCCTATAGCTAATTTCTTCCGCAGCCTTGTGTGGGCCCTCCTCCAAGAGCGCATTACCACAACCTCGTATGGGCCTAACAAAAAGATCTTCCGCCACGCGCTGGTACTAAACACTGTACAATCCCTCTTCGCCTCGCTCTCTGGGTACGCCTACTTCCGGATCAGCTGTAGTAGCAGCAGCCTCACGGCAGCATCAAAGCGTGTTTTCCCCGGTGCTTCCATCTCTTTTCGCCTTCTCCTAGTGGCACTAACGCAAACCCTTGCCTCGCCATTCGGCTACGCAAGTCTCAAGCATATCGATTACATCACATACATCCTCGCCAAATCCTGCAAGCTGCTCCCCGTTATGTTTCTTCATGTAACACTTTTTCGGCGGAAATACCCGCTCTACAAGTATCTTGTTGTTGCGGCCGTGAGTGCTGGAGTGGCTGTCTTCACCCTTTACCCATCACACCCCAAGAAGGCGAAGAAGTCAGGAGTGTCCAATGAGGAGAAAAATGTCATCTGGGGGATGATGCTCTTGATGATAAACCTTCTGTTTGACGGGTTGACCAATACGATTCAAGATGATATATTTGCGAAAGCGCCAAAGGGGACTGTGTCGGGGCCTCAGATGATGGTGGCATTAAACACCTTATCTTCAGTGCTGACAAGCGCGTATCTAGTGCTTAATCCGTGGAGCACAGAGTTGAAGGATGCTTTGGCGTTTATTGGAAAGCACCCTAAAGTTGGAATTGACATTTTGGGGTTTGCGTTCTGTGGTGCTGTGGGACAGGTGTTTATCTGTGAGTATCATTATAGCGATGTTCTGCAGCGAGTTCGGTGCTAATGGACGAGATGTAGTTTACACTCTTGCCAAGTTCGGTTCATTGGTTCTGGTAACCGTAACGGTCACGCGAAAGATGTTATCCATGGTGTTTTCCGTGGTTGCATTTGGTCACAGTCTCTCAATCATGCAGATGCTCGGTGTTGGGTTGGTGTTTTCTGGTATTGGTGCTGAGGCAGAGGTAAAACGGAGGAATGGCGTTGCAAAGAAGCGGAACGGTCATATGAAGGAGTAAAGAAGCCATTCTTCGATAGACCGCGTAGTACGAGACACATTTTGGCTTCGAAGTGGACAAATTACGATTAGATATAGACTTTAAGCTACCGCTGTAGAAATGTTATTGTTCCACTTCCAATCATGTACCTAGTCTTGAGCTAAACTCTACCCGAACATCATATGGTAATTACATTCATTTAAAGAACTCCGGCTTTGCGAATTTAGAGGAATGTTTCCAGGTTTAATTCCACAACTGAAACAGGGTATGGGATTTCAAACTTTTCTAGAACCGACGGGTGCAAACTATATAGTAAAGGCTATTAGTGACGTGGAAATCACGAGTGACTAGGCGTGAACCTACATTCCAAAAGTTCCAATAGTTTCCGGCTCGTGGATGATTTCAGTCTTAACAACCTTCTCATCGACGGTCTCCTGCTTTGTTTCTTTTCGTCTGATTCGGATGGAAGCCCCTCGGCCAGGGAAGTAAGTGGGATCTGTAAGATATTAGCTTGAATACTTACGTTGAGCTTTGCTCAGTTATGCTTACCGTCAACCGGCTCGATCCAGTATCCCTCTTTCTGTTCAGCTGCACCGGACGCGGAAGCTCTAGTGCTGAGCATCGCCATTAATCGGTCCAATAAGCCATGAATAACTTCGAAACCACTAGTCTTGCCACAAAAAGCAGCAGCAAAATGACGCTCGTTTTTACTCTTCCGCTCCACACTTTCATCCTTGAACGCAACGTCACTGGCCTCGAAAACCTTGATAGGTAAACTGTGCTTCCTGTTCTCTCTAATGGTCTTCAGAAGTCCTGGAAGAAGACTAGTGCGCACGATTTGATATTCTGCAGTTTTAGGGTTTGCTAGCCGCACTGCGGTCTTTCCGTCGTCATTGCGGTTGAGCCACGCAAAGTTCTCATCATGCGAGCACAAAATCAGAGGCATAACCTCAGACCATCCACACAACGCAGACTCAAGACGGACAATATCCGCGAGTTTGTTTAGTGGTAGAGGTGCGGCAATTGTACCGCTGCCCTTGGGAAATGTTCTATCAAGCTCGTTGAAACCGTATGCGATGGCTACATCTTCCATGATGTCGCACTGGTGCAGCACGTCTGCCCTAGTAATGGGAATCTCAACATCTAGCAGGTCTGCATTGTCTGACGATGGTTTTGCCGAGATACACATTTTAGACAATAATTTGCATATCTGCTCGGCTGAAAGGTCGAGACCACAGCAGGCATTGATATAAGAGATCTCTGCCGTTGTAGTGCGGGGAGTAACATCTGGAACCTCTCTAGTTTGCTGGTTGTGGGGTGATATAATCTTAACTGGCTCAACAGTGAATGGCTCGTCACAGTATTGCGAGAACATGGCAATAAGCATGTTAGTCACGATTTCTGCCTTGGTACGATCCGTAGCCGTGACTTCGATGAGGACGTTTCTGGTATCCAGAGTGATCTTGGAACGGTCTCCATTGATGATGGGTGGCAGCGAGCATACAGTACGCTCCGAGTCCAGAACGACTGGATATACTCGCGAGTCGCGGATAATGTGAAGATAACGTCCAAGATGTTTGTCGGCCTATCTATGTAAGACACGGTATGTTTCAAAGGTAGGTGTTGTACCTCGTAAAAAGTCATGAGCTCACGAGCATTCATAACCTTCTCCTGATTTAATGGAGCAAAAACAATGTCCTCCGGGCGTAGAGCTTCATATGTAAAGGGCCCTTTGACGGTGTCTAGATCGTGAGTGCCCATCGAGACCAGGGTTCTTTGCCGGCACAAATTCTGGTGTAGCTTGTCTTGGAGTGCAATGAAAGAGTCATAGCGCTCTTGCGTGAAATTGATACTGCGCAATACTGCAGCAGAAATGTAGGGGCGTATTTGAGTGGTCTGGGGGCATTGATCAATATCTTCCCAAGGCAACTAACGGACTTCATCGCGAATACCTCCTTATGCACTATAATCTGGTGGATTTCACCGTCTGGTGGTGCAACGACTCTGTAATTTGGTATGGATGTTTTCTCCGCGAAGATATTGAGCATCAAAGCTATTCCCTCAAAGCATAGCATGTCATATCTAGTCGCAAATATGAGTCAGAGCCCCTCAGTGCACCCGCTGAGTATGGTTGGTGGTTACCTGTTCGCGGGAATTTCGATCTTGAGCTGTGGAGCTTCGTCTTTTGGTCTGTCCTTATGGTATTCAGTCTTCGGGGTTGTTAATTCAGAATCTACTGATACAGCATCTCGTTGGAGTTTCGTACGTCTTCATCTAGTTCAATGCCTGCGACGATATGTTAGTGGGGTAATCACCACAGCTCCAATTGAGAGCCGCATACCAAATTCAAAGCACAGCTCATCGAACTCTTCAGTAGTGTACTCATGGCTGAGGGCCTTGAAGAGAGCGTACTTATCAACGGAGATGGTTGGCATGTTGGTGTTGGTGGGTGATAATCCGTGAGGATGTGACTGAGCTGATGGAGGGGTAGTGTGAGAATTGGCTGCGGGGCATATCACTGTCCGGTCAATCGGGTAACAAGGCGAATCAATGAGACGCCACACGACAAGGGTCCAGTGGACGTGCACAGCCACATGCCGCGGTTGGCGCACCTAAACAAATCGAACTTCGAGCGTCGAGTTCTCTCCTCGAGCAAGTGCTTCTAGGTAGTACCTCGAAAGAAGTCCTTTACAGGAGAGCTTCTTTGGCGCTTTGGCTATGAAGTTGAGAAAGTCCCTGAATCAACAGAATTGAAACTTTTTTGTCTGGTTTCGGTTGCTGTCGAGATATCCGTCTGTCCTGTCCTGTTGTCCTGTCGTCTGCTTCTTTCCACAACACAACCACAGCCCCTCATCCGCATTGTTCACAGATCAAGAATTCTACTCAACCCCTCCCCCACCCCCATTGCAACCCCGCCAAACGCTATCTCATCATTGTTCTCGTCCTCCTCTCCGCTTCCGCCGCCATCGTTCTCCTCATCTGTGCATAATCTCGTCTCGACTTTTACCTTGCTATCATCGGTCGCAATCAATCATCATCGGTGCCCCGTTTCATCACCGCGTCAGTGCCCCAGTACTCACTCATCACTCTCTCCCATATCCATCTCCCGCACCATCAAATTCGCTGCTCCTCTCAACTTGAAGAGGCTGCCCGTGGATCGCGGCGTGTTTCTACTGTCTCCCTTCGCTCGGTTCCTGACATAGCGACACAAAGATTACCTTACTTCATCCCCGATAACGGCTTAGCTGTGTACCTGACACCAACACCACATTTTACGAATATCATATTCCGTCGGTACGACTTGGCTTACACTGAATACACAAAAACGGACCGACTATATAGCTAAAACACCACAGAATATGGATGTTCAAAACTCGAGTGATGAGCTTTATCCCATAGCCGTCCTAATCGACGAACTGAAGGTTTGTCTCTCTTGGGAAAGGATGGTTGGAATAGGGAGCAGGAGAGTAGGAGTATAGCGAATCGGCCAAGACTGACGTAGTTGTCGCTCTTAGCACGATGATGTTCTTCTTCGTCTCAATGCTATCAAGCGACTCTCCACGATCGCACTTGCCTTGGGCGCGGAGAGAACCAGAGATGAACTGATTCCGTTCCTAGACGGTATGCAACATTGTCCGTATTGGGAACTATAGGGCCTGAGTGCTAACGACTCCCGACAGAGTCTGTGGAAGATGAAGATGAGGTCTTGACAGCTCTGAGCGAAGAGCTCGGAACTTTCGTGGAATATGTTGGTGGTCCCGACTATGGTCATGTTTTGCTTTCACCTTTAGAGAATCTCGCAGCCATTGAAGAGCCGCTTGTCCGTGAGAAGGTCAGTTTCCCTACCTCCGGTCTGTCGAGGGTTATGCCAAGAAATACATCACTCACAGATTCCTAGGCTGTCGAATCCCTCAACAAGATATGTGAAGATCTGTCACGCGGTCAAGTTGAGGAATTCTTTATTCCTCTTGTCATTCGTCTATCCAAAGCAGATTGGTTTACCTCCAAAATATCCGCAACTGGTCTGTTCACTGCGCCCTACTGCAAGGCCTCGCCTTCCCTCCAAGAAGGTCTACGGCAGCAGTTTTCACAACTTGTACATGATGACACGCCAATGGTGCGGCGACAGGCGGCTACGAACTTGGCCAAATTTGTGCAGGCGATGCCGCCAGAGGTTGTTGTCTCAGAGATGATTCCGTTGTTTCAGCACTTGGCACAGGATGATCAGGACAGTGTCAGGTTGTTGACGGTGGAGGTTTTGATTAGCATTGCAGAAGTTGTGCCCAAGGACCAGCATTCGAGCCACGTCGTACTTTTGACGACCTTGAAAAATTTGTTTGGCGACAAAAGCTGGAGGGTTAGGTACATGGTAGCGAATCGGTTCGAGAAGGTAACAGCAATGGCCAAAGTTCTGGTCCTACTCTATGCATATTCCAGGAAATCGATGAACTAACGGTGATCACCTAAAGTTGGCAAAAGCCGTTGGCGATGAGGTGGTTAGACGAGACCTTGTACCTGCATTCGTGAAGTTACTTAAAGATTCTGAAGCGGAAGTGCGGACAGCCATTGCAGGGCAGATTCCCGGTAAGTTAATTCCAGAATTTTATGGTATGGGTCTTACTGATGTTTTTTACCGCCAGGATTCTGCGGATTGCTTGACCGTCAAACACTTCTAGATGAAATCATGAGTGCAGTGGAAGATCTTGTGAGCGATTCTTCGCAGCATGTCAGAGCGGCATTGGGAACACAGATCAGTGGTCTTGCGCCTATCCTTGGGAAGGAAGAGTCAGTCGAAACCTCCAATTTTTTCCGTTCGCTTGCGTGGGGGTATAACTAACTAGGGTTTGTCAGGACGATTGCTCACTTGCTACCAATGTTCCTTCAAATGCTCAAAGACGAGTTTCCAGATGTTCGCCTGCATATCATTTCAAAACTCGAACTTGTTAACGACGGTATGGGTTAATTCTGCTGGGGTTTGTAGCTATACTGATGCCTATCTAGTGATTGGCATTGAGCTCCTCTCACAGTCCCTCTTGCCTGCAATTGTTCAACTAGCGGAAGATAAGCAGTGGCGTGTTCGATTGGCAATTATTGAATACATTCCGCTGCTTGCAAAACAGCTGGGTGTGGAATTTTTCGACGAAAAACTGGGAAATCTTTGCATGAGCTGGTTGGGCGACACTGTCTTCTCGATCCGCGAGGCAGCCACCCAAAACCTTAAAAAGCTAACTGAGGTTTTCGGGGTCGAATGGGCAAGACAAACCATCATCCCCAAGGTCATGGCAATGGGAAATCAGACGAACTACCTGTATCGCATGACAACTTGCACCGCCATCACCGTACGTTATCCATTCTACTTTCCTCAATGTACTCTAACAAGGCGGGTTCAGACCCTCGCTCCTGCCGTCAATATTGAAGTGATTCAAGAATTCATCTTGCCTATGATTAACCAGCTTATTGACGACCGAATTCCCAATATCCGGTTTAATGTAGCTAAATCGTACGGGGTTTTGATCAGCGTTCTTCGACAGCTCCCTGCCGAGGGCACATTGACAGAAATGAAGCCGGGAGACATTCCTACTGGGCCAAGCCCCGTGGCTCTAGAGCTCATACAAAAGCAGATTCTACCGAGTCTTGAGAAACTTAGAGGGGATCAGGACCGGGATGTGAGGTATTTCGCTGAGCAAGCTTTGGGAAACGCGGGAGATTTTATGCACACATCCCCTTAAAGTGTGATGGGTGGTTGGGGCGGATTCCTGTCTTCCATAGATCATGAATATACTGTTGATCGGGTCGCTGGTCTGTATTCTGAGGCGAATGCGGTTCACGTTTAAACTAGGGGAGTATCCAGCGAAACCTTTTGGCTCTCATAGGGTTGGGGTTAGTTTCAGCTGCTTATGTATTTCCTATGAATCCAAGTAGGTTAGAAGCCTCGTCATAATTCTAGTTTTTGTTCTCGTATTTTCGATACCCATCAAATAAATGGCTTAAACAGTTCTAACTCGGTTCAGTTGAAGGATCAAATCTGCGGTTGCTATTTTAGATTCAAGCTTGGCTGTTGGGGGGTTGGGGTTTTCCTGCAACGAATAATGTGGGGTAGCGATAACCCTCACGATGCGATCAAGATATGATGCTAGGTGAGCCTTCTGGTCTCCTCAACAGCATTCCGTCACATTCATATCTATGAGAAGATGCTTAGAACTTCGATAGGAAGCGATGGAGCTCCATCTTCGAAAAACACCGGTCGATCACGTCACTGAAGCACGATACTGCTCAACGCGGCTGCGATAGCCCTTGTGATTCTGGGTTACGATCGATATGCTGGAGGGTTGGTTAATACTACACTACTCCACACTATGTGACCTCAGATTTGTCTAAGCTTTCTACAAGATATTTCTACTCTACCCCGACATCGCACCGTCAAACTGGGTTGAGACTCTTCGGTCCGAGAGGAGGGCGTATTCAGAACTCCATGAGCATCATCTCAAGAATCGACATAGGGAATCGGTTTTTGAAGCAACAGACCTGGATCCTTTGGCCGAGGATGAGTCGGTACATGACCTCCGCCCATCTATAGTGGCGTACCGGGTTCCTCGGCCACATCAAGATTGAGACTAATGGGGCTTGGTTATTTCATAGAATCCTTACGAGCTCTATCGGAAGGATGAAGAACTGCGGCAAGAAATCTTTCAGGATATCGAGAGGTGTATGCCGGAGAATACATTCTTCCGGGAACCGAAAGTCCAAGATTCACTACTCGAAATACTGTTCATCTACTGTAAGCTGAATCAAGATGTGAGCTATCGACAAGGCTTCCACGAGCTTGCAGCCATTGTATACTGGGTTGTGGCTTGCGACGCTATATCCCCCGACTCGGTGATTGGGGGCGAAATCACTAAAGATGAAAGCATCATGCGAGAGGTCCTGGATTCCAATTATGTTAACCACGATGCGTTTTCGATTTTTCAATGTGTAATGCGTTCAGCCAAAGCATGGTACGAGCTCGGCGAAGATAATGGAGGCAGCAGAAAGGGTGGAGCTGTGGTCGGTTTGTCGGCAGGGCCAATTGTGCAGAAAAGCAAGTACATCCACGAGACTCTCTTAATGGCCACGGACCCGGAGTTGGCTGAGCATTTGAAGTCTTTGGACGTTCTTCCGCAAGTATTTTTGATGTCAGTTCAACCACCTAGTACCCGTATTTTTGCATGCCATGAGCTAACCTAGTTTTAGTCGTTGGATCAGATTGCTGTTCTCCAGAGAGTTCCCGTTTGACGAGCTTCTATCTGTATGGGATCTCATATTTGCGGAGGATCCCGAGCTTCACCTCGTGGATCTGATATGCGTGTCAATGTTGCTCCGGATTCGCTGGAAACGTAAGTTTCCAATCTCAACCGACAGATATCTAGGTTAATGACGTGTGGAGGAAGCAGTTATCGAGGCAGATTATTCTACAGCATTGACTCTGCTCCTAAGATATCCATCGCCTTCGGTACCAGTAACACTTGTTGAAGATGCAATGTATCTTCGTGACAACCTCTCGTCCCGCAGCGGTAAGCACATTATTACGAAGTACTCGAAACGTTCACCAGCTGCCCATCAACCACGGCCTACTCCACAAATCACTAGACACCCTCGAAGACCTACGAGTCCTTCAACGAAGCCATTATTTCAAACTGGACAAATTGAAAGCATCGTGCAAGATGTCGCAAGGAATGTACTAGATAGGAGCGAAAAATGGGGTGTAAATCGTGCTGTTAGAGAGGCAGTTGTGGAGGTCAAGAAGAACGTTCAAGGGTATCAGCAAAACCAGCACAAGCAGTTTGCGAACACAAAGGAAGACGAGCTCACAAAGCTGAATCGGGAGCTTACTAAACGGCTGCAAGCGGAAGAAGAGCGACGACGACAGCTAGCACGGATCTTGGATACTAGTCTCGGCGTCTTATCTAATGAAAATGTGGAGAAAGTAGAAAAGGAGGACGCTATCAAGAGAATATCACACGTTAAGGAATGTTTGCTGGATGGTGCAAGACCGCCGGATAAGGATCTCTTACAGCCATCGACAACACCTCCGGTTACGTCGCCGAAATCGAAAGCCAGAAGACGATCCACCTCGACGACTAAGCACGATCAAACACCGCCCTCTGCTATGGCTTCCCATCCCAAACCACCAGTCTCGCCGTCGGGAACATTTGTCAAGACGTCGTTCAAAAACAACTCGGATCCAGATTTCATTTCGCTCGCACAGCGTCCTAGGGCAACTCTTGCTCAGAGTAGCTTTGCGTGGATGTTGGGAGATGATCCCATCTCGAAGTATCGAAGTGGGTTTGTGGAGTCTAACACAGACCAAGACTCCAGCAGCAACAAGTCGACGGATGTGCTGAAAGGGGAGGCCGTGGGTACGAAGGCAAGACTGGGTTTGCTTGTGGACCCTGATGATGAAGGATTTGATTTAGGAGACTTTAAGAAGTCCTGAGTGATGAGAAGACTATGTAGATTAGAGGAGCATTGTTGGTGTTAGTTCATACATTATACATTCATATATACTACAAATGTTGAAAACCCTGCAGAACTGCATCGTCAGAAACCACCCGCGCACGGAAGACTTCCAGCATTAAATAGAAAGTAGGCACTGTCCATGAAGCGATCATCTATAGATTCCGTACTCGCATCCGTACCTGTGTAGAGAGTTAGTCTAGACAGGGTAGGGCAGCGAGGTGGCGTTACTGAGGGAAACGGTTACCATGGCCGCACGGCGGGGTGTAGCAGAGAGCCCATTATCTTCTGCTAGTCATTACATAACCCTCACAGCACAAGTACCTAAGTAAGCTTTCCCCATAAATCCCCACACAAAGTTCCTGGATTGATACAACATCAACCGGTGAAATATCAATAATGCCACGGGTCCGCGCCGGGTTTGCACGGAAAGAGGGCTCAGGCTTAGGCAACATGTTCTGTATGGGTCCTTAGATGGTTATGTGATGCTCTCTCACAAATTACAAGAAAGGGGCCGGATCAGACGAATATTGACTCAATATCTTGGTTGGTATAAAAACTCACGTGATATTAAAGACTGGGGTGCGGGTACGCGGCCAGTACTAAGTAGCTAAGTTGCTATTGACGCATGCGCCCCTTGCGTAACCGTTAAATCCCTGTTTGAATTTAACTGCAGCACTTCCCTGGTTTGCGGGAGTGATTGACATCTGTGCCTCAATGCCACATCCACCTACCTTTCTAACAGTCTTTACCACCGGAATATTGCTTTCGTAATGGCGGCGACTTCAACTTCAACTTCAACCTCAGCTCTAGACCAACCTAACGATAACGGCGGTATAGCTCTTCGTTCTCGTACACACTATAAAGCTTTGGACGGCGGAGCTCTTCTACGGCCCGAAATCAGGGGTGGAGATAGTGATTCTTCAGTTTTATCAAGGTAATTGCTTTGTTCCCTGTTTTCCGTGAGACGTATAAACTGACGCCATAGAGTGGAACTGCGACGCCTCTCCCGGATGATGCACCGCCTTCCCTGATATCGATAAGCCATGCGCGACGCGAACGGCGAAAGAGACTTTTCCCAACAGTCAGCTATGAGAGTCGCGTCTCACACTTCGATCCACAGTCGCAGCACCATGATTTCCGTGGATTCTTTGCACTGTTCTGGATTGGTCTATTTATCATGCTGCTTACCTCAGCACTTCGGAATTGGAAGGATACAGGGACTGTTCTGAGAACTTCAATATTTTCATTGTTTGCTCATGGGCCTTTGGAACTGGGAATTGCAGACTTGATGATGTGCCTGAGTACGGGATTCTGTTTGCCACTTCAACAAATGTATGCACAGGGGGAAATGTCATGGGGGAAGGGCGGGCACATTCTTCAGCATGGTCTACAGTCCGTGTGGTTAGGTGTCTGGGTTTACCTTCCCTTCTATTTTGAGTGGCAATGGTATGACCGACTTCAGCCTAGTAGCACATTGTACGATCGCTGATAAGCATGTTGTGCAGGACCCGGCAAGTATTCTTCACACTTCATGCTCTCACACTTCTCATGAAAGTAAAACTGTCTCTGCGGTTAGCTTTTTCTAGACTAATTCTCTTCAGATCCATTCATATTCATTCTATTGCGGACATCTTTCCGAATGTCTGCAAAAAATACGGGCTATGGATAACAGCACTGGTTCAGAAACCGAGCAACAGGCAGAGCTTAGAGATACTCTTGCATTTGAACTCACAAGTCCTTCGGGAAGGGTGACTTACCCACAGAACTTTTCACTGTACAACTTTGTGGATTACATGTTATGTCCTACTTTATGCTATGAGCTGTCTTATCCTCGCACTGAAGGGTAACACCATCACTTAAACAACCTCGCCTGGACCTGCCGCTCACTACTGAACAGTAGTATCCGCTGGAGCAAAGTTGCCGAGAAGTCGGCAGCGGTCTTTGGGTGCATCTTCCTCTTGACCGTTGTCAGCGAAGAGTTTATTCTACCTGTAGTGCGTGATTCCATCGCCTGTTGTCCTCGCCATTGATATTAAACGTATTGCATTAGATGGCCGACGCTTCCGTCCGCTTGGAAGATGCACAAACAATCTTTGAAGCATTTCTTATAATGATGGAGAGTATCAGCATGCTCTTATTTCCTTTCATGGTGACGTTCTTGCTCGGTACAAATACCAGATTCCCTTGTATAAATTTGGTTTGTTTTAATCCAATCTCTCGTAGTATTCCTCGTTATCTTCGAGTATGTGCTTGGAGTTTTTGCAGAGCTCACTTGCTTTGCAGACCGACACTTCTACTCGGACTGGTGGTAAGTAGACATGTCTTCATCTTGCGTTAGCAGTCTCTAATGTTACTGTACAGGAACTCTACCGATTGGCTTGAATTCTCCCGAGAATGGTAAGCTATTCCTCTATTTGCAGCAATCTATAATTGTGACAATGCTAATATCCAGTACAGGAACATCCCCGTTCACAGGTTCCTTCAACGTCATGTCTACAGTATTTCGCGCGCCCACATGAGTCGTCCAATTGCCTATCTCGTGACGTTTCTCATCTCGGCTCTGGCCCACGAGTTAGTAATGTTTTGTAGGTGCATACTCTTCCTCCTCCATGCATGCATACTGACATTCCTCAATCGAAGGCATCACCCAGAAACTTCGTGGCTACGGTTTCGTGTGTCAGATGTTGCAGCTTCCCATCATTGCTGTACAAAGGACGGAGTTTATGCGCAAGAGGCGCACATTCAACAACGTCATGTTCTGGATCTCGATGATCTATGGGTTGTCGATGGTGAGTAATAAGCTATACCATTCCCCTAGAAGTATGGGAATACTAATCTATTGGGGATACAGATTAGTGCTCTGTACGTACTGATCTAAGTTGTAATAGAGATGAAGGGAGAGCTTTCAGTTTTTGTACTGGTACTATATTATTAACATTCTCTTCTATTTATCCATTTCTTTGTAGTTTTTTGGTATGCATATCCATTGTGGTATAGTGGGATGGGATTCCATACATCTTTCATTTATTTTCTGGGAGTTTCATAGATATTTTCATAAAGGTGGTAAAATCTCGTTTTCTAATCCGTTTTGAATGGGCTCCATTGCGTGATGGATTATGACACAGATAAGAGCCACCGACCGAGCTCGTCACATCACCGAGCGTTCTCTAAAAATTTCTCATCTTAAGTGTTTAATTGGACCAACCTCTGGACCGTCAATTTCGGAATATACAAATTTTCATTTCACCTACGGGTTCACAGGTATAGAGATACTAATGTCATTTCGCTGCAAAAACTAGAACACTTTGTACTGGGCATACTTAAGTTGTGAGCGCTTTTTGAAACCCGAACTGCATAAACCAAAAGGAAGCCGGAATAAGAAGAAACCCTGTACATGAGAAACACCAAGGAGAAAAGAAAAAAATGCCTTTGTGGAACCATACTTTCCAAACCCCATCGAAGCACACCCTATGGGAGGAAAAAACGAGCCCGAAAAGCCGGAACTGAAAAAAAACATAATTTTTATTGCATCCAAATCATAGTTTGTTTTTGAATCATTTGATTCACGACAGACAGTTTCAATGTCATAGAAGTACAGTCAAAGTACGGTAAGACATTCTGCTGCGTCGTCAGGCGACCAAGCCATTCTCTAAGCACCAAGTGCAGGGAACTCGCTGAGGTCGACATTGGTGGGGGTGGAAGACCGTCCACTATGGTTTCCACTTCTATCAGCACGTCCGCCTCGCTCTCCACCACGTCCACGTCCTCCACGTCCACCTCGGTCGCCTCCGCGGCGGGACTCAACGAATCGAGGCTCGATATCAAGCAAGTTTTTTGTCTTGCGCTCCCTATTGCGGGTCTTGTCCCTAGCCTCACCGGCGAAATATTCGGACTGTTCACGGTCTTGGTCAAGGAGCTTAGCGTTGGCCCATTTCTTGTCCTCACGAGTTCCCTCGTTGGGACGGCGGATTTCGGAAGGAGGTCCGAGATTGGCTTGGCGAGCGGCACGCTCGGCGAGGTACTCGTCGTAGGTCTTGGTCTTCTCCTCCTTCTCCTCCTCCTCCTCTGGGGCAGCAGCGGCATCGCCTTCGGCAACCTCAGTAACAGCATTAGGATCTGCAGGGTCGACACCAGCAGCATCCTTCTGGGCAAGTTCGGCACCGGCAAGTTCATCGTTCCATTCGCTCTCACCCTTGGTGCTACCCCAACCGTGTGCAACTTGCTTCTCATGTTCACTGCAGGGCAGATTATGGTTAGTCGGAGGGCTAAGCCAGGTGACGTCATAGGAGGAGGCCTACTCTTTGCCAGTTGCGCTGTGACGGTCGGGGCGACTACTGCGTCCACCACGGCCACGGCCAGCACCTCCACGGGGAGCAGAGCCATCGTTGTCTACAGTAGTCTTGCTGCGGTTACGGTCGCTGCCGGCCTCACGGTCATGGAAAGCTGCAATCCGAATCAGACGTCATGCATGACATGAAGTACAAAGAGGTAGCCACTACTAACCAGCATCATTGCCGGTGAAGCGTGGCTTGTTACGACCGCCCCCGCGAGCTGTGTTTTCAAAAGCAGCAGGGGAAGGCTTCTCATCGCGTTTCCGTGATGAAGTGTTTTTCTTGGTGACTTCTTGAGGGGCCTTGCTGGGTTGCTCCTCCTCTGGGAGATCGTTCCCTAATAATTCCCGCCGTTTGAATTAGTTGGCCGTACAGTAAAAAACAGCAGCTCAAAGACTGTGACTGGAGCCGAGTATATATTCGGGATACTTCGAAATTGCATCGAGAGCAAGTGAAGCGATAGACAGGCGGACGTACCGAGCAAATCGTATCTGTTCTGTAGTGATTGGAATGTAAAGTTAGCAAATGACGAAAACGAGTCTCCAGGCCTCATAATAACGACTATGACAGCAACAAACAACGGCCAGTTGATTTGGACAGACGAACCTTGGATGCAACGGACGCAACGGACGTAGACATGATGCCTACTTTTTCCTAGTTACAGCCTTTCGAAATCCGTGGGCGTGTGGGCTTGAGGGTGGATGGAGAACAGCAGAGCGCCAGCCAAAAAATTTGATGCGGATTTTGGGGATTGGGCAGGGGAGGGGAAACACCACAACACACTGTGGAGTACTTACTTCCCCAACTCAGCAGCCAATCATAGCCTAGCCCGCACTTTCATTTCTGGCAATTGTGGCTCGCTGCTGATTAATCCACGCCCGGAAATCCTGGACTGCGAGAGGGTTAAGCCCCGCCAGGACACGGCTAGACAAGCAAAAGTAATACTACATACCAATACTGTAAGTAAAACGTCATAACTTGTTCAATCGATAATTTAACATGTAGAGTAGAGTAGAGCAATGTAGTGTAGAGTTGTGTTGTACGTGATTCCAGCATCAACGCTTCGTTTGTTCATGTACGCTCCGGGTGTTAAAATACGGCGGGTAGTGCCATCACGGAGTTCACCTGCGATTGTATTTACTGCAAGGAAAACACTGGTTAAAATGAATATTAATGCTCGAGGGAGTAATAATATCGTTGCTTGATCGGTCGTGGAACTCTTGTATTTTGCGAGACTTCAGCACCTGCTAACCTGCACATCGCTACTGAAAAACCTAATGGAAAATATGATCAAAGTGCATCAAGTTTTAGCACCAGAATTTACTCCTTAGAGTGAAACAAGTATAAACTCTTGATTCAGTGCGTATTTCTAGTTCATGGCCTCATTATCAATCTCTTTATACTGGAATTCGAATTCGACTCTGTGGTCAGTTTTGGGTTGAGTACTCTTCAAACCTAAATTTTAGTGTAGGCCAACTAACCATTTCTAAAAATGGGAACGGGATCACGCAGTTTGCTACAGTCAGGTTGGTCGTAATAACTAGGTACCCATGGCCCTTAAAAACGAGGTTTGATTCCCTACTCCGAGCTCGTTTTCGACCACTCCTCCCTTCGTCTTTTGACCACCAAAACCCTTTGATTTAGGGGGTATTTAATTCTTTTGCTCCTCCGAGGGCCATTTTGTTCTTTCCAATAACCATGATTCGTCACTGGAGGTGACTTTCGGTCAATTGTATGGCACCTCACGGCCCCCATCAGGCCAAAGTACTGGCCAATTTTTTCCAGTGCATCCGTTACATACGTTCGCCCTGTAGCGTCACGTAACTACTCACAGTAGACTGCCAATATATTATCTTAATACAGTCTTCGTACTGTTCGATAGTTGAACCCTTGTCTCTCCCGTCTAGTAGGGAGAGTAGATTATGTTGATGTGGTTCATCTGGGATGTTTGATAGTTCTAGGTCTGGGTTACCCGTTGGTTGGTATGTCTGAAGTTATACTTGATGGCTGTTTCGAAGTTCGAACTATGAACTAAATATAACAGCTATGGCATTATAATTGTATTGATCCGGCATCAACCGCGTTCCAGGGTCCGAAATAATGCATTCTCTCTGCAGCGGAGTCAGCGCTTGCTTGATCCATAGTTCGGGATGGTTTGTCCTAATAACACCAAACGATCTCAGCCATATTATAATAATAGAAGGTCTTTGGGAGGGTTAATTACATGGAGAAATCTAGAGTAGTGTCTTGTCTGTTCCTTCTTCCTCGAGGATGCCTAGCAGTATCTTCGACCCGAAGACTACACTCCTATTTCAATTAGTAACAATCAGTTTTGTTACTTCCTTGATGGGAATTAGTTTGCCAGATAGTAGCCATCGGGTATAGTGCTATTAGTTAGTTATTATCGAGATTAATGCCAACTGCAAAAATTAGAATATCATCACACAAGGTGACAAGGAAATAACAAGCTTGTGGACAGCGTGCTTTTCTGCTGTTTCTGCCTAGCGGACAGAGAATCTTGTAGGAGAATTAGGCTGCAAGGGGTCGATTGAATGTTCTTGGCTACCTAGATCACTGGGTCTCCTCTATCTCGAATAACCTTCCTCTGGAGGTTTTGCTAGCATCAAATTCGAACTAAAGAAGAGAGCCTCGAAGCTGGGACTGATTCGAAAGCGGTGGATTCCGTCATGACCTAGCTTTCAGAGCTAGTGCAGACACATGATGGCGGTGCGAGGCGTTACCAGTGTGATTACTTATCTAAGGACCTATGCTAATAATGGTCCCAAATGGATGAAGTGCGGCTTCAGCCAATCAGAAACAGCGACCTCAGAACTGTGTATCCGGAGGATGATGACAGCAGGTACTCCCGAGATTCGCGAGCAGCAACTAATTTAGCGAGTGAGCCTCCGGCCTGGGCCGGCCAAAGGAAGGGATTAGCCAACTTACTGTTGTACTCTACTCTACGTCCTGCTGGAACATATGGGTTGTACCGTGTCAGCCCAGCAACAGGGGAAGACGACGTTTGGTTTGATAGGATTTGAATGCCTGTACCCCGCGCGCCAGAGATTTTCTATGCCGCAATAAAGCCTCTTCTGACAGGGCCTCAGTGATGACCTCAGTTACGTCCCAACCATCGTGCCTGCTACAGTAACTATGTGTTCCAAACCACAACCGGCCAATCTTATCTCTCAGGTATCGCTATTATCTAGTTACAGGCCGGGAGCGACAGTAAGAAACGCCGTTGTCGAGGGCGGTGGCATGCCGAGTGCTGCAAGCGAGGGAAGAGTGAAGCGTTCGCCATGATAACGAATTGGGCCAGCCACGCCCGCGATGAGAGGTTCAAGGCGGTCGAGGTAAGGATGACGAAGCATCACAAGAGATTGGTTGCTGTTTGGTGAGAGTACAATGGGGCATGCATGCTTGCCTGGTTGCTTGTTTAGCTACCTGTTTGTCTGTTCATTCGCTTTAGAACCGCTACGGCCTCTAAGATAGCCTGCTTCTTTTACTTGTCTATTTCTTGGATGATCATTGGCTTGGATTGCGTGATATAAGGGGTAGTGGGCCGAGACAGCCTCTTCAGAGAAGCGGGGAATCTGCCACCGCAGTGGGCGGCAGGCCGTCTAATCACTGTTGCAAACTCAGGTCTCAGCTTCCAAGCACAACACGTGGAAGATTCCTCATCAATCGAGAGAGCTCTTCAGAAATTTGTAGATGATGTTAACATACTACCACCTTATTTCTATTATCAACTGGAGAAACTTCTAGATTATATTCTTCCAATGCCTCCGTGCGTGCAACTGACAATTCACCTCTCTTTCATGTAATTTGACTTTCGTTTTTATTAGGATAACTCTTAACGTTCAATCGAGCAGTTGACTGCATCTGCATAGAGTACAGCCCGTTCCCCCAAATAACCCACCGGCTCGCGGGAATTCGGAATCATGAACTTGAGGCGTGACCTCAGCTCGAGATATCACGCCGATTTGCGACTTCATCTCGGAACTCTCAGGAGTTTTCAGTAATTGCAAGAAGAGATCCTTTCTAAAGGTAGGCCTAAGTTACATTCCGATTCTGCGCATATAGATGAAGCTGTCCTCGCATCGTTCAGTTGCGAAAGGCTTGAAACAAGAGTCTCGACATGTCTCGTCATTTGTCCATCACTATATTGCAAAGGAGAGAATGTGAACATATGCATTTATAATTTTGAAGAGAGTTAATGGGCATATCTCTGCTTGACATTTGCAACAACGATTGCTATGCACGATAGAGCGGTTGTTTTGGCCTTTAGAAGGCTTGATGTAGAGTTTTCTAATACCCAGTGAGCCTTCTTCGGAGTAGAGTACCATTGAGAGCGCCATTAAGTCGGCATGGTTGAGTTCTACGATCCGCGTTGCCATTTCAGGACATCTGAGGTGTGTAGTACAGGCTGGATCTCCTCGACCCTTGTATCACGTTGAGGAGAACGACTGACCCTGTTTCATCCTCTTCGGGACCCGGCAACGTCTTCCAACAGTCCACCGTGATACAGGGATAATTGCTTGGCGACAATGCTGGGTATGCTCCCCAAAAAAACTTGCGGGGATCATTCAGCGATCGTCGACGCCAAAGACCTCAATGATACGCAATGTTCTTTTCGAAGTTTCTAGCGACGCGCCCGACTACAGTAAACTGCCTGAGGGGTGTTTCTTGTTCCAACGGGGTTCGGGTCCTGGCGGGTGCGGTGGAGGCCCCAGTATGACGCAGTAAACAATACGTTCGAGGACCTTCTTGTTCAGGGTTGGGCGATAGGGCTTACACGTGGAGATACTACTGTCCTGCTCTGAAAGTGGACCTGCTGTAGCTTCAGGTTCATGATCTCGGGTACTTCCTATGGTGATGGGGTGTATTGTGCGAGAGGATCAGCGCCTGCGCGAAAATCGGCATCATTTACTGCAACATAAAATCGAGTTTCTGTTCCGGTCCACGGAGCCAATGGATTTCGACTTGGGGTTCACAATGATCGCCGTCGCTTTTCCAAGATTGCCCTTGCCTGCTACTTCTTGATATTTGATAACTGGATAATGCAGGCTCGCTCAATTCAAGGAAGCCCCACAAGCCGCATACCGGCAGCATGAACCCGTCTTTCGTGGGTCTCGGTAGGGTATCAAGAACAGACAACCTGGTATCCATACAGGGAGCAAGTACACTGTATGGCAGTGGTGATGGTGTGTTGACAGAGCGAGAGAAGCCTTTAACCACTATGTTGGTTATGTTTACACATTTACCAGACGAGACACAAGGTGCGAAACAAAACCCGAACTGTGATGATGCGGTTACAACCTGTGTGTGACCTGGAGCTCGGGTCCGAGGGTTTTGGGTTGGCTTTGCCATCACTCGAGTAGCATACGTCGCCGATATTTGTTCATGTCCCATCTTTTAAGCCACGATCATCAGATAATACCATCACGTGACAAAAACGGACCTGAGTACTCTTGCTTAGTCCCGGACCCAAGCAGGTCTATATACGATAATTCCAGCTGTACCTCATATTTACAGCCCATCTTTTTGTAGCAGGAGCACAATCCAATCCAAGACATCCTATTTAGCAGTTTTGCAGAGACAATTGGTTCGGACAGCTCTGTGCCTGTGAAACATAACAGTCGCATTCAAAAGACCTAAGATCGCCCCGCAATTCTAAGGTTTTGCTATGTGAAGATTGGCATCAATAACGGACGTGATGAACCTTCTTTAAGAAGTATGGTCTGCACCCCTCATTTCCAATTCCACTTGGACCCCAGTCCGTCAAGTCACCCCCAGACCAAAGAAGCAACACACATGTTAGTTGTGCTAAGGGTTAAGTAACGGTCTGCGACCCTGAGTGAGTTGAACGGCCTTCCTTGTCTTCGTCCTTCTCTTTCATTGTGCACTCCCCTCCTTCGAAGTGTGACTCGGCACCAAGTCATCAATCAATCAACTCTGCCATTCGTTTCTTTGAGGAAAACAGAAGAAGCACGGATCACTGCAGTGTTGCTGCATGCCAGGGATTGGTCGTCGAATGGACAGAGAATTGCTGTCCAACCCAATTATCTGAGCTTTGCGCACGGGAGTTTCGGTATTTGAAAGCATCGGAGAGGAACAATTCGGTCGTCGCTTACAGAACCGCCGAGGATTAGACTGTTTCCAGTGGAGCGGCTCTATTCTACTCTAATTGCTGAAGGACCGACACGAATGACCAGAAGTCCGGTCCAGTGTTGATCTAGGTAGCCTACCTAACCACTTACCCACCGACCTCCTACTTGTACTTTGGATCGCCTCCCCTTTCTTCAACTAAACATCTTGACCGTCACGTCAGGGGCTTCGTCAAAGTCTAACATCGTCAAACCACCCTCTTTCACCACCCTGCCGCTCATTCTTCTAGCTGCCTGTTTATCGATCATCGAGGAGTGCACGATCTTCGACCTTTACCACCGATACTATCTTCACCTGCGAGTCGCAAGCTGCCGCACCGCCAACCACTGCCTCTGCACCACCTAGATATCAATCCCTCGAACGCTAAAGCCTACGTACCTCACATTCACTATGTCACTCGCGCAACCCCCTGCCCAAGGTTGGTTGTCTCTCTCCGAAACTTGGTTCTTCGCGCTGCCCTCAATCTGGATTCTTCTTTACTCTTTGCACCTCTATTTAAGGAATGCCAGGATTATAATAGACTAATGTTTGATCAATATAGAACGGCGGACGTCACCTTCGCTCGAATTGGGGACCAATAATCCGTTTCGCGCACGAATGGCGGGCGCCCCTCTCTCACCAACTTCTACAACCGATCCATTTACATTTGGCCCTTCAGGACAGCGTGAACGTCCAAAATCCCGCAATCCATTCCTCGATGTTTTCGACGACGGCGGTGATTTTGATTTTAAACCCAACGAAACCAGACCTATGCATCGTGCCAATTCTTTTGATGCACCATCTGCACAGAAACCTCAACTCACAGGTTCCGCTGCAGAACTATTTGTATTCACCCTCCTGACATATATACACATATATATCCTTGGGCGCAACTAACCTCAAACTCCCTCAATGCAGGAAAACCTTACTCTCACTGATCATTCAGCGTCCAATGTTAGTCGACCTGCGCCACCGCCGTTTAGCACCAAGTCCCGACCACCACCAGGCCACCATAAATCGAGATCCGGCCTGGACGACGTCCCGTTAATCTCAGTCGATTCATTCCCTGCGGGAGGGTCACGACCAGCACCACCGCCAGGTGGCCGGCGGCCTCCACCACCAAATGCTCGTCAGCCTCAGTCAAGTAGTGACAGATCTCGTGATACCAGGAGACGCCCTCGTCGCAATTCGGACTCTTCGGTAATTGACGCGCACGAATCCGAGACCCGAGACCGTAGCAGAAAAGAAAGACGAGTTCGGGAGGGGAAATCGCGAGGCGAAAATGGAACGAAGTCGCGGCGTGAAGGATCTTCAGACAGGCGAAAGAAGAATTCTGCATTGGATGTCATCGATAAGTTAGATGTGACTGGAATTTATGGTTCTGGGCGTAAGTCTAGTTTTAGGTTAGCTTGGAGATTCATACTAATAGCTTGGTAGTATTCCACCATGATGGTCCATTTGATGCCTGCAACCCCCACCGCAACAAGAATTCTCGCCGATTGGCTCCTGTGCAAGCTTTCCCAGCAGATTCCGCAAATAACAGCATGAGCGGGTTTGGACCTCTCAATGAAAAGGCTGATCACTCTCATATCTTTGGAGGCCGAGGCGCCGAGGCGTTTCATGACTATACCTCCAACGGAGCGCGTCTTTCAGCCACTCGAGCGGCTGCTTTTGACCCTAAGGCCACAGTTGAAACTGTCCATGGAGACGAGTCTCTTGGATTAGGGACTTCCACTTTTCTGGACGGCGCACCTGCTTCCAGGGTTGCTATGCAGAAAACTGTTTCGGAGGCATTCGAGGATCGGCCGCGGTCTTCGAGCGACGGTGCATTTGGTGGTGGGATTGGTATACAACGCAAGAAATCATTGGCACAAAAGATCCGATCGATTAAGTCCGATGGGCCTATCACTTCCCGACGCCGTGCCCCACCACCACCTAGTGGGCATCGGTCACCGTCTGAGGGTCGCTCTCCTACGACACCGATTGATAGCAAGGATGGCTATTTCTTTAACGATTATGATGATGCCTATGACAAGAAAGGGGAGAATATTACAGCCGCCGAAACTGATAGAAGGCAGGAATGTGCACCAAGTTCGCCCAGGAAGCCTCACCCGGGACTCAACAGAGTTGGAACAGATGATGCTAGTTCGAACGGCCTTTTGAAGAGGGTGCGAAGTTTATCCAAGTCAAAGCGATGGAACGAATAGGATGTGGTGGTATTGGTTTGGAAGACGGACTGGCATTTAGATGAAACTTGGTGATTCGTTTTGCTGGAGCGGATGGTGATAAAGCAACAGGATGGAACCTCTTTTCCTTATAAGATGTATTCAGAGGTGGAGGTGAGAGATATGGGTAGTTCTTCATACCCGGTGTTGAACTACTGCTCTAATCTTGGAAACTTGGGATTGTTCGGCAGATCTGCTCACAGTAAGGATTTTGGGAAGTTTTGTAGTCGGGTCATCAATATTGTGAAGTTGTAAGCGCTTTTTCTCGAGTTATACACAGCAGGAGTGCGCCTTTGGTATCATTTGTTGTGTGGTTTTGTAAGGCGGAGCACAGTTTGTAATTTGTGTATTGTGAATAGCATCCCCCCGTTTTGGATTTTACGGCAAGTGGAAGTCGTTTTTCTGTTTCTGTGTCATTCTCTTTAGCTCTCTCCGTCACTGGCGTATCCATTACCAGTATCTCCTGGCAGGCACTTTTTTCTTTCCCTCTTGTATTTACACCTGCTCTACCCTCTACAAGGTACTGAGTTTTCGGAGCCTTTGGGTGGTAAACCGCTATACCTCTGTTTTCTTTGTAACAAGTAGTATTTTACTGTTTTTAGGCGCGGTTCTTCATCTACGACTATTGTAGGGGCATTGCAATTGCTATCTGCTAAAGCTGTTAGACGGGTGATATACCCCTTCTAGTAGTACACTCTGACCGTAACCGGGCGTGCATGCCATGACTAGTAGACCCCAAGAAGCTTCCCCAGTTACCTCCAAGCTCGGAGAATGTGGGGTTCTTAGACTCTCGCGTATCTCTCCTGCTACCAATTCTAGTCGTCCAGTATCCTTGTCCAAAGGTTGCCGCGTTCGAGGTGTGTGCTTATGCACTGTGTCTGCTTCCCTTGCTCCGATTTGCCGCAGCTCCTTCAAATACCTCACTGTCTGCACCTCCTCTCGCAGCTGTATTACCAGACCTTTCGTTCTGTGCTTCACAAATGTCTTCTCCGCGCTCGCGTCTGGTAAAGTTGGCTGGCCATTTCTGGGCTACTCCACCAGCTTCCGAGAGCAATATAAAGCAAAAACAAAAACAAAACAACCGGCATGAGCTCTCACCGACCTATCTCTTGCCGCGGGCTGCTTCAGTCGAACCTCATGTGCGTTGGGATTCCCGGATTTACCACGGGGCGCTGTTCTGACTGCAGATATGGATTGTTGTGATAGGCCGAGGCAATTGTCCATACAACGGTGAATGGAAAGGTGAGACAACATATAGCAACTATGACGAGTGTAGGGATACTTCGGAGATGCTAAATGAATCACAGTTGTTGAGAAGAACGTACATGGAATTTGCGGACCGAGCAAGGGGATTGGGATACTTCTTGAAGTCATCCGGGTACAAACGAGGTATGCATCCTGCTGGCGGAGAGCTTTAAGCTAAGTTGTATTAACTGCGTTGCGCATAGTCGGAATCCTATGCCCAAACACACCTGCGTTCCTCGAAAGCATGTTTGGCATTGCTGCCGGGGGAGCTGTACAGGTTGGAGTAAATTTTAGACTAAAGTCAGAAGATATACATTATATCTTCAAACACGCTGAAGTATGGTTGATTACATACATACCTATTGATTCTGTCCCTTGGCTGACGCTCTGCGAACGAAAGGTGGACCTCATTATTGTAGATCGGGAGTTTCTGCACCTGTTGGATGGCTTCGATCCTTTGGTGCGGCTGATAGTTGATGATGATACGGATGCTACGGAGGGAGAACTCAATGGTGAGTTTGATAATATTATTAGGCAGGGACTAGAATATGATCGGCTTTTTGGGAGCGGATGGGATGGGTTGCAGGCGGAGGCGGACGACGAGGAGGATGTGATGGCACTGGCATATACCAGCGGCACTACTGCCAAACCCAAGGTTAGTAATTCGATTTCCAGGCGAAACATTGATACTGATGGGCTTATAGGGAGTCGAATATACACATCGCGGCATATATCTCGCTGCTTTGGCAAACGTTATTGAGTCCGGGCTCCAGCAGACTTCAGTCATGGCCCGCAGTCGTGCGAAATACCTTACAATCCTCCCACTCTTCCATGCCACAGGATGGACGTTCCCGTGGGCGGTTGTCAGTGCCAGAGCTACCCATTATTGTCTCCGAAAGATTGATTACAAGGAAATTTGGAGGCTTTTGAAGGAGGATAGAATCACGCACTTTAACGCTGCCCCTACCGTGGTAAGTTTCCCATATCATCCTATCATCCGTTTGCCTTGACATCTAAATAGAACACGCTTCTTTGCGCTCATGAGAGCGCGGAACGACTACTGGAGCCAGTCAGAGTTACAGTTGCCGCCTCGCCGCCAACCGCAAAGCTATTTCAAGACATGATTGCGCTGAACCTGATTCCCGTACATGTTTATGGAATGGTTAGTACTTGGGGAACCATTTGGTATTGTCCAGGGCTAATATCCTTTTCAGACAGAAACATACGGACCGATAACCAAAGGCTACTTCATGCTAGAATGGCACGATCTTCCGCCCGACGAGATGTACCAAAAAATGGCACGGCAAGGTCTGTTGCCCACAAACCACACCACTCAAAGGGAATAGAAGCTGATTTGCTTCAAGGCCATGGTTTGGTTACGAGTAAATTATGCCGGGTTATTAAAGCTAACGCCGGAGACGAACTTATTGACGTCAAGAAGGACGGTCAGGAAATAGGAGAGATGGTTTTCAGCGGAAATATCTGTGCCAAAGGTTATTACAAAGATCCGGAAGCAACTGCAAAGCTCCACAGAGGTGGTGTTTTGCACACTGAAGATCTGGCTGTGTGGCACCCCGACGGCTCGGTACAGATACTGGATCGAGCTAAGGATATTATTATTTCAGGTGAACAGTCCACCCCCAGGTTCACCTCGAGTGTTGCTGGCTGACAGTGCTTAAGGCGGAGAAAACATTAGTAGTATTTCGTTGGAATCCATGCTTGTAAAACACCCCAACATCCTGGAAGTTGGCGTCGTCGCAATCCCCGACTCACATTACGGAGAGCGACCCAAGGCTTTCGTCACTGTCAGTGGAGATTCTAACTTGACGGGGGAAGATATCATCAAGTGGGCAAAGGCCAGTACGCATATCTCAGGCTTCATGGTACCTCGAGAGGTCGAAATCGTACCAGAACTACCAAAGACTTCTACGGGGAAGATTCAGAAGAACGTTTTGAGAGTTCGGGCGAAAGGCGGTGATAGATCTCGGAATTGAGCGGTTTGATTTTGGTTTCACAGTCTAATATAGCGCCGCTTAGATATGATACACAGTTTGCCAACAATGAAGTTCCTTTTCCTCAATTCAAGTGTCGAAATGCGACTTAACTCTAGACAGTTACTTTTGGCCGTCACTTCCACGCCGTCACTTATGACTGTCCGAACTTCGATCATATAATATTGGATGGCGAGATGTGGAAGTCGATTATCTAAAACGAACACTACCATATCAATTATTCTTGGTCTATCTACCTGGTCAAAAAGTATATTCGGAGCGTTCCCTCCTCGCTCTGATGAGTCTAATCTCGACTCCAGCTTCTCTGAATTCATTCCTAGTTTTCCCCTGAATTCCGGCAGCAGCTGTTGTTCCATCTCCATCTCCAATACCAGGTATGTAATGTCTGCTCTGCATGGTATGGTCCACCAAGCTATGGCTAAGGCACAGAACCTATTGAGGAAACTTGTCTCGCATGAAATGAACAGGAAGATAAGTATAGGTCAGTCATAATTATGAATAGATGTGGTTGAAGTGTCTTGAGGGATGTATGTTCTTGTAATTGGTGGAGTGCATTCTTAAGCAGTATTGTTCTTAGCTCTATAGGCCTCCTAGCCTGTCTACCATAACTGTAATATTGATCTCAGCTTCTCCGGCCCAGCATAGTTAAATACAGAAATGGTAGGCTTACTGGCACCAAAAATCAGGTGCCGAAGTTCGGACAGTCATAGTGACGGTCAAAGTGACTGTCCAGAGTCAAGCCTGTTGCATGTGTACTTGGATCATGAGTCTCAGCACCGTTTGATATCTTGTATGAAGATGGTGGCTGCTCAGGATATGCATCAGGATCAGGGTGATGCGTCTCATGTCAGATAGAGCATACGCGTACGTATATGGGAGATTGTATATATACGGGCCTCTGGCCCTCGAGATAGATCAGTCAAGTCAATCAACAAGTCAAAGAAGCATCCAAAGTAACAAAGCCAGTTAATGTATCCGAGTGATTGACCGATGACTAGCATCCCAGAGCCATTATCCTTCAGCAGAGCCTACGTACATACTTGTTATGTATTATCTATTGGTTCCATCATTGATGGCTCATCTCAAGTACGTCCTATCAATCCGCCAGCCGAAGATCAATAGAAAGTCTTGACGCGAACAACGCGTGTTAACCAATACCTTTCTTTCTAGTACATATTTTACTTCACGTCCCTTTCATTTGTTCTAGGTTTAAATAGCTTTTCTTCTATTATTACTTTATGCCCTTATTTCCTTCTCTCCTTTTTAGTTTAAAGTCAGAGACGCGAAATTACGGACCTATTAATGATGGCAAAACACGCTCGCGTGCTACAACCTCACGTTCCCCGTCACCACCACTACCACTACCACCATTACCACCACACCACCATCACCACCATGAACCTCCTTCCCACGCCCCGCCTCACGCCTCTAAAGCGCTCATATTCCCCTGATCGAAACATTGAAGATGTTACATCTCCTGTTCATTATTCACGGAAACGCGTCGCGCACCCTCATCACTATATCAACCACGAACCGCGTTCAGCAATTGGGTCTGAGGAGGCGGCCGAGATACTGCTGACTCAGGGAAGAAGGAGGAAGGAGTGGAGTGATGATCTAGAGGTATCCTATGCACCTCTGGCGGTGGTGCTGGTATGTACGGGCTGATAGTTTTGGGTAGGCACCCCCACATGTGTCGTCGCCGTCGAGGGAAGCTGCAGCGCGGCTGAGGTTGCGTTTAAATTTAGCCATGTACAAAGTGCAGACACGCCAGACGTTGACGCCGTTTCCCGAGCTCAGGGTGCCTACTGTTGTGATGCAGAGGTCCGAGGAACCGGTGGAGGCGTGCTCGTCGCAAGAGTCTAGGTACGGCTGCGGAAATGGAATGGCAATGCTGGTGGAAGGAAGCTCCCAGGAATACTCGTATCCTCCTCCACCCAGCTCGCCGCCGCCTCTGGGGGAGTGTTATCGTGATAAGTTACCGACGCCAAGGAAAAGCCCGCTGTTGGGAGGGGAGGGGGGTTGTAGTTTTTATGAGAGCTCACAGGAGGGCTAGGGTGTTAGAGTCGGTGGTGTATGATATTATTGAGAGTGGGGAGTGTACGAATAGTGCTGAGAGGTGTATGATCTCTTTATTTGGGCGGTGCTCTGGACATAGATGGTTTGTCGGTATTAGTGGCTCTTTTCTCTGTCCTTCAATGCGGAAGGCACTGATTCGGTGGGATCGTCCATTTATCCATATCTCAACATCCACAGGATACGTACCCAGCTCTTATACCTCCAAACTAGGACTCCTCCCACTTAGAGCAGATCCCTCAATTCATCCAATCCCAATTCTCTCCTCAGACTGGAAAAGAGGCTGCTTAGGATCTGGAATTCGGGGCGCCGAATCGCTCTTTTCGTTGTGAAACACCAGGTACCTGTTTTTAATAGGTGTCTATATAAAGAGGATCCGAAGAAGAGCTTGTCTGGTGCGGGCGGCATCCCCCTCTCATTAACCCACATACCCGCGTTTCTCTTCATTTAAGCTATTATACTTAATGGATGAAGTAAGTGATTCTGCTATCTCAGTCTTTTTTTTTACTAATCTATTATTTAAAAGCGCTTAGCTAACCGCTGCTTTAGATGCTCCTAGAGCTTCACCAGCTTCTACTAAACTAATATACTCCAATTTCTCATTCGCCTCCCTACTCACTTTACCAGATTTAGCCGTGTTAAGCGTGGTCTCGTCACTATACTCGGTGTAGCTTACGCTCGTCATTGTTTTGGTGGAGAACTCGCCCAGCAGCCGCAAAGCTGGTGGGTGTAATCATTGATTCGGCCAGCACAACTCGTCCAACTTCCGCATCGTCCATCGTTCACAGGCTGTCGCGGACCATTCGTCGTGCCCACACATCCGTCGACAGTGCGAACCGTTCATGGATGGTACGGCTCTATGAGCAGTCTACAATAAATATCAGGAGCAATGCCTTTTTTTTATCGATCACTGGATGTTATTGCGACCCTTCGACTGTCCAAGTTAATTGGTAAGGTCTTAATATGAAAGCGAAAGAGTATTCATGAGAAGCCACATATCGCGGCTATGGGTGGTGCGCGGGTATTGATAGGAGGTCCCGCCGCTCAGTTAAGTATAAAAATGGGCCACTGGCCCTAGAGCTGGGTGCACATACCATGGAAAATACCGGTGCCGATCGATAGTGATTGGTGTGATCAAGGTACTAAGTTTGCCAGCATCACCGGCGCCGGCGAGAGTTGAATGTGATGGTAAGATAATTCAACAATTCAACAGCAGATAGCGTGCAGACACTCAAGTTGTCTCCGTTCCTTCCCCACTCATCGGCATCTGCGGGATATATTGCATTAGTATATGGCCTTGTAAATATACCCGGAGTCGCCTGGGCTGGCCATATCTTCGTCTGGTGAGATTTTGGTCCGGTGGCCGTTTTTATGTTTCGTTTTATAAGCACGTTCCATTCGGCCGCTTGCGACCATGACACAATATTAAGTTACTGGTTCCTCGCTCCTCCAATTTAAACCGGTCAAATAGGAGATTCCTTACTTTCTTCCCTCCCCCTCATGGTTTGGTGGCCGTTGGGTTGAGCTTTTCGTCATAAGGTAGGCTTGGGCTAGCATTAGCGAGAGGAAGGGAACGTAGTGAGGTGAGAGGAAAGGAAGGGGGAGGGGTGTAGATAGAGATTTTCGACCTGTCTAGTAGAGATAACGATAGTTTACTGGGAAAAATAAGAAACTCGGGGATAGGAGTGGGCAGGATTCTCGCATCTGTTGTAGACATTTGCTCAGCCCTGAAGGTGGTCTCAAAAGTCACCTGTTCACGGCATTCGTTTATTTTGGTGGGTCTACGGTGTATTTCTTCCTCGGTTTCGGTTCTCACGGATAATTACAAGCATCATGCAGATGACCTCGTTTGATAGCTTACTGAGATTTTCGATCGTTCATGAAACTGTACCATTCATGAGTTCTGAATGGTGAAGGGAGTCTTGATGTTGAGCGGGTAGAACGAATGCAAGCGGGACACGCAAAGTAAAACTAAAGGCCAACAAAGAGCTCATACTGAATTTACTTCCACCACCTCCTTCATCCTGGGTTCTTGTAAGGACAACAACAGATGGGTTTTAGGTAGGAATAGAGTTCCGAATGAACGTCTTAAGAATGGAGACCCAAATCCGGGCATGATTGGATCAGCTGACTACATCGCGACCACAGAATTTGGCTTCCTGGGGGCTAATGACAGCACTTGTAGCGGACTGTAGTTGTGTCATTACGTTCCCGACAACATTGAATCTTTCCATAAATTATTCCTCGATAAACCAATTGCAATGGATTGACTAACATGAACCTGAATCAGACCATCTCCAATATCTCATCCAACCGAATCAATAGATTGCTGAGTAGTAGTCGTCTTTGACAATTGCCTTGCTCATAGGATGTTGCAGTATCCTTCCCAGTACCATGGACCGAGACGTGACTCGCAACACGGACATGGAAGCCAAACGTTGAAGTTATCAATAAAACCCTAACCTTGTTCTAAAGTTTCACTTCCTAAGATCTAATCAAGTGGTTTCAGATAACTAGCGATGGTAGGGTTGAATCATTTCAGTTTGATGATTCCATCTTCTTTTCGTCTGGAGCTCGAGGTGATGTGCCTAGGATTGGTCCTCAGCGCCCACGGTCATTTCGAACAAACGGACCTCATTGAATGGTCAAACACAGCATGTCCATGGCAAAGGGTAATGATACGTGCAGAAATCCATCGTAAACTACAGTGTTTCGAGCTAGTTCGCTTCCACGTTGTAAAGGGGTACTGATGAAGGATTGTTTCGAGAAACGAGCGCTTGAAAAGGGTCGGCCGAAATTGCGTATGGGACGACAGCGATATCATGAAATTAGTCCGTGCGCTGCGATACTCTAAAGACATCGAGAGCAATCTTCAAACCCCCATAAAGTATCTATACAATTGCCACCAGGCAGTCTTTCCCCTTCTAACGATTTGATCCCAAACAGCACAATCCCCCAAAATATAATGAATCTAAGTAATTACATAGTAAGATGGTAGTAACAACTACAGTGACCCCCCAAACCCCCCAAACTCCGTATATACTTAGGTAGTGACAAAGGAAAATGGCGCTGAGTAGTAGTAAAAGGGAATTCTTTTTATCGTTTTGATATCCTGGGACCTGGCATCCTCCAACTAACAAGATCATCTCTTGCCTCCAACTCGTCGACCTCTTTCTGTTTTGATCTCCCAGAGCTCGCCGTTAACTTAGTTCTCCCGGTCATCATACTCAATGCATATCCTTTCCTTTTCCCATCCTTAAGGGGCTCCATCAGCAAAAGTGATGGTGCCGGTTTATCTCCTGCCACGCTCAAAGCTGGTGTACTGGCTCCGCCGCTAAGTTGGCTTAACGAATCACTGTCACTTGCTTCTCTGTTGCCGGGATCAAACAGTTTGACGGACTTTGATTTCGCCCCACGATTCGTGCCTAAACACCAGCCGTCGCCACCGGCGAAGATGTCCTCAATGCACTCGTCCGCGTTCAGTTCACCAGGGATCAATTGCCAGCTTGCCGCTAATGTTCGTCGGTACATGTCTTGTGTAGCACCGGCTTCGCGGTTCTTCGAATTCTGGATAGGAATGTCTATTCGGCGTTAGTATCGGTACAGGAGAGATCAGAGATAAGGGAGATGCTTACTCCGCGAGTCATCCATATCCCGCTGTTCTCCAATGATTCCCGCAATGCCAGAGAAGACTTGCGCCCCCTTCATCGGAGGTGTAGTGAAGTTCGGGTCACCTCCAACCTGACGCATTTCAATTCCAATTTTGACAGTTGAGTTGATCTTACTATCCTGCATTAAGTACCTCCTCGTCTCGTTTTCCAAACCAGCATACTCCGCCAGGTTTAGTCGCACAATTCCCAGCTGTATCCGCTCTCTGCCTCCGGAATACTCCTGATGGACCTCTAGCACGATGTGTTGGTCCTGAAGCCTATTTTCTTTACCTATGTTCAAACGCAGGCCCTGGATATTGTGTGTATAGTCCCATATCACTTTGTGGTCTTTGATTGGTTTGTGGTCGGTCCGTCCGCGGCTCTCTGTACGTGTAGAGCCTTCGATGTTCCATTTGACGTAGGCATGGCCGGAGACTAGTGGTACATTATTTAGGTCGTGAAGCTAGATGCAAAGGCGAAAGGTCAGAATGCTGGATCGCGTTGTTGAATGGGAGCTCGCGAACCTGTAGCTCCAGATCGAATTTTGCCTACACAAAGGGAAATATCATCAGCACAGCGCAGTTGTAGAAAGTTTCAGAGCAACTTACTCGACGGTTCTTGGGGACTAATATGTTTTCAATTCCCAGGTCTCTAATCAGCAAATTGCGTCGCAAGCTCCTGGAGCTGTAGGAAAACCCGGAGGAGGAGGAAGAGCTTCGTGAGAGGGGTGGAGTCAAAATAGGCGGAGAGAAGAAGGGTGGAGACTCTAGCGGAGGAGGCACATAGCTCACGCCTAGAGGATATAGGGAGGGCGGCTGCGTACCAAAAGTTTGCATCGCTGCTGCTATCAAGCTGGCTCGGACAGCTACCGGAAAAGAGGGGGAGAAAGCAAATCAGTATTTGCGGCGGTCATGACATAAATAAATAAACGGTTGATCTGCGATGTGTACTCTTGGAAAGTGGCGCGGTGGGTGTGTGGTGTGGTGAGGATAAGGAAGGCCTGACAAGGAAGCGTGGGTTGCTTGCCTGCGGGCGATGAAGATGGGGTGGAATACACGATGTTATTGGATCAGTGTGTCTGTCCACTAGGCTCATCTCGTTGCCTTGATGAGACCTAACGACCGACCTAGGCGAACCGTTGATTGCGGGGTAATTTCTCTACATTTCCGGCGACACACGATCCATGTTCCGCAAATTCGACAATGTGGATCATTAGTAGTCTATGGCAATTTCAGTGAATTCCTCTTCCCATAACCCGACGGCTTCCACACACTCCTCAGCACGCCGCTTGAGGTGCTTCCTTAGGGCGTCATCACTCTGGCGCTTCGCTACCACTGCCCATGCTGCGCGGTTTTGACAGGGAAGCTTTTCACCCTCGGAAAGCCTCCGGGATGAGAAACTTCGAAGAGGGTGGCGAGGTGGCGAAGGGATGACAGCGGATAGGGCCTTGAGCTAAGCGAGTTTTTCCCCTCGACATGCTCGCTCTTTCAGCCTCTCATCTGCTCTAAGTTTGTATGCTGCAACATCCGGAAGTGCAAACAAACCACCATGGCATTGGCATCTCAACAACCGGTGCAGCATGGGCGTACCCGCCTCGAAGTAGAGCTTGAGGTACTCAAAACTTTCTTCCTTTCGAGCTTATTTCTAACTGAGTGCCCTACCTCTAGTTTGTCCAATGCCTGGCCAATCCCTTCTACCTAAACTACCTCGCACACACCAAAGTCCTCGACGATGAGCGCTTCATCAAGTACATCGAATATCTAGAATATTTTCGCGCGCCGGAGTACTCAAAGCTACTTACGTAGGGTACTCCCAGTTTAAGGAGTGAAATCTTTTGCCCAGCTATCATTGACTCTCTACACAGCTACCCAGTCTACTCGCTACAAGCGCTCACCTTACTCAAAGAGCCTCGGTTCCGTGCAGATATAGCAAATCCGGGTCTCGCGCAGGAAATGATGCAGGATATGGTACAGGATATGGTACAAAGCTTCCCGCCGACGGAACGCACCAGTAACGCGCCGGCAACAAAGGAAGTTGAGGCCACCGCCACAAATGGGACCGACTCGCAGCAGAACGGTACTAGCAATTAATATCTCAGTCCAACGGGCGTTCCGGTGTATTGTGGCGTTTGGGGCACCATCTATCTATATAATGGCGTTTAGTTTTAGATTGAATTAAATGGCGATAGGATCGCCCTCCTGCACCGGCTACTTAATAGTGGCTTATGTATTGGAGGATTGGAATCTGTTGACAAATATGAAATTGGTGCACGAATTACAATGTGGGAGGTAAAATAGATCCTGATGAACCTCAATCAACATGCCACTTAGGCTTGCCCGCCCCGCCCCATATATCGCGATATTATTCCTGGTCCTCCGGTAAAACTAACTCCCACTCATGACACTCACTTCTCCTGCTCATTCCACCGACTTGCCTACTCACTCCTTTTCTACCATCCGATAACAAATCCCACCGTCACGTGGCCATCACCTGCCCTCGTGACTAAAATTACCCGGAAGTTCCAGCCTTCTCTTCAGGGAGATGGCGCAGATTCGTAGTCTACACCATTGCAATTCTCAGCAGAATCTCCTCCAATGCCGAGCATTATGTCACTTCCGTCGCCCTCCGCTACGAAGGCCGCGCATCTAGCAGCAATACAACAGATAGAACGCGAAGAGCAACAAATCCAACAAGAAATTGCCAGCAAACGCGCCGAACGCTCGGTCCTCGAAGCGATTCTCAATGGTCTCCGGGAGAAGGAAAACGGAACTACCACAACGAAACAATGATACTGTTGCTAAACACGCCAGTAATTCTCTCCTTAGTTCACTTCTATTCCGCCTATTCTACTTTCTTCTCCGGCATTTCGAAATCGTCACCTCCTGTTCTAATCCACCCGCCCAGAGCCTTGCGAACTTCCGTCTTCACCTTCTGTCTACATAGCGCTGCCTCCTTCAGCTCCGCATAGCTTTTTGCCGATCCCACTGCCTCCGGCGAAATGTCAGCCACTCGGAGCCACATTTTTACTTTGCAGAGCATACTCCCCGCATTCACCCCCGAAAACTGTTTTCGCCCCTGTAGCACTCCACCTATTAGCGCTTCACACCCACGGTTCTCCACGGCTACGGTTGAGAGATTGCTAGTTCCTGGTCCTCCCCGACGCTTTGAGAATTCGAATTCTAGCTCGGTTGTTGCGACCTGAAACGGGCAAAAGGTGTAGCCTCCTTCCCACTCTTTTTCCGACAACGACTTCATTCGACCTTCTACACTAAACGCGCGGTTACATGCGGAAGACAAATATTGGGAGGAGGGTATAACGAGCGTGGAGATGTAAGCGTTCGTTGGGGATATTAAGAAGGATGTCAGCGTGAGTAACAGGGAGACGGCTTGTCGGAGGGAGAGCTTGTCGCTACAAGACTTGCAGGATGTTTGAGGACTGTCAGCTCTCCCTGGTTTGGTGCGTACGGCACCCAACTCAGAGAAGTAGCTACGGCCGCGGAGGTGAATGGTTGGTATGTCTTTGTTGGAAGTGATAGATATGGGAATTGGGGAAGGAGGGAGGGCCCAGGGTGTCGAATCTGCTTGGGATGCCATCGTTAACTCCATTGAGCCGTCACCGCCTGCATACATTGTCAGCTTGCATTATTGTTTTTATTATAGACGTGCGTGGTGAGACATGGTGCTTCGGAAGAATAGAAATGTATCCGAACTTCGGGGCGGATTTCGAAACGTTGTGATGCTGTCGTCGATGGACGTATGTAGGCGGAAACATGGTCTTCCTTCGTAGAGAGTTTCCGGCATTCCTCAAGAAGGAAACTATAGACCTCAGCTCAAGGCTCAAACTCCACATCCTTTCGGGTACCCCTACCAATTGAACCCACGAACCGCGATCACTGTAATGACTATATCAGTTCTAGCTCGTTGGACATTCAAGCAGATTGCTTAACTTCGGAGTGGCAATCGTGAAGTACTAGACCCTGCGCCAAAGGAATCTTGGAGGAGGATAGCACCTTCATTCCCGTTCTTCTAACATATCAATATGTGCCTTGTACTCCGCCCAAGATTACCCACCCAAGTGCGATACACTTCAATCTGCCATCTGGAGAAACAGCGCATGGTCAATATACGACCGCGGCACCCAAAAAGCGACATTAGTTACTGACCACTCGTTTCTATAACGACCCCAGATAGAGGGACCCATTCCGTTGGTCGGGGTTTATACTTCTGTGGCAAGGCGGCGAAAGTAGAAAGTACAGTGGTCGCGACTTTGTCCGCGAGAGTAGATGCGGACATTGGGTCGCTTTCATCGGACCAAATATCGCGCAGTACTAAGTTTCTGAAAGCCGACTTAGTGCTGTTTTTCCAAGCACGGTGGTGCAGAGCTTAGTGTTAACGGCAACAGCCGACTCACGATCACCGCGCCTAAGGACGTGCCAACACCATACCATTAACCACAAACCATTTGTCACCATCAACATGTCCTCCCTCCAAGCGTTACTGAACCCAATGTCGTCCGGTCCACCAACTCCAACGCCCCCTCCTACTACACGTCATTTCTGCGTCGAGATCCCAGTAAAGCGCCGGCCGGCACCCGTTGCCAACGCCTCGGGGCCCATTATCAACACCTTAGAACCCGTTGTCAACGCCTTGGAACCCGTTGTCAGCGCCTCGGAGCCTGCGGTAGAGCACGTTGGTAGCCTGGTGGAGGAGCTGCGTGTTGACAATGATGATGACACGGAAGAGGAAGGAGATATAGACATGGATAGATTAATCTTGGACGCAGTGCGCGGCACTCCAGGACTAATGGACATATACGGACAGGAGGAGCAGATGGTGGAAGAGGAGACGGAGGAGGAGGGAGAAGAGAAAGAGGAAGTGGAAGAGGAGGTAGATGAGAAGGAGGCAGAGGAGGTGGTGGAGGAGGTGGTGGTGGTGGAGGAAGAGGTGGTAGTGGATGAAGAAGTGGTGGATGAGGAGGAAGAGCAGGAAGGATATCAATCGCATAATGAACCAGAATCGACACCACTACCAGACGCAGACTCAATGGAGACCGAATCTGACCGCCCGAATGGGGCATCTTCCCCACCTGAAGACTCGGAAGGGGGTGTATTTGTTGACGGCGACCGTACCGACGAGGAAGATAGAGCGACCGAGGTGGATACACCCATTTCAGATCGTGAAGCCCCCTCACTACGGCATGAACACCACAAAACGCCCGCACTGAATACGCCAGAACACGATATTGGGGAAGCAATGCTGGAGAGTCCTTACATCAATCCACCCGCACAAACTACTATTGTTCTCACACCATCACCCCCACTCGAAGATACTATCACCAAGCCACCACCAAACGATATGCTCCCGAAACCAAAGCCCAAAAAAAAACCCGCAGCACCCAAAAAGAAAGGACAGGCTAAGCCGACAGTATCTAAGAAACGAGCACCACAAGACGACGGCGGTAACGACATGGATCTTGCTATCGATCAGCCATCACCCAAGAAGAAGCCCAAAAAGGCCTCAGCGCCGAAGCCAAAGAAAGCGACTTCGACCAATGATTTAACAAACAGTATTGGCCTCCCTAAGTACGACAAAGATGGTCGCGAGCTATATTGCATCTGTCGCAAACCTGACACCGGGAAATGGATGATTGGCTGTGACGGTTGCGAAGATTGGTATCACGGCGAGTGCGTCAAGGTGAAAGAAGAAGACGGAGACCTCATCGACAAATACTACTGTAATCACCTTTCGCTCACTCATTCCTCCTCCTCCTTCTATAACTGACACACCCGTAGGCCAAAACTGTTACTCGCCAACCCAGCAAACCACATGGAAGCGCATGTGCCGTCTTCCCAATTGCCGCCGTCCTGCTGCAATCTCGGACAATCCACCCTCTAAATACTGTTCCCCGCAGCATGGCGTAGAATTCATGAATAGATATGCAGCCTCGCGCTCCACTCTTTCCCGTGGCGAAATTGCAGCTCTCACAAACTCCGTTTCTACCGCTGCAGAGTTCAAGCATCTTGGCGACCGAATTCCCACTCCTCCTCCATCCTCCACGCGCTCCTATCCAGAGGAAACAAAGCGGCTCGCCGAAATCGCGTCTGAACGCGCCGCGCTTGAAGGCCGCAAGAGAAGAATTGAGCAGCGTGGCAAGTACCTTGCGATGGCACAGCGTCGAAAGGACCGCGTACTCGCAGAATTGAAGAATGATCCAGATATGGGCAAGGTCTCGGCCATCTGTGGCTATGACGAACGGCTCGCACTCGATGATTTGGAATGGGATGAATGGTGTACTTCTCAAGAGGGGAGTGAAATCTTTGAGACTGGCGAGATCCCCGGAAGAGAAGCGGTATGCTTAAAGAAGGCATGTCGTGGGCACAAAGGATGGTCAGCATTGTTTACGGAGGAGCAAGTGGTGCTCGAGAGGTTGAGATGCGAACGGCTTGTGCTTTTGAGGCAGGAAGAGAGGAAGATCCGGGAGAGACAAAAGCGGAGGGCGGTGAAGAACGAGAGAGACGGTACCGTAGAACGGGAGAGTTAGGTTTAATCGTTCGGCCTCGGTCCTATTGGGGCTGTAATTCTATTTGCTTAGGTGATAAATGTATATAGGGTCGTTATGGCGTTGATTGATTTATGGGTGTCTTTATGGCGCGATAGAGATATCGTTTCTGTACGTTCAGTTGCAGTGTGGGTAGCTTTTGGACCACAGGTCTAGTATTCAATAGACATGACCCGTTTACATTCCTAAGTACCCATCAGACCCACCCTAAATCGTTATATGGCATTTGTCTTATAACCAGATTCACGTGGCGTCTGCTTGCAAGCTCACCCCCCTGAGGATAAAGGCTTTGAAGTTGAAGGTGAGACTGAGAAGTGGAATGAGAGATCACAGGCTTCGGGATCTCCACTTCACATATTCTATCTTCCTATTAAATGGCTATTCTATTCAAATTACAGAATATGATATAGATCCCAGAAACATTTACTTCCAGGTCCATACCGAGTGATAGCCCATGCAGAATAACGCCTCTGATCCATCAATAACATCCGAGAACACTACCCAAATACAACTACCTAAAGTCCATAATAGCATACACTCCATTTATGAAGCAATTAAATAGGTATCAATGTTTCCTGCACGTCTACTCAGACTTCCAACTTCTCCACCTTCGCTACTATCGTATCTGCCGCCGGCCAGGTATACCTCCCGTCTGCCTTTGTCACTAGCTCCAAAAGCACTTTCCAAAACGCTTCAACATCCACTTTCTTCGGTATCTTCACCATTGTGTATGGATCCTTCCCTTCCCCGCCTAAGCCCACGCCATGCACCGTGGGCTCATCTCGCGTCTTTACCGTTTTCCCAATTTCTTGGCCGTAACATGAAACCTTCACTCGAACTAGTTCCATCTCCCATGCAATCTCATCTGTAGGCAACACCGCAGCCACTGCAAGAGGATCGTGCAGCGGCGGACCCGCAGTGATGTTAAACACCCTCGCATACGTCGCAGAGAAATAGGTAAGCAATTCGTAGAGCATGATCCTGAAATTTCCCGGCTTCTTGCCGTCCTCTCCGCCGTTTATTAGTTGAGCCAATACGCTAGAGGTGGCGAGTACAGTGTGTGTTATGTCCAAGGGAATAAGAGTGATGCGCCCATCTAGCTGCGGATTCGAGAACAGACTCTGGGCGGATTCGGGGTCGCAGTAGATATTGAATTCTGCCCATTTGGTGATATTCCCCTTGGCGTCCTCTCTATCCCCAAATGCACCACCCATGATTGAGACCTCCTTGATATGGCTAGCGGTCTCAGGGAAGGTAGCAAAGAGCAGAGCTATGTTTGTCAACGTCCCAGTTGCGACAAGCACACACGATTGCAGAGGTGTGGCCATTATTGCCTTATGCATAGCAACGATAGCATTTGATGGGTCGTGAGAAACTATGGGCTCGGGAAGAAGGAGAGTGCCTTCGATTCCTGAGGTCCCATGAATGGCTGGTGCATGAACAGCGGGCCGCATGAAAGGTTTGCGAGAACCGGCAAAGACGGGGATGTCGGTACGGTCTATGGCGGTGAGGATAGAGAGGGTGTTGTACACGACTCGATCAAGGGAGGCATTGCCGTGGACAGTTGAGATCTGGGAAGTGTTAGAGTGCCAGGTGATAAGGAGGGGGGGATTACGCCGAGGAGGTCGAAGGAAGGATGCTCAGCGGCAAGGATAATTGCAAAGGTGTCCTACAGATCCTGTAAGCTTGGGATTGATGCCGAGGAGAGCTGAAGAGGTTATTTAATTTACATCGTGGCCTGGAGGACGTTAACAGCTGGTGGACGAGGTAGGAGACAAGAACTAACCTGGATCGCAGTCGAGCCAGATTGGAGTTTTCGTGGGGGACATGATTATTATGCCTACTCTCACCGATGTAGTGAAAGGGAGCAAAGATTAATGGGAACAGGGAGAAAAGCTGTTTGAAGTTGAGTTAAGTGGGGATACTTTTATTGGACAGTTCCGACAATGGTGCAACGTCAGAAGACGTTTGTAGCGTGTGTCGTGTCTACTGTGCACTCTACCAAGATCTCAGCTGCAGGTATGACTCCCCTGTTAGTGCAAAAGTCACCGCTCTCCTTTCAGCCCTATCAACCCACTTCGCTTCTGTTACATAGCTCAGCATGTGGGAGTACCTGGACCTCAATGAAGACGAAAAGCACGCCCGCCGAACAAATCTGGACTGGGCCGGATATGATGTTTTGCTCTCACAGCTCCTCGTATGCGGTTTCATCTCAGTATATTCATGTTATACCCAAGGCCATATACGCGAAAATGGTGACATTACAAGAGCTCTGAAACGCATGGAATGGAGGCTATCTAATCCACTTTCTTTGGACCATCCGGAGCTCAGGTGCCTGGGAGACTGGTCCGTGGTACTTGGGTGGACGATGTGGTGCACGTTTTTCTCAATATCGAAGGCAGGAAATGGTCCGTACATCTCCTAGGTCCCAAGGTCAGATTTGCGTTACTGACCGGAAATAGATTATTTGCATGTAACAAAAGCCTTTGGAATTGTTGCGGTTGCCAATCTACCATTGCATTTCCTTTTGGCGATGAAGCGCTCACCGTTGAGATACCTTTGTGGACTCTCGTACGAAGGGCGTGCGAATTTCCTACACCGATGGCTTGGAAGAATAATATCCGCTCTTCTAACCGTCCATGCTACACTATATCTCAACTTCTTTTGGGATACTAGCCGAATGAAGACGCGGTTCCTCGAATTTGACGTTCTCTGTGGTTTCTTTGCATTCATTACTCTAGTTCGTTCGTCCCATCAATCCCCCACTCATCAGTGACTGATCTCCGTAGAGCACGATTGGTTTATTTGCCCATCACTACGTTCGAAACATCTCTTATCGCACCTTCTACTTGGTTCACACCATACTTTCACCACTTCTTTTTCCTCTCTTGTTCTTCCATGTCTCTCACCTCAGACCATACCTCTATCTCTCTATCACTCTTTACGTTTGTGACCAATTGATTCGCTACATTGTTAGCACTCCTGCAACTGCCTCAGTTAAACGTCTTACCACTGGGTTAATTGAGATCTCGGCTTACCCAACCTATGACACACCGATCAAGCCTGGTTCGCATGCCATTATTAGACATCCTGAAACTAGCTCCTGGACCCCCAATCCATTTTCCATAACTTCCGCCATAACCCCTTCAGGCTCGGAGCGCAGAAGAGTCCGAATCCGAATGGTCGCCCGCATCCACGGTAACTTCACCAAGAAGCTAGCTGCCATGCCAGCATTCGAAGTGGACCCATGCTCGGCCTCACCAGATGGCGTCAAGAAGGGTTTGTCTTTATATCTAGACCTTCCCTATGGTGCACCACTATATTTTCCGAATTTAAATAACTATGATAAGATATTGTTTGTTGCGGGCGGAGTGGGTGCGACTTTTGCTGTTAGCTGGGTGAAGTATTTGCTTAAGTCCGAGGGTGATAAACCGGCGTTGGTGAGGCCGGGACAGATGAGGTTCGTCTGGGCTGTTAAGAGGTTAGACGAGGCATTGTGGGCGTTTGAGGATGACTATCCCGGCGACAATGCAAAAGATGTGGCAAAATGTGTTGAGCTCCATGTTACGGGTGCTCCTGCGGATCCGGATGTTGTTGGTGACATGGAAAGTGGCATGGAAATGACTGAGGGATTGATAGGAGGTGCAGATGGAGATGCTGCAAGTGGATTGGATCGTGTGGTGAAGTCCGGCGTGAAGAGAATCTTGACTGGGCGTCCGAGGCTGCAGAAGTTGATTCCGGATACAGTAGAGGAAGCTGGTGAAGGTAGAACGGCGATTTTGGTCTGCGGGCCGGCTATGATGGGTTCCATTGCTAAACGAGTCACTGCGAAGTTGGGGATGGGAGGGGCTGATGTTTGGCTGCATGTGGAGGCGTTTGGTTATTAGATCCCGACGAGTCCTCTGCAGAGATCTTGATATATCCGTGGTGAGAGCGAACAGCATATACTTACCTAATGTATTTCGACTTCCAACTTGTATTGGAGGGGGATCTTCGAGACGTCACCAAAACGGTGCTTTAGGAATGATTAGTCTATGCAGATATGTGATATCTGGTGAGCACGTGTTCCTGTGTAACATGAGTGTTTCCACAGCAACTACAAAACTCACCCAAACACCAAACACCACACAAGCTCTCTGCAAGGAACCTTTTTACCATCAAATTTCCAATTAAGCCCGCAAAGTCTGTCAATCCTTGCTCTGAGACCAGCGAACTATAATTTTCGTACTTAGTGGTATGTTTCTCGCACCTTCTTCATGAGCTCGTTCCTTTTCGACTTTTCGACTCCTTCAAGGGGTGTCCCAGTCCAGCCACCGTCAACCTCACATGCCGTAATTTCAGTATTCGCTCTCGGGTTTCTATCGTCGTTCCGATATCCACTTTACGCGCTCCTCACCAATGCAGTAACATGGGTGGTCATATACACAGTGTGCTGGATTCTATCCTCACCTGTGAAGGGAAGACGAAAACGAAAGCCCCTATTACTGTCAGGGTGTATTCTCGCCACCGCAGTGTGTGAACGCGTTGGGGGAGGATCAATGGCAAGATCCTTGGTGCCGATGATTTTTGTCATTCTCCGCAACTTTGGACTGGGAGAAGGCGCAAAGGGGGGTAGATGGAAAACCGCTGCAGTTGTTACGATTGCGGCCGTTATTGCATTTGGGAGTGCTGCAAAAGACGGAACGAGCTTAGTGCTCGCTGGATGTGGGGCGGTGTTTACCGCGCTGGGGTATTTGTTGCTCGAAGATCATGCGGCGGCGGAGGTGGTGGAATGGATACAACTGGGCAAAGATACGGGGCTTTATCTTTCTCTGGGGTTTGCGATGGCGGCGGTTGCTATGGAGAATCTTCTATTCGAAGTTTTTACATGGCAAGGCCACGGGTGGGAGGCGATTGTGCACCGAAACAGCGGCGGGTACAGAGTCGTTGGGGCAAGAGTTGTTGGGGTTGGGGTACTTGGTGCAGTGAGGTGGATATTGATCCCTTTGCTTACATCCCAGTGCTCCATCATGAGCGTCGCATTTCTCGACCTTTCCTCGGCACTTGTGACGGTTCTTTTTGCGGCTTTCTCGGTAGTGAAAGCTGCCGCAACCGGGGTTTCGGTAGGCGGGATGCTATGGTGGTTTATCATGGGTTCTGGGCAGCAGATGCGGATGTCACATGCTGCGATGCTACTGCTGGTCTGTGCATTGCTCGTAGTGTGCTATACTATGGGTTTCCAACGAGAGATGGGATTGAGTAGGCCAGAGACGAGGCCGGAGCTAATTATTTCCTCGAGCGAACACCCGATCCCGAAGCTCATCAAGGAGGCGGAAGGCCGTTACTATACGATGAGGAATAGCCAGAGTACAACTCTTGCAGAAGCCGTCCAAGAGTACAAGAGGCGTTACAGAATGAATCCCCCACCGAACTTTGACAAGTGGTACTATTTTGCGAAGAAGAGGAACGTTGTTATCATCGACGAGTACGACACAATCTATCACTCTCTAAAGCCGTTTTGGGGGATGCCACCAAAGGATATCAGGGAACGTGCGAGAGGATCTATGGGATTTAAGGGCAGCTTCCAAACGCAGAATAACAGGCTCCTTCATGGGTACATACGCGGCGGCGAAATACAGACTGATGGCCAAGGCCCGGAGTGGCAGAAGAAGGCGACGAGGGAAATGGTGGAAAGTTTTGTGAAATGGCTCCCGGATATGGACCTGCCGTTCAACATTCACGACGAACCGAGAGTAGTTGTTCCTTTTGATGCATTGCAGCAACATCTCGCCAAAGCAGAAGAGGTGATTCGCGGAATGGATCTTGATTCGGCCAAAAATGCATGGACACCGTTGGATATTATAGAGAAAGCGATTCCATCGGGGTACACAAGGACGGATTGGAACGTGTCCGCCGATCAGGGAATATGGTGGCACTCCACTCTGTCCTGTCCTCCAGATTCCCCAGTCCAACGTAGCCACCCTGCCTCAAAGGAGAACAAAGACACGCACTCAGGCCAGCTCCTCGGTTTTGTCGTTAACGCAACTGAATCATCTGATATTTGTATCTCCCCTAGCCTTCAAAACCGCCACGGGTTCTTTGACCGTCCCAACACCTTCCACGTCGTAAAGCACCTCTACCCTGTCTTCTCACAGAGTAAAGTCTCCTCGTTTGGCGATATTATATACCCTTCACCTTGGTACTGGGCCCATAAAGTGTCTTACGACAATCACTTGGACCCGCCATGGGAGCGTAAAATAGAAAAGTTATATTGGCGAGGATCTACCACCGGAGGATACTCTCAAAACGGTGGTTGGAAGCGCCATCATAGGCAGAGAGTTGTTGCCACAATAGACGCTAACGATACTGCCAAAATCCTTCAACAAAACCATACCTCCAATAATAACGACTGGTCGATCACCGAAGTTCCCCGGGAGAGCCTTAAAGAGCTCTTTGATGTCTACTTCTCCCACATAGGCCAATGTGATCTAGTTGATTGCGAAGAACAAAAGTCATTTTTCAAGCTCGCCCAAGTAGCAAATCAACAATCTGCGTGGGGCTGGAAATATCTTCTCGATGTCGATGGAAACGCTTTCAGCGGACGATACTACGCGTTTTTAAAGAGTCGGAGTGTGGTATTTAAACTGGCTGTGTTTAGGGAGTGGCACGATGAGTGGCTCTATCCATGGGTTCATTATATCCCGTTGACCATGGAGCTTGAGGAAGTGGCGGAGATTATGAGGTTTTTTAGGTATGAAAATGAGGGCGAACGGTATGCAAAGAGGATCGCCGATGAGAGTAGGAATTGGGCGGGGAAGGTTCTGAGGAATGAGGATTTGGAAGTCTGGCTATTTAGGTTGTTATTGGAGTATGGGAGGGTTGTGGACGACAACAGAGCTGTCATTGGATATTCTAGGTAGATAGAGTGCTCTCCTTATTTATTTGCATATGGTCGTTGATGGTAGCATGTATGGGCGTACTGGTGTTTTTGGGTTCGGTTTTGGGGGTGCGGTAGTATGTTAGATAACATTTTTGATGATTGTATGAACGGGGTCAGAGATGGAATGAATAAATGGATCCCTTGATATTATCAGATATTTAAGTCTGTCAACTTGTCATTCAGTGCTTATTGGCTGCGTCCGAGTGAGAATCCACCCCACTCATCAACTATTACCCCACCACAACGCTAGCCGTCATCTTCACCTAAAATGCGAATTTTGGATGCCTGTAAATTCGTTTGGTCTCCCTCGTTTACAAAGTCTACGGACATCCCCGCATCCTGGTACCTATTCCTCATCCTTTAATCACTCGCAGGCTATTTTCACCACTAGGGCTAATAAAACTAATAGTTTAAGATCGCAGATATCCTCTTCTCACTCCTCCCTCGGCGGTTTCGAGTCGTCATGGTCAATTCATAGCGAAGCGAGTGACGATTAGATCGAAGTTGAAGACGTGGAAGAGGACATGGAGACACCCAACGCCCGCGGATGTACTTGGACTTGTTATGTTTGCCTGCAGGACTTTCCTGGATATTTCCCGCCAATCAGTGCGCAGGTTCGGAGGGGAAACTTGACATGCCGGAGTTGCTGTACTTTCCGGACATGGTAGGTGGAAGGATGTGGAGGACAGAAGTGGGAGGGCTGATGTCTATTGGAACAGCTGGCAATGCCATTTGAAGTGCGGATGCAATCACTCAAGACATCAGGCGGCGACAAATATCTGTAGGCTATGCTATTTGGGTGAACTGACAGTAGGACGAGGGATTGATTTGACTAAGTCCGTTGATGTGGGTCTTTTTCCAGACCTGCTCCTGCATGTTGACGCATGCTAATTATCCCCATTAGACAACTTCCCATTCCGAGCCGATGCTCAAGTCTGACATTTCCGGGACCTCGCTTTGTGAGTTTCAACGTTGTGGCAGAAGCAGATCAAGGTCGGCATCTCGATCTACTTATGGCTCCAAGGAACGAGAAGAAGGATCTTACGTCTTCCCCTCCTCCCCTAGAGGACGCCCGGCTTCAGCTCCACCACTTTTGGGGAATATATCAACACAACAATTCGAGCACGAACGCGGCCGAACGAGAACCAGGATTTCACTGGTTGATCGAAGCGGTAACTCAGCATATCGCTACGGCGATGAAAGACCGCAAAAACCAATATATCGAGCTTCCTCCGTGCCCAGTAGCTCCCAAAAGACTCCAAAAGCAGGAATCTGTGAGGTGTACACTTTGACATTATCACCAGAAAACCTAGAATCGATAATCGGCTCTCAATGCATTAACACGATCCATAGCCACGGCAGGTACTTTCTAAACTTCATGCACAATCTTGAGATCTCTGACGATGGTAGTTGTGATGGCAATTGCGATACTCCCCAAAGCCTCGGCACGAACCACGGCACCTCAATTCTTTCCTCTCTCTTTTCAACGCGGCAGACACCACTTCCAAAGCTGGGCGGGATGCAGTCATGTGGTGGTTGTGGGAACGAAGTAACCTACTTTGAGAGCGTGATGGGTCCAGGGGGGAAACGGTTCCATCCGCGCTGTCTTCGTTGTGGGGATTGCGGGAAGGATATGGAGAGTAGGAGTGCTTATGAATTTACAAAGGACAGGTTTATGCGCTTCTGCTGTAAGAATTGTACGATGGAAAAGAGTACGGTAGTAGTGATCCACAACGACAAGCCTCGGAAGTCATAGATTTCCTCTCTTGCCGTTGATACATGGGCATGTAAGATTACCAGCGGCTGTTTACGGGTGAGGCAATGAGTGGAGTATGGATAAAAAGATAAAGGATTGATTGCAGGGCATTTCTTGTGATCGGGTGCGAGTGACACTAGATGCAAGTTCCTTCGCCATATCAAAGTTGGACCTTGACACCAGGCCTTGCTTGTGTCGCCCAACTGCAAGTGCCCGCGACTACTGTACTGATCATAGTAGTTCGGACGTCAGCAGTCAGAAAGGGGTGTCTGTCCGGCCAAATATATGTACTTGTCAGCGTCAGGAAGCCAATGTCCGATGAGTTAGATCTCTCAGCACTGGTATCATGATGGTATTTATTCTATCTAAAACACCCAAGAGTACTATTTCTTCTTCCAGCTGGTCCATCTTTCATATCCCTCATCTAGCCGCGCTTTTTTAATAGTCAATAACGGTTGCTGCTCCTCCGTGTCAGCAACTGTCCGATGAGAAAATACCTGTCAGCACCCACCTGCGCCCGAACCACTGTGACCAGTACAGTACTATAGACCCGATATTATGGCTTGTTCGGGCTCCGAGAGACTGTTAGTCTAATGAAAGCGGCACACAGAAGAATTGGTATTGGACCGCTGTGCGAACAATCACCAAGTACTTACAATAAATATCTAAGCTTATTTGTGTTCCTTTATTGGGAAGAGTACATTATTTGGGCAAGTACTCAAGCAGATCTTGTGGAACCAACTAAAGCTTGGGACCCAGCCTACATTCAACACCTTCTTGTGCAACATCTGGCGTGCACCACTGCATGCCTTACCTTGTTGATGTTGGAGTGTACGACTCACCTCTACCAGCAAAGTGCATCAACAGGCACAGCTACACTTTTTGCGCCAATTACTAGTCCTGTATTTCAGAAAGTGACTCAGTCTTTTGGTGAGAATGAGGCATAATTGTACAAATGCGTTCTTCTATTACAGGCACAAATGACCAATATAAGAAGGCAAAGTACTGTCATCTCTAGGTATCAAGCAGCATGACATAAAGGGCTGTGGAGAGTGGCAATGCCTGCCCAACATTTAAAATTCACAGCCTCCAACAATGATGCGTTGCTTTTTCCAACAACTCCTTGAGCTGAAGAGACAGCGGAAGGCTGGACGCCAACTTTCCTGCTCATCAATTTAGTCTATAGACACAGCGGTTAGATGTAACTTAGAGCAGAATAGAACACCAGCGGTATACTTTTAGATCTGATTGAGAAACTGATTTGCCCCGTGGAGGTTCCTTGGTCGTTTTCGTACTACATACTTGTGACGCGTATGATTGATGGAGATGAGGGGGGTAAGATGTCTTCGGAAAATGTGCAATCCACAGTTTATTCTATCGAATATAGGCCAGTGTGAAAGTACAACCGCATTTGTTCCGTCTCCAAGACCTGATTAGGCAGGGAATGTGAAATTCGATTCATACACCCACATACGCTACCATATGTATAAGCGCCCAAAGTTCGTTCACATTCACATCCCAAGCAGTAGCATGATGAGTAGACAGGAAGCAAGTGAATCGCGTACTATCAATCACTCGGTCTGCAAACCTGGAGATCCGAATTTCTCATGCGCCGCATTACTGCTGCCGCCGAGTACGATTCAACCCAAGACTCGTGTGCGATTCAGACTATGTATCAAACGCCCTAAGTCCAAAGTCCGAACTGTGTTGGGTTCCTTCTAACTCCGCCTGCGATATTCACCAAACAGTGACCGTTACTTGATATGTAACCGCTGGTCAAAGAAGTCCTGGCTTGTCTCGGGGGGGTATCATGGGGAGGTTTTGTTTTATGGGGTTTTTGATTGATAGATACTGGCGGTTTTCACGAATTGGTGTTAGTGCAGGTTTTCATGCAGTGCTGTTGTCCATTCAGCCCTCCCCTAGTCGAATGTCGCGAACCGTTTCAGACTTCGTATATATGAAACCTCTATATAGAAATCAATGCACCTACTCTACATGAGACTTAAGCAGCCGTTGATGCATTTTATTGGCTGTTTGGACTTCATCGCGGGGTACCCCGCCATTTTGTTGTGGAAGTATTCAGTACTATTGACAACGGTATATGAGGAGGGATAAAATTCTGAAACGCAACTCAAACCAGATGGTGTAGATTATAAAACAATAGTTTGCCAACGGTTTCACCCAATTCATGCGATAAATACCATATTTCCTATAGGGCTTAATATTCATACACAAATACATACAATAGATCCCTTTCTCGCTCTCAGCGTACATCGATATACCGGACAAGGCCCATGAAATAAGTATAACGAAAATTTAAAAACCCCCAGAAATCGCCCCCCAAAAAGAGAAGAAACCGCTAACCAATATAAATAAACTTTGATATAAAAATCCCATATCCGTTTTAAACCTGACGCCTGAGCAAAGTAGCATAGCTAAAGATCACCGTATCCATCTGCAATTCAGAATCCAAAAGAAAAAAAAGAAAAAAGAAAACGCCAGCCACAAATGCCACCAAAAAGAATACAAAAAAGGCAACGTCTCACACATGAAGTCAAATAAATCATTGAGCAAACAGCATAAACTGGTTCATCTCGCCCCAGTCGGGTCCTTCTTTGGTAGAGCAGACAGGCACCTCATTATCCCATGGGAAGTCTTGAAGCACTTCTGTCCCACATGCATCTTTCATGCCCCAGGGATTCCAGTCTTCGTAAGTGCTGATAGCTGCAGCAGCCTTATCGTCACCAGAAGTGTCTTCGGGCGTATATGCCGGTGTGAAAAGCGAGCTATCCAGTGTAGCCAGGGGCGATACATCCTCAATGCCCTCAAAACATTGGCGAATAGCTGTCGGGGAACCAGGAGTATCCCAGAACGTAGCCGGCGGGGTGGGAACCTGTTCCCCATCCGGGGCAATAGCCTTAGACCCTGTCGGCCTGGCAGACAATGACATCTTCGTCTGAGCTGGTGACTTAGACTTGGGAGTCATAGCTTGCCTTAGTGGAGTAGAACCAGGCAAAGGTGATGAGTTGGTTTTGATCTGGGGAGTTGTGCCAGGCTTCGGGGTAACACCGTTTGTGGGAGCTACCTTCATATCCTTCGGGATACCTTCTCGGTTCACATGGAGAGCATTGGCAACCGAAGCCAAGGTATACTCCAAGGGATTGTCGATCCGGAATTTTGCTTTACCTTCCTCTTCCCGACGCTTTTCTGCCTCGCGCTCGTGCTTCTTTTGATGATCCGCCAATTCATTCTTCAGCGTAAAAGCCGCACCACAGCCCTGCCGGTCGCACTTGAAATTCTTCTCTACAGGTGGTGGCGGTGGTGGCGGTGGTGGACGATTCTTTACTTGTGGGGAAGTTGTCACTTGTGGCGTTGTCGCTTGCGCTGGTTTCGGAGATTTAATCTTGGAAGGGGAGGAGTCTTGTGGTTGTCCATCAGCCTTTCGCTTCCTGATGTTGGGAGGAAGCCTGAGGTCGTCGACCGTAAGATTAGATCTGATAACAATCGGTGGACTACCATCAGGTGACATTCGGCCAGCCTTCTGCGCCAATTGAGTCCGGTGCTGCTCAGCAAGTTGTTCTGAGTGTCTTTGCAAGTTGTTGGCATTGAGTGCAGGCTGGGATGGTGGGGCGGCTGCTGGCACTTCAGCCGGTCGTGGAGCAGGGGCAGGATGATGCCCCATCCGCTGGCTGAGTTGTTGCAGAGTAGCATGGAATGCTTTCGCCTTTTCCCCATCGTTTTGCTGCATTTTGGCTATTTCCTGCTTCACAAGGGTGAAATATTTGTAAATAGTGTTGCGGCACTCCATCAATTCTGTGGTAGACATCGTGAAAACCTCCCTTGTTTCGCCATTAGGATGATATTGAGAGGCCAATAGAGTTTTCTAATATAGAAATACAAGGATTAGAAATCACATTCCAATCGTGGATATTTATGATCTTAGCTTACCTGTCGAATGAGTTCCCTAGCACTCGAAATATCGCCTCCAAGCAACATAAACATTGGTAACAGTTGATCAGTCCTACGAATCAAGCCTTTAATTTGGGGGTTCATGAGATTCGTCTTCATGGTTTCCCTTTCCTGAGGCGGCATGTCCACGGGCTGTCGTACATCAGGATTTTTCTGGTCTTCCTTGTAAATGTGTATCAATTGTTCGAAGACATGCTGTTGCCTTTGTGCCAACTCATTTCCGGCTCCCTGTACCGCCTGGGGAGGTCCAGTCACTAGCACCTGGCTGCGTGTTTGATCCTGCGACTGGGGTCTCGCTGGAGGCTTCGGCGCAGTTGGCAGGGATTGCGAGAAGTGACCTAGATTGGATTGGACTTGTGCAGGCCTGGAAACCTCGGCCTGCGATTGTGGACGTGGAATTGACTTTTGATCTTCAGTCTCTTTCTTCATCTTCTTCTGGAGGGTTGGGGAAGCGGAGCTAGGAGCTGACTGCCGTTGCTGCTGTTGCTGCTGATGCTGTGATTGCTGCTGTTGATGTTGCTGCTGTTGCTGCTGCAACAGTTGTTGTTGCGCTTGTGGTTGCTGCACCGACATCTGCGGCTTTGGAATCTGCGTTGGAGCAGTTTGCGCAGGTGGGGCTGTAGAGAGTGGTGGTCGAGAAACTGCAGTGACGGGGGCAGTGGCACCTGCACGTTGTCTTTGGTGCCTAAGTTGCATCTGTTCGATTGCAGCTCGCATAATGTGCTGCTGCTGTGGGTTCAATTGGCTATGCGAATTCAACATATACATGTGCTGAATTTGCTGGTCGGTTAGGTTGATAACCTGCTGTTGAGCTTGCGGTGGTAGACTCGCCAGTAGTGACGACTCCCCCGGCTTGTTGGGCGCACCGATAGGACTCATCTGTGGTTGTTGTCCGACTGCTTGTCCTACTGCAAGACCTCTACTTTTCAAAGCCTGATATGCCTGTACCTTCTGATGATATGCCCACCGAAGCTGTAGCTTACGAATATTCTCATGGATTTGCGGAAGATTATTCTGTTGTGCCCACTGCTTCATATCGCCCCATGTCTTGAACTGTTGGGGGATCTGGCTCGCTAACGGGCCCAGAAGCTGCGGTTCAACTTCTTTTGTGTCGAGTATGGCAAGTTGCTCGGGTTTCAAAGTCATCTGGGTTATCGGAACCTGAGCCCCTCCTCCTGGTCTTTGCATGAGCGGGCTCACATGTTGCGCCATCATCGCCGGCTTGCCACCTTGGGGATTTTGAATAGGAATGTTGGGACCGCTGGGGGGTTGCTGCGCTTGTGCAACTCGGGCATGCGCTTCAGCCTCCTGGGCTTGAGCTTGGGCTTGAGCCTGCTGCTGTCTCTGAGCTGCTTGGTGTCGCTCAAATTTCTCCAAAAAGTTTCTCAACTGATCTGGTGGGAGGGTTTTCATTTTTTCAATAACGTTGGGAGGAAGGTTTCTCAACATTTCTGGCGTCGGAATTACCATGGGACGCGCTGCTGCTTGTTGCGGGGTTCCAGTCGGTTGCGGCGGGAATGGAGCGCCAGGCTGCGGTGCGACAAACGGTCCATTAAGAACTGCAAGCGGAGGTTGCGGTGAAGAACCGTTCGGTGGGAATTTGCTGGCGTGAGCACGGGCATTCACGATGCGCTCATTTTGGTGCAGCATTGCAGCGTGCCTCCTTTGTTGTTCTAGCTGATTTTGTTGAGCACGAGAAAACCCCGGAGCTTGTACCTGATTTGAGCCAGGAACCACTTCCACGCCACCATTCGCAAGAGATCTTGCTGCAGCTTGTTGACTTTCGTACTGTTGAGCAGTTCGCATCAAGTCGTTAGGTACTGGTTGGGGCCCTCTGTTCTGTACCGGAACGGTAGCAGGGGAAGGAACAGGAACACCAGGTCTTTGCGGAGGATTCTGAGGCGTTTGTTGAGATGTGGGTTGTACTTGGGCTTGTAGCTGCTGCTGGTGTTGTTGTCGCATTTGAGCTTGAGCCTGAGGCTGAAGCTGCTGTGTCCGATGCGCCTCCATTTGGCGCCTTAACATATTTGTTGCTTGCTGCCGGATGACAACTTGGGCAGGGGTTATATTTAATTGCTGCGCAAGGGCCCTGATTTCGGGAGTTGGGCTCGCATTGTAGTTGTTGGCTTGAGCTGGTGACATCTTCGCCGTGAGCGCCTTCATAGCTTGTGCAATGTACTGTTGCTGGTGCTGAGGACTGAATTGCTGCTGTTGCTGCTGCTGCTGCTGCTGCTGCTGCTGCTGCTGCTGCTGCTGTTGTTGCTGCTGCTGTTGTTGCTGCCGCTGATGCATTTGTTGTAATTGTTGTTGCTGGATCTGTTGCTGTTGCTGCGCATGTTGCTGCTGCTGTGTAGGTCCTGGCGGCCGGTTTTGAAATTGCTGCTGAGTTTGCATCGTCATAGCGTGCTGCTGCTGCTGCTGCTGTTGAGGGGGTTGGCCAATACTCTGAAACTGCAGTTGAGGCTGAGGTGGCATTCCCATGGATGGTTGGCCCTGGAATGCAACGGGGGCCCCAGGTTTGCCGGGTCCCATCTGGCCATTTCTCATTGCCATGTCCGATGACTCGGCCATCTTCTTCTTCCTTGACTCCTGGATCAACAGCAGCTTGCTTCGACACTGCACTTGGTAATCGGACTGTATATTAAAACATAGTAAGAATACTAATCGGATCGGCAAACATCCGGAGAGTGGTGATGGCAAACCTTGTCTTTAGCCTTATCGTATGTGTTCTTTTCGAAGTTGGTGGCAATCTGAATAGCATGTGCCTGTTCAACGTCGGTGCGTACAAGCCGTAGCGATGAGGCACTGAAAAGTAGAAGGGGAACGTTAGCAGGTACATTAAATTACTAAAACAAAGCGGACAGCCGAGCTAGTAATTTGGTGACGATCGAGAGCCACGGGTTGCCACCTGCGCCCGAGGGCTGGAATGGAACAGTAACAGCACTAGGAGACCAAAATTAACAAACCAACATACATCTCCATAATCGTCTGGACCCGTTCTTGTAACAACAATTCCCTTTGCCAACCCACGGGGTTCCAGTTTGGTCTCAACTGATTGGCGACATATTGAGAAACTCGATTGCCGTCCGCCATGGGCATCCCTCCACCTCCCATCGGCGCAGCTCCCGGCGGATTCATCTTTTATAAGTCGTCGTTACTCGTCGTGTCCGCAGCGGTAGCCTTCCGGGGGAAATGGTAACAGGAAAAACGCAAGGCGGGGTAGAAGAGATCTTTTCAACAACTTGAGCTGATTCTGGCCATAAAAGTCGAAGCAGTCCGAATGATAATACCAGATAGCCCCGCTTAGCGCTGTCTGTAACGAGTAGTGGTGTCGCGTCCAGGATTACCGGCCGATTAGCTGTGTACCGGACGCAAATAAGGAGCAATAAATTCGAAGCGAACGCGGAAATGTTGAGTGCGATTTCGGGGTGTGAAGATAGAAACTCTACGGTAGTAGTACCCAAGTAATAGTGTGTGGTGTGAGTGTGTGGGTGTGGATATATGCGACCGAAAGGCGAGAAGCAGGTGATTCGACGCACGAAGACTTGTCCACGAACGAAGGGACCGAGTTGGAGAGAGGACGCCGCGAACAACGCAGCACTGTATTCTAACGGGACGGTGTGGTATGAATGAGAGATTTTTCACCGGGCATCAGATGCCATGGGCACGAGGTCCTTGGTAAAGCAGACACGCAGTTGAAGCTGCCTACGGTCGATTGAGAGTGGTTGGAGTGGTAGTAGTAGGTAGTGGTAGGTAGGTGTAGGTTAGTAGAAGAGAGCCGAGTAGAGTCCAAGGCAGGAGTTGTTGTACCAGACAGCCAGACCGACGCAGAGTAAGAAGCAACTTAGAATGATGTATCTTTGTACTCGAGTCGAGTCTGCATGCATGTGCTTAAGTATGGGTGTACTTCAAAGTATGTGGTATGTGCTCCTGGCGTGAGAGGGTGGAGGGGAGAGAGTTGGTGTGGAGGGTTGGAGGTAGAGGAGGATCAGGGAAGCGTCAGGGTTTCACCGGAGGAGCGACGCTGATTGGGCGGGATAGTTGGTTGGGTGTTGCGTTGACATCTTATTTATTTTAGGCTGGTTCTAGTTTAAGAGGGACGAGGGACGAGAAATTGAAGCAAGGCGCACTCGCTCCTTCCAAGCTAAACCGAAAAACTAAACTATCATTACAAGCACGCCGCAAGCAAATACCCAGAGGAGATGATGATGGTTCAGTTCAGCGATGATTAACTGTTTAGTTACCAGCGTAATCCAGTCACTTTCGCAGATAGCAATGTTCATGGAATTCCCCAATTTATTTCATCCACAGCCTACTTCGCCCGCTATCTTCGTTCTCTATCTACATACAACTGATCCGAATTCTCTAGATTTTTTGAGTTCCTGGTCAGGATCATGTTCTGGGAACTTCAAGCCTCTGCTTCGGGTTCTTTGCCATCCGGAAGATTGTATAGCCGTACTCCTCTCTGTAGTGTGCGTCTTCATGCGCACACGAGTATCGTAACCGTTACTCAGCAAGGCAGACCCTCACGCACTGCATCTCACTCATTCTTTGCCTCGTGCTGGCTGGTGAGGTCAAGATGCTCATTCATTCTAAAATAAAATCAGCCATTGAATTTTATTCTACCAATTGCAAACTAGAAAAACTTGAACTTGATGAGGAACTAAAAGCACAGTTAGGGTAGGGTATCATGACAGTAACTGGATTGATGAACCTCTCATCTAACGGTGAAGCCCCATTTCACTGCAGATCTTTAGTTGATACAGTTGAATTGGGTATCCCCCAGTCGTGCCTCCCTGTTCGCTTAGGACCATCAAAGAACGAACTTTGGATGGCAATGCTGCAACACCCATCAAATTTCCTTCCAAGCGTTCCTGCAGGGGCACCATCCAAATCTACTCCTCCAGCTCAGGAGAATTGTACCCAATGGAGGGAATACACACATGAGTGTGAATATAGAACTGTTGTCATTGTTTATCTTCACGTCCTTGGACGAATCTTCATCTGACTGGTTTTGTGAAGACTACCGCCGAGACAAGCAGGGATGATCCGGAAACGAATATCCGCCGGCCGCATGGCAAGAAAAGGAACCAGTCACCGTCTCAGCACAGACGAAAGAGAGAAAGAGGAAGTGCACTACCATCTTATTCTGCAGACTGCCTCTTTGGGGGACCGTTCGGAACGTCTTCACCAACGTTGTCTTTTTAATGCACACAATTAGCATGGAACTGGAAGTTGCTGAAAGTGTAACGAGCTCTGAATAGGTATTTGGTTGCATGGAGCGATATCATAGCTATAATGATCAGCGGTGGTTCTATTTCCATGGCATATGAATTCGGGTCGTTACGATTTCGAGGTGTCAATATCGAACTCTGACTGGGTCAGACCTTGACCAAGTCTGGGGGAATCTTGAGAAGGCTAGTTGGTCACGTTGTGTGGCTTACCCATGGCACAGTAACTACGCCTCATCACGCGATATAGACACTCGGAGACATGAGCGTAGATAGCTGGTACTTGCCAGAGCGTGTAAAATCACGGATTTCATTCAAGAAATTTCAAACATAAACGGTCTGAATACGCGCCTCTCCATTCTTGCATTCTTCTATCTGTCAAATGGCATTTTCCTCGCAGTGGCAGACTACTATTTCCAAAGCCTTCCTTCGTCATCTCACAGCTTACCCCGGTTTAAAGTTTATGCCAAGCCTCGTCTAATGGGTGAGCATGTCGCGTTCTCGTTTGCAACGACGACCACCGCACATCACCACATCACCGCATAACCACACGAATTCCAAATCATGGCCGACAAGCTCCGTGCCACACAACAACTTGAGCAGCTTCAAGCACGCTATGTCGGAACTGGTCATGCCGATACCACAAAATAGCACGTCCTTTCTACCTCCTTTGTCGCGTCGCGTTATCTTGATGCTGACGGATGTCATTATAGTGAATGGATCTCGAACCTCCACCGTGACACGTATGCATCTTATGTTGGACACCCGCCGCTCCTTGAGTACATGGCGATTGGATCTGGTGAACCCATGGCGAAACTTAGAACGAAATTTGTCGAGAAGATGATACAACCCGTGGGGAAGCCGCTGGAGAGGGAAGATTAGCTGGCGGGCAAGGGAGGAGGTGTGGGGTGAGGTGTGGGGTAGGTGGCATCGAGAAAGGGGTGAGAGCATCAGGAAAAATAAGTTCGCGCTCGAGCGAGGATTTTCCGCTCAGGCCTGCGCTCACACTTGTTTACCTCACTCACGCGCATCTCTCTGACTTATTGTGCTGCTCAGCCTACTTCGTCTCGTCTATACTTGTAATACTTGCACTCGATTTTGTAGTTTCAGTTCTATGATCAAGAAGCATTTGTTAAATGATAATATGGCATCAATTCTTTAACTATCTATGTCTATCTATGTACATACGGCCGATCTACGCTGGCTCACGTGCACTCAAACAGTGCTCTAGCAAACTTGGAGGTGCACTTGGAGGGGGCTCACCCAGTGCACTCGCAGAGGGCTGATCGAGCGGGCTTGGAGGAAACTGATCGAGCACACTCGGAGAAGACTGATCGATCGGGCTTGGAGAAGAGTGATCGAGCACACTTGGAAAGGACACATCTAGCGGGCTTGGATGGGTCTGATCGAGCACACTCGCAGAGGACTAATCGAGCGGGCATGGAGGGGGGTGATCAAGCACACTCGCAGAGGGCTGATCGAGCGGGATTGTAGGGGACTGATCGAGCACACTCGGAGAGGGCTAATCGAGCGGGCATGAAAGGGGTGATCAAGCACTCACAGAGGACTGATCGAGTGGGCTTGGAGGGGGGGGTGATCGAGCAGACTTGGAGATATACCTGAAGCTGGCTGCAGGCGGTGCTCGGAAGCTGGCTGGAGGCAGTCGATCTGGGCTGGATGCAGACGGTGCTCGGGAGCTGGTTGTAGACGGTCAATCTGGGCTGAGACTACATTCAGGGGTTAACTCGGAATCGTAGGGAGGTAATGTGAGAAGACTTAACTTGCGCTTTCCGAGAGCTGGCACGAGATGTTCAATCGAGGCCGGCTGGAGGTGATGCTCGGGGGGTGGCTGGAGATGGTCAATCGAGGCTGGCTGGAGACGATACTCGGGATTATTAAGCATGTCATGTGATACACGTTTGGAATTTGGAATTTTCATAAAGAGCCTGGAAAACAAGTCAACTACACTGCTAAGAGGATTTTTGAGTTTTTAACAACAACCGCCACTTGCATGTAGAGAGTACAGTCTTTGGCTTCTCAACTGTGCACTTCTGACCGTGGTATTCATAGTGATAGCAACGGGTCCGGGTAACCTGCCAGCGGTCCGAGTTTGAACTGCAAAAACGGGTCGGTTCGGTTTCAGACTGGTCCAAAAACCTGAACCGCTGCTTCTTGGCAGGCCAAACCCAGACCAGCACCCATCAACTGGCGGGTTTTGCCGAGTTTGGCTAAACCTGTTGGTTCCAATCTCTGGTTCTGTATTTCGGGTTTCACTATTTATTGTTGCATTCAGATATGCTACTGCTAATCGCTGAATATTGACTTTGGTATGTTGCTGTCTGTTTTGGATGTATTGGCCGCCTTAATAATCAAAACAAACAGCGATTTGCTTCCTACCTCATCCTGAGAATGAGTGTCAATGGAGTGTCAACAATTGTTGTTTGCGTATCCTGGGTAATTTGAGTGGTGATATGTTGCAGACAGTCATAAACAAATTGTTGGCCGACTTGGTACGAAAAAGAGAAAGCGAAACGCTCTGTGCCTAGTATTAGCGGCATTTTCGGACTGTTACTTCGGGTATGGGTCCTGGTCGGAACCTATCAGTTGCCACATTGGCAATCCGGATTGTCAATACACCTGAACCGTCAATTTGGGTATGATTCAATGGTAATCCCCCAACCCGTCAGAATTGGGTGGGTTGTCAGCGGGTTGCCCAGTGGATCCATCTGAAGATTCATATAATGCTCTTGTTTTTGGAGTTTGATAATAGTATATTATCAAAATTGGGTATTCAGCAGCCAATAAGCTGTTTTTGCATGTTTTGCAGTTTGTGATATCGATTATTTTGGAATCTGTATTTTTCCTTTTATATATTGTATTTTGGCTGAGAAAGACGGTCAGTAGTTCTGTTATGAGCTCATGTATCTGTGCAATGCCTTGATTACCCAATATGCAAGACCAAAAATTGTTGACGCTCTATTAATGCTCATTTTTGTCATGAACTGTTTCAGATGAAAAGGCTGCCAGGACATTGTATATGAATCATTGCCACAATGCGACACTTATATTAGCCACGATGCAAGACCAACAATCGGTGTCGCTCCATTGACGCTCATTTTCTGAATGAGGCAGGGAGTGTATTGCTAGTATTTTTGCCCATAACGGCGGCCAATATCTCATTAATGGATGTTTGCAACTAATTGCAAGTTAGATTACCAAAGATGCAAGACCAAAAGTCATTGACGCTCCATTGATGTTTATTTTCAGGATAGGGCAGGGAGCGTGTTGCTTTTGTTTTTGCGACTAAAGGCAGCTAATACCTTATTTATGGATGGCTGCAACTAATCGCCACTTCGGTTACCCAAGATGCAAAGACAAAAATCATTGACAATCCGTTGATTGTCATTTTCAGAATTGGGCAGTGACCGTCCCGTTAGCTATTTTGCCTATAAATGCAGCCAATACATTGGTTATGCATAGCAGTGACCAAATCATATTTCAATCACTGTACTTACAAGACCCATAATCGTTGACGCTCCGTTGACGCTCATTTTGATGTATTGTCCATTCAACATCTGCCGTCATCAATAATTGCATTCATAATTATTTGACATCATTCATTGCCTTTCTGACTGATCCAGACTCAGCTCTTTGGCAAGGCCGAGCCCAGTAATCTACTTGCACTTGTTGCTCTCATCCGGTTAAAATCTATACCTCTAGCCAAATAACTCTGTTCGCCTGTTATACTTTTGTTTATTAACCAATATTCACAGGCGACTACTCAATATTCTCTCATAATATTTCTCGAAACAAAATTCTCGGTCAAACTACATAAAGAACCCGGTGAAAATACATTGACGCATTCTGTGCTATGTTTTCTTGATCCCCTTACTCCTTCTTGTTTCCATTGTACCGACTGTCATCAACATCTTTGCTGCCTTGTTCCTTCACCTTCGTGTTGGCTGAATCAATCCGGGAACATTTGGTGCGGCACTCATGTTCCACTGCTCTTGGGTTTCTGAATCACTGATGCCATTGTTGAGATCTATCTCGGATTCATTGTCCGCCTCCCAGTAGTCTTCACTGTCATTTGGATTATTCAAGTCCCCATTACAGTCCAGCCAATTTTCGGTGTCTGAAATGCTTTCAGGTGCACTATCCTCATCACTTTTGGCAGGATGGTGGTTGATTTGTTTGATTCAGTGGACATTCAATACTTGAGTTTATCCTCCAGTAAGATCCTTTGGAGACAAAGCTGGTGGCCCAGGTGATCTTTCCGACAATTTAAATGCAGCTGCACCATCATGTTGAAAGTTTGACCAGGACGCTTTGACGATCTCTTCAGTATTTGAAATGTATCCTGCTGCGGTCATTTGCTTGTTGTGAGTGCGAGATTCCTTCTGTATAGCACGTAGGTTCTGGCTGCCCTGCCATATCTCCAAAATGTCGTAGACCTTGCCTATTCTGTGCAATTTCTTTTGCTCTGCCTTTTTCTTCATTTCCAAGTCGTTATCAGTATTTGTCATATTCAATGCTGGGTCATTGCCGGCCAGTAACCCGTTATTGGCTCAAGCAAACTGCCGTACTACAACTTTTTTGTGAAGGGTCTTGCCTGTGGTTTTTCACTGCCTCCAGCCGATTACATCTTGCCCAAGGGAAAAACAGGCCTCCACTCCGACACCATGTGTTATGATAGAGAATATGTCGCATGCCACATTGAAGAAATTGGCATATTTTGAGTGCGTTTCATCTTGCTGTCGCCACCAGTCTGTGATATCCGGGATCCGAAATATACTGGTAATCTCCATAGGGTCGGAGTGGTAATCATTATGATTTGGATTAATTTGCCCCCAGTTCTGTCGTTATTTAGGTGGTGTAGTTAAATAGAGCATTGCAGCTGTCAGTAATCATGCTGCATGATCACGTTGCGTGGGCGTCGTTTCGGCCGCATTTTTAGGCATTAAGTATTCTTCATCATCGCTGGACAAATCATATGGATCATCAGAAGTTTGACCAGAGCTTGAAGCCATTGTGGGAGAGAAAGGATTGTTGTGTGGTATGCTTTCGGGTTCAGTGACAGGGAAACGTCGATGTTTCGCACAGTATTGATTCTCCACATACTTCAGAAATGCCTCCGGGTATTGCGTAGTACAAGATATCTTGTCCTCAGGATTAATATCCATTCCCTTGTCCCAGTTCCTAAACGATCGCAACTTCCAGAAAGGATCAAGCATATGTGCCGAAATGAGAAGTATACCAGTCGTAGGAGTAACTTTTGTATAATATTTGGACAGCTTCTGGCACGCAAACTTCACGGCGAAGTATAAGTCTTCCATCCATTGAGTCATCTTCTTGGCCAAAGCTCGCATAACGGCATCCATATGATTGAACATTGCGTTGTATACGGTGATAGTGTAATGCAGAGTAATTGTATGCCTGTTTGACATCCACAGCGTGCAGTACTAGAATGGCCTTAACACTTCCATGACATACTTGACAATAGTCCATTCATCCTGTGTTGTGAAGAGTGGCCAGTAAACACTGTATTTTGGATTCTTGAGCCACTCACGGGTGAATTCTCGTAATCAGTAGGCCCGCCCAAGCAACTCCAGTGTCGAATTCCACAGTGTCTTCACATCCATACTAGGTAGTACTGCAATACGTACTTTGGCTTTTTGAGAGTCAATGAACTCGTTTCGATGACCAGGTGTCAGCGTAATCAACACAGGAAACATTCTCCGCTATATGAAGGTCAGTTTCAGGACTTTCAAAATATGTTGAAATACGTACTTGCTCAATTATCTTTGCTAACGCTGGCCTCATGGCAGACACTTTGTTGATTCTAGCATTGCCCTCTTTTTGAAGTCTTTGACTCTTCCCAATATTAATACTTTCATTGTCTCCAAATTGCTGATTGCCCTCATGGGTTTTCCAAGACTATGTGCGGCCATTTACACCCAGACTGCTCATGAATGCACCTAAAGCAAGTTGAATGACGTGCGCCATACATGGTATGTGGTTCCTCAATGCAGGCCACTCGATTCTGGAGGCCTTAAGTGTTGATTGTAATTCTCAAGTCATCAAGTAATTTGATGAAGCATTATCATTTGTAATTCCAAGTAAACGGCTATCGGTAAGCTCAAAATGATCAAGAACTTTGTTCAAATATTCGGCTGGCATCAGCAAAAAATATTTCCGTCTGGGCGGAATGGCTCCATCGGAGTGGACGCGCTCCGTCAGAGCCGTCAGAGACACCCCGCTGGCGGAATACTCCGCGCCCGGCGTTAATTCAACGCGTCGCGTTCCATATCGCCCTCTGATCGCTGTTTCACCTTTTCTTCTTGTTCTGTCAGTCTCCTATTTCAAATGATCACTCTGGTATTGTGGCCAACTGTGACCATATGTCGGAATGGGTTCATTTGGTATGTGCTTGCATTGGGATTGCAATGTGATGGGTGATGCTGTGAAAATCTCTCCTCGCGTTCCTTCTTCCTGCGCGCAAAATGCAATTCTCTCTTTACTAATTATACGGGATTGCAAGGGATGGGTGACGCTGCAAATATCTCCCCTCGCGTTCCTTCTACCTGCACACAAAATGCAATTCTCTCTTTACTAATTATACACATCATTCCAAGTCGCCAGATCTATGTGGCTATTGACAATCCATCGTTTGTTCCATCCGTCTGCTGTCGTACTACTAGTAGCTATCTCTGGAATGACCTGCGTGCAGCCAACAATATTTCCCACGCTGAAAACTTGCAAAGCAACGGCTGCCGGTGCTTTTCTCACTTGTACAAATTTTGAGACGGGATCCAAGTTACCCGAGTTTTCAGATATTGTGGTGAGCGCCATGGCTAACCAGTACGCAACGAAAGCACCATCCTCGTTTAGGAGTTTGATTTTGAATAGTTGTTGCAGTTGCCACGGAAGACGCCCATTCAGCGCGCCATAACACCTCCCCGGGCGTTGCTTTACCCATACCCAGTCGTTCCGTTGATCCCCTCTGCGCCAGCTCTGGCTTACTGTGCATCGACACATCTGAGATATGCGTTCACCATCTAAACCCTCAACTTGAACCTTAATACCATGGTAAATACAGAGCTCCATTCCATGGAGTTGTTCATCGGATATATACGTCTTGTTACGACTCTTATGCTTGATAATCTCCCGTGTGCTGCTGTATATTGCCATGCGGTGTGTTGCGTCTTGTGTATTGTCGAGTAATGCTCTGAAGTCTTTGATCATAGCATCAGGATACTTTCCATCACAGCAGTTTTGGGGCACCATGAATTCGGGCTTCGCATATAACTGGGAGCCCAGGGGGGCAGCCAGATCAGCACCGGAAGGGAGGACTTTGCAGGCGGCAGCGCTGTTATCCCGACGCTGAGCGAGGGCTTCAAGATTGAGCTCTCTGATTTTGAAGCAGAGAATGCGATGCTGAAAGGTGATTACTTGCGGCAGGTAGTTGATATTGTGATTGGAGGCGTTCCAACCGTCCTTAAGGTTCATTTTATGTGCTTGTTCATGTCTCTCGGCAGAATACTGTTGCAAGGCTCCGTATCGACGAATCTGTTCGACCCAATGAGACATCAAGTGGATCTTCGGAAAGTTGAAGTCGGCATCCAACTCCTTGGA
>Ga0307514_10000473_pt1 | contig 84124 bp, 88 predicted proteins | sample 16_EM_MG_FD_203088 | JGI IMG/M metagenome (GOLD analysis project Ga0307514, IMG submission 203088) | Populus trichocarpa ectomycorrhiza microbial communities from riparian zone in the Pacific Northwest, United States - 16_EM | ecosystem: Host-associated > Plants > Roots > Unclassified | place... | reverse complement strand
GAAGGGGGAAGGGAGAAGGGGAGAAGGAGAAGGAGAATGGGGAGGGGAAGGAGGGGAGGGGGAAGGAGGGAGGGAGGGAGGGAGGGAGGGAAGGAGAAGGAGAGGGAGGGGGGAAGGGGGAGGGGGGAATGGGAAGGCTAAGGAGGGGGAGAGAGGGGGGGATGGCAACACAGTAAAGCGGTCGAAGAAGTTCAGGCGCGCTGTCCGTCTTTGGTGATAGCAACCTACCCCGCTCACCAAAATAAAGTTTCATCTATATCATTCCCATATTATCCGCGGAACGAACCTCAAGCCAAATGGATGTACAGCTAACAGTTTTCTGAACTACATTAGTACAGCGCTCCCAGTACTCCAGGCTGCACCTATACTCTTCTTCTAAGACCCTCAGGGAGGAACCGCCATTGCTGGACCCCATACAGGGAATCACCCCATGTACGGATTTCCACCGATAGGGTACCCAGTCCGTGGATAGGGTGTCAACCCACCCGTCCGCTGATGGGGTGCCATTTGGTGGGATCCGCACATGGGGCGCCCCATATACGGAGTTCCGCAGATGGGTTGGATAATGCAGCTCAATGCTGTCCTCATCAGAGAAATGATAAGCTTGTACCATGCTTCAATGCTCACCTATACAGTCTATAAAAAGATGCATATAGACCCTATAACCACTTTAGTTAGAGACGGAAACCCCATCTCTACCATCTCCCCAACCATCTCCCAGCCGCCTTCCAGTGAGCCCATCTCTACCAGTTCCATCCAGTTCTCATCTCCAAGTGCATCTAGGCAGCGTCTCCAGCCAGCTTCCAAGCACCATCTCCAAGTGTACCTAAGTACCGTCTTCAAGTGCACTTGCGCACCATCTCCAGCCAGTTCCCAGTCTGCCGTGGGTCATCATCTCTGGCCAACTCCCATCAAGGATACATGCGAGGTTGACCTTGGTATAGAAATAGATTGATAGATAGAGAATATCATATTGTCGTATATGCAACCGTATTCAGTACTTTTGAGTTGAAACGAGATCCATCGCACATTATAAAGGAGAGATACTGCGAATACAGAGGAAAGCTGCGAAATTTTTGGAAAAATTTGCACGATCTTTGAAAGCTGCGGTAAGGTGGTTGTGTGCTCCAGATGTGTTGGGCGTAATCTCATGATGTGCAGATACGCGACCGCGCAGCAAAGGTGAAAACTGTGTGAATTGTAGAAGTACAAGAACAAAGAGAAGCTCGCCAGAAAGTGATGAAAGACTACTCCTGCTAGCCCTAACAACTAGCCATAAGACCGCCACTAACACCGCACAACAAGATGCACCCCATCTGTGGAACTCTACAAACGGGGCACCTATCTGCGGAAACCGCCTCATCCCCGGACAGGGTTTTTGGCACTCTATCCACGGATGGGGTGATTCCTCGCATGGGTTGCAACACCATTCTCCCCATATGCCGTGTACAATCCCATCGCGCTGAAGCACTCACGAGTCAATCCTCATTCTTACACCCCCGAGTACCACTCTAAAGCAACACGCAACGTAATAAATAGATTCAAAACATCTAGTCTCATCTACAAACAGATCTCGCGGGCCCTGGGACTCAATGCGCGCTACTCATCATCATATAATATCACTCATTCCCGAAGTAATATGTATTGTTGCATAAATAGATCTCAGCCTTCGTATGGCCGGAGATGATGGCTCGTATGGGAGGCTGGGAGGCTGCTGTCTGACTTATGGCATTTAGCCGGATCTATACATAGATGAATACGTACGCATTTGCACTTGTATGACCATATATATATAGCCTTATAGCCCTCTTAGATAGTACAATAAAATCAAGCTTCTCTATCTCTACTTTCAACATGTATCCTAAATCACGTTCCCGTGGTGTCCTAGGATATCCAAGTTAAAGTTTATAGACCTTCTTATAATATAGTCGCAGCAAATTGTAACGTAAGTTTCTGTACTACGGTGCATGCAGAAGCGCACGAAGAAAGTCCATGGGTGCAAGTCGCCAAACAGATAATCCTTCGACATTGTAGTAAACAGCTTCTCAGCTTTGCTGTACTAGCACACCGACTGAGCTTTTGTGTGTGGAAACACGACTGAAAGGTTGTGTTGCCAATATATAAGAACGATCATACCATAGTTGCGGGGGGCTTTGTGTGCTGTCCATGATTTCATCCATCCAAAAACAAAGCTAAGACCTATTGTATACTTTCTAGCAGTAAACAAGCAAACGCCGGGCATCTTCCGATGAATCATGGCTCAAAAAATGAAGGCAAAGAGGATTATGTTTAGTTAGGGTTACTACGTGATGAAGGAGGTCCGGAGAAGATACAGGGTTTGTAGTGGGGAGAACAGGCAAGAATGAAGGTGCATGAATGGAGCTACCGTTCAACAAATCTAATACCCGTCTACGTTGTAAGAAGACACGAACCGACAGTCATACACGAACCAGAAACTGCATACAGAACAAACACAAACAAATTGCCCAGTGATATTCCATGCCCCACTTCATCCCATCCATCCATCTGTCTATCTACAATCCCTCTTTAACGTCCACAATCGCAACATGCGGCACAATCTTCATCTTCCACACCAACTTTATCCTTGCGCGGCGCTCATCCAGCAAGGCCAGGCGTAAATACTCAACAAACACCATATAATCGTACACCCCCAGCGCTGTCAAAACATGCCACCTGCATCTCCGTCAGCATTTCCTTCATACAGCACGAAATTTACCCACCACCCGTGAAGCTCCAGCACGAACCCCGCCGGCATCCCCGTCGCCTCCCGAATATGTCGCAGGTCATCGCAGCGGAACATATCGATGAGCCAGACCATATACCCAGAGAAAAAAAAGACTTGACTCTCAGCACACCTCCTCTAGGGGTATCGGGGGGACATACCCGCTCCAACTCTCCAAAGTTTCCGCATCTCCCCCTTCACCCGTACATCCGTAACGCGTTTCATTAGCGACAGACATTTGTACCAGACCAAGACTATCATGATGGCGAAGCATACACGGTGCAGACTTGACTCCCCGCGGTAGTGGTGCGCGAATGTCATTGCTAGCATCGTGCTGGAAAGGATTCCGGCGAGCCACAGGGAGCGCCCGCGGAGGTCGATGTCGTAGAGCGCGTACACGACTGTTGCGGTGGCGTAGAGCATTGCCAATTCATCGACTGTGCCACGTTAGAGGGGTAGGAGCGAGGGAGGGGGAACATACATACCCATTTGTGTGGAATACTTTAGCGAAGCATGGAACATAAAGGACCCCACGCCGACGACGCCGAGAAGACCGTAGTTCCACGTTACCACGACATCGCCCGCAGCGGTATGCCACATGCCGTAGCCGGCAAGGTAAACTGTAAGTGTTGGCGAACTGCGTACGATCAACGGCGGGAGTTCTCACTGTATAGAAGGTTCGAGATGGTATTGATGAACTCGGCGATGTAGGGGGTCATGTAATAGTCCTGCGAAGACACTCATAAGCTGCGCTGCAGATTCACGAGCTGTGTATGCGAACTATACTATCTCGCAAAAGCTTTGGCTCCCGTCAGCACGTCAAAAATAGGACCCAACATTGAACAACTCACTTCATTGTCGATGTGCGCGGTCCCCACGCCGACACACCGGCCTCCGTTGGGTACGGCCAGTTCATAGTCACCATATTGCGCTTGTCGTATGCGTGGTGGCAGTGGTGGCAGTAGTGGTGGTGGTGGTGGTGGTGTCTTGTTGAGGATTTCGTTGTTGTCGTGAGCTGCCTTGAAACAAGTGTGCGGGGAACCGAGGATCCAGGAAAACTTAGGCGGATAAGCGTTCCACCGCGTGACTTTCATGCGCGCGTCCGTGTTAGCGTCTCATTGGGCAAAACACAAACATGTGGCTGAAATTTACTCGAAGCGGTAGTCTGGGCAAGCAATTTCTTGCAAAGAATGGTATCATTCCGATTCGTCGCTGCGAATATGTGCTGCTTGTTGTCTTGTTTCATTTCAGGTATGCTATCCAACGTAAACAAATGGCGCCGAGTTTTGGCTTCGTCTGGAAGTTGAGGCACAGAAACTGTGCATGCAGAGGAGGTCAGCGAGAATGCGCCAGCGTTTTTGAAGGGAGGCAGGGTGTCTGGGAAAATTTGGAGGAATCTCGATCCGAGTGATATATCATAGTTAGAGTACGGAAGTCCTGTTTTGCATCGACTAACATTAACATTTATCATATCGCAATAGTAGATAAAGTACTACTTCAGTGTATTCTATTTCCATCAAAGCCACGAGTTAAGGTACCTCCCTTATCCCCTGGATCGTAACTTTCGATTACCGGACCGTTTGGGCCATGGCAACGGGCTCCCCCCACCCTGAAACCATGGTGGTGCAACTAAAATATGGAATGATGACTTGAGAATTTGTAAAGCTATTTAATTGTATTATAGGTGTATTCTGGCAAGTTCTAGGGAATCTGCCACACTGAGGGAGTAATAAATAGAGCTGTTCGTGTAGGGGTGTAATCCTCAGATTTGTGCTTCAAAAAACAGAAATGTCAACCAGAATACTGTGACAGCGGGACCCCAATACCTCCTACCAACTTGTACCTCTCGAAGATGATGGAGAAGCCACTGCTAGTGAACTTCCCTTATCAACAATATCTAAGGAGCAGGGAAAATCGAAAAAACCATGCATCACGAATAATCACTCGCCCACCCCCGCGGACCCACAAATCCAGTTCCCCACACCTCAGATCTTTCAGGACCCTCCCACCTTCCACCCTATCATCCCAAGGTATCACCCACATACTGCTTACAACACCCTACCATCCAAGGTCCATTATCAGCATACAGTAGAACCCTTCAAGATTCTATATCAGCAAAATGTATTTTAGTCTCTGGAAGACTCCAGGAGTGTCTGAGAGGATGTGGAGTGTAAACTTAGAAGTGTCAATGTCAGGAGAGTATCAGACCCTAGGAGGGTTTTCCGGCAGGCCTTCAGAGTACCTGGGATCTCTGATGACAGGTACAAGAGTAACTGCGATCTCTGATGACTAATACAGGAGTACGATGGAAGTACTGTTGGCAACGGTTCTGGACCGTCACTGCGGGTGTAGGTCCGGGTCCAAACCGAACCATTGCCAAATTGGCTGTCCGGGTTGTCTCTAAACCCGAACTGCCTACTCGGGTACGGTTCCATGGTATACTCCCAACCCATCTGAGTTGGGTGGGTTGTCAGCGGGTTGCCCAGCGGGTCCGTCTATAGATTCATATAAGGCTCTTGTATTTGCAGTGTGTTAATAGTATCTTATCAAAATCGCGTTTTCAGCAACCATTAATGTGCTTTTGCTTGTTGAGCAGTTTGCAATATCAATTAATTTGGTATCTGTGTTTTACCTTTGATATATGGTATTTTTGCCTAGCAAGGTGGTCAATAATACAGTTATGCACGCGAAAATCCGCGCGATGCCTTGATTACGAAATATGCAAGTCCTAAAACTGTTGACGCTCCGTTGACGCTCATTTTCAGGATGCCGCAGGGAGCATGTGGCTTTTGTTTTTGCCAGTAAAGGCTGCCAATATCTCATAAATGGATGTCTGCAACCAATCGGAACATAACTTACTCAAGATGCAATGCTAAAAATCTTTGATGCTCCGTTGCCACTTATGCTAAGAATGGGGCGGTGACCGCGTTGCTATCTCTGTTGCCAATAAAACCTGCTAATACGTCTGTTACGCATAACAACAACCAAGTCACTGGTAAATTACCGTACTAACAAGACCACAAATCGTTGACGCTCCGTTGGCGCTCATGCTAAGAATGGGGTGGTGACTGTGTTGCTATCTCTTTTGCCAATAAAAGCTGCCAATACGACCGTTATACATAACAACAACCAAGTCACTGGTGAATTACCCTACTTACAAGACCACAAATCGTTGATGCTCTGTTGACATTCATGCTAAGAATGGGACGGTGACAGTGTTGCTCTCTCTTTTGCCAATAAAAGCTGCCAATACGTCCGTTATGCGTAACAACTACCAAGTCACTGGTGAATTACCGTACTTACAAGACCACAAAGCGTTGATGCTCCGTTGACCCTCATTTTCATGTATTGTCCATTCAACCTCTGCTGCCGTCGATAAGTATTTTCATCCTGATTTGACTTTACCAGTTGTCTTTCTGCTTGATTGAGACTCGGCCCTGTGGCAAAGCCGAGTGGCATAATTATCTTGTACTGTTCACTCTCACATGACCAAAAATGATGTATCATGCCAAAAGATTCATTGCGCCTGCTATACATCTATTTATGAACCAATATTCACAAGCTACTTACCGTTCGCCCATAATATATCTCTAACTGAAACTCTCAGTCAAGCTACATAAAGCTGGTGAACCATTGACGCATTCTGTCCTCCTTTTTCTTCCCTCCTTCATTTCTCCGTGTCTCAACTGCATTGACTGTTACAAACACCTTTTCAGCCTGTCTCTTTGACTTCCATGTCGGCTGAACCAATCCGGGCACATTTGGCGCGGCGCTTACATCCTGCTGCTCTGGGCATTCCGGATCCTCGATGCAATTGTTGTGCTCTATATCGGATTCAACGTCCGCAGTGCAATCCTCTTCACTGTCATTTGGATTATCCAAGTCGCCAATCCAGTTTAGCCAATCATCAGCGTCAGTACTGCTTTCAGGTGCGCTATCCTTGTCGCTTTCGACTGGATGACGGTTGATTCTCTGGATTCGGCGGACATTTAAGATTTGAGTTTGTCATCCAGGGAGGTCCTTTGCAGACAAAGCTGGTGGCAAAGGTGATCTTTCTGACAATTTAAATGCAGCCGGACCATTATGTTGAAAGAGTGACCAGGATGCTTTGACGATCTCTTCCGTGTCCGAAATCTATCCTATGGTGGTCATCTGCTTGTTTTGAGTGCGAGATTCCTTCTGGGTAGCACATAGGTTTTGGCTGCCCTGCCACATCTCCAAAAAGTCGTGAACCTTGGGCATTCTGTGCAATTTCCTTTCCTCCACCTCTTTCTTCATTTCTGAGTTGTTTTCTGTATTCCTGGTATCCAATTCTGGGACAGTGCCTGCCAAAACCCCATTATTGGCTCGAGCAAACTCCCTTACAACGACTTTTTCGCGAAGGGTCTTATGTGTGGTTTTTGACTGCCTCCAGCCGATAACATCTCGGCCAAGGAAAAAACTGGCCTCCACTCTGACCCCATGTGGTATGATAGAGAATATGTCGCACGCCACATTGGAGAGATCGGCATACTTTGAGTGCGTTTCCTCCTGTTGTCGCCACCAATTGGTTATGTCCAGTATCCAAAATGTACTGCTAATCTCCATTGGGTTGGAGTGGTAATCATTGAGATTTGGATTAATTTGCCCCCAGTTCTTTGGTGCTTCAGGCGGTGAATTCAAATAGAGCCTGGTGGCGGTCAATAAGCAGGCTGCGTGATCGCTTTGTCCGGGTGTCGCCTCAGCCACATTATTAGGCGTTCAGTATTCCTCATCATTGCTGGACCAATCATATGGATCAAAGGATGATTGATAGGGCCCATGAAGCCGTTGCAGAGGGGACGAGATTGCTGCTCGGTACGGTTTCGAGTTTATTGACTGGCACATGTCGATGTTTGGCACAGTATTTATTCTCCACATACTTCAGAAAGGCCTCTTGGTATTGTGTAGTGTAGGATGTCTCGTCCTCAGGATTAATAACCATTCCCTTGTCCCACTTTCTAGACGATCGCAACTTCCGGAAAGGATCGAGGATGTGTGCGGAAATTAGAAGCATGCCAGTCATTGGAGTCACTTCAGCATAGTATTTGGGAAGCTTCTGTCGAGCTAACTTCACAGCGAAGAACAAGTCTTCCTTCCATTGAGTCTTCTTCTTGGCCAAAGCTCGCATCACGCCATCCATGTGATCGATCATGTTATTGTACACTGTGATAGCATGATGCATTGTGACTGTATGCCTCTTCGATATCCAAAGGGTCCAATATCAAACTGGCCTCAATACTTCCATAACATACTTGACAATCGTCCATTCATCCTGAGTTGTGAATAGTGGCCAGTAGTCACTGTATTTTGGGTTTTGAAGCCACTCGCGTGTGAATTCCCTTAAACGGTAGGTGCGCTCGAGTAACTCCAGTGTAGAGTTCCAACGTGTCTTCACATCCATAATCGGAAGTACTGCAATGCGTACTTTGGCTTTTTGACAGTCAATAAACTCGTTTCGGCGACCAGGGGTTAGCGTAATTAATACAGCAAGCATTCTCTGCTATAAGAAGATCAGCTTCAGGGCTTTCAAAATATCATGAAATATATACTTTTTCAATTATCTTTGCTAAACCTGGTCCCATGGCCGACACCTTGTTGATTCTAGCATTGCCCTCTTTTCGAAGTCTTTGACTCTTCCCAATGTCTATGCTTTCATTCTCTCCAAATTGCTAATCGTGCTCATGGGCTTCCCAAGACTTGGTGCGGCCTTTTACACCGAGACTGCTCGTGAATGCATCTAAAGCCAGCTGTATGACGCACGCCATGCACGGTATGTGGTTCCTCAATGCAGGCCACTCGATTCCAGAGGCCTGGAGCGTTGATTGCAGCTCGCGTGTCATCGAGTAGTTTGAGGAAGCATTATCAGTTGTAATACCAAGCAAACGGCCATCGGTAAGCTCAAAACGATCAAGCAGGTCTTTCAAATGTACGGCTAGCCTTGCTCCAGTAGGTTGGCCCTTGACCTATCATTCTTAATTAGCTTTCGAAATGGGAACAGAACAGGCGATTAACCTCATCGAAAGCGAGTTGAACTTCACACAATGCCCAAATTCGATCCATATAGTTAGCAATGACCTATGTTCTGGCTAGTTTGTTTGTTGATGTCCAGTCGTCCAAAGCTAAACTAACATTATTTCATATTGGCAATTGCTTTTTAATTGCATCCACAGTCAGTGCATATTCCCTCCGGCAAATGTTACTAAGGGTCGTAGTGGACGGTAGGACTAGGTCATCACATAATGCCTTATATGAACGTCGTAGCTTAAGATTTGATGTAGCGTTCCATGGAATATGTGCCGAAACAAATCCTAACATGAGGTAGCGATTGAACGTGTCTTGGTGAAATTCGGAAGTTTCAAAGTCCTTAGCTGCGAGTTTGGAACGTTCTGTTCGTCATTTTGGTCAATATGGATCAAACTGGATATCAAATATGATTTTCATCTGCAAACTTACTATTGTGATTCTTCAACTTCCTAGCCTCTTCAGGATGGCCAAAGCTGTTTCATCCACCATCGAACTAGTCAATTCAGTGACCTCTGACTCTGTTAATTCGTTTAAGGTTGCGATGTGAGCTGTTGCCAGCAAGGGTTTCCCCATTGAGCTGGTCCCATGTTCTGATGGATGGCGAAGAACTTGATGACAAACGACACATATGATGCCAGGGCTGCCAGTCTCCTCAATTCCACAGTGTAAATAGAATCGCCACGAAGGCGCATGTCTAGAATTATTCCAAGCAATAGGCCGCTTCGAGCCTACATTCATTGAAGCCCACCAAGCATCGAAGATGATTTGCAAAGTAAGGTTGCTCAAATCGCGAATAAAGACACGTTCATTTTTGGAAGAGATTATAACCTCAAGCGACGAGGTATTCAAAGATTGTGTATCCGACATGGCGGTAGAAATTAGGAAGCTGGGTAATCTGACTCAAGAGACAGCCGAAAATAAGTATACAGTAAAGCAGACTGCGGGTTCTAAAATATTGACGCTACAGCTACAAGGAAAATAATCAGAGCAGTCAGACATTGCAGGCATATTTGTGATGTTGAATACAAGGACAGATTGCAACAACTGACCGCGTAAACCTCCATTGAGGAACAGCATACTACTGTTTATTGCTGTGTAGTGTTCGGAGCCTTGACGCACCATGGGCGTTCAATTGTAGGAGGCAGTTGCGATATCGACACTTGTATTTTTGCCAATAAAGGCTGCCGATAGGTTCATTGTGGTTTATCTGTGTTCCATTCCGGTTATATTATCCAAGATGCCAGCACAAAAATCGTGGACGCTCGGTTGACGCTCATTTTGGGACATGGTTATGATCTTGTCGTAAGCCTATTTGGCTAGAAAGGCGGCCGATTGTACGATTATAGATCATTGTAGTTGCAAAGCCCCTTGATTTTCCAAGATGTAAGGCCTCAAATCATTGACTCTCCGTTGACCCTCATTTTTACGGCATAGTGACGATGTTGTTAAAAGCATTTTTGCCTAGAAAGATGGCCGATAGTTCGATTATGTGTTGATGTCGCCGCACCGTCCTCACATTGTTCAAGATGCATGGCCAAAAGGCGTTGAAGCTCTGTTGACACTCATTTTGAGGATATAGTAGCGATGTCGTCCCAATCGTTTTTGCCTAGAAAGGCAGCCGATAATCCGATTATGGCTTAATGTCGCCCTACAGCCCTAGGATTTTCCATGATACAAGGCCAAAAGTCATTGACGCTCCGTTGACGCTCATTTTTAGGATATAGTAGCGATGTTGTTGCAAGAGTTGTTGCCTAGAAAGGCGGCCTATAGCGTGATTATCAGGTAACGTCGCCACACAGCCCATGCAATTTCCAAGATGTAAGGCCAAAAGTCGTTGACGCTCTGTTGACGCTCATTTTAAGGACATAGTAGAAATGTTGCCACCACTATTGTTCCATAGAAAGGCGGCCGATAGTTTGATTATGACTTACTGTAACAGCACAGCCTACTGGATGTTTCATGACGCAATGCCCAAAATTGTTGACACTTCGTTGACGCACACTTTTAGGATATGGCAACGAGTGTGTCATTTGCTTTTTTTGCAATAACACCGACTTATACATTCACTTTGGAAGGATGTGACAATGCAGCCCATTGATTGCCAAATGTGTAAGACTTAAAATTGTTGACACTCTGTTGACGCTCACATTAATCACATCGAAACAGCCTTTGTACACTCAATAATCGTATGCAACCAATCATATACACAGTTTTGACATCCATTATTGCGTCTCTATGTATTATCGTTTGCATCCAGGAGTTTTGTTACCTCTCAATTTCTGATCAACTGCTATCTATGCTATCTGAGTGAGCAATGATGTGGCCATATCACATTTCTGCGCTTTCGGCCGGCAATTGACAACATGTAGATCATTTCACTAGTTTTTGGCAAATACAGCTTGACTTCCTCACCATTCCTTATCCAGCTCCTTCTCCTCAATTTCCATGATGTACCACAAGCAATGTCAAATATCTCAACCATGTGCACCAGTTCTGTGCGGAGAGTTATGCAGTTGGATACATGGATAAATGCAGCATGACGGTTGTCGTTCAGATCGATTGGTCATGCGCACTGACTGCTCTTTCTATGACACGTATGACAGCACTCACTTAAATTGTGTTAGCACATTTTGTCACTAATATTCCTTTTGCTTTTTCAGTTAACAGTCACTTGCAGCAAGAAACCGAACGTGATGGCCATCTTACAGCTCGATTTGAATTCTAGAACTTTCACATGGTGCCTTCGACCCTTGCACATGCACAGACGAATTATCATGTCTCACAATTTGGTCACCAAAATCAAGAAAAAGCTGATACGTAGCAAAATTTGTAAACAACTTGCTTTTCACCGCAATCAGACGTCAAAAATTACAGTTTGCACTTCTACTCTTCCGCAGACGCAGGAGCCGTCACCATCTCTTCGTTGGAATCTGATATCTATATGGTAATTAGCTGGAGGCTATATGCAGGGGTAAAAGCATACTGGTTAAACTGGCTTCGCGTTCAGCAACATTGACGAATCGGGCTCTGCAGCTGGCTCCCCACTAGGTATGCTTGATTTTGACTGCAGCTTCACCGAACCTAGCCTGATATGACTACTTCCTGGTCGAGAAGTCCCTTGCGGCCTTTGGGATATTCTGGGGACAATGTCAAGACCCTCCATAAGGTCTCCACATGTTGTCGGTGGAGGTGCCGGAGCGTCATCATTCGTTGGCGGCTGAACGACTGCCAGAACCCTCAATTCGGATGTGCCGGACTTCTCATCTCATTCATGGATGTAGCCGGCTGATCCTCCCATCCCGGTTGAGTCAATTCGTCAAGCTTCATCTGCTTCTGCCGAAACCTCTGCATGCACTGCTGGACCGTTTTGGCGATTGTGCCCATCACCCAGCCGGGTTCATCCTCCTCGCTCAGCTTGCCCTGCTCAGTCTCTTCATCATCCCCATCGTCAGGACTTGCAAGATCACTCAGACTGTCTCCGATAGCAACCAGCATCTCCTCAAATGTCTTTTCGGGCTCTCTGCACGTCAATCCCGCAATTTCAGCATGCGTTATGTTGTCCTCCTTTTGTTGAACCGCTGCCTCTGCATCTTCAACTCGCTTTCTTGCCCCAGCGGTTTCTCTCTCAACATAATCCTCAATCCATCTCTCTTTCTCTTCATTGCTTAAGAAGTGCGTTTCTCGTTGTTTCTCTGCCGCAAGCTTCCTTTTGGATCTGAAGCTGCGCAATGCCCCAAGGGCTCGGACTCTCTCTGCCTCCAAGCCGCTCTTGCCTTCATTCGCTTGATGACGTCGCTGGGTTGACTGCTTTGTCGATTTACCGTATCTGCCAGCCGGAAGTGGCGAAAAGTTCTTGTTCAGAGCATTGACCATTGAAGTTTGCGTGGACTTTGTTGTTGGGCGAGATGTTGGATGTTGCAAGTTATGGACAATCTGGAGGCAAGCTGCGTCTTTCATGTCAAGGTTAGTACGTTTACTCATCTTGAACAAAGCAAAATCTCTCTCTTGACTGTCACTAAATCGGAAATAGTGATGTCAACTGTACAACATAGCATGATTGTTTGCGTCATTTTCAGGTAATATCCCGGGGATTATTTGAGACAAACATCAGCAGACATCCTTTCCCTCGAACTACATTCTATTAGTATCTAGCAATCGGGCGATTCCGGCGGTCGTACACCACAATTGATCCCTGTTCACAAACAAACAACATCAGACCGACTTATTGCAAATTGCGGGGCGGTGGAAACCCCCTGCAACTTGCAGCCATACTCAGTAGGATTCATCTTGAGCATAATGATCATATTGGCTGCTACTTATTCCATTCTGACATGAAGCTAACTATATAGTCCTCAGGGCTTCCCACTTCCTCTCGTTATCATCTTCCTCTCATATTCCACAGCAGCACATTATGGATACACAACCACCTCCGCCAGGTGAGAGCGGATCGAATACCAGCAGATTGGCGGGCACTACATCAAATACAGGAATTCTTGGCACACAACGACAGCGCAGACACAACTTAGTTCACCGCGATGCTGCCAATGCGGCCACCAAACATATGGCCCAGGATGCACATTTAAAAATCATCCACAAGACTGGAAGCAGCAAAAACAAGAAGCATCATGCAGCTGGATGTGAGTATATCCATATTGAGGCAAACGGCGGTCAATTAACTGTATAACGTACAGCAGGTGTCCATAGAGAGCTACGTAACGAATTCATTGCTGCCCGTAACAGGAAACCTCTATGGTCGACAAAGGCATTTGTCCGCACAGTCCGCGAAATCGAACATCATTATGTTGTCAGCTGTGGGAGTATTGCAGATGAGTTTCCTGATAAGCATCCCCGTAAGTGGACAAAGCAGGTTTTAATCACCTTAGAGAAGGCTACGGAAGCATATATGGTAGATGTAACAGCTGAAATTCATTGTTAGAAGCAGCAACTAATGTCTTGTAGGTTTTCAACATGTCTGCAACTATGCCAAGGCAAGGAGGTCGGGTACAGCTGGAACATTCCAACATGCGCCTGGCGATGAATATGGCCAAAATGGCCAAAGAAGGCTTCTCGCGCGCCGCAATAGAGGAAAGGAAATATCTCATTAAAAAACCACGCGCCGAGGTCCGAAAAGAGAAGAAGCGGGGCGTTGAGTTTCCTGGGCATAAAAAGGTGAAGGCTGCGATACAAAGACACCCGGCAATGCTTCGTCAAAACCAAATGTCCAGCTGCCTGCCTTGCCAAAATGGCACCGCAAAGAATCTGCAGACACGCTGGAGACGCAAAGGAACAGGTACACCTCCACCCCCCTGACGCAGAGAGCCGACTTCAGAGCCGAATCCACCTCCGCCCGGGACGCCACCCACCCCAACCGGTAACAGTTCCAGAGCTCAACCATCTGAAATTGTCAATTTGCCAGCCGGATATACGTATTTACATACAGCTCTGCCATGTGCCGAATTTTTCGATGATGATGAGGATACCCAGCAAGATCACGATTTTGATCCAAATATGCTGACTGATGAAGGTTAGTACACTATCTGTTGTGTGGTAATGCGGCTAACATTCATTTTGAAGATAAGCGCAGCAGATTGAGCAATCCTGCAACTGATGATGAGCATTGACCGAAAGACACGGGATTTTTGAGATTATTATTATATATATCTATGTATTATTAAAGAACAACGTAGTGATCAAGAAGAAAGTAAATGAAAACGCCAGAAAGGCAGCCAAAACAATGTGAATGATGGACTGTGCCAATTAAATGAATCCATATTGTGGATACAGCCATGGTAAAATGAGCGTCAACAGAGCGTCAACAATTTTTGGTTATGCGACCTGGCAAATCACACCTCCGATAGGTTGTAGTCAGTCACAAAGGAATTTTTGGTCACCTTGGTAGGCAAAACAGATAGCAATACCCTCCCTGCCCCATCATGAAAATGAGCGTCAACGGAGCGTCAACGATTTTTGGTCATGCGTCCTGGGAAATCACACCTCCGATAGGTTGTAGTCAGTCATAATGGCATTTTTGGCTGCCTTTATAGGCACAACAGATTGCAATACCCTCCCTGCCCCATCATGAAGATGAGGGTCAACGGAGCGTCAACAATTGTTGGTCATGTATCATGGGTAATCTGGGGGGGCGACAGGTTGCACATTGTTATAAACTGATTATTGGCTGCCTTTATAGGCAAAAGTGAAAGTGAAACGCTTCCTGCCCCATCTTCAAAATGAGCGTCAACAGAGTGACAATGATTGTTGGCCTTCCATCATGGTTAATCACAGTGCGATGTGGCGGTTATTGTCTATATACATCGTTTTGACTGTTATTATACGCTAAAAGGCTCAAGAATACTGACTACTAGCTCTGTAAATGAAATACTTTGTTACTGTCCCGGAGGAGGTGGCTAGATTATCCCATACCTATCTGCCTATAAAGGCTGCCATATCCTTCTTTATGGATATTTCTGATCAAGCACCACTCATATTACCGAAGATGCAAGACCAAATATCGTTGACACTCTGTTGACACTCATTTTCAGGATGTGGTTGGGCGCGTGAGAATGCTTGTTTTGCACATGAAGGCGGCTAATACATCCAAAATGAACCGTGATGTACCAATGTCAATATTTTACGATTAACTGGACCATATCTGAATACGACTCTAAATGTGAAACCCCAAACGCAGAACTGGATAATGGAACCAACGGGTCTAGCCAAACCCGGCGAAACCCGCGGGTTGATGGGTACGGGTTCAGGTTTGGCCCGCCAAGAGTCAGCGGGTCGGGTTTTTGGACGGGTCTGGAACCGAACCGACTCGTCTTTGCAATCCACACCTGGACCGCTGGCGGGTTACCCGTACCCATTGCTAACACTAGATGGGAGTGATTGTGATAAGTGTGGGAGCACGTCGGAGCGCTGGAGAGAACTTTGGGTGCACCTGGGAGTGTCGCCAAACCAACGCGGGAATCACAATCAAACTCTGGGAGGTGCCTGGGTTCTTATGGATATTCATTCGGACAACTGCAGGCGTTATCTGAGACTCTTCGGATGTACATGAGCAATCAACTTCCCTCAACAGCGAATATGATACATGGATTTTTGCTCATTATCACTTCTGAATCATACTGGCCATCATCTTCTTCAACATCATATTTTGTGCCTCGCTATATTAAGGAAACGAAAGAAAAAGGTGAGAGATTCAAACATACACCGAAAAACACTGAAATAATAACCCAACTAACCGATCGGAAAATATCAATCCAACATGGTGTCGATGTCATCCACTCCATCTCCCATCTCATCAGGGCCAACGAAAGCAGGAACACACAATTTATCAATGGCGCAAAGGAGCTAGAGGCGGTTATTGTATTTGCTAATTATTTGTTCCTGGCGAGTGGATGAGATGGAATTCCAATGTCGTTTGGCTCAATTTGTGATATCTAACAAAGGTGTAATGAGATGTTAGCTACTGGCGAACCTAATAAATGGGGGTATGAGAGGCAATATGATACATTTGGATGAACAATGGGAACAAGGAGTGCAGATTGATATTGTGGAGCGCCGAAAGAGGAGAGTGTAGGAGTGCGGAATGAAATTAAGGAGCGCCATAAGAGGGTGGGTTAAGGAGTGCGGAATGAAATAGAGGAGAGCCAATCCAGGAACCAATGGGAGTGAGGAGTGCTTATTCCAGAGGAGGAGCGCCGAAAAGGGGTGGGGTAAGGAGTGTAGAATGAATTATAGGAGTGCCAGTGGGAATGGAAGAACTCTCATCCCGGGCTGAGGAGCGCGGAGAAGGGGTTTAGAGTGCGGCACAGGATAGAGGAGCGCTGAGAGGAGGAATTGATTGTGGAATGTAATAGAAGAGATTCAATCTAGGCTGAGGAGCTCCGACAAGGATTGAGGAGCACCTATTCTAGTGGAGTTGTGCGACAGGGGGAGGGGGCCGAGATGTGATGCAGCCGCCAATGTGTGATTGATTGTGTAGTAGCTTCTAGAGTAAAATTGATCACAGGGGATGAGCCAAATGTACCATGATATTCATCTTCTGAAAACATAACCATGGCCTTCTTTCCACTGGCGTATTCAGAGAGCGCACAATGAATAGCTGCGGCTGCCAGCACTAAAGCCTGAGAAGCAAGAGGTTGGAAATACTGTGATGTTGTTGGCTGGCGCCCCAAGCTATTGGCGGTGAAGAAAGATTGGTGGTAAATGAAATCAAGCACTTCCATTCGCGTGAACCAAGACTTCTTATCATCGACCACCTTCGAGAGGTAAGCATCATCAAACAGGAGCTCCTTAATCTTGATCCGAAGCTCATTCTCAGAGCCCACATCCAACCGGTACCTACGGACAAGAGATCGATGTGCCCCAGCTGCCAACCGTCCTCAAATGGTACAAATCTTCGGTTTCAACTATGTATATTTTCGGGGGTGGTCAATATCTGTAAGTCTGATAGAGGACCATCAAACGGAATTCAACACTTACAGCTTCTCATGTTTGCGGATCCATCTTGAGAGATGGACAACCAGGCAATTGACACACAGATGGTGTACCTACAGGTGGACCTGCTAATGCCCGCTGATGATCCTGAGCCTCAGTCGCTAGTTTCCAAGCTTCTTCAACTATCGAGTACTTGTCATCAGATAATATTGCCCAAGGAGTCTTCGTGAATACGATTGCCTCCATGAACCTTTTCTCTACCTCAAAAGTAGCGTTTTGGTGTTGGGGAACTTTCTGATCACTACTTGCTTTGGGTTGTGGACTATTCTGATCTCCACTCGACTTGTTGGGAAGCACCAGTGCCCGGCCAGGTGATGCACGGTCAGACTCAGATAATTTGTTGAGGAGGGATGACTTTTGGCGTTTGAGTAGTGGTGGTGCCATTGCTGCAGGTAGATTTCGGGAATTTGGAAGCAGAGGGCGTGCAATGACAGTATCGGCACGGCTCCATTCCTTTGGCAGTGGAACCCTTGTAGTGCGTAATAACTTGTTCCGGCGCGCCTGACCTAGATGAAGGACCTGCTGGTGATAATCCAAATCGTCTTCTTCAATGTTAGATGATAAGGTGGACTCTCTGGTGTCCTCACTGTCGTTATCACCGATCCCCTGATTGGGCTCGTCATCCTGATTTATCAATGACATCAGGGTTATTAGTTATCCGCAATATGATGCACAAAGGCAGATAAATGAAAGGCAAACATTTGATGGACAATGAAGATTGGCTGCTTTCTTGAAAGCGAGTGCTCTCTCTAGGCGTGCTTCTTGATTCTTCTGTGAATGGTAATTCCTCACCTGACTGGGCATAGGTTCCATTTGCTATAACAAAGATCTAAAGTTGAACAATGTGGAAGAGAGTGTAAAAGCAGGAAATATAAGATTAAGTGCAATACAATAACGGGATGAATGGTACAAGAATTTGAACATAGTCAAGGAGAATGCAATTCGAGGCACGCCTTGAAAGTGTTCTGGAGAGAGGACTTCAACAGATTATATTTATATTGGGAACGGCAGTCTGTTTTGCAATTTCAGATATTGTCAGGTACACTGGAATAGATCGATTCCTAATGCCGAATGGTAGCAACTCCTATAAACAACACTCTGTACGGATGCAAGAATTGGAGGTTGGCTAAAGCCAACGCACATAGAGAATAGAACTAGATGCACTGGAAGATACCTCGCGACATCAACTAACCCTTGCAGCTGGCCACAAATTGAGCACTGAGAACCTGAATGAAAGCATGAGCCCGTGCATATGACTCCTCTAAACATAGTAATGATGCGTGAAAGTTCGAGCATTTGTGGTGACTGCAGTGCATAGAAATTGGTGCAGCATTGAGAATCTGCAGAACTCGATAGATTTGGTTGGGACCTTGTGAGTGACGACTCAGTTGCAAGGGTTCATACTGGAGTTTGTTATCGAGCGAGGAGAAATATGAATCTCCATATGTGGTATATCTGCCGGAAGAACACATGAATTTTCACGCTATTCTATTGTATTGGAATGCTGCAGCTAAGTTAGCGGTCGATAAGGCAATATTGTAAGCATAGATTCCCTTACATGCATTTATCTGAGCCGTGTCTGCAGATTAGCCTTCACAACAATATTGCAGTAGTTAATGGAAGAGGGAGAGAATGTGGTACACAAAGGAAAGATACAGGCATCGAGAAAGAATGGTAATATACGATGGATGATGCCGGGGTAATCTTATTGATTCAAGCACTCATCAATGCCAAGATTGCTAACAAATGGGTCATAAATTCTCACTCACATTCTGATTTTGCACCTAATATCTTGTAAATCGCACACCATTAAATCGCACACCATTAAATCGCACACCATTAAATCGCACACCATTAAATCGCACACCATTAAATCGCACACCATTAAATCGCACACCATTAAATCGCACACCATTAAATCGCACACCATTAAATCGCACACCATTAAATTGCACACCATTAAATCGCACACCATTAAATCACACACCGTTAAATCACACACTGTTCAATCACACATTTATTGTGAATCTCACAACTACAATATTGACTTAAAATAAATATTGGGATTCAAAGCAATATTCTACAATGGTATGAATGTATAGTGAGACGTCATGTCACGGCGGGCAGAGGAATGATGGTTGCATGCATGCAGTTCCAGGGAATTGAGGTGCACCGAAGTTGAAATGGTTATGATTGGATTCAATGGCTGAGGATTACAGGCTCGCCTTACTCTGACAGTTAATTACACTCTTCATAGCTGTCTTCTCATAACTCGAACGTTCAAGATGCTCTCTCTTGGAGCTTCTCTCGATGGATTTCGGTCCACGTAATCTATTTTTGGATACGATTTTTGGCGGCCCAAACATACATTGAGTCAGAATACAGTTAAGTCTTGATTCAAAGATTTGAGAACTTCGACCGCTTTGAGTAAGTGCGGTATATGGGTGAGCGGGAGTTGCCGGCCATCTTGCAGAGTCGCTGAGCAGAATCAGTCTTTTGAGATTCTCACTTTTAAGCATCCACAGCTCTTTTGACCGAGCCCGAACTTGCATAGGCTATTTTAGGATTTTGGAGGGATTGGTCCCAACATAATACTTAGTCAATATCGAGTTAAATGGGATTACGAATTGGCTGGGCTTGTGCATGTATGGTTTAGCTGCACAGTGGCAACCTTCGTCCAATGGACAGTTGACATGGAGCTGACAGTTCAAGGCATGTTAACAGCGGCCTTCAAAATACAGATCAAGCATAGGTTTATATCGTAGCAGGCGCGGAGCGGGATGAGCCGCCTGCACCTAAAGGTGAAGTGTCTTGATAGATCTGTGTGTACTGGGTCCACTAATTCAAAGTCGAAGAAAACATAATGATAATGAAGCAAACTAAAATATACAAAGTGCACTACGTACTGCATTTACATGCACTTCGATGGCTTATTTGTCGCTCTTGAGGCATGCCTGGGCTGCAATGATAACATTCATAATGACTCGCAGCTTGTCAAAGTTGGCTTCCATCAGCAAAATGTATTTTGGTCTCTGGGAGTCTCCAGAAGTGTCTGAGAGGATGTAGAGTGTAAACTTAGATGCGTCAATTTCAGAAGAGTATCAGACCGTATGAGGGCAGTCCGGGCGGCCTTCGGAGTAACTGAGATCTCTGATGACTGGTACAGAAGTACCATGGCAGTGATTGTGATAAGTTTGGAAACACCTGGGAGCGCCAGAGAGAACTTTGGGTACACCTGGGAGCACCTGGGAGCTCCGGCGACAGGTCTAGGAGGGCCGGCGACAATTATGAGAGTGCCGGCGACAAGTCTGAGAGCGCCGGCGACAAGTCTGAAAGCGCCGGCGACAAGTCTGAGAGCACCGGCGATAAGTCTGGGAGTGCCGGCGACAAGTCTGGGAGTGCCAACAGCAAGCCTCAGAGTGCCGGTGACAAGTCTGGGAGCACCTCAAATCACAGTAGAGCAGGCTGGGAAAAACATCTTTGGGAATGCTGCAGGTGCGCATGGAAATCATAGCTACTACTTATCATTCAACGATTGTTAAAACTCATGTATTCAGTTTGTATTCTCATCTATATATCTATGTATCAATATATCTATGTATCTATATAGCTACTCATCTACACACAATATGTGTGGACTGGCTGCAGGCGGTGCTTGAGAGCAATTCAAGGTGCGCCTGAAAATGACGATCGAGGGAACTCAGAGATACACTTCGAGGCCGTGATCGAGCGAGTTTGGAGATGCAATTGCAGGTGGTAATCAAGCGTATTTGGAGATACACTTAGAGGCCGTGATCGAGTGAACTTAGGGATGAACTTCGAGATCGTGATCGAGCAGGTTTGTAGATGGACTTGGAGGGCATAATCGTGCGAGTTTGGAGATACACTTGGTGGCCATGATCGAGCGAGTTTCAAGGCCGTAAGCTTGCGAGTTTGGAGATGCACTTGGAGGCCGTCATTGTGCGAATTTGGAGATGCACTTTGGAGGCTGTGATCGAGCGAGTATGGAGATAAACTTCGAGGCGGTCATCGAGCGAGTTTAAAGGCCGTAATCGTGCGAGTTTGGAGATGCACTTGGGGGCCATAATTGTGCAAACTTGGAGATGCACTTGGAGGCCGTGATTGTGCGAACTTGTAGGCCGTAATCGAGCGAGTGTGGACGAGTACTGGGAGGCGGTCGATGGATGGCGCACCTGGTGCTGAGACTCATCAGTTAGATAACTCGCAACCGTGGGAATGTGACAATGTGACTTTGCCTTTGAGCTGTCATGGAGAGCCGGCTGATGGCGGTCGATCATATAGCGAGGCACACCGGATGCTGAAGATACATACAGGGGTCAACCTTTAATCATGAGAATGAAGGGAAGACAAACAATCTTGGGCGGATGCTGTGCTCAGTGTATGCTGTACTCAGTGTCAACTCATAATCATGACATAGAGAGATAGAGAGGGATGACTTAACTTTGTGTTCTGCGATGATGGTAGAGTTGAGGACGAGAAAGAGAGAGATGGGGGATGAGAATGGGAACAATGTGGAGGATACAAGCAGATATGAGAAATTAGGGGTACGACTTGTCTGATTGGGTTGGGAAGACGTGGTATCGGTGTAATTACACTCCGGATCGGGAGACATACCTGCCGTATCGGGGGATGGTAAATTGACTCGCACACGAAATTCTCTTAAATCCTGGTTTCTCATGATGATTTCCCCCATATCCTCACATCTTTCTCTTTCTCGTCCTCAACTCTACCATCAGCCGAAAACACAAAGCTAAGTCATCGCTCTCTATCTCTCCATGGCATGATTAAGAGTTAACACCGAGTACAGCATACACTGAGTACAGCATACACTGAGTACAGCATACACTGAGTACAGCATACACCGAGTACAGCATACACCAAGTACAGCATACACCGAGTACAGCATACACCGAGTACAGCATACACCAAGTACAGCATACACCGAGTACAGCATACACCGAGTACAGTATACACTGAGTACAGCATACACCGAGTACAGCATACACCGAGTACAGCATACACCGAGTACAGCATACACCGAGTACAGCATACACCGAGTACAGCATACACCGAGTACAGTATACACCGAGTACAGCATACACCGAGTACAGCATACACTGAGTACAGCATATACTGAATACTGCATACACCGCGTACGGCATCATCCCAAGATCGACTGTCTCCCAGCCAGTCTGTCATCTCGCGGCAGACCATGTTGTACTCCACTCTCTACATTCCCACAATTACGAGTTAACCAATGAATAGAGTCTCAGCTCTTGTCGCGCCTCCCTCCCAAACTACCACCTCCAGATTGACCACCTCCAAGTACTCCTCCAATCTCGCTCGATCATGGCCTCCAAGTGCGTCTCCAACCTTGCTCGATCACAGCCTCCAAGTGTATCTCTAAACTCACACAATTACGGCCCCCAAGTTTGCACGATTACGGCCTCCAAGTGCATCTCCAAACTCGCATGATCACGACCTCAAAGTGCGTCTTGAAACTCGCACAATCACAGCCTCCAAGTGCATCTAAGCTCGGCAAGAGTGCATGAGACCAATAGCCAGGAAAGATAGAGTGTGTATTTCATATGATGAGATGATGTCTATCTACCCTGGGGTCTCCCAAATATATACTGCCTGTCGCTGAGTCCATTTCCGTTATCCCTGTATCCCCGTATGTATATTTATAGAGAAACTTAGATAGTACATGCGATATTATGCTGTAGTGAATCTTGTGACTGTAACAAAGACCATTATGATCGATGAAATGCCTTGTAGTTATGGAACCCTAAGAACCACTGGTGTGAGAATATGGCACCAAGTCTCCTGCAGAGCTTGTGCAGAGATCTCAGCAGCTCTTGAAGTCTCCTACAGACCTGTACAGAGGTCTCAGCAGCTCCAAAATTTGACTATTCTAATATTCAATCTCGTAGCATCCTAAATGCACCTCCATCACTTCAGGAGCTTTCAGGAGCACATGAGAATGCTCTTGTAGAGTCCCAGAGCACTTTGCAAACTTCCAGGGGGGGCTGGGAGCATCTGGAAGTATTTGGAAGCCGTGATAAGGGCTACCGGAGTGTCAGGGAGGTATGCGTATGGCTTCTGGACCGAATTACATTTCGCTGATGTCATACATATCCATAATGCTTATTCTGGACAGGAAACCCCCAGCGGCGAAAGCGGCATTTGAGGCAGGAATACCCGAGCCATGTCTCAGCTTCCGACTCTCTGGGATGCGGATCACAGGTGTGCCAGAACTTCAATTATATGCCAGCAAAAGCTGCGGCTTTGCCATGAATAAGTGAGCCTATGTCTCATATTTTGACACAAGTACTCAATATTGCCTAGGCTGTTTTGATTGCCAAATGGGATTGGCGAATATGCAGTGCTGGATCTGTCACGACGATATGCCCAGTATTCTCCGGTTCACCGGAACTTCAACCATAGGCTAGCAAATACTGCGGTTATGACATCAATATCCTGACACAGGTACTCAATATTGCCTAGTCTGTTTTAATTGACAAATGAGATTGGCAAATAAGCTGTGCTTAATCAGTCATCAAGATATGCCCTGGATTCTCCGGTGCACCGGAGAGTCCTGGGCACATATCGTTATGACCAATCGATCACCGCATATTTGCCTATCCCATTTGGCATAAAGACAGTCTAAGCGATATTGAGTACCTGTGTCAGGATATTGGTGCCATTGCTGCAGCATATGCTGGCCTAAGTTTGAAGTTCCGGTGCACCTGAACTTCGATCACATGGATGCAAAAGCTCCCGCTTTGCCACCAAGAAGCGAGCCGTGTCTCATACTCAGACATAAGTAATTGAATATCACCTAGACTGTCTTATTGCTAAATGTGATTGGCAGATATGCAGTGCTCAATCTGGCATAACGAATGATATGACATTTGCCGAAGAGACTCCGGTGCACCTGAAAGTTGATGAATTTTGCTTCTTCAATTGAAATACGTATGTGGCTTCAGACTTCCGGTGCACTTCAAATTTGCAACTGACGATTGATTGTAGCCCTTTGCTGCATCATTCTCACAATTCGACTCATGCCATTTATCATGCAATGGATCTGCCAGAGGAACTTCTTATGTCACGTATCAATTCACTTCATCTCAAATAGTCATTAATAATAAACAAGAATGCCAATGAAATCCCACTCTAGCCATTTCTAATCCAAGATACAACAATTCCAACATCAGAACTTTGATTCACTCCAACATTGAAGAGAGAAAGATTCATCACTCCAATAGTATAGTGTCCCTTACAAACGATCTTTTTGACTATTTGTATCAGTTAAGAAGATTATATTGCTTGAATGTCTAAAGAGGCATACCTTGATGAAGCGTCTAACATTCTAAGAATAATGGTTCATCAGATTGCAACGTGTCTCCTTTCTCTGTCAGCCGCTTCGTATATTTCTCACGAGCCTCCAGAGTGGGGTATATCATCGACATCGTGATGTTCAGTCGACTTATCAAGCCATGCAGGACTCTCATTTGTGCCACTCCAGAGGGTTTGTGGAGATCACTCGCACGGTTATCGTAGCCACCTGGATCTGTATTCAGTAACCATGTGCGTGGTACTCGGTTTTGCCCTAGCTGGACAACTCGTACAAATGCCTGCTGCTGCTCATTTAATACCCAAACTTTCTGAGTTATTACTGCATGATTTGCAGCTGTAAGATGTAGGCCTGTCCCGCCCACTTTGGGTGTAGTTATGAATACAGAGCGATTTCATGAATCTTGGAATTTGAGCTGCATTTCTGTGCGTTCATCATTGCCCATTTCGGCATACATGTGGAATATATCCACATTATCCCCAAAAAACTTTGTTAGCCACCACTTCAAATGATGAACTTGGCCAAGAAGAGGACAAAATCGCACTGCCTTTTGTGGAGGAGATGCACTGGGCGGTGCATTTTTGTTTCTCTCTTCTGGAAGGAGCGTCTCTCTTGATGCGTCATCTTGGTCAGGTTTGGGATACTCTGCAGGTTCCTTGACAAGTATTGGCAAAAATTTCTCTCTCAGCCATCGGAAAATCGGAGATTCCACCTTAGTATTGAGTGGCCATTCATCGTGCCATTGTTCAGAAACATCATTGTGATCCTTGGTGTCTCCCAACACTGACGAGAAACATGCCAGCCGCCATAAATGAACCCTCCATGCTCCAGAAGCACCCCGCAAAGTGTACCTCTCCACCAGAGTCTTCAGATGTGCTTGCTCTTCCTCAGTCCACTCGAGATGAATGAGGTGTGCATTCTCCTCTCATATCCAGACAAGTGGTGTTCGATTGGCGAGTTTCGATTCTGACCGCCACCGAATCGTCCATGGCTTTGCAATCTGAATCATCCGGTGCACCACATCCTGTTGAGCTTCTTCGTCTTTAGTCTGAATAGCATGCATCAAACTCTTCACAGCAGAATACAATGCCTCAGCACCATGCTTTTCCATCACAGTATCATCCTCTGAATCTTCAGGCGCACCTGAAAACAGCCACATCATCTGAAAACACAAGTCATAGAGTGAATGAAATCCCGGTGTAGCTGTGACTTGAAGTTTGTATCCAATTTTCGCATTCATCGGAATTTGCCAGCCCACACTGTTTTTAGTCTTATACCGATGGGACTCATCAAAAATCCCAAAACTCCATGCAAAGTAGGAGAGTTGGCCGTTACTGGATGGTTTCGCTCTGGATGTTAAAGTATCATACAACACAAGGTGGATATTCCATTGGGTTTCTGGCTCATCAATACTGGTGTTCAGATCCTCGTGGGCAAGATTCGCATTTTCGGCGTGCAATAAGTTGACGAGTTTACATTCGGTTGAATGTGTCATCTCGTCGATGACACTTTTGACGTTCTCAGCCACTCCGGGCATTGTTAACACCAGGATTGGTTCAAGGGCTGACATCAGTGCTGAATGCCCATGGGGTGGTGTTGACTGGATCTCCAACAGGCGGCGGGGCACAGAATTCAATCTCTGGAGTGGATACCACTTCCGTTCTTCACCGACAATGCCGGGAAAGTCGTTGTGTACCAAAATCACCCACTCTTCAAGGGTATTCCCCGAAAAAATATACAGTGGCAACCCCATGATGACTTTCTCAGTCACCAATTTGCAAAGCATTGCCGCTGCAACCGAGGTGAAAGTCTTTCCAAGACCCATTTCATCCGCTACTAGTGCTCCTGGCATATCAGCATCCCAAATCCATCTCCTCACAATAAACCAGATGGCCCAAACCTGATGCGCCAAAAACTTTGTTCCGGGCAGGCCTGGAATTGAATACTTGCGGCCTGGAACACAGTCATCTGGTAATTGGCGAATAGAACACGCATTCAGCAGCCTGACTGCTTCATCAAAACACTTGTGTACAAATTAGTTGTTGATTGTATTGAGAACCGTATTCAGTACTGGGCTTGTATTTTCTGGATCGATGATCTCCCCACCATCCTCCACTTGCTCCGGAACCTCCCTTGCACTTTTGTCTGTGTTCCTTTCGTCCTCAATGATCTCTTTCAGTTGCTCGGATGTAAGCTGGGCAGATAAGCTCATATTCCGGCGCTCCTGAAATTCATCCTAATGGTAGGTATTCACAGAGAAGTAACCATTTGAAAGAATACATGCGGATGGAATATAATCAATTCTATTCTTTCAATCAGAACTTACATTAATACAATTATCATTCTCTTGCCCACCATCCTTCTGTCCCTCCTCCTCTCCCTCTGTTCCACCCTCTTCGGAACCTTCCAAAGTCTATGTATAATGATTAGCAGTTGCTCACGTCTAGCCTTAACACAGCTAGCAGGACTATCTTTGTCAGCCTAATTACGTGCTCGGCAGTCTCCTTCCCTGTCGCTCTCATCATTTCTACCACAAATATCTTCACATTATGTCCAAGTTTCAACTTGAAAGCATTTGAAAGGCAACAGTTGTATGAAATCTGGCCATATATGGGGTCATTGATCATTTGCCTGTGTTTGTATATTCCCATATACTCTTCTTCCAATTTGTTCTGCTCCAAGGTGCACTTGAACATTGATCTGAGAATGTATGGCTCTTTTGGGCTGCCGTTTTTGTCGATGAAATCAAGCAACTCCTCCTAGTGCCTCACATCAGTATACGAGGCTTGGAGTTGTTTGGGGGCTAGAACCATATCCTTGCCGTTCGACACCCAGTGAATCATAACCGTGAACGTTGTATTTGGCAACTCTGGTAGATTACTTCTTGCCTTTTTGCCCACGCGCTCTCCCAAATCCGTCGCTGGTCGCTTGTTGCCTTGCCTTCCCTTTTTCGTCGCCTCTTGAATTTCGCTTGCACATTTCTTCAGAAACATCTCCACCCACTGCCAGTGAATCCATTCAGCATGATCGAAATTAACCAACGGCAGCCAGATCTTGAATGTTGCCAAAAAATCTGCGACCGCCGTCTCCCAGTGCAGGGGTCCATCTCAAACTTGTTTCAATCAGTTCTGCCCTCAGATACTGGACCGATGCTTCTTCTCTTGAAACTCCGCCACCCATACTTTCTTCCACTTATTGAATGCACTCTAGTTAGGCTGCCCCATCCTTTTGCCAAATTGCTTCAAGGAAAACTCTGTTTGCTTCAGGCTAATTGGGGGTTTGCCTTCAGCACCGCCCAAGTCTGACAAATTGTTGCTCCCATCAGCTGCATCATATTCGTCGTAGGACATCTTGTGCTGATGGTAGGTTGTGAACTGTGTGTCATGTTGAATGGAGACTGGTGATAAAACTGCGGAGCACCTGGAAATGCCTGCTGTGAAGGAGGGTAACCGTACCCTTATGGCAGAGGATATTGATTGGTGTGTATCCCAAATTGACTGTCATTGTGAGTGGCATGTCCTGAACTTTTATCCGGTGATTCTAAATTGTTGTCACTGCGTTGTTGCGAGCCAAATAGGCCACCAGGAGGAGCCATATTCACAGTCTTCAGTGAAGATCCTTTCGTCAGCATGCTCTGTTAAACAAAGATAGTGGTAAACTACTATAGATGCGAGATGAGATATCGAATCAATCGGAGTATGGTTGAGTATATTGCAGGTAGCAGTGACCTTCAGCGAAATGAAGGGCTTCTTCAATCCTATTCTGTTGTCACGATCTGTGGTGTTTTACTACACCTTTGATCTATGAAACCAACCCGGGCGTTGAGAAAAAGAATCCTTAATCACACACATCCCACCTTTCTTTGTTATATGCTCGAATTCATATACTAGGATATTGGATAGATGCTCACCTTTGTATGTATGGATGACTTTACAGGTCATAGATGGGATATGATATGATATCTCCACGAACCTAACAAGAACTATATCCAGTATGAAGGTTAGCACAACTAGGAATATTACACATAAGTTGTGCATGTACGACCTTGCAACCTCATTCAATAGAAGGCCTGTAAGTCGAGCAGCAACAGTGATTGCTTCCTATTGAGCTCCTTGCCTATACATCCTAGTTCTCCTCATGATCCACGCTCCAGTCAAGGATCGTTACTGAAGCAAACATCCTACCAACCTTATCAGTTCTCGATGATCAATGCCCGGACATCCAGCTAGCTAGAAAACTCGCCTATTCATGGTATTATGACAATCTACCTTCATTATCAGCTGCTCGGAGGCTCGAGCGTAGGCATAACTCACAATGACGTAGTATAAGGCCCTGTTGTGGTGATTGCAGTGATGACAAAAGAAACCTCCCCCCCACATTTGGCAGGGTGCGATGCGGCTGTGAATGTGTTACGCTAACCTGAGTTAGCTCGCTTTCAAATCAATATCGCTGAGGCTCTATATCACCCCCTGAAGCATCATCAAAATTCATCCGAATACGTGTTCAGTGACCATTTCTGAAATATAGTCAATACTCACCGGAAACATGTCAAGTGCTTTATCTGCAAAAGGAAATTATTGGACAAGAACCGACTCAAGGCTTACTATCAACAATATCACCCAATATCGATGAATGAAGGGCTATTTACCTGATGGGATTTTACCACCTGCAGGCTGAAATCGACCAAAGCCATCATAGTTCGATTGCGGTCGGTGCACCTGAATGGCCATCGATGAGCTTAGCTAACCAATTCATCTACCCATAGACAATGTACCTGGTGCACCACCACCTGAAGATACTCCCAACAAAGAAATGATAGACCCGCAGGAGCCTGATCAGACTTGTACCCCTGATCCAACATAGACGAGGGCTCATAGACAGGTAGTTGGAGTGGAAAACGTGGGGGGGAAAGCATATGGCAAACCAACTGGATTGTACAACAAGCATCGCAAGTACTCAGAACAATGGAATCCATGGCATCCTTTGCAGACAGTACATGACTTTCAACAGGCTCAATCATTTAGCCAGCAAATGAAAACGTAGATAGATTAATATCTGAGGCGGGGACTGGACAACTTCAACATTCAATCATTTCAATCAGCAGATGCTCTAGTACGAAAGCTGGTCTCTCGACTCGATTTCGGGCTTGGCAATGATAGTTGGATTGAAGATCATTTGCACATCTTCGGAACATTATACTACCGGGATATTTTCAAATGTATACAGTTCCTTTGGGCAAATCTCCCATTTCAGACACACCTCAATTTTGAACCGGTGCGCCTTGCAGACTCAGAAAGTCGCCGAATATACAGTGAAATGAACACAGGCGATTGGTGGTGGGATCAGCTTCCTGCTGGAGTAACCATTGTGCCAGTCATTTGTACATCCGACAAGACCCACTTGACCAATTTTTCCGGCGACCAGCATGGCTGGCTGCTGTATATCACAATCAGTAATATTGGAAAAGATATCCGCTGTACACCTAAAAAGCGCACCTGCATTCTTGTTGGACTGATCACCTGTCCTCCGAAAGATGCCAAAAATACTGATGAGGCATAGCATTCCGCAGTTGGAACAGTGCTGTCCCCACTGCGAAATCTTGACATCACTGGCCCTGGCTTGAAATGGGACTGTGGTGATGGATTCCAGAGACAATGTTATCCACTTTTGGCTACCTGGGTCAGGGATTATCCGGAACAAGTCATGGTTGCTCAAGTCTCATATGGCTCTTGCCCAATGTGTGAAATTCCTAAAGGTGCACCGATGGGGTATTCAATTTTTCGACAACTTGATAACCCATGAGATCAGCATGTTTACTTGGAGCTTCTGAACAAAACTACTATCGATGTTCTGCACACTCTTGGTGTTCATCCAATCCGCAACCAGTTCTGGCAATACCCTCTCTGCAATGTCTATCGCCTTTGGCAGTCTGATGAATTGCATCAGCTGCTCCTGGGTTTAGTTAAACACTTATTGCACTGGCTGCTCAAATACCTGAAAGCTAGAAATCTCAAGGATCAATTTGACAATTGATTCACATCAGTACCACGATATCCAGGCCTCCAGTGCTTCTCTAAACCATTCGATTCGATAAAAAGCGGCTCCTGGCAGGGAAAAGAAATCCGGGGCATCATCAGAACACTGGCAGTGAATTGCACTCCGATTCTTGACTCCTCCCAGAATGCCGGGAAAACTGCGGCTGAAACAGCCTCTGATGACATGGTGATGGGAGCAGTGCTGGCATGATGTGAATTCTCTCTACTTCTCAGTCAACAAAATCACTCTGATCTATCCCTCGCAGCACTAGACGATACACTGAATCAATTTTACAAGAAGAAGGGTGCGTTTTGAGATCAGAAAATGTCGAAGTCTGCAAAGGCCAAAGTGGATGAACTATAGGCAAGAGAATCCCATCATTTACGAGAACAAAAGATTCATAATATCCGTGCTGCAATGGACGTTCAACTGTAAGGGGCTGAAAAGATTACTACATCAAAACGAAGGCAATTTCAGGTGCGTCTGAATAGAGCCCAACAAGCGGCAACGATATGGTCAGATGCTGATCGGCAGAGGGCAATTGAGCGATTGGAGCACAAAATCCATCAGGTGACACCTGCTAAATGCAAGCCTTTCGATAAATTATTCCAACATGCTGAGAGACAACTATTGCAGGAAGTCGATACTAAGGCAACCGGTACCAGAAGCATATTCGCCAAAATACTTCCTCAAATGAATACTGCTGCAGAAGAAGAGGCTTATGGAGTGGTGAATATGACTGCCAACAAGCGTGTGCAATTTCAGGTCTGTCTATCTGATGCTGAGATTGATGCCACCACCTGGAGTATCACTGATACAGACCGCATTGTAAATCAGCTCAAGAGAGAAATTCATGATATCTCTTCAAAAGACCAGATGCGGTTCACCTAAGAATTCTCCATCCGCTTGGTCAAGTTTCAAGCTTGGTGGCAGACAATTGGCGTTCAGGAGCTCCAGAAAACCATTGAACAGCGCGTTATCCATTTTGTATATCCAAAGATGCATCTTGTGAGGCATAAGTCAGAGTCAATTCGATGAATGGGTTCAGGCGACAATTTCACCACCGATATTTCTCAACGGCTACATATCAGCAATGTGAAAGAGGCGTATCGATCTACCAACAAAGTCAATTACATTCAACAGAGGCTCAAGCACAATGACCAGTGTACCGGTCTTGACTATATGGAGGAGACACTGTCATATCTTGCCCTTCAAGGCTGGTACAATATTGACTCTGCAAAAGTTTTCAACCTACTATCAGCTGGCGATAAACGGCGAATTACACGCCAAGCCCATCTTTTATGCCTCTACCGTTGTCCGAAAGAGCCATTTTTCCGCCCTGTATCACAACAGGTACATCATTTGAGAGAAACTCATGTCCATGGCATGTGCAGAAGTATCAAATTAACCTCACTCAGAGATGCATCAGTAGATTTCGGAATTTCCAACTTTGGACAGCTATTCCGTACACAAATTAAAGACGACTGGGGACATGAAGTTAGTGGACTGGTGCTCCGATATGATCAGAACATACTCAGAGACAGTGTATTTATTAAACTTCAGAATGGGCTGTTGTACTACCGTCAACCATTTCACTGCCCTACATCTATTGAATGTCTGGAACTTGATTGCAAGATAGAATATACATATGCCAACCAAGGGATCATGCCTGAATCTCATAACATCTGGGTCCAATATACAGACAGTGACCTCGATAACACCTTCCAAGGCCGAGTTCCTTCTTTTCCTGTATTATACTTCAGCTGTATTCCACCGAATCAGATCCTCCAATTTCAGGAGCGCCTGCCCAGCAGAAAATCGATATCCACCTTCTCTAAGAGGTGCAAGAAGATGCAACAATGGATATTACGTCCTCAACCTCAAGAATATGCAGTGGTGATTCCAACAAAGTATGAAAATCCACATGGTTGGGCTGATTGTATTGACAGGTTCATCTGGATTGTCAAACAGACTGATACGATGCATATTGTACCTGTTGGAGTAATTGTTGGACCTGCACATTTGGTGCAAGAGAATAATACTGCATCAGATAGAATCGATAGCGTATGGCTTGTAAATAATCATGTGGATTTATATACCTACTAGACTGTGTATTAAAGTTACAATGCCTGAATCAAGGTGTGCAGAAGATAGTTAATTGAATTGTACTATTTGATATAAACATTATAATAATCACTCCCAGAAAGTATGGCTCCAGGTTCGAGGTGCACTGGAGTACTCTCGGAGACGCGGCCAATACTCCCAATAGCTCCGAAATTTGCACATCCTAATAGTTTAATTTGGAAGCATTTTGAAGACAACTATACACTCTTCAAGATATTCTTGGAATCTGTTCCACAACTTCCGGAGTATTCAGAAGCACCGGTGAAGTAGTCTCGGAGCACCTGAGTGCACATCGCTTTGCATTCAGCCTATCTGGGAGCATCTGAGAGCATCTGGAGGGATCAGTGTGGCTTTTCAGAGTTGCTGAGTTGTTCGGTTATAACTTCCAAACCATCTTACATTTTGCTGATGTAAGCCTATTTTTGACACCATCACTGTTGGAGGATATGGTATCCCACAGCAATGCATATGCTGCTGCTAAAGCCAGTCAACGACAGTTGTAGGGTGGTAGGAAATTGAAGGAGGTCTCCTTGTCAGAACTAGGGGTTTGGTTGGGGATTGTGTTGTATATGGGGGTACATAGTTCCCCTGCAGTGAGGGACTACTGAAGGTATAATGGGCTGAATCCTACACACCCTATTTGCGAGTATATGGGCCAAACACGATTTGAGGAGATCAAAAGGTACTTTCATGTATCCTCTTCCGATCTCCCGAAGATAGCACCAACAGGAAGGTGACTATGGCACAGTAAAGTTGATCTAATTTTGGACCAACTTCAGAAAAGTTCACAGCAATACTGCATGCCATCAACGCATATTTCCTTGGATGAATGTATGATAGGAGCTACTGAGCAGTCCCCTGACACATACAAGATGCCAAGCAAGCCCATCGAACAAGGATTTATGTTTCACCACCTTGCTGACTACGGTTACATCTGGAATTTCCATCCAACCTCAAACAAGGCTGGTCCTGATCCTGTTCCATCAACCGATGGCTTGACTGCAACAGGAGAAGTTGTATACCATCTCTTACGGAAGCTTCCCAGTACCATGTACTTTATTGTCTACCTGGATAACTTTAATACAACAGTTCCCTTGTTGGGAAGATTGCGTCATGATTTGCATATGGGTGCCTGTGGAACAGTACGCCCTTCTTCAGCTGGATTTCCTCCAGAACTCAAAATTCTGAAGCAAGATATTGGAAAATACGAGTACCATGCCCTAAAAGTACTCACCGTTAAGGACAGCCTTTTTGGCCAGCTGGTTGGTGCACATTTGTGGTTGATAATGCGCCAGTTACAATTCTAAGTATGGTACATGACTTTGAATCTCAGCAAGAGAGACTAAGAAAGAGTCCAGGGAAGAAGAGCACCAATGCAAAGAAGGCCCGGGAGGCCCTTGGTGATTTGCAGGAGAAACAGATGATGATCCCTCTCTGCATTGATGACTACAATCACAACATGGGTGGTGTAGATATAGCAGATCAACTATGCAGCTACTATGATACTCAACTCACCTCCTTTCGCACATGGTGGCCTATGCTCTTCTGGCTGTTTGAAACCGTGGTCACAAATGCCTATTTCATATACCAGGATATGCCTCAGAGTTCTAGCACCATCACACATAAGGAGTTTCGCCTGCAGTGTGCTTGGGGGTTGATCCTAGCTGGGTCTGGACCAATTTCCGCCTCACAGATTGTACAGTCAACTAAGGCTAAATCCACCCAGTCAAACGTTAAAGAGGATACCTCTTTACCCCTAGACCGAAGCTGTGACTGTAAGCACCTTCCAGTCCATCTTGAGGAGGGAAAACAATTGGGGTGTTGGCTTTGCTGCTGGAAGCAGAGAAACAGTCCCTCAAAAAATACGAAATCTCCCCCAAAAACTCGCTGGGCTTGCACTCAATGTGACTGGCCACTGTGTCTCAATGATGAAAGGAATTGTTTTGTTGAGTTCCATCAGCTGTGAAGGGGTGGGGTGGGTGGTGGTGCAGGGAGAGGGGGTGGGGTGGTAGCTGGAGGGGGTGGATTTTGGAGGGGTAGCTGTGTTGACAAAGCAACACTTGATGTAATTTACAATTCGTTTAGATAGAAAGTTATATTTGCTACTAGAAAATACTTTATTAAAAGGAGAGACTCTGGTGGTTTTTTTTGGGGTGTCGTCGTGGTGGTTGCGCGGGCGGACCGTATGGTCCGGGAACCAGTTACGATCCAGGGGATAGGGGTACGATAAAAATGCTGAGCCTTATAAAACTAAAATCTAGTTATCATCCTTAGAAAAGCATCCCAAACGCCATACAGAATCATTCCCAAGGCTTTCATAAGCCATATACAGAGGTTCTAATTTATAAGGGTTTGAAGTTTTATCGAACCCCCTATAGGGTACGGACGGAAGTCTGAAAATAACCAATCCCATGTATTGTGCCGACAGATGAGGTTGGAATGTCCCTCTCATTTTCTTCCTCTTTTACAAACAGCTCTCGCAAAACTATGATGTGCCCTGTATAGAACTAACAATAGAGATGAACAACGAACGTCATCAGTCATCAGCCATTTAATCCGCAGCTTAAGAAGTATCATTTGGGGCCGATTTGCTATCAAAGGGGTCCGGTCATTGTCATCGGACCATAAAATTTCGAGAGTGCAGTGTAACTACTTAGCAAATACAAGCTCAGAGTGTGTTAAAAGTGCAAGCGCACTGAGATCATGTAGTTATCACTCGTTCCTTGCTATCACCACTAAAAACCCAGCCGCTTACCGAATCGTTCAGCGATGTAAGGAGGAACGACTGAAGACGCACCACGCGAGGGGCTGACGCGAGACAAGACTGGGGATGTCAACTTTGCAAGCTAAAATTTTTCCTTTTAGATTTACGTCAACTATCACTCGCGCCACCCACTTGTTCGAAACAACATGTGGTTTTAACTCGGTTCGTTCTCTAACCCGTCATTTTACCCTGTTGGCTAAAAAACCCGTCATTTTTAGACAGCCATTCGGTGCTGATCTCTCGATACAGTATGACCGAATATTTTGCACGCAAACTGGCCTGAAATGACACTTTTCAGCTATGAATAAAAATGGTGGATGACCGATGACGCTTCAACCTTACCTGTCGGCACAGTACTCGAGTGGTACAGACGAGGTGAAATCCACATGCACAGTCGCCGAGGTAGGTGAGATGACGTGATCGGGTATTATGAATCGAACAGTGGGAAAACAAAGCTGACACTGAAGAGTAAGATGAGGGATTGAAGGAAGCTGAAGCAGTAGGGGAAGCCAAATAATCTGATCTAGAGGGTTCTAGAGAAAAAAGTTCGGTTTTATACACAGTATGACAAGATAATCGGACTCCGTATTCAACGAACACTCAGCTAAAAATTACTCGCGGACGATGACACCTAACGTCCGTACCGTAATATTTGGTGCAATAAGCGTCACAGAAGTCACGCGATCTCACTCGCTGGCAGTCGCAGAATGATGTTACAGGAACTGTGGGCTTGTATTGATGTGTATTCTAACGATAGAGACAAAAGGAATCTCAGGACTATATACAGTGTACGGGTGGAAAGCAGCAAGTCTCAAGTGCAAATGCACATATTTATGCAATAAACAGCGAAGATATATAGGCACGCAAGGTAACGCGATCTACCCAACGTCTACCACCTCTAACAACTACATCCTCCTCCCCCTTCTTCCCCGAACCTCCACCTCGTCCCTCCTCCACTCCCTCAATGCCTTGGTACTCATCCACCCGTCTCCGCCCGCTGCGCGCTTCTCCCATCCGCCGAGCCTAACCACAAGCGCTGTAGCATTATCTCCGACATCACCAACCTCATCCACAAACTCGACAAGTTCCCTCCCCGCCTCTTCCGGGGTTCTACACTCCTTGACAACATCACAGATCTCCTGATCTCCAATGACTGCCGAAACCCCGTCACTCACAAGCACAAGAAACGAGTACTCCTCCGGCAGTATCTCCTTTACCGTCAACTCCGGCTCCGCAGATACCCCGAGCCGCTTCTGGTTCACGTCGCCGAGTGACCGCGTGTTCGCCAACACCCCAAACCGCTCCTCGCCGAACGCATCAGAAACGAAGGCTGTGGCATAGCGCCGGAGACGCGCGCTTTCGCTAGGTGATCCAGGGTGGTGGTTGGTAGTCAGCGGGATAGCGTGCCCGTCTGAGACACGGCAGAGGAGAGCGCGCGTGTCACCAAGATGAGCGGTGATTAGGGTGCAGGTCTGGCGCGGGTTCCAGAACGGTTTAGGGGTACTAGCGCAAATGAGCGGTATGATTTGGGGAAGGTGAGGAAGAAGGGCATACGAGGTAGAGAGAAGCACTACGGTCGCCGTGGAGCCGCCCTTGAACGGGTTTGTACGCTCGGGCGACCTCACCTGTGGCGGTTCTTCCTGCTCTGAGAGAAACCAGGGGCGGGTGTTGGTGATGAAATCGAGGTCTGCTTTGAGGAAGGCGTATGTAAGCACTGCTTCCACCCCACCATCTCCAGAGGCATGTCCGCATCCTTTGACGCCGCCGAAGTCTGGTTGAAAACGGCGGAAGTAACCCCCAACCGTCCCTTTCCAGCTATTAACAAGGTCTGTCTGCAGCTCTTTCCGCTTCTGCCTCTGCTGTTTCTCTTGGTCCGTTTCCTCAACCTCTACAGTGTCAGTAGATATTGAGGCAGCGGGACGAGGCTTCTCCTCAGGGTTCATGAGTTTGGAGGTTTCCTCGATATACCGATGGAGATAATCCTTCAGAAACAAACTTGCTGCGTCACCTCCATGCCCGTCGAATACGCTGAAGTAAAACACTGCAGGTTCTTGACCAGGAAGAGTTTCCTCCTCGGTTGTTGCCTCGTGACTCTGCCGCGAGAATGGCGGAAGATTGATTACGCCAGCTTGGTAATTGTCTTCGTTGTATGGCCGCATCCCTCGACCTCTGGTAACACCAAAGTGATGCTTCGCCGAGCGGAGAGGAATTCGAACAGTTGTTGTGGCGCGGTCGTTTGCACCATCCTTATTAGCACTGCAGACGAGTGTGGTAAGCTTGGGGATCAGACAATAACAAACAAGACGGCTACGTGCTGAATATTTTATTTCATTGTTGCACAGCGGAATGCGCATCATCAGAAGAAACAGGGATAACCTAGCAATAACCGACAACTAAAATTGGATCTACTAACCTTGTGGTTTTGAGTGGCGGGGGATCCGGATGTAGGGAACTCCCAGGCAGGTGGGCGGTGAAGTAGTCACGAAACCATCGGCGTTGCTCGGCCCTGTACGATACTCGCCTCTTGGTACCTACTCTAGCATCGCGAATAACGGCGAAGTTACCATTTCCAGATAAAGATTCGCATTTCTTCCATGGCACAGCATCCGAAAGTCCTTGAACCATGGTAGAGTAACAGTGAGAAGAACTTGCATATATGGTATCATACATAGTCCTATCCTGCAGGATTGATGATCTGTACTCCGCGTTTCGTCCTGGATCCCCCGGCGACCGCGACGCCGAACCCAATGCCGACCCAACCACCACCTGGCGGCCGACATGATAGGGAACGGCAAAACACCCTTCCTTCCCAAGGCGTCTGCCTATATAGAATGCTGGGTTACACGGATACGCAAATGCGTGACGGCCCGTAGCTGTGACAGCTGTGATAGCCGCCTGGTGTGAGCTGATGTTCAAAGAGATCCCAACAGGTTCGGCTGATGTTGGACTCTTTCTCCTAGCTTCCTGAAAAAAGTCTGAAAAGAACCTCGAGATGAAAACTGCAGGCATCATCCAATTAGCATCATTTTACTGGTATGAAGTAAGCATGAGAAGAGATTAATGCACGAAACAAGAGACGATACAAGCAAAGCAATAAACACATTTCAAGGAGTGTCTAGCGGACCAAGAGAAGCGAATTTCTGTATGTCAAACAGGTTTGGATGTGATCTGTAAGCGTCGCGGTTATCGCACCAACCCCGGCGAATATTATTTGTGACATATTACCTGATCGAGGATATCAAGTGCGCGGTAGTAAATGGGAAAATGAGTTCCTCGCAGTCAGATCGCCCAGGCAGCAACCGTTTCCGGGTCTCGGTAGGGCTAGGACTGGCCTGGCCAGTCTATGTGGATTGGATTGGTGATAACCTAATAAAGTGTAATGCTCGCACAACAGCTGCGCCATTCGAGGGACCATAAACCCTGAAATCAGACACCAACGTGGGGCGCAATTAGGTATAGAGTGAAATGGTAACAATGAAGTAGGGAACTTGAGTCAAACAGCAGGATGAACCAAATGAACAAAGATAGCTTTCGCGCCACCCCAATACATATAGGCTAAAAGCTTACATGTTGTATCCATGACCGACCTTCGTGGGGGATTCTTACAATAGGTATCGTGTAAACCCCAGCTCTTCAGTTTGTTGTTACCATGTGCCCGGACGGAAGACCGGCTTCCGGCTCGCAATCGAGTACCCCTTCGCCTCCACAACCCCGCCTTCATATTTGCCGTAGGCTTGGCCATCTGTTGGTAGAACAGGCGGGGCATGCAGCTCTGGAAGGGTTCTATATCTCTGGGATACAAAGGGCGAGAACGTGCGACTATGAGGTTCCACGAGAGCAATTTGTAGGTGATATTGTTTAGGTGTTCCGTGCGATGTTTGGAGCTGGAGACCCGAGAGATAGAACCGCTGATGGATCTATGCGTGCAGAGAGGGTGCAATTCGCTTAACTCCTGCCGCAATGTGACACGTACACTTAGGGGCAGTACTCTACGCGACGTCAGTCCCTCTGGTGCAGTATGGAGCGCACAGCATAGCAACGGCCGTCATTTCGAATACCAGTTGTTGGCGACATTACAATTGCGTTCGTTCCGAAGACGGCCTCCCCGCGGATCGAGAGTTGCGTTCTAGGACTAGATTCGGATGTGTTTTCGCGATCGAGGAGGCTGATGGAGTACTGCGCTGTGCTGTTGGCGTACTGGTCTCCGAGTTGTATGTAACGTTGCAATTCCGGTGTTTCTGATGCACTGCTGATAGGTATCAGCGGTGATCCGGAGACAGACGAGATTGTGGACTCGAAGGGGAAGTGGAGACGGAGGTGGAGCTAGCGGTGCTGGTGGCTAGTGGGGATGTCGCTGTACGACATTTTCTGTCTAATCCCGATCCGGAACATTCCCCGTCAGCGCCCAGCCAGATCGCGATATCGATCACGACCTCATCACTCGATTTATTTCTAGACTGCACAATATTCAGCAGTATTACGGGCACGCTGGTTTGTATATCTGGACAATCTAGATTTGGTTAGATTAGACATAATTATCAGACCATTCTACAAATCTTGTTTAATTCTTGACAGGATAAACCGTGCAGTCAAATTTAGACCAGGCATCCCAACATATACATGCAAGACACTATCAAACACATCTGTAGAGCTAGAACATACGAGTACATCAATCCCAGCGAAACTTTGATAATATAACTGCAACTTCTGAGCTCACCGGCCCTGCTGCATCAACCAACAGAAAAGCGCTAATAATCTGGAAATATATAATCCGAATTTGTTGTTGCGCTGGCCAGAAGACGGTCCGTGGGGTGAGGTAAGGTCGCGGGATAGGATAATACGCGGAGGCTGGCAAGCTATGATGTGTGCAGGAGAACCTGCAGCGGGCATTAGTACCGCCAGACTCCGGCGAAAGGTACTTCAAGAAACACACTGTAAGTATAGGGATCTAGATTACAAGGACAATATGAAAAGTTCGTAGGTAACCCAGGCGCTATACTTTTACAGGACCCCGTTGTAAGACCGCAGATCCGGAGGGAGTCTAACGCTGACCCGGACCCTGATCGAAGTAAAAGTAATCCCTAGATCCCGGACGGTACACTGGATAAGCAGATTTTTAATCTACAATCTACCTAAATAACCGTTCACTAGGTAGATATCTGCCGGAACCAATGATCTCAGCCTTATTGTGGCATTACATATACAACAGACTTCGCCTTTCACCGGGTAAGCTTGGGGAGGAGCATTTATGGTCTCTACTGAGGCGCAATGTCAGCTGCCCTGATCTTCATGTGCATATACTTATATAGAGTGATGACTTGAGCAAGCGATAGTTGTTCTCTGATATATGCATCCAGGTAGGGATTTGTTTACTGTACTGTGGTCATGACCCACCTATAGTCGGTGAGTTCTCGATAAGTCAGAATTAGTACGGCATATGATTCTGCGCAACCACTGCACCCTCATGCGTATAAGAAAACAACGCACTGGAGTGCGACCGAGGAAGTACGCGTGTTCATTGGCCTAGCTGGCATGTTCTAAATCTCACGAGCAAGCACTCTTTGCACAGCTGTAAGAATATGAAACGGAATTCCGGCTGTGTTTAATTGCCCCTGGAAGTGTATACCCATTGAGTGAGCATTCTATATATATACACAAAAAAATAGAGTCCTAGGCTTGCGCCTGCCCGCAATACGATACAGCCACTACTCAGGCGTCGGTAACGGAATTGCTATTCCCGTAGATACCGAATCACAATCACTGCACTGAAGCCTCGGGGCCCACACCGATATCTAACATTTCCAGATGACTCAATATTACATTCAGCCGTTCACGTAAATATTTGTACTACCTGAAATAGCAATGATAAGACTGGACTGAAATAGCATGCGCAGCTTTCACGGGGCGCACTCACTGCGTTTATGGCGCTTGGCATTTCATTAGAGGCGGTGGTGCCAATTACGGCTTACGCCTAACTGGGCACCGGTCGTACAGAGGGTGAGAATACGACCTTGTAATACTAACATCATGAGTACAAGCCCAGTTTATATGGTCAATCGACATTTGCCCTCTCTCTTGAGTCAAATTACTGTCTGTATGCCGGAAATTTTCACTCGAGCACCATGTACACTGGCATGTTCCGATTTTATGTAGCATGGGTGAGTACATCGCTGCGGTGAAGATATGATCCAGGCCGCAGATCGGCTATCAATAACTCGGGTTCTCACATCGGCAGCGGCAACCGAACGATTGGAGCGGCGTACGATCGATATCAAATCTAATCTAGTCACCACGTATTGGACCAGATAAATAGATTTATAAGACACGTTTCTCCATACCAAACGGGCCGAAATGCAGGTATATGCGCATAATGCTCACTGTGGCATGATCGGCAAGATTACCCCACTTTCAATAGCCTAATTCTGTCTTCTCTAGGCTGCAATATAACACCGCTGAGGATTTCATGTTATCTTTCAGTGATACACTCCAAAAGCTGTTGCCAATGCCTCTCTTTCGCTGCGTACTTGGGAGGGTGCGATGGTCCATAGATTCAGTACTTCCCTCATAAGTACCCACGCACTTAGTACTTGGCATGATATGTGTTGTTTTCCATATCTCATACCCCGGCTCATTCTCTTTCAGCTTCTGCCTGCACCTGCTGGCGCCGGCAAGCCAATTGAAGAGCCCTAAGAACAAATGTAATTGCAATTTCAACCTGCGCGTGGCGGAGTTAGGTAACAGGGTTGCAGGATAAGCTGCAGGCAGCGAGTTCATCCCCAGATCCCCGTATTCCATCCAGGTCCATGATAGATAGACTCTCGGTGTTCGGGATAGATACTCCAGAACTTGAGATAGAGCGGGATGCCCCCACAGGATTCGTCGGTGGAACTGTACCCCCCACTGGATCAAATAAAGATACAGGTGGAACAGTAACGATATATCTAGGCCGATACGTCCGAGAACGCGGAGAAAGCGAACACAAGATGCATAAATAATTAGCTAATAATACAGATCTTCATGATGCGATCTGCTGCATTCATTGATCCTAGGCATGTGGGATAACTGTGCCGTCCCCAGCTGTTCGGTTTTGGTTTTCCGGCTAATCCATGACTTGATGATCATCGAAGGAGCATATGGTTGGGCAAGCAGTAAGATCGAGAACGATTCTGTAGCGGGGATGAGAAAATAACTTCCTTATTTCCTTTATTTTTTATTACCGGCGACAGTCGGCTGCACGACAGTACATGTAGTTGGTATTTTCGACCTACAGATCAAGAGACACTGCGATAGAACTAAGACTCTCAGTCTCGGGCACTTTCGGGCAGCAGTATATTCTAATGCCCGTCACCAGTACGTGCAGTATCTGGTATCTGGCGTTCAATAATACTATGGGATACGGACATTGAGTTGGCAAGTCTCGGCCGTGGATAGGTACATGTACATACGACTAGAGCAATAATTATACTCTCATGGATAAGGTATTGGGAGTTACAGCCATACGATCTCGATCCGAAGCTTGTTTGTTGCTTTTGTGTTAGGTCGCGGCGTTACACTTGGGGGCTAGCTCCACAGTGTAAACCATCTGTTCGAATGTTCTTACTATCTTGCGATGCAATATGGCTACATATATTGACTTCTCGCTAAGTTCAGCTGGATAGCGATCGATATCACACGCATTGCAAATCACGCACGGGCATATATCTGAATCGCCCTTGAGTACATCACTACTATGCAGAGAGGTTCGAGATATCTCGAAGCCTAATGTGGACCGAAACTTGGCTGAACGGGAAATGTTCTATTGTTGGTTTCCTGCTCCGCTTTAAGACTGTCGACTTTGCATCGCCAAACTCCGCTAGGTGCTAACTACCTTACCTGTGACCAGCTGTTCCGTGGAGATTGAAGGCTTGAGATCCGATAGGAACACGGCGGACACTGAAATATTCTCTTATGATTAAGAAAAAGAGTATGGTACATGGTGGTAATGTACCAACTCATCTGCTGGACTTGGATTCAGGCACCAGTTGGAGTCAAATTTTGATAATTAGACCATGTCTCAAAACGGGTGTGCTTTGTTTAGAAGGGTAATAGCTTTGGCCACCCAAATTCGCGAATTATTTGCTACTAAAGCTGCTTCTCCATTTTAGAATTTAGTAATTATTTAATAGTTACCGAAATTCATACCTCGTGTCATCCTCTACTGTATTCTCCTTCTATTTCGTTTGTCTTTTTCGGGCCGTGGACTGGTGGCTCAGGCGTGCCGGCATGTCTTATACCAAATCAATAACACGGAGTACATTACTATATTTGTCCATGCATAAGTACAACAGGCAGGGAATGCACAGTTATCTGCGTAGCGTACCTGGTTTTTTTTTGCTTTTCCAGGTATTCCCCTCGATAGCAAAGGTAGTCAGCCAAGCCAGTAGCTACGTAGACATCCGCTGGTCAGGTTTCATAGGGCGTCAGCAAACGGTCAAGCCATTCCCGGGAGTCCAAGCAATTGATGCAAAGGAAAACTGGGAGCTGCTTCGGTGCAGCCCATACGAGGAGAGAAATCGAATCAACCTATGATTTCAGCGGCCCACGCCATGACAGAATAACACCTACTTCTGCCACGTTGCAAGTTTTTCCTTTCCCGTCTCTGGCTGCTTTGGGCGATCACTCACTTTTCGGGAGGCGATGACGGACATCGTTACCCTTTTTGACTGGAGTGTTGGCAACCAACCTGTAGCAGGCTGGTTTTAAGACATGCATATGTTCATAGAAGTGGTTTTACTGGCTGTAGGATCGGGATACCGAGTCCTTTTCGCATTTCGGCTCGGAGAAAACACCCGATCGGGCAGCCAAGTTACTCAACTAGAGTGGAGTAGATGTCTCAAAGATTCCGAGTTACTATGTTTGTTCTATTAGTTGGTGAGTACCAAGACCAATAACAAAACGCATCGTGACGAAGTGGCGTGCAACCACACCGGATAACCTGTGCGACTGTAGATCTTCCATGCCGGCCTAGGCAAACACATTCCACAACTGGCAGTGACATGTCGAAACACCTGCCGGTGGAAAGGTGCACTGAATTACTCGCCAATCGAGGGCGCACACTCAACCGTCAAGAGTCGGCTTAATAATTCCTCCATACGAAGACGGCACTTCGCGTAGATCGGCCTGTCGCAGATGGAATATGTTTTATCCGATCACTACTCTATGCACGCACCCGCAGTTACCCTGGTCGATGGAGAACGAGGTAATCAGAGATTTCCTTCCATATCACTTCCACTCACGATGTCTCGTGAAACGGAGATCCGGATACTGGTTGGGAGAAGGTGTGCGGGATGGGCGACGACGAACCACGGCACAGGGTTTGGTCATTGCTGAGGGGACGGAACGGGAAAAGGATCATCGGAAAAGCACCAATTGCTTCGTTCCCTGTAAGTAATGATGGTCGAACGAACCACGGGATGGGAATTGGCTAGGTACATATGAATGATCTTCGGGTGGGCCAGGCTACTGGGCCCACTCCTCCTCTTCGCTTCCATATCCAGACATCGGGTCCATACACAATATATGACTTTCGGTAGATCGCGATAGCTGTTCATCCCTCTATGGGTTGGAATTCAGCTGGATAGATCTGCGAACCCAATTGAGAAACATAGTGTTTGTGAATCTTTTGCTATGAAAACTCGAGAAAACTCGAGGTCGCCGCTGATACGAGACTTCGTCATTATACATGCTGCACAGTGTATCACTGCATGTACCTCATTCGTATTCTCTACACCTAAGAGCGGAGAAAAACCACGTTCTCAACTCTTCCGAATTAGCCATGTGTATTCGTAAGGCTTCTACCTCGTAATAACTCAGCCAGTCCTGCAGCGCGCAGCTGCCGCATTAGACTAATATTAATTTCCACACATGTCTCCTGAAATGATAGCCTTATAGCACTACGAGTTATAGATATAACGATTATCCCAAGGAAGCAACCTCTTCCTGGTTGCGGATAATCTAAGGCACAAAGCGGAAAATCTGTTTTCGTTCCGATCTTAGTCGGGGTGACATGACAGCAAGGGGTTACACAGACAGACGTGAGGAATTTTATCCGTTAGAAAGCCGGTGTATGCCATATTAGGGACGAAACATGACATGACGTTAGCCCGTCATCCCAAATTAAATGTTCGCCTGAACATGCTTCGAAAAAGCTGGAATTGCAATTGCCCTGCGGGAGTCGAAGGCGAAAAATGACGTGAAGATCCCGAATATCTACCTACCGTTTCGTTATCTCGGTGTGTATGATATGGGTATTTGTGCGTGCTTATTTGCTTTTTTTATGCGCTGTAGTCGAATTTGGACGAAATACATTTAAGCTCAGGATGTGCTCTGTCGATCCAATTAGTGTCTCAGTTCAAAGTCAGCGTGAGGTGTGATTGACGGAAAGACAGCCAAGAGGGTACAAGCTTGGAAAGTACCTCCACACAGCCTCGCCGGCGATGCAGCAGGCTGATTCCCCAGAAACAAGCCAAGAGGGATTCTAGTGGTGCTGTTTATATTTAACTATTCTGTGCTGAAGAGTCAAAAAAATACGAAACTTGCTGGTGTACAGCCCCTCATAAGATACGTATTTTCCAAAAACATCATACCGTAATATATTTTCTTATTCTATTATTGCTCGCCTTCCGGATTCCGGATTGTACTATTGCGCAATGGTTACTGCGTGGATGTGGCTTCCTTTTCTCTCTTCCTGCTGGTACTGCTGTCGCTGCATTTGTGCTACACTTGTACCTACATTTCTTAGACGGTAGTATAATAACAGATGGTGTGCAACCGTCTGTCCAATCAGAAACTCCCAAAAGGGCTGCAGCGTAGCTCAGTGCAGCTCCATCTCTAAAGTATATCGAAAGATAACGGAGAAGCTGTCGTCAATGTGAACGAGAGAAATTACAATAACTCCACCCCCTCCACTCCTCAAGTTGCGGGGTAGATGTTGGTACTCAGAACGGGGAGTGCCGGTGACGCATATCAAAGTCACTTCTGTTATGGGTACTTGATCGATCAAGGCACCACGTTGCACATCAGCCTTAAGACTTTATGAACCCTGTTTCTTGCAAAATCAGCAACAGGCACCTAGAAGCTTGAATCTTACCTGCACTACTCTCGGTGTGCGCAAATGGTGTGCCGTCGTACCTAGTTATTTATGAAAATAAGAGGGTGTCAAAAGTTCATAGGTGAGAAATTATACAGTACTAGCTGTGCCATGCAGCGCAGCATCTTACTACTACCAATACGAGCGCAGCCGCTCCAGTATAGAGTAGATCTACAAATCCCCCCGCGTCCCAGCTTAATTTATTTCGTTCCTCCTCCTCCTCCTCTCCTTCCAAATCTACTCGCAATCACTACGATAGTTCTCTCGTCTTCATAATGACGCTAGTACACACACCTGCCTCTACTATCGACTTTACATCACCTCATACTCAGAACTTACCTTTCTCTTCCAACGAAACCAACAATATGCCGATGCTACATACACCCCCAAGCAACACCACAACATGTCGACCTCCGCACCGACAAATTCACAGAAACCGAGCATCTTACTCATGCCATTCATGCCGCCGGAGGAAGGTTAAATGTGACCGGCAACACCCTACCTGCGGCAATTGCTCAAAGATGGCCGAGGCATGCGTCTACAGTGACAACACCGGCAAGGGAGCTGCAAACAAAGAAAAAAACAAAAACAGGGACAGACCTGCAACCACAACAGAACATCGGGAAACTCAGTTCGGCAACCCAGGATCTCCGCCAAAGCGGCTGCGCACAAATTCTGGGACTTCTATGGCGACAGCCAGTAGCGAGGATGAAACCAGCAGCTACCGGTCACACTCTAGGTCGAGCTCTCTAAATCAGGGCGATTTTGTTGCTCTGAATTCGCCGTATCAAGAGCCCACAACGCTTCCTCAGGGCCCTCCCCCACCATCAGCGAGTTTGTTGTCCACTATCATCAAGGAGGGAGAGCTGGAGACAAGAGTCAATCGCCTCGCCGAGATTGTAGATCAGTGGTACAGATTTGCATATTCTCATAGCCAACCCAACTCACCACCCCCTGGTGTGAGCCCCGATATGGCCAACGCCGGTGCACCGTCTCCCAGGAGTACTCCGCTATCACAGTGGCCACACTCCCATCAGCTTACGGAACATCACCGGCCTCAGAGCCTGATGATTAGCAAACAGGAAGACATCTGTTCGCCACCCAAATCTGCACCCGCAGATCTTGGGCGTGCTCATCAGAAATCGCCAATTCGGTCACGGTCTCGCCCGACGTCTGTGAGCTCCACCCACTTCGCATCTTGTAAGGACGGCGGCGCAGAAGACGTTGCCATGGGCCATCTGAGTATCCAAGAAAACGGCCGGAGTAGATATGTTGGCACCAGCTTTTGGGCTCTGCTAAGTAATGAGGTATGTACCACTATCCCATGCCGGCTTGGTATTCGGCCCGATACTGACTCTTGCCGTCACAGATAACCGAATTAAACCAAGTTCTCAAGAGCACCAACAAGTCAGAAACTTCATCGTCAAGTAGCCCACCTTGTGGCCTCTCCAGTCCTCCACACTCCAGAAGCTCACCTTCGCCAGACGAAGACAATGGCATGGGTTTATTCCGTGCTTTCGATAGATCGGGTCTCGAGTCCAATAGTAGCAATGCAAAAGACGTCCTCTCCATTCTCCACTCTATCCCATCAAAAAAGCACTGCGAAATTCTATTTCGCAGCTTCCTCGATGGTGTCAACCCAATAATGCCCTTAATCCATGTACCTACCTTTGCCAACGAGTGGCGGAGCTTCTGGTCATGGTTCCCTGATAACACACACAATCTTCCCAGCGCAGACCTGGTCGATAATCCAACATTTATTCCACTGCTTTTGGCTGTCTTATACGCCGGAGCAGTGTCGATGAGCGCCAAAGCTGTCAAGGCAAGCTTTGGGGGCCGAAGCAAGGATGTTGTCATGGCCCATCTATTTGCAGCGACAACTACCGCGCTTGCGGCGACAGCGTTCCCGAGATCACCCACCATCAACTCGCTTATGGCGTTTTTGATTTTACAGACGTGCTTAATCCGCGAAGAAGAGCCGTTGACTTCATGTTCCTTCATTGGGACGGCAATGCGAGTTGGTAAGCCAATAAAATCTTTCGGCCGAATGGGACACAGTATGCTAATGTCAAACAGCACAGCAAATGGGACTTCACCGAGATGGATCCCTGTTCGGCCTCAACGAGGTCGAATGCGAAGTCCGTCGCCGGGTCTGGTGGCACATTATGCATCTCGACATCCAAGGGGCTATCGCAACCGGCCTCCCTCCCCTTGGCGGAAGCAGCGAGGATCAGTTCGACACCAAGATGCCATCGGAGCTCCGTGACGAGTATATCGGCTCCGACGCAACAAACTCCGATACGTCCTCTAGTTCTTCCTCCTCTCGGTTCTCCCCCGCTATGATTCTCGCCCTAGGAAGGTATGAAACCACTGTTGTCCTGCGCAAGATCATCGTGCGACTCCTTGGTATCAAGCCACCGAGGAAGAACGACATCACCGAGATGGGACAGATGATATACGGACTCAAAACGAAGCTTGAGGAGCGAATAGCCCGGATTCCGGCACGAGGGTTGCCAGAAATGGGGTTTCTACCACAACAACACCACCAGCATGAGGATATCGACGGCGTTTCGGAACGCGAGGGCGTGTTCAACTCGTGGGCAAGGATCATGCTGAGTATGATGAGTGATCGAGCGTATGGTGTTCTGTATCAACCGTTTTTGAAGAGTACAAAGAGCCGGTTGTGGATGCATGCGAGGCACTGGTACGTTACTACCTTTCGCTTTCCCCTAATCTCCTCATTTCTGTTATTCTCTCTGCCTCCTTTTCTTCCTCGCGAGAACAGAACGTGACTGTCTGTTTCGGCCGAGATGAAGTCCGTCCACGCAAGAAGCCGCGTAACCCTAAGTCCAACAAGGAATCTATGCACCGCGGGTATTAGCGATGGCTGCTCCGCCTCTTTTCCTGCATGATGCACGTCGTAATGCATTACCGTTTTCCTGTTGACGCATATTCTTCCTTCAAGCTTCCATCTCTCCTTCCATCTATTCCATGACAATATGCTTACACAATCTTAGTGCTCTTCGTGCCTCTCATAGTTTTCTCCGCTCTTATATCCACCTCGCCCGGTCTCCGCTGTTCTCAGCCTACCTCTGGTACTGCCCTGGAACCTACCAACCACTTCATGCAACTATGATCCTACTCCTCGACCTTCACGAGCGGCCCCTGGCGGCAGAAGCCCCGCGGTCTCGTGTCTTCGTCGACGAGGTATTCAGCCTGTTCCAATCACATCAGGGTGAGGCGTGGCGGATGCTTGAACGGCTGCGACGTAAAACCGCGTGTACTACTACTACCACGACGACTACAGCCACAACAACGACAGTTCCATACTATGTTCCAGGATTCGGGTTTGGGTTTGAGGCAGCCTCACAAGAGGGATTTGACATGGAGGAGCTGGACAGGTTAGTGGAAGAAGGATGTGTTCAGCCTGCTGAGGTGATGCTGGAACAAGGGATGGAGCAGCAGCAGCAGCAGGACTTTGACTGGAAAGAGTGGCCGGAATGGGACCAAGTGTTTGGAAGGTTTGTAGAGGTGGAGGAACATAGTGGGGTAGAGGTAGGAACTGGTGGTGGTGGGTGGGGACTGCCAGAGTGTGAAGCGTAGGTGTGTACGTATACATATTTGCTTTCATTTGTTTAAGCTTTTGTTTTTAGCGTCTTATCCTTTTCTGTTTTCCTATGGAGTTTTTCTTTTCATGACTTTAATGATGGGAGTACTGTACACGGAGGTTGGGTGTTTGTTTTGGTTATGGACAGGAGTTTATATGGATGGATGATTGGCTTGGTTGGCTGAATGGTCGGGGAGTTTGTATCTTTGTAGAAGTACGGACTGGGTCATTGGACAGGGTGCGATACGATGGGAATGGGAATGGGATGGAAGCATGGAAGACGGATGGATAACTTTGGTTTGACTTTTATTTTGGTATATCTACCGGTTGATAGTATGGATGGATGAATGGCATGGATGGTTTAGGATTTTGGAACTTTGGAACCTTAATTTGGATTTGGGATTTCTGATTAAGCGGGAGCTAGGAGTTTGTATTTTCTGGCCTTGGGAGGAATACGCGTTTGGGATTACTATGATTTTCTTCGATTCTTCGGTGGTGTTTAAAAATATAGATATATCGGTCCTTAGCTCTTTTTTGACAATTTAATTCCTGGAAATATCTCTGCTTTCGCGAGTAGTTGACTCTAATGTTGGGTATTTTGATTACTGGGCCATATGCGTTTGTGATGTGTAATGACAAATCAATAACCGTTGCTTAGATATCTGAATGTCAAGTGTTAGGTGAGTGTTTGAAATCTGTTACGACGTCGTGTAGATCCCGAGCGACTGCATATCAATATATCCCTCACCGCGCCAGCGAATGGATGAAGATCTTCATGTGCGGTGATTTTCTACGTACTCACCTCAAGTAAAAAGCTTCAAATCAGTGATCGTTCGTCTGTCTACGTCGACGCCAATGTTAGCGGCAGTTACCGCTCTATCTACCGCCTATTATCTACTGCTCGTTGCTTTTTTTTTTGCCCCTTGAGAAGGGTCCCCACACACTTTTCAGCGAACGTCATCCGCTACTGCAGCTCGCCCAAGCAATGTGTCGTTGGCCATCACCGATCGCGATATCCAGTTGAAAATGGTGGTCTGCCTATCGCTCCGTCCACGAAACAAACGTCATGATCGAGATGAACTTCCTGGCAGAAAAGGTGGGGGGCGGGGGCGGGAGTATGAGACTAGGAGACTATGAGGGGTAAGCCAAGCATTGACTCGCCCGATGGAATAGCTCTGCCCGATTACGGCGCGACATCTTGCACTTGTACTTGTGCTTCTTGTACTTGCGCTTTGTTGGACTTCAATCGCGCTGCTCGTGTGCCCAATTGGATGAATAGCGATGTCTCAGATGTGCGACGACGCAGCCTTGTAAAGTTTCCGAGATAGTCGGTAGACGTCACAATGAAGCCCGTTTTCGAGTGAGCCACTGTGGCTCCTGTCTGCCCTGCTGTGCACGGCCCGATGATTCAATATTTTCGTCAGCATCTTTCCAGTGGTAGACAAAGGAATTGTCTCACCTACGCCCGCTCCTCACATGTAACACTCGCCCGAGCCCGCATGGGGGCTCGGCTATCATCGCGTCGCCCCACGTGCCGATATAAGCCGAGCTATAGGACTCGGTACGTACCGCCGTAATGAGTCCGCTGTTGCGAAAAGCTAGCAGCCACACTCCTAAGCGGCGCTGAATCCGTGCGTCGATTTCATTCGTCTCGGCCGTGACTTAGGGTAAACTCTGCTAATCAAACTAACTGTGGTGAGTGGCATGAATTGTACCGAGGCTGAGCTAGATGTGGCAGAACTTGAATAGTTTGCGAGTGATGCTGTGTGATGCTCCCGTCGAGCTCGTGCATGGCTATACTGTAAATACCCGATAATAAGGCGCTTTCGCTGGTAAAAACAAAAAATCCCGAAATTTGGGGTCCAGCGAAGATTTTACCACGATGAGTCGTTGGTGCCTTGCTGTGAAGTCTTTACGGTGAAAACGGATGGTGGGGAGTAGCGGGAAAGAAAGAGACGAGAGCCAGTATTGTTTGGTGATGGTTGGTGATCTCGAGATCAAACGTTGAGTCTTGAAATATTCTAAGGACCTTGAAGCGTCATAGCGTCGCGATCACCAGTCGTCAGCGTCTGCCTGAGGTAAGTGGAGTCAGCGGGCGAGTCTCGTCCGAACTAGTCACCCGTGGATGGAACCGGCGCACGTGGTGGCAGCAGTCGTATTAGCAGAAGGCTGTAGCGTTCCGCAAGTTGGGGAGAAGGGTATGGCGGCACGTCCACGACCCGGTTGTTGGTGGTGGAGGACGGCACGGAGAGTGGTGATATATGTGTGATGGCAAACACGCATCCGCGGAATTGGTTGGTTGGCTGGTTTTTGGAAACCCGGCACCCCATCGATGGATGACGGGAGGTTACGTGGCGCCTAGAATCTACCGCGCGGACGTCTTCGTGATCATCGGTGTTGCATGTACTCTCGTCCGAAGCAAGCCATGGACAGGTGGTATAAGAAGGCAGGCATCCCACACCACTGAGCATCAACACTAGGCGTTCGAGTGGGGGTATCAGGATTCGAAGCACGACACAGGACGATGGGACGCAAGGCGGCGAGGCGACAATACGGATGAAGTGACGAAGGAGGGACGGGTGCATTATGTACGATGAACGATGGACGATGGACGATGAACGATGGATAGTCGGAGAGAACAGTCTGGTGAAGCGAGGGGTTTGGCTTGACTTGGGTGGCGACGTTTTGTGGAGAAAGGGCACGTGCATGGATAGGCAAATTTGATGGATGGATGGATGGATGGATTGGGCAAATGGATGGATGGATGACGTCTGGGCGACAGGGAATTCGAATGAGAGGTATATCAGATTGTTGCTTGTAGGAAATGAGGCTAGGGAGTCGGAGGATACAACTTGTCTATCTCGGATACTCTGCATCAACGGCAGTGGATGACTGGTGGTGGTGGATCCAACGGTTCATTTGGTCAACATCGGAACAGGGAAATTTCGAAAGTATCATGGTACGAAAAATCGGATGCCACCCCTGCTCGACTATACGTTTCTCGGGAGATGAACTTAAGCTCGCTCAGTAGCAGGTCGTATCTTATATTGGCCAATCGATTGTGCTTCTCTAGTGACTGGGTGAAGTTTCAGCATTGTTACAGTATCTGCATTGCTTGATTGAGTATTTCGTGACATAGTCTTGTACTATACAGCACTGTCAGCTGAATCCCCGGACAACTCGAAAGAGCCACCGGGTTGAAAATGGAGGAAGGACAGCAAGAATGCATTCAACAAACAGGTCGTCGTTCACCGGATGGTTAGGGTTTGTATTGAATGGGGTCGCCGTTGCCGATGGAAGATGTATTTTTCGACGGTACTTAAGTATATATGCGTGCGGGGAAGTGATGTTAATGGGCCAACTCCAGAAGACGGCGCACACGTTCGGAGCATGAAACGTCAATCCATACTAGAGTACGTTCCATTTTGGGACATATACGCGTCCCCACTGGCGAAGTGTTGCGATCATGTGCTGGATGAGTTTATTGAGGGTGCACTCCCCGCACTATATACCATGGGCAAGAGTTCTCGCTCTTAACCGCACAACTACATGTTGTGAAACTCCAGGCGATCGCGGGGGCCCGGGACCCTGAGAAGTCTTGAACCCAAATCTCCGGATTAGCCGAGGCCCCACGATCTTTATATGTAATAGACTTAAGCATATAGGCTTTACTTCTGACTCCTCATAACGTCCGTACGACACGCGTAGGGATCGAGGATCTGCGGATGTTCACCACATAGATGCACCGCAGCGGTAAATGACAAGTCAACCATGCTATCAAGGCTTTAATCTATATATTACTCTAAGTAATTAGCCTAATAAGCGAGTAGACGAGGTGTTGGTACTGGGGCATGGCACCAAGAGATTGGAATGCAGTTAAATTCGCGGGTGCCTCTAGAAATACATGCTCGTCTAAATACTATACAATACCGACCTGACCAATAGAATAACTTCCCACCACTGTCTAGTAATGTTCCCCATTTTTGTACCATACCTAAGTACAACATGTGAAGTATGTGTAACAGGGCGTCGCCCCCGAGATGACTACATTTAGTGTTACGGAGGAGATCATCTATAGAGCTGGGAAGTCCTTTGATTTTCAGTTGATCTCTCTCTTAACAGTATCCCGTATTAGTTAGTTACCGGTAGTTGTCGTCTTTTTATAATGGACTCGTGTTGGTTTTGACTCTCGTGCGGTACTTCGTCAGATTCTCGTCGCGATATCGGCGTTACTTGTCGGACGAGTGATAGACTAAGCATTCAGAACTCTCGCATCAATTGTTGACCGCCTATTCAATAACTGAGCGATATCCATCCAAGTGTAGAATACCCACACCTGCTTCGTCGTCTTTCTTTGCTTTCTGTCTGTCTTTGTTTCTTTTTTTTGTAGCGGTTTCGGGTAAATTGGGTTTTTCCGCGCACGGACCACAAAAACCTTATCACAACCTCGGTTTCTCCCCTTTCCACACCCACCACATCCGCTGCTATCCAACTACATTAGACTCCGCCATCACCGAGAGGCAATGTCCTCCTCCATCCCCGGCCCGCGCGATCTCCCCAGCTCTCGCCATGACCTCTCCACCTACTGGGGCCGCGTCAAACACAGCGCCGATATCTGCGACCCTCGGTATCCTCCACCCACCCCACCCCTTCTCCCGCTCTCTTCTCCTCCCAACTAACACCGCCCTTAGAACCCTTTTCACCTCCGCCGCCCAGCTCGAACAATTCAAATCACTTCTTTCAGCCTATAAACATGGTGCCCTCACCTCGATGACGCCGTCTCTGTGGACCGCCAAGAAAGTTTGCGACGCAACTCTCCACCCTGACACCGGCACCCCCGTCTTCCTCCCGCTTCGCATGAGCGCATTCATCTTCTCCAACCTCCTTGTCACTGCGGGGATGCTACAACCAAACCTTACCACGCGTGGTGTTATCGTGTGGCAGATTACTAATCAAACGCTCAACGTATGCATAAACTCCGCGAACGCGAATAAGAGCTCGCCACTGTCATATACCCAATTGGCGACGAGTTTCGTGTTGGCAGTTTCCGCGAGTTGCGGTGTGGCTGTGGGACTCGGGAAGGTAGTGGCCGGATTGAAAGTAGCAGATGTGGTGGACTGCAAGAAGGTGGGTCGCGGTGTGTCCCCGGGACTCAAGATGATGTTGGGGCGCTTGGTACCATTTGCGGCTGTGGCTACGGCTGGAGTGGTGAATGTTGGGTTAATGCGTGGTGGAGAGATCGCGGCGGGGATTGATGTGTTTGCGAAGAAGAAGTCAGCGGACGAGAGTGGATCGGCGGAGTCGCTGGGGAAATCGAGGAAGGCAGCGATGTTGGCCGTAGGTGAGACCGCTGTGTCGAGGGTGCTGAATGCGACGCCAATTATGGTGATTCCACCATTGCTGCTGATGCGGTTGCAGAGGAGCAGCTGGTTGAAGAAGAGACCTGGATTGGTGGTGCCAGTTAACATTGGTAGGGCTGTCACGGGTAGGGTGGGATATAGCTAATGCTATAATAGGCCTGATATTCACCACCTCCGTCTTTGCGCTCCCACTGGCACTCGGCGCGTTCCCTCAGCGACAGGCGGTCAGGGCGGAGTCGTTGGAGAAGGAGTTTTGGGGCCGCGGAGGAGAGGGCGGATTGGTGGAGTTTAATCGCGGCATATAGACGTGATGGATCCGCCAAATACTTCAACGAACTGATGAAGTGGAACCCTAAGATAGATAGATAGATAGATATCCTGGCTCTGGGCGTATGGTTGGCCTGAAATAGCATGCAGTATGTCCCTTCGAGTAACAATCCGTTCACTTTTGCGTGGAGTACCGTGATCTCCAGGATTCGAAGATAGATAGATATCTTGGGCGCTGGAGTATGGTTGGCCTGCAATGGCATCAGCGTGTTCCTTGGAGTAGTAATCCGTCCACTGTTGCGTGGAGTACCGTGATCTTCTAGGATTCGAACGGGAACCCTGATATGTATATGCGTTGCCTATTGGTACTGATACATGTACATTTCTGTTATCGGCCATCACGAATTCGCCGCGTCATCTCACGTCATGATCAGCCCCCCTTCTTCCTCTTGCTCTTCGTTTCCTCTAAATACTTCTTATTCCCCTAACTTTCACCCACAAACCAAACCCAAACTTCCCACCAGGTAACGACCGAAGCAAACAAATGATAGGAAACACTTCCCTTCCCCGCCTGCCTGCTTGCGAGTCAACTACAGCACGCCGATCGATCGCTGCAGTATAAGCTAACACTCGAGGGTTCGGGGAGCCGACCCGAGAACGACCACCCTGTACCCCCGATTCGCATTCGATGGCAGAGAGGAGCTTGGGGAAGCATCCCTGGTGAGGTGGAACGTGGCGACACGGGGGAGTGGGCAGTCACAGACATCGAGGGAAGAGCTCGCTGGAACGCGAGCGAGCACAGTAACACCTAGGGTTCGCAACTCTACGAGGCCCAACAACCATTAGGAGAGCGGAACGTCATCTCAAAGAGCTCGGAGCACGCTCACGCCGAAAGCGACAGCGAATCTATGAGGGGTGCGATTGGACTGGGGACTGGCGAGTGCATAGGGCACGGGGAGAGACGCTTTGGGGGTGGTGAGCGTCTTGAGAGGAAGAGTCTGCACTGACCTTTACCTACCTAGCCCTTCAAGCAACATCGATGCGCCATCCAACTCCAGTTGCTCACAAACACAGACGTCTCCACCTCTCTACGTGCATGACCGGTCGACCTGCAGGGTCCGGGAGGGTGCTCGGAGAGGATGACTTCCTGGATCACGGATGTCTACGTGTTGCTGTCGCAATAGCTCTAACGGATACTTATCCTCCCAAGAATCCCTTGACTAACGCTCCCGGTATTGCGATTTACGAAAAGGCGAGATTTACATGGTGGGAGGCAAAGGATCAAGAGAATACTACTGGAGGAGGGGAGGGGCATACGAAACCAAAGGTCTCGCCTATATGCGGCGTGCCATGCAGCCATGATGGGAAAACGGATGGCCGAGGAGTTGATAACATCGCCGCGCGGAACAGCTAGCAGGCTCGAGGGCTGGCTTCACCATTCGGCCGTACTCGTATGGTGCGTTCTTGAGTAGGATTCATTCTCGTTCTGGCCGCTTGTATTCTGACGGGTTCGTTAACATGAAGTGGCTGACAAGAATTGTTGCTCGTAGAATAGTCTTATTTTCTATCTTTCCTGCGAATCTTGCTCCAAGAACATCTCCATTGATTTTTATTAATAGCCGACTTGGAAATACACTATTACTCACGTCTCTAAACCTTCGCGTTTCACCTCCACCGCTCCGGAATCGTCCCACCGCTCCGTCCTCCGAGATCTTGTCCGTCATCCCAGAAAACTCGCTAGCTGCGCTATGAAAGGTTCTAATCGGTGTTGATCGACGCGTTAGGCCAGTGATGGTTATGGCATCCCCTTTCATCTGAAATAACGTTTAAAATTTCACTTGTGCTGTATATAGTTACTGTGTGGATGGAAAGTATACAGTTCTTTAGTTAAGAAGGGACGACGATACGAGATAGTACATTTCACCTCTCACTCTCTAGCTTCACCATTACCACCATACCGCCAAAGGCCAAAGAGGGCCAATATATTTACATGCCGATCCTGTTGTTGTTTATTCATACTGTGTTTACTCTAGCTAGAGTATGACAGGCCCTTATCCCCTCCGCCTCCGGGCGAGCCGGTTAGATGGCGGAGCTCCCACCTACTACCCTTCGTCCCCGCTGACAAAAGAAAGAGAAAGAGAAAAGAAAGACTGGCCGCTCTGGCCTCCATGCCTCACCCCGGCGGGAACTTCCCGACGTCCGTGGCCGCCAGGAAGTCCATCACCGCCTTATCACATATCTCCATGGAAAACAGCTCCGACACCTGTGCCCGCCGGCATCGGCCAGCTTTCCAGCCCGTTGCCTTTCCCACCTTCTTCCAGAGCTCCCGCTGCTGGTATTTCCACCGGCTGCAGTGCCGGAGGAGATGCTCCCGTGTTTGGGCCACCGTTCCCCCGCACCACCAGCACTTGTCGTCCTCTCGGTGTCCGTATCGTTTTAGGTAAGCTCCGGTGGGCGCATGCCCGCATGCCGATCCTGTTATGGGGCTGGATTGAATTGTTGGTCGTTTACCAGCGTACTTTGTATAGTATCTGAAAAAGGCGTCTCGGTTCTCTATATCGCTACCCTCATTAGATTTGGGCCACCTTTTCTTTCTTTCTTTTTATCCTTTTAAGTGATTATGAGACCGACTGATTTTCAATGTAGCTTACTCACGGCAACCTCACCACGCTGTACTCACACCTTAAACCTTGAAGTACTTGAAGCCCTCAGTGTATGGTGGTACCTGTTAATTTTCCACTCCCCAACTCTGGCATTGGTCCTTGAAACGAAGGCCTAATGGCATGACAGTCTGTGTTAACGTTAACGTGTTATCTAGCCAGAATACCTTGCGCTGCGTTAACAATTCATGATCAGGGATAACTCTCCGGGGACCGCATTATGTACCATACCCCTTTGATTAATATTATGCAGGGTACTGAATCCAATCTTTTTTGCAGGATAGCCTGCCGAAAAATAAATTGAGCTTTAAAGGCTGTATGATTGATTTAATTTCCTCTTTTATGCTAGACTTTTCGACTTAAGCTTCGCTTCGAGGCGAAAGAGCGAGCGAAAAAGTCCGGCGAGAGCAGATTTACTTGACCCATGATTTTTCCGTGCTTCTTTTTGAGCTGTTTGAGGTTATTTTAGAGTGACAAAATCATGGCAATGAGTACCTACCACCTACATAAGTACTTATCAAATATTGTAATCGATCATTACCTACTAAGTTAAGTACGTAAATCCCACCACAACTCACGCACTCCCACGAATTGCAAACGTAAGCGAAGAGGACAAAGAGCAAACTTCACCTAAGTTTTACGAATTCTTATTTTTGCCGTGGTCTTAGTGATGGTTACCGTACAGCCATTGAACAGAGGTATCAAAAAATAGGGGTCGGGAGCAGGGGTTTTTGACTTCAAGTTAACCTCTGAAGGCAGTTGTACAGCCATTGCTGAGATGAATCGAAAAATACGTAGATCTTGCCTTCCACGGTTTAAATACTGCTTAACATGGGAAAGACAAATATCAGAGGCACTATCAAGGGTAGTCTATTAGCTGCACCACTAGAGACTGATGGAAGCGAAATCAAAGGAAGATACAACTGTCTCCAGAGGTTTAAATCGGGGTCAAAAACCCCTGCTCCGCACCCCTGTTTTTCGATTCATCTTAGCAATGGGCTGTATTTTCCTTTCTTAATTGCCATATTTCGTATCCTTGATAGTTTCTAATTGTGTAACCAATAGGGTGGTGCCACTGAGATTTGTCTTTCCCATGTTAAGCATTAATTATACCGTGGAGGGCAAGATCTACGTATTTTTCGATTCATCGTCATGCTACGCGATACGTACTTACTTAAGTAAGTATGATACCCGTATCCTACAGAATTATCCTGAATAAAACCGTAAGAATTACTCTCGCGGCGAAAAGATACACGACTCGTGCATCATCATAAGAGGTACATCCATGAACTTTACACGCTCGCACAACCCACTATCTGATTATAACAACTACTCACATATCTCATATTCATGCAACACCAGCGTCAAGCCTAAAGAAACCAACAACCAACTGTACTCAAACTCAATTCCGACCCTTCTATTAAGGCACCAACAAACACCGTGCTACAGCTGTCCTCCCAATCCCCTGCACAAATCCTGCTCTCTCACCAGAATAAGTTTTCATGAACCAACTGATCACTTCCGCAAACTGATCTGGGTGCTTTGGTCCATCAACCCATCAAAATCCTCTGCATCGATATCGGCACCGTTCTCCACCAGCAGTTGCACCACCAGGTCATGCTTCCGTTTAGCTGCCTCATGCAGTGCGGTGTTCCCCTGGTTATCGGTTCCATACCTTGGCTCTATTCTCTAGAAGTCGAACCATCGCTTCATCACCCTTGATGCCGGCGTAGTGTAGCGATGTCCGTCTCGTTATTTTGCTCTTTGTTTCTCCTGGGCGAGAGTCACGTTCCTTATCGTTCCTGTCGTCCTCGCCGTCCTCGCCATAGAGATCCATGTAGTCATCTTCCCATCCCACGCGAATAAATTTATTGTCCTCTTGGTCCATCGCATCAATGTCTGCGCCGTTCTTAAGCAGCAACTCTGCCATCGCCTTGTGTCCTTTTTTGACTGCCAAGTGTAGTGCCGTCCGCTTCCTTATTGTTGGTTCTGCCAAGCGAGTCTTGCACTTCCTCCCCTCTTGTGCCACCGCATTGATTTCTTGAGCAGCAACTCTACCATCGCCTCATGCCCATTCTTAACCGCCAAGTACAGGCTCGTCCGTTTCTTATTGCGCTTGCTGATTCGAACTTCTTCTCTTGTATCGCCACATCGACGTCTATGCAGTTCTTAAGCAGCAGCTCTGCTATCGCCTCTTGCCTGTTCTTGACCGCCAAGTGCAGTGCCGTGTATTTCGTTACCACGCTTCTTCGGGGTTGGTATAGAGTACAGACTTCTTCCTCTTTTTGTAAAACTGCATTGACCTTGCACCTTTCTCAACTAGCAATTGTATCATCGCCTCATACCCGTTGTTGACCGCCAAGCGCAGTGCGGTCATTTGCCTCTTCACAAATACCCCACCATAAGAATTTATCTTGTGATATTCTTCGTCCGCTTCCTTCGCATTGGGGGAAGCACCATGTATTAACAGGAGCTTCGCCACAGTCTCATGTCCGTTTTTGGTATCTAAATGTAGTGTAGTGCTTGCCGTCGTGATATTTGCGCTTCTTGCCCTCCGTCTCAGATGTGCCGATTTCGTAACCCTCTGCTCTTTTTTGACGTCCACACCCTTCTTCAGCAGGAGCCACACTACCGTCACATAGCCTCGCTCAGCCGCCAAATGCAATTCCGTACGACTTTCTTCGTCCTCGACGCCTAAGTCTAAGACTTCCGAGCCAATAAATTCCTCTGCAAAGGATACGAGACCAGTCCGAATGAGAATATCCAGAGGAGTAGAGTGATAGTATTTTTCACTGAGGGGTTCGGCGAATTGGTGTATCTGAAACGAGATTTCTCGCTTGGACTCGATGTTAAGGCTGTTTTTAACAGCTTCCCAAAGCTGGATTCTTTGCTGGCCTGTCTGGTGAATGTGGTGGCTCCAGTTGACTGCTGCGTATTCTAGAAGTGGATACTGTCGAAGTAGAACACTGTATTCTTTGTGATATCACTGTATACTGTGGGATAATAATCCAATAGGATGGACATCGGAAATAGACCTTAGTCTAGTTCTTCAAAAGACAGACACGTAATGCAGACTATTGCGATTTCGAGGTGAGCCGTAGTCTCCGTAACAATGAACCTTGAGACTAGGCTATTAGATAACCAAGCTCAAAGAAGGATCCCTTTAGTCGTCTGATGAACTAGGCGCACGGAACCGTCATCCTGAATCTTTAAGATAGGCCCACACAACTCAACATCTCCTCTGATACCATTCCGTTGTTCGGCTGGGATTGATGAGAACGATTTGCAGCCTGGTGCAATTGCACAAGCGACCCCCAATTCGTCCAATGTAAGTGTCCGTGATGCGAATACCACCCACTTAAGGATATTCGATAAAGCTTTCTTTGAATCCTCTGGGATCTTTTCTAGAACTCGAATGTAGATTTTGTCGATCTTGTCGATACCCGCTCGTAAGCATTTCAACTTTTGTCTTACGTCACCTACTGCAGTCGTTTCGAGAATCTTGATCATATGGTACACCCATAGGAACATCCCATGTGCGCCATTCCAGAGTTCGTTATGGACATGCTTCGTGAGATCTTCCGTGTAGCCCCGAAGCTTCGCCAAGTTATGCACTTCATGGGTAATGTACAGTGCGATATCGTCGTTGATACTTTTTGTTCTGCTTTTAGCCGAATGACGGTAAGCTGAGAAAGTCGGATTCGGATATCATCATACGGACGGCTTGTGATGATTAACTTTAGACCTGCCCATTCTCGTTGACCGCTCCGCGCGACCAGGGTACCGGAAAAGTGACTGCCTATTTGTTGAATAAGTTCAGCTCTCGACTGCTCTTCACACTCGTTGAGGGTGTCGAGAATGCAATAGACTCTACCTAGCCGAGCGTCGTATGCAGTGTTGATGAAGATACTCCACAATGCCGCGAAGGAAGTATAGAGTCTGTCGCCGTGTACGTTGTAGAACGACATAACGTATTCCCCCACTAAACTCAGTACATACTGGAGACATTGATGGATTATTGCTTTGAGAAGTGAGATGGCCGTCTTGCGGACCTCATCCAGATCACTACAGAAGAAGTAAACGACCTTCCTGGTGGCTTAAGATCTATTTACAAGTCCCTGGATGACAAGTGGGGTCATTTTGGCGGTCTGGTGGTCCGACGAAAATCCTTGGATGCACTTTTTTTCTTCTGGCGAGAGCTCTAATGAATTTGTAATTAGTACATGACAACTAGCTAGGAATAGTGTATATCCTGGCGATTTATAAGCACGCTGGTGATGCCCTGCTCACCTATGAGCATGTTGCTTTGAGAGCTCGGGTCCTGTGTGGCAGAGTTGGTTTTGACAATACCCATTTTAGGTTGTATGTTTTGCGATAACTGGGCGGCTGTTCAACGAGTACTTCTAGCTTTCTTAATGGGCATTCACAAATGTTTATGTATATATGGTAGCCGTAGTCGCTGCGGAAGCCACTCCCTCTTTAGTAAGATTATCCCTTATAAAGTTCCTGAGTACACCTAAATACCTTGATAGCCTGACTCATCCCTCCTGCAAAATTTGGTCATCTGCATATGATTTGCGTCAATGGATTCGACAGTTTCTAAAGCTGCTGGAAGATCAAGTTTGGAAGAGAAGTCATCCACCACCTTCAGAAGTTAGTACCAAGTGACATAAATTTAGCACGGAAAGTGTGCGAAAACATACCTTTCCATGCATGACCCTTATACCTGCGATTCCCGCGCTTCAATGAAAGAGTGGATTTTCACGCCATGCGTATGGGTAATAGTCCTAAATTCTTGATGAATGTTGTCGAGGACCTCACTGTTGACTTCCAAAGCCCCCAAAACTCTCTTATTAGGGTCTTGAAGGAATACACGGGCCAAATTCGCAGCAATTTGCCCCCAGTCCGCGGTGTCGCTCCCACGATGTGGTGTTCCAAGAAAGACAATGAGTCTCGTTCGCTTGCGGCAAATCTGTGATCAGTCCATAGCCTGAGAATTTCAATCGCCGTATCAACAACTGCTCATTGAAGCATGTGCTATTGGGAAGAATGTACGTACGTGTTTAACGATGATGCCGCCCAAACTATGTGCAACAAATATGATCGGATACTGTAACTTAATTTAGCTGATTTGATTCGTGGTGTTTAAGTAGCCGTATTAGCTATGATACCTCATTATCAATATCTCTTTCTATTCTAACGCCTAGCTTTTCACGATGCTGTGATATGGTGTTCTTGTTGGTAGCCTCGAATAATGCTCCAAGAACGTCCGCGTTATATCCGTAAGTCAAAATTCTCGCATTGGGGATATCTCGTGCAAGTATTCTTCGAGCCAAAACACATTCGGAGGTGTGGTATGCTCTGTTTACGCTGCGCTTGAAGCAGTCCCTTCACAGACAGCCTGATTCGGTCTTGGTTTCGGCCTGGAGAAGGACCACAACCTCCCTTGGTCCTGGTTTTGAACCGGTTTCAACTTAGTGAAGGGCCATAACCTGCTGTTCTCCTTGATCGCATCACTGCGATCCTCGCTATGTGTAACTGGTACACTTTCCCACGTCCTTCTAGGGACCATGTACAAATATGATTGTGGACAGCATTAGAGTTTAGCCTATTGCAAGGCAACCAGAGCTTACTTTGCGATAGGCTGACCGCCCCGCTGAACTTCTGCCATTCTAGGCTGAGTAGAAGATATAGAAGGAGTTTGCAAATTTGGGACTACTGTCCATGTGGCCTGGAGAAGTTTTTGATATGTGGTATCTTCTGGGCTATAGACAAGAATGGGTGGGCGGGGTGCGATCGTTCACCCCATCCTGCCAGTTATTTAAGCTAGCAGAGGAAGCTTCAGACGCACTGTTCCCAAAAGAGTTGCCACATGTATGCGTTCACAACACCATCTTCTAAAATTTCCAGTTTCTTGTATATACATGTACTTTATGATCCGACATCCGGCTAGCCACGATCTCCCATCTAATTAGATCGTTTGATCGCTCTCGTCATCTCCAAACTCTGATCGTCAAATTTCCCAGATGAAATCTAACATGCAAAAGTGTCATAGGAAGTAGATATGTAGTCTCAATCACTCAACTAACCAGAACTAGTGTAAGACAACGCTATGGTGGCACCATAATTCAGGTACTTATATACGTCTGATTAATCAGCTAAAGGTATCGCGATCATTATTTAGACGTTTTTGAAAATACTCAAAGGCACTATAATCATTAGCCTAAGAAAACAAACAACTAACAGCCCTAGTCCCGAATCTATGATCTGAAAAGCGAGCAGACCCGCGGCAATGACCGCTACAAGAGCCTGGCTAAACCCCAGTCTGAGACCGATAAATGCACCGAGCAAGGACACCATTGTGAGACCCCACCAAATAAATATCCCCAAATTCTTCTGCCAGGGAGAGCTGTTGCTACCTCTGCTGCTGTGTATCCTCCGCAGGGTGTACATGATAATAACGGCAAGCGTCATAGTCAAGATACGGCTTAAGGTTGAAATGTATCCTCTCGCACACGTATACTTAGGATTTGAGCAGCTAGCGAGAGCGGTAGAAACTCCACGGCTAGGATTGTCAGATTCCTGAGGCATCTAGATTCTCGTAGTGCAGCAAATCTGCTCATCGATGTGAGAGTGTTTTCGAACTTTGACCAGGTTGTTGGCGAAACCTTTGTATTCCTTCACAAGCCCCTCGATGGATTCGTCTCCGAGATCCGAGATCGCAAAATGTTGTTGAATTTCTCGTGAAGCTTCCAGCATAGACTCTAGCTGCTGGAATCGCTTTAGTGTTGAGAAGTATGTAGAACAATAACTTCTTCCGGCTCCACAGTTGAGAAGTTACACGTCGTAAGGCTTAGGAGGAGGCACTTATGGAGATACATTATTAACCAAATTTGTATCTAGGGCATTTTGGCAATGCAAATTTCATCAGTATGTCGCCCCAACTTCGAAGATACGATGGCGGATAAACTTAGCAAAGGCTGCAGAGTCCAGGCCTGCGAGCGTATTTGTGTTTAGCGTTGGATGAGATGCTGAGAAGTGTTCGTGGAGCACCTCCCGAATCAGCTTGGACTGCACAAAAGCGCCGAGCTCTTTCGGAGGGCTGAAAGAAGCCTGGCCATCAAGGAGGATAATGTCTAGTTTTGTCGGTGAGAGTACAAAAGAACAGGGAGGGCGAGTACCTACATGTTGGTTCTTCAAATTTCTGTTGATCTACTTTAGCCATTGAAATTCGCTGCTTGGATATATAGCAAGGCAACTTCCCTACCCTAAACGGCCGGAAGAACGGAAATCTCTTTCTCGACATACCATCGACTAGTTGGGTATCACTTCTCAGAAGGTAATTCCGAACTTTGGTGACCCATGAATCTCTTTCTTTCGACATTGGGACGTAGATGCCCGGGAAATGGATCCTCCAGGACGACTCACAAAATGGAAGTCGGTTGGACTCGCTTAGTGGTTGTTGTAAGTGTGGATGACATGAATCTCAATCGTAGCGAGAGTATTGCTTGATGACCTAGCTAAGAACGTTTTCAATCTGTCCATGTCCTGAAGTTGTGTCTCCTTGAATGAATAAGTGGTATCCTCGCTGTCCTCGGAGGCCTCCCAATCGAGCACCAACAAGTCTACTGTTCCATGTATTTCCTCAGGGGTTCGAGGTCGTAATTCTTCCATTTTCCATCATTAAGCGACTCAATGTATATCCGAGAGCTCGTCTCTATGTCGATGATAACGTCTATCGAATCATCACTATAGGCATTTTAATATTTATCGTGTTTAGTTTCAACTTTAATATTGAAAAGAGGTGGGAGGGTAGACAGAAAACATTGAGAGGGCGAGGCGGCCTACGTCTGTGATGATTAGAGTCAGCTGAAATTTGGATGGTCATTGGGATTTGCTACCTTCCGCCCGGCATAGCGGAATCGGACTGCTGTTTGCGTTACGGTCGCAATACTGAAAAAAGTTTTCAATAGTGCTTGTTCGACGAGCTGGCTTGGGCGGGATAAAAACTTTGTGCAGAGTTAAGACTTTTCTACGACTTATTGGCGGTAGTATTAAACTTGCAATTAGTGATGGGCATGAGACAATTTAGTTCGGGCCCGAAGCTCAAGCTCTGATACTTGAGCCAGCTCAGCCTGAGAGGTGCTGAATGAAGGTTTCGGGCAGTAATCGAATTCTGAGTCATAGTTCTGAGACTTCAAATCTGTGAACCTTGGAAATTCGAGGGGTGAACATTATGACTAAATTTTACTTGCTGAGAAATTTAGGGGCAATATGGGATCACCACCCCCACCTCTTAGGATCCATACTGTAGTTGTTTATCTAGCTCGCGCAAGTTTCCTTCAAGTCGGCTCAACCTCCTGGTTGGGGCTCGGCTCTCGCCTGTCATGCTGCATGAGGCTGAAACCTACTCGAGCCCGGAATTCTGACGTGTGTATCTCAGCCGCCAGTGTTGGTACCTATTCCCTGCCACAAGTATATCGATACGTGATAGGCCCGATGGCTCCCGCGTTATCAGCGGGAGCACAGTGAGAAAATAGCAATGCGCATATCAGATGTTCCCATTTGCCACCCATGCAAGAACCATCCAAAAATACATTGATAACTGCGCCTGCAATGCAGAAGTTTCTTCCGGCTCCCGGTACCTGCTCTTGTGTACTCAGAGCACTGTATTAAGTGAATAAATATGTATATACAATGTGCTGTAAACTAAGTTATTGGCGGGGCATCCGATTGACATCTGGTGCATACTGCGTATGATGTGTACTCATGATACAAAGAACCTCTAGCTATTTGAGCGCATGTGTGTGTGAGAGTGATAAGAGCAGTAAGTTACAAGTGTAAATGCACATTTTAGGCAACACGGGACAAACGAGTGATAATTCGAGGTCTAGCTAATCAGCACGCACGTCTCGAAGGATCACCTATTGTGAACCCCTATTTATAGACAGCATTGTCTGCAGCGTGGACGGCAATGACTTCGCCATTCCCTCGCTTCTCTTGTCTTACAATAACCTGGCTATGGCACTAACTTTGCTATCTCTCCACCGATCGCGAGCTCCATCGCCTAGAGCTTCCGCTTGTTCGTCCGCCCTGATCAATTTAAGCTAAGCCTGGGCGATCTTGTAGTGCGATCAGGCTAGAAGACGATGTCCATTCAGGATCCTAGGCCGGTGAGTGCTTGATTGTGAAGTAGTGCGAGAACGCCTGAGCGGAGGAGAAAACCATGCCATTTTTGGGCAGCTGTATGAGTACAACCTCGCGTAGGGCGTAGCCGCAAACGGGCAGTTTTTGACAACGTTTGGGCCATTGACAACCCCCCCCAACTCTAAGGAAGTTGGAAATGTGCCTTTAAAAAAGTACCGAAAAGGTATTGAAAGTGTCATTCACCATGCCTTTCTCCAGTGCCTCCCAGTGCCATTTTTGCTGCACCCTTTCACCGTGTCATTTCTCGTGCCTTTCCCTGTGTTATTTCCATCATTTTATTTCTGGTGCCTTCTGCTATGCCTTTCCTTCTCATGCCTTTTCTTCATGTGCCTTGTCTCCCCGATCTAGTGCAGTTCCTTGCAGGTTGCGTCTGCTTCTCCTTCCTGCAGCCAGTGCCCTCACCTATAATGCGCGATTCATCTTTGCACCGCAGCTGCTTCGAGTCAGCTCCTTGTAGCATTCCACTGTAACTCTCGTCGTCACCGCAATCGGACGCGCTCCTCCCGGAACAACATCATATGCATGTACCATGCCTGGCACACGGCACGCCACGTAGCAAACAACACTGACACTGATACGGTTCAGAAGAGAAAGAAGAAGGTTATAACGGGAACGGAATGAGCAGACGAAAGAAACGCCCTTTTCCATCCACAAATAGTGTCGTGGCGTTGTGTTCGCCAGTTTGAAAGGCACGGTTGTAAGGTACCGCTTGTGAGACCTGATAAGAACAATATTTAATGAGGCACCAGTTTACAGGTGCGGCAATAGAAATTCCGAATTAACGTATCTTTGGTGGGGACCACGTCTCCAGAAAGGCTCCATTTTGAAAGTACTGCAGAAGAAAGTAGCGGATTTATGGCACCTTTGGTGGGAGTCCAAACAGGCACAAGCCGAAAGGGCACGCAATAAATGCCATTCAGACTTTCAAAAGGCATGAAATGAGTTTCAGCACCTCCCAGTGCCTGTACAGTTTTCACTTGTACGGAAAAAAGGCACGAAAGCATATTTCCGACTCTCTTCGAGCAGTCACTGGGTGTCTTTAGAAAATATCTGTCTTGTAAGTTCACAGCCCATCGTCACCACCGGGGTCGTGGTAGGCATAAGTGGTAGTTGAGAAGCGATGAATATAAAGTATTGCAGCAGTAATTGGCCGTATGGGAGCGATGGCGGTTTGTTTGTTTGTAATCATATAGTATTTGGTCGCTATAGTGGCGGAGGTTGTGGCGGTGGCGGTGGCGGAGGTGGCGATCTTCGTGGTGAAGACTTGATGGTCGTGTAGATATCATTTTCTAATGTTAGTATCTAGCTATCTTTCGGCTGATAGAATTCGGCCTGGCGGGTCATGTACTGTCACTCGCAACGTCCCAAAAATGGCCCTGGAATATTTCGTTTGGTAACCATGAATTAAGAGCTTGTCAGTCCTCTGTCTCCGGAAGATTCGTCTTATATCGAGCACAAGCCGTTCAGGATCTCAGTGGGATGTATACGTGGATACTATGTGTTCACTTCGTTCGAGCTATTTATGTATAGTACATGACGTCTCTCAGCCCTATGGGGTTAACCCTTGATGCAGACACCGACCACTAATTTTTGAAACGACAGAGCTTGGGCTGAGAGGACTCCAACTCGTGTGTACTGCAGACAAACTGATTCCGCTTCCGCTTCCTCGACTATTCCCGGTCTCGTTTCTTAGACAACTAGACAACCATGTGTTCAAACTATCCTTTTGGCAGAATAGCTCCACGACATTAATGTTGCATACAAGACGAGCTGGCCCAGCTACTTGCTCTAAGATTTAGGATGAGACGGGGCGGGACCATACATGAACGAAGCGAGATATCCAGTTTTTCCCTTGATCTCTCGATACCTGCGAGTGATGGCGTATGAATCATGGAACCGGAATATATTGGTACATCTACGCAGACGAAGATCACAACCTACTCGTACGAATATACGACAAAGAAAGCCAATATGGCATGCTGAGGCTCGGCCCGCATATTGAGAGCACATAACCGGGGAACGCAGGGCTGTAGTTCTAATTTACAGAATATGTACCGATGCAAACAGTCGGGAATATCTCGAAGCTAAGCCTGTGTATCGTAGCCAGTGGAAAATTTAAACCTGCGATATCCTCGCCAATCGCCTTTCCAACTCAGAACAAACAGATTACTTCCAAGTCGACTTCACGAACGGTTCTCTTCCCCACATGTTAAGGTGATGCATTAGTCTCGGACTGCTTCCCGGCATACAGTAGCGGTTCGAGGCTAGTGATGTTTTCTCCACCATTAATCTAAAACTAAGTGTGATGTCTTAGAAGCTGGACCAAGAAAACAACTGCCTAATCATATCTACCTAATCTAATCTAGTCCATTCGGGTCTGAGATGTGCATGCGCTCCTAATCTGCACTTATACCACTGATTGAGCATGAGAACCTGATTAAGTATCGATAGTCTTTGGTACAGTAACAAATAATAAACCTCGCGGTTCCAACTCATCACTCACCCAGAAAAACTCTTTATATCACTCTATTCTTCAATGAACCTTCTAGTTAAATTCTACTACAACTGTTATTAAGATCTGACTAGTGATCTAAAACTAATCGCGTCTTCCAAACGCAATCCTACCCCAGTCGGAATTCTATAAGCCAAGGCGGATCAATCTGCAACTGCCCCTGAGCTCAGCCAAGCTGGCTTGTTAGGCAGGGCTGTTTCTTATGTATGTACTTGTCCTCTTCCCACATCCCTGCCACTTATTATCCCTTACACGGTCGGATTTGCGAAATTGGTTATAATACTCGTGTGGCAAATAAGAGTGTTGCTGGTTAGCCAACTCGAACTTCATGCGACAATTTGTGGCAAACTAGAGCATGTTTTATTGGTCACTTCGACTGGTCGACAAGGTCAATTGCCAGAAGAGAATTGCAGCCAACTTCCCAAAACCCAGCTGCAGCGTGTAACGGATAAATATATATATCCCGCTCCACACGCGACCCGTAACGTTTGCAAATTTCAATGACCGGTTTGTCAACCTGTGCCCCCTACAGTTCGAAGTTTTGGTGCAATGTAGTTTAAATCTCATACTAGATTATAAATGGAGGAGCAATATGTAACCTCGCAGGATTTCTTGATAGATTGATGTATGCTGTAATGAGATTGTGTAATATTGTACGTATATATCTATTTCAATAATTGATATGCTAATCAGAGTTTCAGTAGTGATAGTTCAGTACCATGAAGTATTGTGAGAAGAGACAGAACCAGCTACTGAAAAGGACCGTTTTGCTGCAAAAAAGGATTCTGAAGGAAACTGACAGTTGGGGAGAGGTGATATGAATATAAGTGCGTGTGATGGAGCCCGTGGTTGACTGTATTTGGGGTTAGTTCGCAAATATTTCTCCGTTTGCGATCCTTATCTAGTTTGTAAGTGGGTCAGGAATATCGCGGACTTTCCTTGCCAGTTCGAAGACGGGTGCGGTCGCAGATAGGACGGAACATATCTAATAATACTTATCTACTAACAGTTTCTGACAGTATGCGTGCAACACCAGCCTTGCTTTAATAGAGTGCGAGAGCGTAGGATGAGAATGAACGGAGCGTTTTCCTCCCAATCCTCCGCGGTCCGTTCAATGCTTCAATTGGGTGGCGATGTAATGGATCAGTCAAAATTCGAAATTCCTATGGAATCGCTTCTTCATCCGTCTCCGACTCCGCGCGCCCTTCCCTTGTCTCTATCAGTATCATGCAGTACAGTACTCTTTAAAGGCCCACACCCAACCCACCGTAGCGAAATGCGCGATTAATTTTCGGGTTAATAGAACACTGGTGGACTCCCTATGGGTCTATACTCTAGGTGTTGAATAGAAGTTGTCAATTTGGGGGGTTTTCTATAGGGAATAGGAAAAGCCCCCCCATCTATATAACAGCTCTATTATAATGCTATGAAGTTAATAAAACAATTAGGGTTTGACGCTAAAATAATCTCCACACCCTTAGTTGAGTGGAGACAAATGTATTTTGCCCTCTCCGAGTTAGTTACCCTGCCTACTAGTCTACCGCTACGAGTTCACTATTAGACGTGTATAGACTTCTATCATAAACAAACGGGAAGGCAAAATAAAAGAGCGGGTTCTGTTGAGCCTTCTATCAGCGATAGAACACGTCAAATAGACCCACGGTAGCCCTGCGCCATGCTCCGCGTCCGTTTCTCATCGGGAGCGGAGCGGAGGGTCCATAAGACTCCGTTTCCGCCAAAGCAGTCGTAAGTCTGAGCCAGTCGGATAGATTCCAAATATTGCGTCGTCGGGATCATGGGTACCGGTATACATGGGGTATCGTTGTCTAGGGTCCCCAGTCGTCCCACGCGCAACGGCCCTGGCCACGCGCGCTGTTAGTCCCAGGAAGTGATGTTGATGCCAACGAAATACCCCTTTCAAGCTTACGAGTTGCGGTTCAATTGAAAATTGGACGCCTTTTTCATGAATGGGTCCAGTACGCTCATCCCCGGGGTGTAAATGAAGACATATCCGAATGCGAAATGCGGAAGGAATGGCTTTGATATTCCGTCTCCGCAATGTCCACTACGAGATATACATACCATATACACAGTGCTCCGCTTTTAATAAGATAATTCCCGTGTCAATTGGAATAGTAAGGCTGGTTTGTTTGTAATCACATTGTATTCGGCTGCTTGAAGTGTTTGTTTTTGTTTTATTCATACTGTATTCACTCTAATTAGAGTATGACAGAGCCTAAAACACCCCCTCCGCCTCCGGGCGAGCCGGCAAGATGGCGGAGCTCCCACCTGCTGCCCATCGTCCCCTGGCTGCTTGAAGTGTTGATATAGTGTAGATAGTCGAGATAAACTGGGATATGCATGAGCCCTTAAATTGCCGCTAACGTCCTAATTCTGCTTCAATAAAGTGAGCAGTAAAGGAAGGTCATGAGAAATTTTCTCTGACTCCCTGCTATCCGGCAGAGCCGACGGCAAAAAGGATTACCCTATATAGAAGAAATCTTCCCCAGGACGGAGGTTTAACGATCTCCGCTTCGATCGTGGCCCTACAATAATTCCCAGGACGCAGGTTTGTTACTGTCCGCTTCGATCGGGTTTTGGTTTCCGGAAGCTGTGCTGCCACTATATAAGAGACGTGTTAACCTTGGAACTTGGAATCGGCTTACAGCTTCGATAAAGACGAGAAAAGAAATGGGGGTATTCCATATCCAGGACATCTTTCAGCTTCCACTATGGGCTCTGGCTAGTTTGCCGGTCGTATTTGTAAGGGATCGGATCCAGCATATAACGGGGGATTATTGCGTCATACTGACCGGAATATTCTTCAGCTTATTGGTCGGTTCCTGCTCCACGGTATCCACAACCTTTATTTCCATCCGCTCTCGAAGATTCCCGGTCCAAGGCTCGCCGCATTTACCCAAGTTAGTCTCTCAATAGCCGCCCGCCTGCCCGTTCGCCCACACTAAACCCTCACACAGCATTACTTTTCCTATATCTTCCTCTCCGGACGGTACCACTTAATCGTCAAAGACCTCCACGATAAATACGGGCCCGTTGTCCGGCTCAGCCCTACACAGGTTTCCTTCATCACCGCGAAATCATGGCGAGATATCTACGGATCCACGAGCGGACGCAAGCTCTTCATCAAATCCGATTTCTACGATGGCGACCGGAGTATTCCCCCGAGCATCATCAGTTCTCGAGACCCAGAGGAACACACGAGGATGCGGAAGCTACTTAGTGGTGCGTTTTCGATCAAGGCGCTGGCGGAGCAGGAGGATTTGATACAGGGCCATGTCGATATGCTGGTGAAACAGGTTGGGGTGTATGCGAGTAAGGATGAGGGAGACGATATGGTCGTCTGGTATAACCGCGCCACGTGGGATATTATTGGAGATCTGGCGTTTGGGGATCCTTTCGGCTCGCTGAAGGATGCGAAAACACACTTTTGGGTTGCGGTGGTGCTGGATATGACCAAGGCATTCGCGTATTTCAGCGTGTTGGCGAAATTTATTGGGAATTCGTGGTGGGGCAAGACGTTGAAGCGCGCGCTGGTGCCAAAGAGACTGATGGAAAACAGACTGAGGCATCGGCAGTATAGCCACGATAAGCTCGCAAAGTTAGCTCACAGCCCCGGTAGTAAGTTATGCGGGAATTTTGCTAATCTTGGAAATTTTGCAGACGCCTAGCCGCGAAAACGACAAGAAAGGATTTCTTGACAAATATCATCAGCAAGATGAAAGCACAGAATATCAAGCCCGAAACGATGGACGCGCATGCATCCGTCCTAGTGCACGTTCTTCCATAGCACTGCTGTGACGCAGCCATTAACGTCCCGCAGTATCGCAGGCTCAGAAACCACCGCAACCTTCCTCTCCGGCGTAACCTACTACCTCTGCCGTACCCCGCACGCCTACGAAACACTCGTCGATGAGATCCGCTCCACTTTCTCCGAGTACAACGACATCACCGGACAAACCGTCGCGCACTGCAAGTACCTGACTGCCGTCATTGATGAGGGACTACGTCTCTACCCACCTGCGCCCATTGGGATGGGACGAGTTAGCCCCGGGGAGACAGTCGATGGCATATTCATTCCAGAGGGTGTTCGTATCGCATCTCAACTTCAACTCCGCACATACTGATCCCTCGCATGCAGATCGAGGTGTTCACGAGCCCTTGGGCCGCAACCCACAGCGAAAGCAACTTCCACCGGCCATACGACTTCCTTCCCGAGCGCTGGATCGACAAGGACTGCAAAGATGAAAAGGAGGCGAGTATGCCGTTCCATCTCGGGTCACGTATGTGTCTTGGTCGGAGGTGAGTTTATTATTCACCACCCCCCCACACTCTACTAGCTGCGACTAACCAAGGGAAAAATAGTCTGGCCTGGCTGGAGATGCGCCTGATTTTGGCAAAATTGTTGTGGGTGTACGATATGGAGCTGAAGGACTACAACGTTGACTACGCGCGCGATAGTAAGGTGTATGTGATAATTGTAAAACCAAAGCTGCGGGTCAAATTTATAAGAAGAGCTGGGGCAAAGGTGCCGGCGTGGGATGATGAGTGATTAAGAGGGGAAAGGGTCGATAGGAGTGAGTTTTTGAGGGTGGTATAGAGAGTATATCGTTGGGGCATATCCCACTACTTTAGGGGTCTCGGAAATGTACAGGGACTTCAATATTATCCACCGATGTGCGGCTTAGAGTGGAGTAGAGTAGAATGGCGCTATGCAAATACACAATTATACTGAGGACTTCTGAACAAAGAGCCGTCAATTCTGCTCTTGTTTCTTTACGAAAAGAAAAAACTTAAACTTCAGTGCCCTCCCTACCAGCACATCAGCGCGATGCTATTGACCCCCTGTTAACTGTTACCACTTCTTTGAATCCTTTACAATGGCGTTCATCTTCTCCGCCCTCTGCCTCCCAGCTTTAGCTTCTGCCCCACCTTCTCTGACACACCTTTCACGCTCCGCACCTTTCTCTCGTATCAGGTGCTGGTGTAGCGGGAGTTGCGGTGCCCCTGATCTTCGAGAGGTGCCATCTCATCCTTGATCCTCCACGATCTAAAGAAGTCTGCTCTCGCCTCATCAAAGCTAGTCCTGCCGACGATTTCGACGAGATTAGTTTTCTGTTGTAGGTATTGCAGCTTGCAGTGTTGATTGAAACCACATGCCGTGCACGAGCAGCAACCAATTCGACAGAATTCCAACTGTCAAGAGCATGCTGCCAGTTCCTACCACACCGGTAAGCTTGTATGTTCTGGCTGGGGCTTTTTATTGCAGATCCGGATGTGATTTCCGTAGGAAGCTTCGCTGTTCGGGACCACCGTACAGCCGTAGATCCACCAGTGACATCTACTGTGCGGACCGACTAGAGCATGACTAAAGTAGGCAGCGTCGTTGGTAGTCGAATTTCATTGTTGTACAACCGGAATCCGAGCCAGCCGAACTTATACTAACGTAGAAAGAAGTTAGCCTCTGAATGTTCGTGTCCATAATTGATTGTGATCTAGAGCGGTATGATTTCTAATACTCGTCGGCTACCTAGATATTGGCAGAGAAGATAATGTCGTCGATTACTTCATAGTTCCAAGCATCCGGGATGTAGAGGTAGTGGCGTCTTTGGAAATTTGTGGTAGGGTGCGAAATCCGATACTTCTCATCCTCAGAACCCTCACGCCGTCCATCATCGTACCTTCTTCTCGATCCTACTCAATAGGACTTGCTCGACCCAGAACCCCAAGACCAAGGCGTTCTCGCCACAAACTCCACCATGTTATACCATTGTTGTTTTAAGGTGTCCACACTCGTGTGTTTGCGCAAGAATGCTGCCATCGCGTTCCACACGAGGCCGGGCGTATATTTCTGATGCTCTGTCTGGTGACATAAAGTACCGGTTGCCCATCAGTTTCTCATTGATCAGACAGCTCTCCATCAATTCGAAGAACCTAGGGAAGCGTTAGCAGCTGGAGTAGTACACCACTAGATAAACGCTCCAACATACCACCTCTTCCCTCTCTTGATGTAGTTCCGACACACACCTTCATCCGTTGCGTAGGTGCGACGCCGACAGTGCCAAGGTAGATCTGCAGAACGGCGGCCCAAGTGATGTTGAATTTAGAGATGAAGGGGCCACCAATTCTTTCTATCCCAAATCCGTCGACCCACTGCTTAACATGCTCCAAGAAGAGATGCATTTTGGGCCCAGTATTGCCGAAAGAAGATCCGGGCCGGATTATACAGCCAAACATCCGCAGGCCTGCAGTCTGGCATCTCCTGAATTGACTCGCACCGACCTTTGCCAAGGGCGGCTTCGTACATGGTGACCGGTTTGTGAATCTCGGAACACAGACGCTAGGTGCCGCCGTTCTCGCTATTGTTGATTGTATCGTCATCGAACCTGAGGATATAGACACGTCACTTATGGGGTAGTCATCGAGTGGTATAGGTTGTGCGGGTGTAAGAGAGAAGTAGCGTAACGTGGTATGGTTGTGAAAGATGTGAGGGCGTGAAAGAGGTGGTGAGGTGGTTAAGTCGGTACTACTTGTTGTTTCTCCCTTCGAGCCAATCGGAATCGAGACGTCAGATTGAGCTTGGCAGTCAGTCTCATGACTGCCCTCTCCGACAAAGAAGCGAAAGCGTGCGACAACAACCCAATAAGTGGTGTCCACGACGGATTCCAGATCCGATTTCTTAATACCGACCTATTGTCTAATCGTCTGGAAGTGGCTAGGTTGACTAGTGTTCGAAATAAGTTGTCAATTGTGTTTACGCTTCGACTTACCGGGTAAACTGGGGATCCGGAGATCACCAAATTTCTACGACAATTCGGCAACATCTCTGTGCTGGAACATGTGGCTAAGGGAAATCGAGAATTCAGAATATCCCCAACAAACAATCCACAGCTATAATTCTCACAGGCCATACATGCAAAATCAAGTCTCGCCGACCCAGCAGCAGCTCAAAGGTATCATCAACACATTCCCTTCCCATGCGACCCCGAACCAAACTCCCCCATTACTAGTTCTCCGTCCTCGTTCCAGTCGACACACCTGGCCAATCTACCCTAGTCAGCCACATCGCCCCATTCTCCAGGAGGGGAACCTACAAAACTCCGTCCTCTCCTCATTCCTCTTCGTAATCGTCACCTCATCACCCACGCTCAACACCATCTCCCCCTCACCAACAGCAAACCCATACCTCCCAAAAACCGGCGAAAACTTCAGCCCCGTATCCACGCGTCGATCCTTCATCATCTTCTTCAACGGCTGCCTATCATTGTCGACATGCTTCCCCGTCTCAAAATCCACATTAACACTCCGACACCTCCCACAATTCGCTGTCAGCACCACCTTCGTCCCACCAACTTCCATCTCGCCCCAAAAGTCCTCCTCAAACGCCTCCAGCTCCTCGGAGTCGGCCGAGGGCGCAACCACAATATTTGGGCGGAACTTCCGCATATCCACCTCTGCCCCGCAGCGGGATGAGACCTCAGAGAGCGAAGCCTGGTTGGCAACCAGCAGCGGCGCCGCGTCGGCGAACGTGATCTTTGATTCTGCCGATTTTTTGCCGAAGCCGAGCCAGGAGGCTGGAGGAGGGGCGACGTTGCCTAGCACCGGCCGCGAGGAGGCGCCAAGGAAGACGAGGGTTGTGTCGAAGCCGAGGTGCGTGCTGAAGAAGGTGTCCGCGTCGGAGCTAACGCGGTAGCCGGTGCACGCGGATAGGTAGATTTCTACGGGTACTTCTTCGCCGAGAGGGGGGGTGAGGGGGATGTCGAGGATGGTGCCGGCGGGGGTGAAGGTGACTGTGATTGTGTCTGGAGAGGAGAGGGAGAGGGAGAAGAGACACAGCTGTGAGACATTGGCGACTTGTAGAGGCTCGTTGGTGGAGGCGCGGAGGAGGATGAAGGTACGGTCGTGGGGAAAGCCGAGGGGGGTTAGGGTGGTGGTTTGGATAGAGATGGGGAGGAGGGATTTGATCGGGTGGATGTAGAGTGCTGAGACGTGCATTTTTTGGTTGGTGGAGGAAGAGGGGAGGGGAGAGGGGTTTTATGGATTTAAGCTTATCGATAAGTTACCGTCGTATTGCTACATGCACAGTGACAGCAAGGGTGCTTTTTAGTGGCTTTTTAGGGGTCGATCTCGATGAGGTTGCACAAACGGGTAGGACAACGGCAATACAACACTCGCTGCAGAACAGTACTTATGTATGACCCTCGTATAAACTGATCACTTATAATCACGGAATTTCGCTAGCTTGAAGAAGACAGCACAGACACCCGGCACCGTAGTAAAGGGCCAGACGCCTAATGAGCGGCAGCCGCGTATAAATTACACACAAACCCGTCAAATCTCATCTCACGGTCATAGATTGGGAATTGCGTTTAAAATTTCCAGCTCTAGTGCAGACATTTTGCAGCAGGTCAGGGACTATCACCCCCAAAATCTCAGTTACCGTCCCAACTTTCACGCAAAAGTCCAATCCATGCGTCTAAGGTTTCAAGAGGTGCGGGTCGGGCCGGTGTCATATGCCCTCTTAATCCTCCAATTAGGAAGACCGCAAATTCCCCAATGCTATTGTACAAGGAATGAAAGCTTACAAGTGTTCGAGACTGTCGGCCTCCTATGAAGATGAAACAGTGAGATGGTGGTTGCTGAATAATGGCGCATGCAATCTATTCGCGGCACCGGTAATCTGCGCAGAACGAGTTGCGGTAAGTTTTTCGGAGCTGCGACCGTGATCAGCCTGTGCACTGACTCTTTTTGAAGGACCGGTGCAATGTATAAGTTATGGATTTGGGCGTTGGAGGGTTCAGTAACATGTCAACAACGATAATCTAACAACTCGGCATTTCAGATAGATATATCATAATCCCATAACTTAGTCGCGATCGAGTCTAAGCGTCTTCAAAGGAGCAGACTTACTTCAATGACAGCGGGCCAATGCGCCCCTCGAGTGTTTCTAAAAACGAGGTGACGTCGTCCCGCCCTTTCCTTTCGCTGGTAGTGAACCCTTTCGTCGACGGCAAAGCAATTAGACCGAGCGTTGCTCACAGAACAATTTCAAGCTCACATCATCATCATCAGAGGCCGACTCTGGACGGATCCAGAGGTTTACCAAGACCGGCTAATCTCGGGATCCGCTAGGGTGTCCCCAACTGCGGATCCGAGCGACCTGGTGGGCTATTTTTGTCTGCGAATTGTGTTACACGGCCAGAAGTACTCGGCCGAGGCGACGAAACTTATCCTCACCTCACATCCTCAAAAATCATCCACATCTTAGCTACTTATGTACACTCCGCTGGACGACTGTGCTACAGTGGCCAAGAAGTCCGGGCACGTGTGGTGACTGTTTCACTTTGTTTTCTTAGCCTGTCGAGGTGCACGTAATGATCATCTGAAACCCCAGGTGGTTTTATCTCGACATCGATCCATGGATCGCCCTAGCAGGACTAGCAGTGATCGGACTCGGTTCTCGATGCTTAATCCCGAGCCCGGGTATATCTGGAACCGATTGTTTAAGATCGGGAATCCCCTGTACCTTCACGTCCTGGTTAATTCAACGACGTTTCAAGATATGGCAGAGTGAGAGCTTATGACTGAAATCAACCTTTAGATGTTTAACCGTATTTCTAAACCCTTGGTATCCTCCCTGTCTTCTCGAAGCAGAGTTTGGGGAAAGATACATCCTACTCGCGTGAGACTCTGAAATTTCTTAATTCCGAAATCCCCAACTGGTCGGTGCCCACAACAAGCCTTGTAACCCGGCCCGAGAGCCTTAATTACAGCCTAGGAGTATCTGTACTGGGGGACGAAACAAAGACCCTCTCACCAAGTTTACTCTGGCCACGATCACCTCGTCGCCCTCAAATTTCCCAACAGGCTAAATGATCACTGCTCTCTATCTCCATCTCTGCAAGAATCCTACAATACCACAGATGACATAAACAAACCGCCGCACCGCAGCCCGTTTCACGTCCGGACGGATCTGCGCTATACAACATGGATTTACCTACGTCTATAAACCCCCCATCCGCTGCAGATTATCATCTCCCCAGCCGCGATGTTTTCCCTACCCTTACGTTCATTCCTTCTTGCTGCCGCCACAGTCTTTACCGTCAATGCCGCCGACTCGCACACCCCCACTCCCCCCATGGGCTGGAACTCATACAACCACTACTCCTGCTACGTGACGGAGCAGCAGATCCGTAACAACGCACGGGCCCTGGTAGATCTAGGTCTCGCCGCGTTGGGATACGAATATGTTATCCCAGATTGCGGGTGGTCGTGAGTTTCCTACTTCTATATCCTGTTGCTGTAGCTAATGAAGTAGATCAAAACAACGCACATCAGACGGCAAGATAACCTGGAACACGACGTTCTACCCCTCCGGCATGCCGGCACTGGGGAACTACATCCACGGGTTGAACCTAAAGTTCGGAATATACTCTGGCGCGGGGACGTGGCAGTGTCATCCGGAAGGGAATAAGTATCTGATCCAGGCGTCGCTGGGGCACGAAACGGCGGATGCGCAGACGTTTGCGGATTGGGGCGGGGATTATTTGAAATAGTGTGTTCCGCCACCCGGACTGCCTGTGATTGTGAGCTGATAGGGAGCAGCGATAACTGCTGGTCAGACGGAAAAAATAACGTCATCTACTACCCGAACGAGGACCCCAGCAAGCGATTCCGCGCCATGGCGACGGCGCTGGGGGCGGCATCGCGAAATATCGTCTTTGGGATTTGCCAGTGGGGAATTGGAGACGACCTTGCGCAATGGACGGGGAAGATCGCGAATAGCTGGAGGATGTCGAATGATATCTTGAATGCTTGGAGCTCGGTCTATAGGATTACAAACCAAGTTGTGCCGTTGGCGAAGTACTCGAAGCCTGGGAATTTTAACGATATGGATATGTTGATGGTACATTCTTTTTTTTCTTTTGTTGTTGTGGAAGATGCTGATTGGATAGGTTGGTAATGGTGTTCTCACCCCCACGGAATCACGAACGCATTTCAGTATCTGGGCGATGGAGAAGTCGCCACTGTTTATTGGCGCCGGGCTCGAGAACAACATGCTGAACGGGGATGCGCTCAAAATCTTCTCGAACGCCGAGGTCATCGCAATAAACCAAGACGCACTCGGGCAGGCAGCGCAATTGATGCGGCGATTTTCAGAGGAGCAGTACGACGTCTGGGCTGGGCCACTGTCGGGCGGGAAAACCGTAGTTGCGATCATAAACTGGGCGAGCCAAGACCAGCAGCTCACCATCAACCTTCCTGACGTCGGAATCCAGAGCGCAAAAAATGCTCGGGACGTATGGGCGGCGCAAGATCTCGGAAAGATCGACGGTACATACTCCGCCAAAGTCTCCGGCCACGGCATCAAGCTGCTGGTGTTGTCGGGTACTACTAAGGCTGGAACATACACCAGCAGCAACGGAGGAACCACCTTCAAAAACGTCTACGCCGCGACCTCAAGCAACGCTTACATGCTCACGGTCTCCCAGCCCCCCTCCGGCTCCGTCTCCCTCACCATCGGCAACAACAAGCAAACCCTTTCCGTCTCCTCCTCGGGCACCATCGGCCCGGTTTCTTTTGTCGCTGGTCTGCAGGATCTAACTTTCTCCACCAACGTCGGTTCTCTTACCGTCTCCCTCTCAGACTCGGCAATGAAGCTGTACCCCGCCTCGTCAGGGTCCAGTGTCCAAGTCACCTCCTCGATCGCAGGAAGCAAGATGGTGTATGTTGAGTATATCAACTACGATCTTGCATTCGATAAGTCATGGACTGGCGAGGGAATGAATGTGTTGAGTGCAACGTTCTCGGTCAATGGTGGAAGAGGGAAGAGCTGGAAGTTCCCGATTAGTGGCGGGAGCTGGAGTGAGGTGGGAAAGATGTGGATTCAACTGGATGGGTTTAATGCGGGGACTAATACTATTACTGTTTCGGGGGTGGAAGGGAAGTTGCAGATTAAGGGGTTGGAGGTTTGGGGGTAAAGGCGTCCTGGTAATGTGTATTTGGTGGAGGAAGTGAGGGCACGGAAGCCGGAGCCTCATCTCCCATCACTCGTTTTGTACTTTTCTTGGAGATCTAGAGCTTTCTTCGGTTTTCTTGCTTGTGTGCCTTGCTGGCTCAATAATTAGACGATCGATTTTTCGGTGTAATCATTTGCACGTGTGTGCCAATAACCATTGATTGAAAGTATTCGAATATTTTGGCTAGATTGGGAGATGAAGAAGATTACTCTCGCGACTGTCAGTAGATAAGCACGCCATCGGTGCCGTTGACCTGGATCTCTTCCCTTCGAAAGCCTACCCATTAGCGATGAACCTCCACTCACATTCACAAGCCAGGGTCAAGAACCTATACTGCGATGCTACCGATCCCAGTTTTGCGTGGGTATCGTACGCAATCGTCGGAAGCAAGCAAGCAAGCAAGGAAGCAAGCAAGCTTTGACTTATGAGAAATATACACTGTCACTTAAAAAGTGACATGTGAAAATCCCCGTCATCCAATGCGTGAATTTGGGTTTGGTAGCTACGAAATGCTGCACTTTAATTTGGGCAGTCCACAAAGGCTGTTACTGTTGAACAGGTTTATAGGTTATGGTTCATATGTTGTCTAAGATCTCGGCCATGTGGCACGTGACTCACGAGAAGCAGTTAGTCACTTCTCCTTTTCTCTTCTCTCTTCTTTAGTTTTCCAGATACGAATATACAGATTGTACGAGTTTCTCCTCCACCTGACGTTACGGCTTCAACAGTTACTTTAGTGAGGAACCGCGTATGTACAATGTAGTGTACCATTGAGAGGGACGGGAAGCATCTCAAGACAATATATACAGTGTGCGCGTAGGAGCAGCAAGCAGTTATTCGTGCAAGTGCACCTACTCGAGTATATGTTGCATATCCGGTGGCAAGTGACTCAGTGGCGAAGCATCAACGTTTTCCCTGATGATCTCTGTATATAAGTCAAGTCTTTCTCCTTCTCTCTTCCCTCTGTATTATAGAATCTACGCACACGGTTCTCCCCTACATACTATAGCAACAGTATATGCAACGAAAAGTGGATTGATTTGTTATGGTCCATTGCACAGGAATTTCTGAGTATTTGGAACCGCTGGGCTCAAGCAGCACGGCATTCAAACTCAAGCAAGGGCAAGATCTCCCCAGTTGCGCTCTCTGCCACACTGCCCTAGATATCAATCGCCTAAGCCCCTGTTCTCCTTCCCCAACAACACCGATGTAGTGTCAAGTTTCGAAGAGCAATGGTGAAAGGATAGATGAGTCTGGTGCAGTGACGACAAAGTTACCAGCTAGCTCGGGTGGGTTAACAAACGGCCCGGCCCGAGACTACGTTCATCAGGGTTTTCCCAAGCTAGACTTCCAACGCCAAAAGACAAATTGATGTTAGGTATTACCGAGAGTACTAACCTTGCCCGATATGCGACGACAACCAGCAAAGGAGAAAATGTTCAGACAATCCATCCCGACTCTGGCAGCCTAACCCGAGACACGTGACCGACAAGAATTATGCTTAGTAGCGTTCGATTCTTGATGCATCTTGTGGCTTATCAGTAACAACGGGTTAGTCTGTTTATTATTCTAGAAGTCTCAGCCAGCTCTGACATAATATGCTCCATGTGTGGCCTCGAATCAGGCTCTCAAATGTATATTTGTGTGGCATTCACTAAGATGAAAGTGGAAGTGATAAAAAGGGAATAGTGTGGTAGGGGTAAGGAAGGTGTGAGAGAGCCTGGAGACTTCGCTCCACACAAAAGTTCACAGG